>Ga0164290_1000095_pt1 | contig 325861 bp, 299 predicted proteins | sample Micstemetagenome_FD_108782 | JGI IMG/M metagenome (GOLD analysis project Ga0164290, IMG submission 108782) | Contaminated culture microbial community from soil near Moab, Utah, USA - Microcoleus steenstrupii SON62 (Illumina Assembly) | ecosystem: Environmental > Terrestrial > Soil > Soil crust... | reverse complement strand
CCGTAGGAGTCTGGGCCGTGTCTCAGTCCCAGTGTGGCTGATCATCCTCTCAGACCAGCTATGGATCGTCGCCTTGGTAGGCCATTACCCCACCAACTAGCTAATCCAACGCGGGCTCATCCAACTCCGATAAATCTTTCTCCTCTCGGACGTATACGGTATTAATTCCAGTTTCCCGGAGCTATTCCGTAGAGCTGGGTAGATTCCCACGCGTTACTCACCCGTCTGCCGCTCCCCTTGCGGGGCGCTCGACTTGCATGTGTTAAGCCTGCCGCCAGCGTTCGTTCTGAGCCAGGATCAAACTCTCAAGTTGAGAAGACTTGATTTGGCTATTTGGTCACGCATGAATCGACGAGAACATTCACACCGCATCGTTTGCACGATGCAGGTAACTTTCTCTCGAAACGTGATCCGCCAAAGTCTCGTTCGAACCACATGCCCCTTGCGGGTCATGGGTTCAGCAGACTCTGCCGCCCACGTTTCTCTTTCTTCAATATTCAGTTGTCAAAGAACCGACGCCGCAAACGCGATGTCGTGGGCCATGTCGCTTTTGGCTCTGGCCCGTCAGAGTGTCGCTCACGCGGCTCTCTTGGATTTCACAAGGGCGAACTGTCTAACCGCCAGCGGCGCGCCGCCCTCGTTGTGGGGCGTATATAGTCGCCGGCCGTTTCGACTGTCAACAGCGAAAAAGCGCTTTTTTGAATTTTTTGCGACGCTTTTTCCCGACGCAAGGGAATGCCCCTGCGGTATCGGGAATGTGGGGTTGACGGCGCCTTCCTGCAAGTGCGCCGACCGCCCCGTGCACTCGATCCGCGCGAGCCGCAATCGAGCCCCATTGCCGCCGCAAACGGATCGCACACCTCGTGACGCCGTCACGCCCAGGGGCCCGGTGCTTCGCGCCGGATGGGAATGCGGCGTCCGCGAGGGGTCTCGGACAGATCCGGCCTTCGTTGACTTCGCCCGCCGCGGCAGGCAATTGTCGCGGCAACGACCGGGAGCAGACCAGGAAAGGTGGAACCACTTTTCCATCGGATTTGCGGCCAACCAAGGAACTGGGCGTTTTCGCATGTCGCGGAGGCGTCTTAGAAGAAGCATGTAGGCTGGGGACGCCGTCCTACTGGATGCAAGACGTCGAGCAGACCATAGCCGCCGATCTCGGCAACGAGCCGCCGATGATCGCGGATGGGCGCAGCGGTCCGCCTGACCGCCGCGAGATCTCGGCGCGTTGGCTGTCCGGCACGTTTTTGACCGGCGTCACCTCTTCGGTATTGATGGGCGTCGCGCTGCTCGCAGCGCTCGACGGCCGCGAGCAGCTCGCCACGCCGCCCGAGATCGCCACGATGGAAGTCGCCGACGAAGGCGCCGCCGGCGAGGCAGCCAAGACCACACGCGTCGCGCAGATGCGCCAGGTGGTCCGCGCCAAGGACCGCCGCCGCATGGAGCTTTCGACGGTGAGCCGCGTCGGCGATCGCGACGTGATCCGCACCATGCCGTTCCTGCACGTGAAGATGGCGCTTGCCGCCGGCCACACGACCCCGCGCGAATATCCGGCCTTCGATCCGCTTGCGGTCTTTGCCGAGGACGAGGCGGCAGCGGCTGCCCCGCAGACCACGACCGGCGCGATCTACGGGGCCAAGGTCGAGAGCGAGATGAGCCTCAAGACCGTCGACTTCCCGCTCGAGCAGGCCGTCTATGACGAACGCAACACGCTGTCGGCGCAGGAGGTCGAGAACGTGGTGCGCGCCACCGCCGCAATACTCTCCGACGGCGCGGTCCAGGTTGCGGCACTGCATTATGTCGACCCGCAGCGTTTCGGCGGGCTGCTTGCCAACGAGACGATCGAAGCACCCTACGGCGTTCGCATCGTGCCGGAGAACATGACGGTTTCGCCGCGCGTCGCGCATGGCGGCGACGATCTGGTCTATGCCGAGGAGATCATCCCTTTCACCGGCGAGCGCGACATCGTCGGCGCTTTCGACGATTCGGGCTACACCGGCGACGACGCCAAGCGCGCCGCGGCCGCGATCGCCGGCTATTTCGGACGCGATACGCTGAAGGAAGGGTCGGTGCTGCGCATCGGCCTCGAAGTGGTCGGCGACCGCGCCACGATCGTTCGCGCCAGCGTCTATGACCGCACCACGCACCGCATCACCTTTGCGGCGAACAACCAGGGCGAGTTCAGGAAGGGCGTCGAGCCCGAGGACGGCAATGCCGAGATCGCGACCGCGTTCGACGATTCGCCGCCTGCGGTGAAAGTCCGCGGCAATCTGCCGACCGTCTATGACGGCATCTATCGCGCCGCCTTCGCCTACGGGATGTCGCGCGACATGACAAAGCGGCTGGTCAAGCTGCTCGCGGCGGACGTCGATTTCCAGTCGCGCCTCAATCCGTCCGACCGCATCGACGTGTTTTTCTCGCAGCCCGATTCCAACGACGCGGTGTCGGAGGAATCGGAGCTTCTCTACGTCTCCGCCACGTTCGGCGGCAACACCCGCAGCTTCTATCGCTTCCAGATGGAAGACGGCGCAGTCGATTATTTCGACCAGGATGGCCGCAGCGCACGTCAGTTCCTGCTGCGCAACCCGGTGCCGAAAGGGCAGTTCCGCTCCGGCTTCGGCGCGCGCCGGCATCCGATCCTCGGCTACGTGAAGATGCACACCGGCGTCGATTGGTCCGCACCCCGCGGCACGCCGATCATCGCATCGGGCAACGGCATCGTGGAGAAGGCCGGCTGGGCCGGCGGATATGGACGGCAGACCATCATCCGCCATGCCAATGGCTATGAGACCTCCTACAACCACCAGAGCAGCATCGCCAAGGGCGTGGTGCCCGGCGCGCGCGTGCGCCAGGGTCAGATCATCGGTTACGTGGGCTCCACCGGTCTCGCGACCGGTGACCATCTGCACTACGAGCTGATGGTGAACGGCCGCAAGGTCGACCCCATGCGTGTCAGGCTGCCGGTCGGGCGCGTGCTCAAGGGCGCGGACCTCGAGGCCTTCAACCGCGAGCGCGACCGCATCGACGCGCTGCTGCGCGAGGATGGCCGCTCGCTCAAGGTGGCGAGCGTCACCAAATAGGACGCGGCGTTCGGAGCGACGGCGTCTCGCCGTCCTGAGCCGGTCGTGAAAATGCTCTAAAGCATGTCTCCCGAAAGTGTGCGCGGTTTCGGGATAAAGACATGCGCAAAATCAACAGGCTAAAGCGTGTCGCGTGAATCCTGTTTCACGCGACACGCTTTAGTGAACCACCGCCGGCCTCTTGCCCGCAGCCCATGCCGGCTGCGTGAACCAGGCGATGCCGGCAGATGCAAAAGCCAGCAGAGCCGAAACGCCGGCCACGACCTCGAAGGCGTGATTCGAGGCGGCGACGCGCAGCGCCTCCGCCGCCGCATCGAGCTGCGTTTCCGGCAGGGCCCCGAACTCGACGCCGGGCAGCGCTCCATCCGTCGTCAGCGCAAAGACGATTCCGGAAGCGGCGCCGAGCGCCGCCACGGCAATCAGGCCCGCGGCCCGCGCCACCGCATGGTTGATGCCGGAGGCAAGGCCCGTGTCGGCATCGGGCGTGGCGAGCATCACCGCGGCCGACAGCGGCGAGACCACCATCGCCATGCCGAGCGCCTGCAGCACGAGCAGCGGCAGCGTCACCGTCCAGAGCTGCATCCACGACATGGTGATCGCGACGCCCGCATAGGACGCCGTCATCAGCAAGGCGCCGAGCGTCAAGGGCAGGCGCGGCCCGATCCGGTCGGCCCAGCGCCCGGCCAGCCCCGAGAAGGTCGCGATCGCCGCCGACAGCGGCAGCATGACGAGGCTTGCCTGCCATTCCGGCTTGCCCCAGGCCGAGACCAGCGTCATCGGCAGGAAGAACAGCACGGCCGCGAGCGCGAACCACAGGATGAGCGTGTAGACATTGGCGCCCGAAAAGGCGCGCGAGCGGAACAGGCCGAGCTTCACCATCGGCGCCGGCGAATGCTGCTCCCACAGCACGAACAGCACCAGCATGGCGGTGCCCACCCCGATCATGATCCACGGCGAGCCGAGCCGCTCACCCGCTTCGACGCCGAACTCCGTCAGGCCCCAGGCGAGCAGGCCGAGCCCCAGCGTGGCTAGCAAGGCGCCGGGAATGTCGAGCCGCCGCTTCTCCGTCGGCCGGTCCTGCGGCACGCGCAGATAGAGCATGGCGAGCGCGACGAGCCCGATCGGCACGTTGATGGCGAAGATCAGCCGCCACATCCAGACCTCGCCGAAGGACAGCACCATGCCGCCGATGAACGGCCCGAGCGCAGTGGTGAGCGAGGAGAAGGCTGCCCAGAGCCCGATGGCGCGTCCGCGCGTGTCGGCCGGATAGGCCTTGGCGATGATGGCCAGGCTGCCCGGCACCATCAGTGCTGCACCAACGCCCTGCAGCGCCCGCATCAGGATCAGCAAGTCGGCATCGGTCGCCACCGCGCAGGCGAGCGAGGTGACCATGAAGACGGCGATGCCGGCGGCAAAGATGTTGCGCACGCCGAACACGTCGCCGGCCGCACCGCCAAGCAGCACCAGCGCCGAGAGGAAAAGCATGTAGCTGTTCGATATCCACTGCGCGTCGACGAGCGAGGCGGCGAGATCGGCGCGGATCGCGGGCATTGCCAATGCGACGACCGAGCCGTCGATGAAACCCATCGAGGAAGCAAGGATCGCCGCTATCAGCACGAACCGCCGGCGCTCGGGCGGGCAGAATGTGTGCGCGGATCGATTGGCAGGCGTTGCGGCATCCATGGCAGGACAATAGCCGCGACGCCATCAGCCGGTCATGCGCCAGCGACGGCGAAGACCAAAACCACGACAGGCGCCAATCCCGAAACCGCGGACACGTTCGGGAGACATGTTTTAGATATGCATCAGGATGTTGACGAGCGTCCCGGCCGGATCGCGCACGAAGAAGCGGCGCACGCCCCATGGCTCCTCCACCGGCCCGTATTCGATGGCGACGTCGGCGGCCCGCATGCGGCGCAGCGCCTCGTCGAGATCGTCGACCTCGATCGAGAGCGCGGGCAGCGGCGTGCCTGACCCGCCTTCGGTGGCGAGGCTGACCTGTGCCGGCGCAGCGCCGGCGGTGCCGAAGGTCACGATCCAGCCCATATCCATCAGCAGCTCGATCCCGAGCAGGTCCCGATAGAAGGCGGCCGCAGCACTCGGCTCGGCCGCCTGGATGTTGGGAACGATACGTTTGACCTTCATGTCGTCAGCCGCAAACCGGCGGGTTTTGCCACCGCCACCGGAGAGAAACGCCGTCCACCCCCGGATTGGTTCCAGCCGCTATTCGACGAAATCCACCACCACGCCGGGCTTCACCAGCCTGGCCAGCTCCTGCGCATCCCAATTGGTCAGGCGCACGCAGCCATGGCTTTCCGACTTGCCGATCTTGGAAGGTTCGGGCGTGCCGTGAATGCCGTAGGTCGGCCGGTCAAGCGCGATCCAGATCGACCCGACCGGACCGTTCGGGCCGGGCGGAATGGTCAGCACCCTGGTGTTTTCGCCCTGCTGGAAATTGACCTTTGGATTGTAGGTGTATTCCGGATCGAAGGCGATGCGCGCGATCGCATGCGGGCCGGTCGGCGACGGTGTCTCGGTCGAGCCGATGGTCGCCGGATAGGCGGCGACCAGGCGGCCGTCGGCGCCGTAGGCGCGCACCTGCTTCTTGCCCTTGTCGGCAATGATGCGCGTCACCTCGGTCGCAACATTTGCGCCGACATTGGCGACCCGGATGATGGTGCCGGGGCGGTTGAAATTGGCGTCCGGATTGAGCGCCTTGAGGAAGGCCTCGTCCATGTGGAAGCGCTCGGCCAGCATCTCGGGCACCGAAGTGTAGGAGAGCCGCTCGAGCCTGGCCTTCTCGCCATAATCGGCCGGGACCGAGGCGACGTAGGGCCCGGCTGCGTCTTCCGGCGTGATCGTGTAGTTGACGAAAGCATCGCCGCCGGCGGCGAGCGCGGCCTTGATGGCTTGCGTATCGGTCGAGCGCAGCACGGTGCCGGTCACCGAAGCATAGGCCGAGAGCGCCTTGTCGACATTGGAGCCGAACTTGCCGTCGATGACGCCGGGCGAGACGCCGGCGCGGTCGAGCAGGACCTGCAGCTTCGCCACGTCCTCGCGCGCGCCGAACGGCGTCACCGGGTCGATCGACGGCGGCACGGCCGGATCGACGATGACCTCGCCGGGCTCGTTCTCGCCCAATTCGGCAAAATCCTCCTCGCGCGGCACGATGACCACCTGCTCGTCGCTCGGCTCGACCACCCGCGGCAGCGGCCTGCGTTCGACCGATCGGCCGGCCGGCGGCTCGCCGAGCTCGCCCTGCAATTCGTCCCGCAGTTGGTCGAGCGGCAGCCGCCGGATGCGCGGATCGGCATCGCGGCGCGGCCGCGGCAGGACATACTCGTCCTCCGGCTCGATCGGGATAGGGTCGTCGAACTCCTCCTCGTCGGGATCGATCAGCCCGCGCTCGTAGAGCTTGCGCCGCCGCAACGCCGCCATGTCGTCGGGATCGTCGAGATAATAGCGGTCGCGCTCGCGCATACGCTCACGCAACCTTTCGCGAATGGCGCGCCGGCCTTCGGCGCTGCGCGGCCGCTCGATGGCAAGGATTTCTCCGGTCCACCGGTCGACGATGATTCTGCGCCCATGCCCGTCATAATAGATCGCGACGTCGCCGGACTGCGCGAGCTGCAGATCGTCGTTCTCGCGCTCGACCGAGGTGTCTTCACCGAACAGGTCGCTGGCGCTGAACGCCCATGCCGGCGTGGACGAGAGGCCGGCGAATGCGGCCGAAACGAACAAAAAGGTGCGGAACTTGCTCACCCGAAACTCCCCTTCGCCTGCCGGCTCGCGCCGGCCAGGAATTCGTCGCCACCCCGCATCGATCCCTGAGACTGGTAGCTCCAACATGAACAGGGCATGAAAATGGCCGCCTTTCGGCGATGTTTCAAATTGTGATTGACGGCATGGTTGATGGCGGCAGCGGAGCGCGCTCAGGAAGCCGGCAGCCGCAACGCCTTGCGCGTCGCCTTTGTCAGCTTGACGACCACCAGCCTGTGGCTCTCGCGCAGATAGTCGCAGAGTGCTGCGTCGTCCAGGCTTTCGCCGGTCTGCCGCTGGATCCAGCTCATGCCGCGCGAGGCAAGGTATGGCGCTGGCCGGCAGCCCGCCAAAGCCTTCAGCAGGTCGAAGCTCATCTCCGAGCATTTGAAGGTGACGGCAAGTTCCGCGCCGTCATCCCAGCCGCCGATCGCAAACACCTTGCCGCCGACCTTCCACACATGCGCGCCGCCCCATTGGACGACGTGGGTGGTAGCGGGAAGTGAGGCGCAGAAGGAATTGTATTCGTCGAGGGTCATGCCGCGAGCTTAGTTCGGCTTGTTCCGGCGGGGAACGGCTGGAGGGCGCCAACCGCTTCTCTTTTCAGCGCGATTTCAGCTCCTAAAGCATGTCGCGTGAAAAAGGATTCACGCGACACGCTTCAGGCTGTTGATTTTGCGCATGTCTTTATCCCGAAACCGCGGACACTTTCGGGAGACATGTTTTAAAGCGTGTCGCGTGAAACCTTTTCACGCGACACGCTTTTTAGGCCTTTGATTTTGCGCATGTCTTTGTCCCAAAACCGGGACCACTTTTGGGAGACATGCTGTAGCTCTTACGCCGCCTCGTCGCTGCGCACCTCGACCGGGCGCGGGCGGAAGTTGAGGCGGTCGGAGCCGGCGGTGACGACGACGGTCGAGCCGTCGAGGATGTCGCCGAGCAGGATCTTTTCCGCCAGCGGATCCTGCAGCTCCTTCTGCATCACACGCTTCAGCGGCCGCGCGCCATAGGCGGGGTCGTAGCCCTTTGTGGCGAGCCAGTCGATCGCGTCCTGGTCGAGCTTCAGCGTGATCTTGCGATCGGCCAGCAGCTTCTCCAGTCGTGCCAGCTGGATCTCGACGATGCGGCCCATGTCCTGCCGGCGCAGCCGGTGGAACAGGATGACCTCGTCGACGCGGTTCAAGAACTCCGGCCGGAACGAGGAGCGCACCACCGCCATCACCTCTTCGCGCACGGCATCGACATCCTCATGCTCGCCGAGGTTCACCAGGAACTCGGCACCGAGGTTCGAGGTCATGATGATCAGCGTGTTGCGGAAGTCGACCGTGCGGCCCTGGCCGTCGGTCAGGCGGCCGTCGTCGAGCACCTGGAGCAGCACGTTGAACACGTCCGGATGCGCCTTCTCGATCTCGTCGAAAAGCACGACCTGGTAGGGCCGGCGGCGCACGGCTTCGGTCAGCGCACCGCCCTCCTCGTAACCGACATAGCCGGGAGGCGCGCCGATCAGCCGGGCCACGGAGTGCTTTTCCATGAATTCCGACATGTCGATGCGCACCAGCGCGTTGTCGTCATCGAACAGGAAGCCGGCGAGCGCCTTGGTGAGCTCGGTCTTGCCGACGCCGGTGGGGCCCAAAAACATGAACGAGCCGATCGGCCGGTTCGGGTCCTGCAGGCCTGCACGCGCACGCCGAACGGCTTGCGACACCGCCTGCACCGCCTCGCCCTGGCCGACGACACGTTTGGCGATCTCGTCTTCCATGCGCAACAGCTTCTCGCGCTCGCCTTCCAGCATCTTGTCGACCGGGATGCCGGTCCAGCGCGACACGATGTGCGCGACGTGATCGGGTGTCACGGTCTCCTCGACCATGCCGCCGGCACCGTCCTGCGCCTCGGCTTCCTTCAGCTTCTTCTCGACTTCGGGGATGCGGCCATAGGCGAGCTCGCCGGCGCGGGCGAAATCGCCCTTGCGCTGCGCGATCGCCAGCTCGTTGCGCATGTCGTCGAGCTGCTTCTTGAGCTCGGCGGCGAGCCCCAGCTTCTGCTTCTCCGACTGCCACTTGGCGGTCAGCCCGGCGGACTCTTCCTCGAGCGAGGCAAGATCTTTTTCCAGCCGCGCCAGCCGATCCTTCGACGCATCGTCCTTCTCGAGCTTGAGAGCCTCGCGCTCGATCTTGAGCTGCATGATGCGGCGGTCGATCTCGTCCAGCGCCTCGGGCTTGGAATCGACCTGCATGCGCAGCCGCGACGCGGCCTCGTCGACCAGGTCGATCGCCTTGTCGGGCAGGAAGCGGTCGGTGATGTAGCGGTTCGATAGCGTCGCGGCAGCCACCAGCGAGGAGTCGGAGATGCGCACCTTGTGATGCTGCTCGTACTTCTCCTTCAGCCCGCGCAGGATCGAGATCGTATCCTCGACCGTCGGCTCCTCGACGAAGACCGGCTGGAAGCGGCGGGCAAGGGCTGCATCCTTCTCCACATGCTTCCTGTATTCGTCGAGCGTGGTCGCGCCGACGCAGTGCAGCTCGCCGCGGGCGAGCGCGGGCTTCAAGAGATTGGAAGCATCCATCGCGCCATCCGCCTTGCCGGCGCCGACCAGCGTGTGCATCTCATCGATGAACAGGATGATATTGCCGTTGGCCGCGGTGACTTCCGCGAGCACGGCCTTCAGGCGCTCCTCGAACTCGCCGCGATATTTCGCGCCGGCAATCAGCGCGCCCATGTCGAGCGCCATCAGCTGCTTGTCCTTCAGGCTCTCCGGCACGTCGCCGTTGACGATGCGCAGCGCCAGCCCTTCCGCGATCGCGGTCTTGCCGACGCCCGGCTCGCCGATCAGCACCGGATTGTTCTTGGTGCGGCGCGACAGCACCTGGATGGTGCGGCGGATCTCGTCGTCGCGGCCGATCACCGGATCGAGCTTGCCGGCGCGGGCGTCGGCGGTCAGATCGCGCGCGTATTTCTTCAGCGCATCATAACTCTGCTCGGCGGAAGCCGAGTCGGCGGTGCGCCCCTTGCGCATGTCCTCGATCACCCGGTTCAACGCCTGCGGCGTCACGCCGGCCTTGGTGAGGATGTCGGCGGTTTTCGCCGACTTTTCCATCGCCAGCGCGGTCAGCAGGCGTTCGACCGTGACGAAGGAGTCGCCGGCCTTTTTCGCCAACTCCTCGGCCGTGGAAAACACCTTGGCCAGCGGCTGCGCCAGATAGAGCTGGCCGTTGCCGCCTTCGACCTTCGGCAGTGCGGCAAGTGCATTCTCGACGCCGAGACGCACCTCGCGGGCCTTGCCGCCGGCGCGCTCGATGAGCGATGCCGCCAAGCCCTCCTCGTCGTCGACGAGGACCTTCAGCATGTGCTCGGGCGTGAATTGCTGGTTGTTGCGCGACAGCGCCATGGTCTGCGCGGATTGAATGAAACCGCGCAGGCGCTCGGTGTACTTTTCGAGATTCATCTAGGTCTCCATTCCCCTTCCCGGTCCGCTTTGCGGCCCCGGATCGGCTGCGGTGACGGGTCCCTCCGATCGAAGCAGACCCTACTAAAGCGTTTTCGCGAAGCGAAAACGCTCACGTCCTTGGTTAGCCGCAAACCCGGACGGAAAACCGGTTTCCACTTTTCCTGGGTTTGCTCTAAAGCGTTTTCGCGAAGCGAAAACGCTCACGTCCTTCGTTAGCCGCAAACCCGGACGGAAAACCGGTTTCCACTTTTGCTGGATTTGCTGCTCGCCGGGATATGGGTATTCCCGCATTTTCCTCAAGATACCGTGAGCGAAGCCCAACAAAAAACGGCGGGGAAGCCCCGCCGTTGCGAATGCACCGGTCTGTTGGACCCGTCAGTCCTGACCGACAGCTTCGTCTTTCTGAGCCGGCGCTTCGTCGGCTGCGGCCCGCGGTGCGGGGCCGGCATCGCCGCCGACGTCCGGGCCGTTGCCGGCAGCACGGCCGCCTTCGGCCTCATTGCCGTTGACGCCCTCGGCGCCGGCGCCTTCACCCGGCTCGCCATTTGCATAGTCCGGCCGGCCGCGGCGGCCGCGCTGGCGCCGGCTGCGGCGGAAATTCTCTTCCCCACCCTCGGGTGCGTTGCCGTTCTGGAAACCGTTCGGACGGCGCTCGCGGCTGCTGTTTGCGGGCGCCTGCTCGCCCGGCTGCGGCTGCGCCAGCGCGACCTCTACGGGCGTGCCGTCGATGACCGGCTGGGGGCCGGAACCGTTCGCCACGATCGGCTGCTGGCCCTGGAACTCCATCGGCTGAAGCTCGTCGACATCGTCGTCCATGTCGTCGTCGATGTCGTCGCGGTTGAATTGCGGCTGCTGCTGCAGCTGAAGCTGCGCCTGGGCCGCGGCAATGATGCGATTATAATGCTCGGCGTGCTGGAGATAATTCTCCGCCATGACCCGGTCGCCGGCGCTCATGGCGTCGCGTGCGAGCGTTCCGTATTTTTCTGCGATCTGCTGGGCGGAACCACGAATTTTGACGTCCGGCCCGTTGCTCTCGTAGTTACGGGTCAGGGGGTTTGGCCCCTTGCGGTTGTTATTGTTGTTATTGTTGTTGTTGTTGCGCCCCCGCATGCGCCTGTTCTGCTGTCCTGGCCTCATCCCGTTCTCACATGTGGAAAGTTGAAATTTGTCCGCGGACGAGCTTTGCGTCCGCAATCCGGTGTTGTCCTGTCAGTGTTCGCCCGCATGCAGTGCGTCGGCGCCACGTGTCACCTTAGTTCCGGTTGTCACCAGCCGGGCGATCCCGCACGAAGCAAGGGCGTCAATCACGCAAGGCAGCTTTTCTCTTCAGGAAACCGAATCAGCAAGAGCTCTGCCTGCTTCGTCCTATCCGGCTGAACCGGACCCTATCTGCATTCGTACTGATTTCCAAGCACTATTTCGCGCTGCGTCAACTCGTCTTTCACCGGCTGAACACCAGCGCCCGGTTGTTTCCGCCGAGATCGCGCTCAGCCTCGAGGAGGCGGTATCCTGCCCTCTCGAACAAGGCCGTCACATCGTCTCGCTGCCGAAAGCCGATCTCTACGGCGACCGTTCCATTGTCTTCGAGATGGCTCGCGGCGCCCGCGGCTATCGCCCTGTAGGCATCGAGGCCATCGGCCCCGCCGACAAGCGCCTGTTTCGGATCGAAATCCCGGACTTCCCGGGCCAATGTCGGAAACTCGTTCAAGGATATATAGGGCGGATTCGAGACGATTCCATGAAATTTCCCGTGGACAGCGCAAAACCAGTCGGAGCGCCGTGTCGCGAAGCGGTCGGCGAAGCCGAGCGCGGCGGCGTTTTCGCGGGCGGTTGCGAGCGCGTCGTCTGAAAGATCGACGGCGAGTGCGGTCGCCGTCGGGATTTGCGAGAGCAGGGCCAGCGCGATTGCGCCGGTTCCGGTGCCGAGATCGAGGATGCGGCATGGGCCGCGCGCGGCGGCTGACGTAAGGTAAGGCAATGCGGTGTCGACCAGGACCTCCGTGTCCGGGCGAGGCTCGAGCGTGCCGGCGGACAGTTTGAGCCGCAGTCCGTAAAACTCGCGCCAGCCGAGGATGCGGTGCACCGGCTCGCCGGCAAGGCGGCGGGCGACGGCGGCGCGGACGGCGGACGCGGCGTCCGGTGTGACGGGGAGCTCCGGTTGGGAAATTGGGGTGGCTCGATCAGTGCCGGTGAAATGCTCGACCAGCAAGCGGGCTTCCAGCGATGGATCGGGAAGTTCGGCCAGAGCCAGCCGCGTCTCGCGCAGGAGCTCGGCAAGGGTCAAAGCGGGAAAGGCAGCGCTTTACGTTGCCCCCCTCTGTCCTGCCGGACATCTCCCCCACAAGGGGGGAGATCGGCCGTCACTGCGACTTTCGCCAATCGCCGGCCTTGCTGGATGGCGATACGATCACGGCCGGCTGATCTCCCCCCTCGTGGGGGAGATGTCCGGCAGGACAGAGGGGGGCGCGAAGGAACTCGACCCATCCCTGCTACGCCTCGCTCTCCGCCGCCAGCAGCTTCGACTGATGATCCGCGATCAGGGCGTCGATGATCTCGTCGAGCTCGCCCTGCATGACACGGTCGAGCTTGTAGAGCGTCAGGTTGATGCGGTGGTCGGTCACGCGGCCTTGCGGAAAATTGTAGGTGCGGATGCGTTCGGAGCGGTCGCCCGAGCCGACCTGCAGCCGCCGCGATTCGGAGCGCTCGCCGGCAAGCCGCGTGCGCTCCAGGTCGAACAGCCGCGCGCGCAGAATCTGCATGGCGCGCGCCCGGTTCTGGTGCTGCGATTTTTCCGCCTGCACGACGATGATGCCGGTCGGGATATGCAGGATGCGCACCGCTGTTTCGGTGGTGTTGGCATGCTGGCCGCCGGAGCTCGACGCGCGCGTGGTGTCGATGCGGATGTCGTCGGGCTTGATTTCGATGTCGACCTCTTCCGCCTCCGGCAGCACCGCAACCGTGGCGGCCGACGTATGAATGCGGCCGCTGCCTTCCGTTTCCGGCACGCGCTGCACCCGGTGCACGCCCGACTCGAATTTGAGTTTTGCGAAGACGCCCTTGCCCGAGACCGAGGCGATGATTTCCTTGAAGCCGCCGACCTCGCCTTCGCTCGCCGAGGCGAGCTCCAGCTTCCAGCCCTGCGCTGCGGCGTAACGTTCGTACATGCGGTAGAGGTCGCCGGCGAAGAGCGCGGCCTCGTCGCCGCCGGTGCCGGCGCGGATTTCGAGGATGGCGTTCTTCTGGTCGGCCGCATCCTTCGGCAGGAGCAGGAGCTGGATGTCTTTCTGCAGCGCGTCGATGCGCCCTTCCACCTCGGGCAGATCCATCTCGGCGAGCGCGCGCATGTCGGCGTCGGTCGTCTTGTCGGCGAGGATCGCGCCGAGATCGACCTGCTCCTTCTCGGCCGAGCGCAATGTGCGGATCTTGCCGGCTATGTCCTGCAGCTCGGCATATTCGGACGCCATCTTCACATATTGATCCGGATCCGGCCCGGCCGCCATCTGCGCTTCGAGCATGTCGAAACGCTTGACCAGCTGGTCCATTCTATCGCGCGGAAGAGAAATCATTGCTTGCCCTGTTTGCGGCCGCGCAATAGCGCGTTTTCACGATAATTAGAATCGTGAAAACGCCCTAAGGCATTGTTTTGGCGCAAATCCGGACGGAAAACCGGTGTCCACTTTTCCTGGATTTGCTCTAGCGAAGAATGCGCAAAAGCTCAACGCGGTGGGTTGCGCCGACCGCTGCAACCCGTTGATGTGATGCCGGGAGGACTAGCCGTGAACCAATCATCCAGCAAGCCGCGCGATCCGCGGCAATTCATCTGGGGCGCGGCCTCGGCCGCCTATCAGGTCGAGGGCTCGCCGCGCGCCGACGGGCGCGGCCGTTCGGTCTGGGACGTCTATCTCGAGGACCTGCACCTCGCCGGCCCCGGCATATCGGGCGCGGTGGCGATCAATTTCTACGACCGCGACCAGTATCTCAAGGATATCCGCCAGTTCAAGGAGCTCGGCCTCACCGGATACCGGTTCTCGATCTCCTGGCCGCGCATCATGCCGGACGGCCTGGGCCCAGTGAACCCGGCGGGCGTCGCGCATTATCGCCGCTTCATCGGCGACCTGCGAGAAGCGGGCATCGAGCCCATGCTGACGCTCTATCACTGGGACATGCCTGCGGCGCTGGGCGCCGCCGGCGGATGGGAGAACCGCCAGTCGGTCAACTGGTTCAGGCGCTATGCCGAAGTCGTGTTCGCCAATTTCGCCGACATCGTCGACCTTTTCTGCCTCATCAACGAGCCGATCATCGACTGCGCCTTCACGCTCGCCGCACGCGACCGCCGCGGCGGATCCAACGCGGCGCTGGAGTTCTTTCCGGATCGCCCAAAACTCGCCACGACGCTGAAGATGCTCAACCACATCCTGCTGGCGGCGGCTGCCGCCAAGGAGAGTTTCGACAAGCGCGGCTACGCCGGCAGGCTGGGGCTGGCATTGCCGTTGATGCCGGTGCTGACGACGGATGACGCGACGGATGAGGATCGCGCCGCCGCAGTTCTCGCCGACGGCGTGATCAACCGCTGGATGCTCGAGCCGCTCTACCGCAGCAAGCATCCCGCCGACATCATCGCCTTCCTGCGCGACGCGGGTCTCGACGCCGGCGTGATGCCGGAAGACGGCGCAACGATCGGGCGCGCCGGCCTCGATTATCTCGGCGTCAATTTTTATGCCCCGCTGTTCGTACGCGCTAACGAGCGCACCGTGGCGGAGCCCTTGCGGCCCGACGGCGTGGAATGCGCCTTCAACGGGCCGGTGATGCCGGGCCAATTCAAGACCCTGCTGGACCGGTTGCGCACCGACTACGGCAACCCGCCCGTCTACATCACCGAGAACGGCGCCGGCTTTCCCGGCGACGACGTCCTGGTCGACGGCCGCGTGAACGACGTCAAGCGTGCCGGCTACATCACCGGGCACGTCGCGGCGATGCATCGGGCCATAGCCGACGGCGCCGATATCCGCGGCTACTTCCTCTGGTCGAGCCACGACAATCTGGAATGGTTCAGCGGTTACGAGGGCCGATTCGGCGTGATTTATGTCGATTTCGATACGCAACGGCGCATCCCGAAGCACAGCGCCGAGGTCTATGCCCGGCTGATCAAGGGCGGCTGAACCCGTCTACAGCGGCACGTTGTGCTCTTTTGCGAATGCCGCCAGGTCGGCGCGCATGTCGCGTCCCAGCCCCGGCTTCGCCAATGCGTCGTTGAGGAAGGCCTCCAGCTTCTCGAGCGGCAGCTCCCGCAGCATTGCCTTGACCGGGCCGATGGAGGCCGAGGACATCGAGATCGCGCGGTAGCCGAGGCCGACCAGCGCCATGGCCGATATGGTGCGCCCGGCAAGCTCGCCGCAGAGCGTCACCGGCGTGTCCGCCGTCCTGCCGGCTTCGACGATCTGCTTGAGCACGCGCAGGAACGGCACCGACAGCGGATCGAAGCGGTCCGACAGCGCCGTGTTGCCGCGATCGGTCGCCATCACGAACTGGAAGAGATCGTTCGAGCCGACCGAGACGAAGTCCACCGTCTTCATCAGCTCGTCGAGCTGCCAGAGCAGCGACGGCACTTCCAGCATGGCGCCGATCTTCAGCATAGTCGGCAGATCGTGCGCGAAGCGCGACAGATGCCGCACCTCCTTGTCGATGATCTCGCGCGCCTGGAAAATCTCGCCGAGCTCGGTGACCATCGGCAGCATCACGCGCAGCTCGCGCCCGCCGGCGGCCTTGAGCAGTGCGCGCACCTGCGTGCGCAGCAGACCGGGCCGGTCGAGCGTGAGGCGGATCGCGCGCCAGCCGAGCGCCGGGTTCTCCTCGTTCGCCGCATTCTTGAAATAGGGCAGCACCTTGTCGCCGCCGATGTCGATGGTGCGGAAGGTGACCGGCTTGCCCTTCGCCGCATCGAGCACGTCGCGGTAGAGCTTTTCCTGCGCCTCGGCGCGCGGGAAGGTTGCGGCCACCATGAATTGCAGCTCGGTGCGAAACAAGCCGACGCCGGCAGCGCCGGACTCGGCCAGCTGCGGCAGGTCGACCATCAGGCCCGCATTCATCAAAAGGTCGACCTTGACGCCGTCCTGGGTGACCGAAGGTTTGGTGCGCAGCTCGCGATAGAGCTCCTGCCGCCGTGCCCGGAACCGCACCTTCTCGGCGTAGGTCGCCTCCACGTCCGGCTGCGGGCGCAGGTTGATGCGTCCGTCCTCGCCGTCGATGATGATGGCGTCGCCGTTCTCCGACATGGAGACGGCGCCCTGCACCTGGCCGACCACGGGAATGCCCATGGCGCGCGCCACGATGACGACGTGGCTGGTGATCGCGCCCTCTTCCAGCACCAGCCCGCGCAGCTTGTCGCGCGGATAGTCGAGCAGCTCGGCAGCACCCATCGAGCGCGCAACGATGATGGCGTCCTTCGGCAGCGCGGCGGCGATCTCGCCGGGCCCCTGCCCCATCAGCTGCCGGAGCAGCCGGTTGGCGAGATCGTCGAAATCGCTCATGCGCTCGCGCAGATACGGGTCGGTCGCATGCAGCATGCGCGCGCGCATGTCGCTCTGCACCTTCTCGACCGCGGCTTCCGCGGTCAGGCCGTTGCGCACCGCCTCTTCGAGCCGGCGCACCCAGCCGCGGTCGTTGGCGAACATGCGGTAGGCTTCCAGCACGGCGCGGTGCTCGCCCTCGAACGCGACCTCACGGCGCGACAGCATGTCGTCGATCGAGAGGCGCAGCGAGGAAAGTGCTGCCTCGAGCCGGCGCACCTCCTGCTCGCTGTCTTCGTTGAAGAGGTCGGTGACGACGATACGCGGCTCGTGCAGCACGACATGGCCCAGGCCCACGCCATCGTTGAACGACAGCCCGGTAAAGCTGACCGGCCGCCTGAGATCGAGCTCGAGCCCCGGCCGCGCCAGGCGCGCCAGGTCGCCGGTCGCGATCATCTCGGCGATGACCATCGCCGTCGTTTCCAGCGCCTCGACCTCGTCCTCGCGATAGACGCGCTTGGTGCGGTTCTGCACCACGAGCACGCCGAGCGTGCGGCCGGCGCGCAGCACCGGCACGCCGAGGAAGGCGTTGTAGGCTTCTTCGCCGACCTCCGGCAGGTAGGCGAAGGCCGGGTGCTTCTGCGCCTCGGAGAGGTTGAGCGCGCGCGCGCTTGCCGCGATGGTGCCGACGAGACCCTGGCCGAGCTTCAATTGCGCCAGGTGGACGGAGCTCGGATTGAGACCCTCGGTGGCGTAGAGCTCGAGCACGCCGTCGACGCGCAGCACGTAGAGCGAGCAGACTTCCGCCACCATGTTGGCGGCGATCTCGCGCACGATGCGGTCAAGGCGCGCCTGCGGCTCGAGCGCCTCCGCCATCATCTCGCGGAGGCGTCTCAAAAGCACGCGCGGACCGGCGGCCTGATCACGCATCGAATAGAAGCCTTTCAAAAACGGCTCGACCGGCCGCCCGCCCTGGACAGCCGCCCTACGCCGCCACCCGATTCACCAGACTACAGCGTTTTCACGATTCTCCGAATCGTGAAAGCGCCATAGCCTCGTTTGGCGCAAAAACGGCGGGTTTCTCCCGCCGGTGTCCGGACGGAAAAACCGGTGTCCACTTCTCCTGGATTTGCTCAGTGCTTATCGAGCCCGTAAACGGAATGCAAAGTCCGCACTGCAAGCTCGGTATAGGCGCCGTCGATCAGGATGGAGATCTTGATCTCCGACGTCGTGATCGCGCGGATATTGATCGATTTCTCCGACAGCGCCTTGAAGGCGGTCGCGGCGACGCCGGCATGGCTGCGCATGCCGATGCCGATCACCGAAACCTTGGCCATGCCCGCGTCCGACTGGATCACGTCGAAGCCGACCGTCTGCTTCACCTTGTCGAGCACGGCCCGCGCCTTGTCGAGGTCGCTGTTCGGCACGGTGAAGGTCATGTCGGTGAACTTGCCGTCCTCGGAAATGTTCTGGACGATCATGTCGACATTGATGTTGGCTTCGGCCAGCGGCCCGAAAATGCCAGCGGCCACGCCGGGTCGGTCGGAGACGCGCCTGAGCGAGATCTGCGCCTCGTCCTTGGCGTAGGCGATGCCGGTGACGACTTGCTGTTCCACGATTTCATCCTCGTCGCAAATGAGCGTTCCGGGGGGATTGAGAAGGTCGCCCATATTGGGCGCGTCAGGATCGTCGAAAGAGGAGCGCACGAAGGTGCGCACCTTGTGCACCATGGCGAGCTCGACCGAGCGCACCTGCAGCACCTTCGAGCCGAGCGAGGCCATCTCCAGCATCTCCTCGAAGGAGATGCGGTCGAGCCGGCGCGCCTTGGGCTCGATGCGCGGGTCGGTCGTGTAGACGCCGTCGACATCGGTGTAGATGTCGCAGCGGTCGGCCTTCACGGCGGCGGCGATCGCGACCGCCGAGGTGTCGGAGCCGCCGCGCCCAAGCGTCGAGATGCGGTTGTCCGGCGCAATGCCCTGGAACCCGGCGATGACGGCCACCTGCCCTTCAGCGAAGCGGTTGACCAGGAAGGAGCCGTCGATTTCCTTGATGCGCGCCGCGCCATGCGCGTTGTCGGTCTTGATCGGGATCTGCCATCCCTGCCAGGAGCGCGCGTGGATGCCCATCGACTGCAGCGCGATCGCCAGCAGCCCCGAGGTCACCTGCTCGCCCGAGGCGACGATCGCATCGTATTCGCGCGCGTCGTAGAAAGGCGCGTTCGACCCGGTCGCCTTCGGCATGCCTTGCACCCAGGCGACCAGCTCGTTGGTCTTGCCCGACATGGCCGAGACGACGACCGCCACCTCGTGGCCGGCATCGACCTCGCGTTTGACGTGCCGCGCCACATTGTGGATGCGGGGCAGGTCGGCGACCGACGTGCCGCCGAATTTCATCACGATGCGCGCCATACGCTGCCTGCGGAAAACGCCTTTGAGGCCAGGTTCCCGGCCATGTGACCAAACGAAAGCGCCCCGGCGGACCGAGGCGCGGCATCAATGCGCGCCTCTTAGCCAAACACGAGAGCCGACGCAAGGATTGGGCTGCATGGCCGAAAAGCCGGGATTTCCCGCTTTGCGCGGCACGTCGCGCAGCACGGCTGTGACTCATCCGCAACGGTTAATCATCGAACGATCAATCAGGAATTAATCGGTTTGAATATGATCACCATATGTTACACTCGAAAATAAAAAGGGCATCGGGTGGGAAACTGGCTGATTCGGGTCTTGCGACCCGCGCCTTTGCACCAAAGCAGGTGGAGTGGTGGAACCGACAAACCGCCGCCTCTGACGCCTGTATCTTCAATGCGCAGCTTCTGGGGTCTGCTCAGCGCCTACTGGCTCTCGGACCGCTGGAAGGAGGCGTGGGGGCTGACCTTCATCATCATCGTGCTGACCGGCCTCAACGCCAAGGCCAGCGTCTGGCTGGCGGTGGCCTCCGGCGAGCTGGTCAACTCGATCGCGTTCTTCCACAGCTCGACCGAGGCAAATCCTCTCGCCGCCCTGCTCGGCACGGCCGGCGTGCTGGTCCTGCTGGTGATCCTCAAGGATCTCGGCTTCACCGGCGTCAGGCATCTCTTCTCCACCACCCTGCATCGCAAGTGGCGCGGCTGGCTGGACAGCCGGTTCAATGAGGCGCTGCTCGACCGCAACCACACACACTTCCACGTGCAGCACGGCGGGGTCGACGCGAAAGGGGCGCCGGCCGACGCGCCCGACAATGTCGAGCAGCGCGTGCAGGAATCGATCAAGGGCATGACCGGCGGCGCGCTTGGCCTGGCCATGGGCATCATCGGCGTTTTCATGTCGCTGTTCTTCGTCGGCCAGAAGCTGCTCGAGACTTCCACCACGGTCGACGGGCTGGAATTCCTGGGCGACTATGGCAGCGTCACGCTGGCGCTGCTGGCCGTCGCCATCTATGTGCCGATCAACACCTTCCTCGCCGTCAAGATCGGCGGCGTGCTCGAGCGGCTCAACGTCCGCATGCAGAAAGCGGAAGGCAGCTATCGCGGCGAATTGAACACGCTGCTGCGCCGCTCCTTCCACGTCGCCTCGGCGCGTGGCGAAAGCGTGCAGAAGGCGATCCATCGCCGGCTCTATGTCGACATCGACGACACCTGGTCGCGCCTCAACTGGATACGCGCCGGCTACATGTCGTTCGAGCTGATCTACAATTTCGTCGCCGCCCGCATCGTCGCCTACGGACCGATGCTGGTGCCGTACATGCACGGCAAGATCGACCTGAAGGGCTACGTCACCGGCGCCGAGCTGGTGAACTCGCTGATCAGCCAGTGCTCCTGGTTCATCCATGTCATGCCGGAGATCGCCACGCTGAAGGCGAACACACGCCGCGTCACCGAGCTTGCGGAAGCGATCGAAAACGTGCAGCACCCGCGCGACTTCTACGCGCGGACCGGCCGCTCGGATTTCCGCTACGCAAGCCACGACCGGGCATTCGGGCTGATCGCGCGCAATCTCGAGCTGATGCACCAGGGCAGCGAGACACCGTTCGTCAGCGCACGGCATCTGCGTTTCCGCCGCGGCGAATGGACCTTCGTCAGGGGCGATTCCGGCAGCGGCAAGACCAGCCTGGTGCGCGCCATCAACGGCTTGTGGCCATACGGCCGCGGCACGGTCGTGTTCCCGGAGGGGGTGAAGAGCTTTTACGCCGCGCAGGACATCCGCTTGCCGAACGTGACGCTGAAGCAACTGGTCTGCCTGCCGGACGACGAGGACGCGCACAGCGATGCGCGCGCGGCATCGGCGCTGCACAAGGCCGGCCTCGGCGACCTGATCGAGCATCTCGGCGATGAAAGCCGGCAGGGCCGGCCGTGGGACCAGGTCCTGTCGGGCGGCCAGAAGCAGCGGCTGATCGCGGCGCGCATCATCCTGCAGCAGCCCGGCCTGCTCTTCCTCGACGAGGCGACGGGCGCGCTCGACATCGAGGCGCGCACGGCCTTCCACCAGGCGGTCAAGGACAATTGCCCGGGCGTGACCGTGATCAGCGTGATGCACGAGGCGAGCCCGCCGCGCTCCGCGACGGGCGAGGAGTTCTACCACTCGGTGCTGACCATCGCCGACGGCCTCGCGCAGAAGCGGCCGCTGGTCGGCCTGCCGGCCGCGCTGACGCGCTTCCTGTCGGTCGAATCGGCCGGCGGCGGCGCAAGCCGCATGGCGGCTATCCGGCAGGAATTACGACTCGGCGAAGGCATCGCGCAGCGGGCCAAGCACTCGCCTGCCAGCAAGCACGCCAAGCGGTTCGAGTAGACCGTCCTTCGCCGAGCGCGAGCGCCCCCTCCACCATGCTTCGCATGGTCCCCCTCCCCCGCTTCGCAGGAGAGGATTTAGCTCAGAGGCTCGGCTGCGACCTTGATCCTCCCCCGTTTACGGGCAGGGCAATCGCATATGGCGGATTGAGGCGAAGCACCCCCACTCCGTCACGCTTCGCGTGCCACCTCTCCCGCTGCCCGGGGGAGAGGAATGGCGCCAAGCCTGCGGCCGTTCTTCCTCTCCCCCGTCGCCCCATCGACAAGCTCAGGGGGGGAGAGGTGGCGCCGCGAAGCGGCGACGGAGTGGGGGTCGATCGCCATATGCGATTGCCCTGCGTTTACGGGGGAGGGGGACCACACGAAGTGTGGCGGAGGGGGCGCTGGACTGGGCGCTGCCCGCTTCCAGCTCGCAACGGCGTCCTAACTAATGCTGCTGCGCCACCGGCGCCGTCGCCGGCACCTCGCGATGCGGCAATTCCTTCTTCGCGATGAACGTGTAGAACATCGGCACCACGAAGAGCGTGAACATGGTGCCGACCAGAATGCCGGCGAAGATCACCAGGCCCATGGAGTAGCGTGCGGCGGCACCGGCGCCTTCGGCGATGATCAGCGGCACCACGCCGAGCGCCATCGCTGCCGTCGTCATCAGGATCGGGCGCAGGCGCACCTTCGCCGAGGCGACGATCGCCTCGCGGCGCGTGAGACCGTGCTCCTCGCGCTGCTGGTTGGCGAACTCGACCAGCAGGATGCCGTGCTTGGTGATCAGCCCGATCAGCGTGATCAGGCCGACCTGGGTGTAGATGTTGAGCGTGGCGAGCCCGATGTTGAGCGGCAGGAGCGCGCCGAAGATCGAGAGCGGCACCGACATCATGATGATCAGCGGATCGCGAAAACTCTCGAACTGCGCCGCGAGCACCAGGTAGATGACGACGACCGCCAGCCCGAAGGCGATGAGGATCGTGCTGCCCTGCTCCTTCTCCAGCCGCGACTGGCCGGAATAGTCGACGAAGAAGCCGGCCGGCAGCACCTGCTGCGCGATGTTCTCGATCGTCTGCAGGCCGTCGCCCGTGGTGACGCCCGGCAGCGGCAAAGCGGAGATCGTGGCCGAGTTGAGCTGGTTGAACTGCTCGATCGAGGCCGGCGAGGCGTTGGTCGAGATCGACACGACGGCCGACAGCGGCACCATCTTGCCGTTGACGTCGCGCACGAAGAACTCGCCCAGCCGTTCCGGATTTTCCCGGAACTGCCGCGGCACCTGCATGATGATGTCGTAGCTGTTGGAATCGCGGTCGAACTGCGCCACGGCGCCGCCGCCGACGAGCAGGCCGAGCGTGGTGCCGATATCGCGGATCGGCAAATTGAGCGCCGCGGCGCGATCGCGGTCGATGGTGATCGTCACCTGCGGCGCGTCGAAGGCGAGCGAATTCTGCACGATGATGAAGCGGCCGCTGGCCTGCGCCTGATTCTTGATCTGCTCGGCCACCTCGAACACGTCGGCCGCCCCGCTCGTCGACTGGATCACCAGCGAGATCGGCAGGCCGCCGCCGGCGCCGGGCAACGAGGGCGGTGCGAAGACCAGCGCCTGCACGCCCGCCACCGACGACAGCCGGCCCTGGATGTCGGCCTGCAGCTCCTGCTGCGACCGCTCGCGCTCGGCCCAGTCCTTGAAGGCCCAGACCGCGATGGCCGAATTGGTCGCGCCACCGAAGCCGACGATAGAGAAGTTCGCCCGCAGCTCGGGGATGTCGTCGGTCAGCTGGCGGATCTGGTCGGCATAGGTCGCCGTATATTTCGTCGTCGCGTAGCGCGGCGCATTGATCAGCGAGAAGAGCGCGCCCTGATCCTCCTCCGGCGCCAGCTCGCTCGACGTCTTCATGAACATGTAGCCGGTGACGCCGACCAGCGCGATCACGACGAGCAGCGTCACCGGACGGTATTTGAGCGAGCCCGACACCAGACGCTCGTACCGGTTGGCGATGCGGTCGAAGGTGCGGTCGACGAAGGCGGCAAAGCGGCTGTGGCTGCCGGATTTCAGAATGCGCGCGCTCATCATCGGCGTGATGGTGAGCGCAACGAAGCCGGAGATCACCACGGCGCCGGCAAGGGTCAGCGCGAATTCGCGGAACAGCGAGCCGGTCAGCCCGCCGATGAAAGCGAGCGGCGCGAACACGGCGGCGAGCGTGATCGTCATGGCGACGACGGCCGACGATATCTCGGCCATGCCGGTGAAGGCTGCCTGCATCGGCGACATGCCCTCTTCCATGTGGCGGTGGATGTTCTCCACCACCACGATCGCATCGTCGACCACGAGGCCGATCGCCAGGACCATGGCGAGCAGCGAAAGCAGGTTGATCGAATAACCCATCGCCAGCAGCAGGAAGCACACCCCGATCAGCGACAGCGGGATGGTGACGACCGGCATCAGCACCGAGCGGAAGGAGCCGAGGAAGAGCAGGATCACGACCACGACGATGGCGACCGCTTCGGCGATCGTCTTGAACACCTCCTCGATAGAGGCGGCGATCGTCTCGGTCGCGTCATAGACCATGGTGATGGTCATGCCGTCGGGCAGGCTCGCCTGAATCGCCGGCAATTCCTCGATGACGGCGGAAGCCGTGTCGAGCGGGTTGGCCGACGGCGTCGGGAAGATGCCGATGAAGGTGCCGGGCTTGCCGTTGAAATTGACCAGCGTGTCGGTGCTTTCGGCGGCGAGCTCGACATGCGCGACATCGCGCAACCGAACGACGTTGCCGTTCTGCGATGTGAGCGGAAGCTGCGAAAACGCCTCCGCCGTCTGCAGCGTCGAGCGCAGCGTGATCGCATAGGAGACGTATTCGTTCTCGGTCTTGCCGGGCGCCGACAGGAAATTGGCGCTGTTGATCGCCCCCAAGACCTCGGCAGCGGTGAGGCCACGCGCGGCGAGCCGGATCGGATCGATCCAGACCCGCATCGAATAGTTCGCAGCACCCAGGATCTGCACCTCGGCGACGCCCTGGATGGTCGAGACGCGCGGCCGGATGACCCGCTCGATGTATTCGGTGAGCTGCTCCGAGGTCATGTTCGGGTTCTGCAGCGCCAGGTACATGATGGCGAATTGCTGGCCCGTGCCCTTGACGATGGTCGGGTCCTCGGCATCCTGCGGCAGCTGGCTGCGCACCTGCTGGACCTTCGACATCACTTCGGTCAGCGCCACGTCGGGGTTGGAGCCGAGCCGCATCTGCACGGTGACGACGCTCGCCGACGGGCGGCTCTGCGAGGTCACGTAGTCGATGTTCTCGGTGGTCGCCACCGCGGCGGCGATCGGCGCAGTGATGAAGCCCTGGATCAGGTCCGGGCTCGCGCCGGGATAGACGGTGGTGATGGTGATCACCGTCTCCTCGACTTCGGGATATTGCCGGACCGTCAGGTTGAAGAGGCCCTGGAAGCCGAGTAGCAGGATCATGGCGGCGGTGACGGTCGACAGCACCGGCCGGCGGATGAAGAGGTCGGAGAAACTCATTGGGCGGTCGCCTGCTCGCCGCCGGTAACGGGCGGGTTGACGCTGTTGTCGATGACGACCGGCGCACCGTTCGCCAGCCGGTTCTGGCCGGCGGTGACGATCTCGTCGCCGGCGGCGACGCCGGAGGTGATCTCGACGCGACCGTCCGAGCGGCGGCCCGGCTTGACGAAGATCTGGCTGGCGATCAGCGACGGCGGAGCGTCCGGCGCGGGCGCCGGCGCATCGGGCTTCGCCGGCGCCGGTTTGACGGCGAAGACGAAGTCGCCGTAGAGGCTCGTCACCAGCGCCGTCTGCGGGATGGCGATGACGCCTTCCTCCTTCGGCAACTCGACACGCACCTGCAGGAACTGGCCGGGGCTGAGCCGCCCTTCCGGATTGGCGACCTCGGCCCGCACCGACACCAGCCGGCTGGTCGGATCGACCTTCGGCTCGATGCCGGTGATCGAGCCGTGATACGGCATGTCGGCCTCGGTCAGGCCGAAACTCACCGGCTGTCCGATCTTCAGAAGGCCGAGCTGCTGCTCCGGCACGGCAAAATCGGTGCGGATCGTCTCCAGATCCTGCAGCGTGGCGACGGTCGTGCCGGGCGCGATGTACTGACCTTCCTCGACGCGCGGAATGCCCATGATCCCGGAGAACGGCGCGCGCAATTGCTTCTGGTCGAGCACGGCCTTCAGCTTCGTCACCTGCGAGGCCGAGGTGGAAGCCGCCGCGCGCGCGGATTCGACGGCGACGTCGGAGCCGACGCCGCGCTTCTGCAGCTCCAGCGCCCGGTCCAGCGCCTGCTGGTCGAGCGCTGCCTGCGTCTCCGCGGCCGCGAGGTCTGCGCGCTGCACCGCATCGTCGAGCTGGACCAGCACCTTGCCCTCCTCGACCTTCTCGTTCGCCTTGAACAGCACCTCCTTGACGATGCCGGTCGTCTCGACGGTCAGGTCGACGCCGCGCGCAGCACCCACCGTGCCGATCGCATCGATGCCCGGCGTCCACGTCGCCGGCTCCACCTTCACGGTCGAGACGGTGGTCGGCGGCACCGGCATGTTGGCAAAAAACTGCTCGATCGCCTGGTCGCGGAACATGTTGAAGCCGACGATGCCGCCGACCACGATGACCAGCAGGACGATTGCGATGATGAAACGTTTGATCAAAGCGATCCCCTTGCCCAAGCGATAAGAGCGGCCATCCTAACGCAACGGCCGGTTGAGGGCACCTACTGTACCGTCTGGACGGTACAGTCAAGAGGGCTTATAGTGCAGCGATGACCACCGACGCCGCCCGCAAGCAGACATCCCGCGAGAAAATCCTGGCCGCTGCCGCCGAGCTGGCGCGCGAAATCGGCCCCGGGCATCTGTCGCTTGACGCCGTCGCCCGCCGCGCCGGCGTTTCGAAGGGCGGGCTGCTCTACAATTTCCCGAGCAAGGCCAGCCTGATGCAGGGCCTGGTCGAGGAATACATCCACGCCTTCGAGCACGACCTCGATCTGACAAGCCGGTCTCGCGGCAGGGAGCTGTTCGAGGCCTATGTGACGCTGTCGGAAAAGGAGTGCGCCGAGGCCGGCGGACAGGCGCCGGGGATCATTGCCGCGCTCGCCGAGAACCCGGGCTTCCTGCAGCCCATCAAGGCGTTCAAGCGCCGGCTGCTCGACCGGCTCAAGCTCGGCACGGACGATCTGCCGAAGCTGCTGGTCGCCTATCTCGCGCTCGAGGGCCTGCGCAGCCTGGCCGCCTTCGACCTCGATGTGCTGACCGCCGAGGAACGGGCGCTCGTGATGCAGGAGCTCAGTTCTTCAGCCGGTAGCCGGTCCTGAAGATCCAGGCCACGATGCCGAGGCAGATGGCGAGAAAGACGAGCGTCATCGCCAGGCTGATCTCGATCCCCACATCCGACGTGCCGAAGAAGGCCCAGCGGAAGCCGCTCACCAGGTAGACCACCGGGTTGAACAGCGACACGGTCTGCCAGAAGGGCGGCAGCATCTCGATCGAATAGAACGAGCCGCCGAGGAAGGTGAGCGGCGTCACGATCAAGAGCGGAATGAACTGCAGCTTCTCGAACCCGTCGGCCCAGATGCCGATGATGAAGCCGAGCAGCGAGAAGGCGACGCAGGTGAGCACCAGGAAGAGGAACATCCAGAGCGGATGCTCGACCTGGAGCGGCACGAACAGTCCGGCGGTCGCGAAGATGATCGCGCCGAGCATCAGCGATTTGGTCGCCGCCGCCCCGACATAGGCCGTCACGATCTCCATCGATGAGACCGGCGCCGAGAGCAGCTCGTAGATGGTGCCGACGAATTTCGGGAAATAGATGCCGAAGGAGGCGTTGGAGATGCTCTGCGTCAGCACCGTAAGCATGATCAGCCCGGGCACGATGAAAGTGCCGTAGCTGACGCCGTCGATATCGGTGATCTGCGAGCCGATCGCGGCGCCGAACACGACGAAATAGAGCGAGGTTGAGATGACCGGCGAGACGATGCTCTGCGTCAGCGTGCGGAAGGTGCGCGACATCTCGAATACGTAGATGGCCTTGACGGCTTGCAGGTTCATGGCCGTTCTCCCCGCACCAGGTCGACGAAGATTTCCTCGAGCGAGCTTTCGCGCGTCGCCACGTCCTTCAGCCTTATGCCTTCGGTGTTCAAATCGTGCAGCAGCGAGGCGATGCGATTCTCGCCGCCATTGGCGCCGTAGGTAAAGACCAGCACGTCGCCGCCATTCATCAGCTCCAGCTCATAGGCCGAGAGCGCGGCAGGTACCTGCTCGATCCGCCCTTCCAGCTCGAGCTTGAGCTGCTTGCGGCCGAGATTCTTCATCAGCGAGGCCTTGTCCTCGACCAGGATGAGCTCGCCCTTGTTGATGACGCCGACGCGGTCGGCCATCTCCTGCGCTTCCTGGATGTAATGCGTGGTGAGGATGATGGTGACGCCGTCGTCGCGCATCTTCTTGACCAGCGCCCACATGTCGCGGCGAAGCTCCACGTCGACGCCGGCAGTCGGCTCGTCGAGGAACAGGATCTCCGGTTCGTGCGAGAGCGCCTTGGCGATCATCAGGCGGCGCTTCATGCCGCCCGAAAGCGTGATGATCTTCTGGTCCTTCTTGTCCCAGAGCGACAGGTCTTTCAAAATCTTCTCGATCAGCGCCGGGTTCTTCGGCTTGCCGAACAGGCCGCGGCTGAACGACACCGTCGCCCACACCGTCTCGAACGCATCGGTGGTGATTTCCTGCGGCACCAGCCCGATCATGGCGCGCGTCTTGCGATAGTCCTTGATGATGTCGTAGCCGGCGACGCGGACTTCGCCCGCTGTCGGGTTGACGATGCCGCAGACGATGCCGATCAGCGTCGTCTTGCCGGCGCCGTTCGGTCCGAGCAGCGCAAAAATCTCGCCCTTGCGCACGTCGAGGCTGACATTCTTCAGCGCGTTGAACCCGGTCGCATAGGTTTTCGAAAGATTGGAAACGGTGATGATCGGCTGCATTTCTTCTCCCGCGGCTCCGTTTTCCCCGGATTCGCTCCCGCGCGGCCATATAGGTGTTCACGCCGCCGTGACCAACCCGTGCGTGCAACCAAACTGACAATACTCGCCATTTGGGCAGGCGGATGCGGCTGCCTTGACTTTTCGCCCGCCTCGCCCGACTTCATTGCGTCCGCGAGGAGGACCCGATGCCCGAGGCTCGACGAACGACCATCGACACGGCAGAAGTCGAACGCTTCTCCAAACTCGCCGCCGAGTGGTGGAATCCGAGCGGCAAGTTCAGGACGCTGCACAAATTCAACCCCGTCCGCCTCGTCTATATCCGCGACCAGGTGGCGGGCCGGTTCGGCCGCGACCCGCGCGCCGCGCGGCCGTTCGAGGGCCTGCGCTTCCTCGACATCGGCTGCGGCGGCGGCCTGCTCTGCGAGCCCATGGCCCGGCTCGGCGCTTCCGTTGTCGGCGCCGACGCGTCGGAAACCAACATCGAGGTGGCGAAGCTGCACGCGGCCGAAAGCGGCGTGACGATCGACTATCGCGCCGCCACTGCCGAGGAGCTCGCCGACCAGGGCGAGAAGTTCGACGTCATCCTCAACATGGAGGTGATCGAGCACGTCGCCGACATCGAGCTGTTCGTGGCCAAATGCGCGCAGATGGTCAAACCCGGCGGCATCATGTTCGTCGCCACGATTAACCGTACGCTGAAGGCGCTCGGGCTCGCCATCATCGGCGCGGAGTACATCCTGCGCTGGCTGCCGCGCGGCACGCACCAATTCGGCAAGCTCGTGCGTCCCGACGAGCTCGAGAAGGCGCTGGCCAAGGCCGGCATGGCGATCATCGACCGCACCGGCGTGATCTACAATCCGCTTGGCGACCGCTGGCAGCGCTCGACCGACATGGACGTCAACTACATGGTGCTGGCCGAGAAACCCGGAAGCGTCGCCGGCGGGTAACATTTCTTCAATCCGCGCCTGCGCCAGAGGCGCTATTCTCCCTGCGCCGGAAGTTTTGGGACGGCAGGGAGATAGTCATGGATGTCGACGATTTTCGCCGCTGCGCGCTGGAGCTGCCCGAGGCGGAAGAGAAGTCGCATTTCGAGCATCCCGATTTCCGGGTGAAGAACAAGATTTTTGGCAGCCTGCCGGACGGCACCCGCGGCGTGGTCAAGCTTACCGCCGACCAGCAGCAGATGCTGACCGAGGCCGAGCCAAAAATGTTCTCGCCGGTGAAGGGCGGCTGGGGCCGGCAGGGCTGGACCAACGTGCATCTCGCCGCGGCGGACGAGGCGGCACTCAAGAGCGCGCTGCGCATGAGCTGGCTGAACGTGGCGCCCGCAAAGCTGCGCAAGGCGTTCGAGCAGGTCGAAGGCGGCAAGGCATGAGCGCGAGCCCGCTTGCCGCTCCTGCGCCATGGGACCTTGTCGCCGGGGATTATGCGCGCATCCTGCGCCCGTATCTCGAGGCGTTCTCCCGCTCAGGCCTGGCGCGCGTGCCGTTCGATCGCCGGTCGCACGTCATCGACATCGCCTGCGGACCGGGCACGACGACGCTGCTGCTTGCGCCGTCGGTCGCACGGGTCACCTGCGTGGATTTCGCAGCTTCAATGCTTGACGAGCTGCGCCGCAACGCCGGCGCTGCCGGCGCGACCAATCTCGATATCGTCCAGGCCGACGGCCAGGCCCTGCCCTTTCCCGAAGAGAGCTTCGACCTTGCGGTCTCGATGTTCGGGCTGATGTTCTTTCCGGACCGCCGAAAAGGTTTTGCCGAGCTTGCGCGCGTGCTGCGATCCGGCGGCCATGCGCTCGTGTCGAGCTGGGCGTCCGTCTCGCGTTCCTCCCTGGCGCTTGCTGTCGCCGATGCCCTGCGGCCGGATGGGCAAGCGCCGCAGGCGCCTGAGCTGCCCGTCGATCTGGAGGACCCGTCGACCTTCGCAGCCGAGCTGGCGGGAGCGGGACTGACCGACATCCGCATCGAACCCGTCGAGCACGCTATCGCCGTAAGCCACGTCGGCGAATTCTGGCGCGACGCGGTTTCCGGCACCGCGCCGATCGCCCTTTGGAAATCGCGCCTGCCGGAAGAAGACTGGGCGCCGATCGAGGCGCTGGCGCTGCGCCGGCTGCAGGCTTCGCTCGGCGCTCGCCTACCGATCGAGCTGTCGTCGACCGCGTGGATAGCGACGGCGCGGAAGTCCTAAAGCATGTCGCGTGAATTGGGATTCACGCGACCTGCTTTAGGTTTTTGATTTTGCGCATGTCTTGGTCCCAAAACCGGGGCCACTTTTAGGAGACATGCTGTAGAGCGCGTTGCGGTTGACTGGAATCGGTCAGTGCGAGGCGCGACCGACTCCGGTTTTCAGCAGAACGCCTAGCCTGCCTTGCTCTGCGCCTTCGTCGTCATCACGACCCCGACGACGATGATCGCCGCGCCGATCCAGGTCAGCGCCTCGTAGCGTTCGTCGAGGAAGAGGATGCCGGAGACGAGGCCGACCGCCGCCCCGACATAGCCGATCTGGCTGAGATAGACCGGCCCGCCGACGGCCTGCAGGCGAAAGAAGAAGACGAACATCAGCGAGGCCGAGGCGACCTGCGCCGCGACCAGCAGCGGGTCGCCTGCGAGCTGGCCGAAGGCACCGCCGCCTTCGAACACGAAGATGCCTGCGAGCAACATCAGCGCCGCGGCGAGATGGCTGCCCGAGGCGAGCTCGATCGGGCCGACGTCCTGCGGCCAGTCGAAGCTGCGGTAGATGTTGCCGCTGGCAAGGCAGACCGGGATGAGCAGGCCGAGAAAGACCCAGATGAGCTCCGCCGGTTGTCCGGCCTCGCCGCGCGTTGTCGCGACCATGATCGCACCGACAAAGCCGACGGCGATGCCGACCATGCCGAGCAGGTTCGGCCGTCTTACGCGCAGCAGGACCGACATCACGAGCGTGATCACCGGCGACAAGGTGAACATGATGCCGGTATAACCCGCACCGAGATGCGGCATGACCGAGAACATCAGGAGGTTCGGCGCGGCGTAAGAAACCGCGGCGGTGATCGCGTAATAGCGCAGCGTATGCGCGGTGAGCGGCAAGCGGCGACCGCTCACCAGCAGCGCGATCAGCAGCACGCCGCCAGCGCCCATCGAGATCACGAAAGCCCAAAGGACCGCCGGCACGCCGGCATCGGTGGCCAGCTTGCCGAAGGGCAGGCTCAAACCCAGCAGAGTGCCGGTGATGAGCAGCAGCCCGAGCGCCGAATCCCACAAAAGTTTCATGGCGACGGTTTAGCCGGACTGGTCACGCCAGCCTATGCGGAGCCGATTGGGCCAACTGGCCGGAGGGGCGCACCCTAATTCCGGTCGTCGGAAAAGACCGGGATCGGCAGGAAGGAGACGCCGTCCTCGGCGAGACCGGCGGCCTCCTCGGGCGTCGCCTCGCCGTAGATACCGCGCGCCTCGGTCTCGCCGAAATGGATCTTGCGCGCTTCCTCGGCGAATTTGTCGCCGACGTTTTCCGCCCCTTCGAGCATCTTCTTCGACAGCTCCTTCAGCGCGGCCATCGCCTTCTTCTGCTCCTCGCCCATGGCGAGCGCGATCTTCTCGCGGCCGCGCGAGGTCGAAACGGACGGCGCCATCAGCGCCTTGCCGACCTTGTGCGAGCCGCATTCCGGGCATTCGACCAGGCCGCGCTTCTTCTGCTTGTCGAAATCGTCGCTGTTGCGGAACCAGGCCTCGAAATCGTGGGCGTTGTCGCAGACGAGGGAATAGCGGATCAAGATGCGGCCCCCCGCAGCACCTCGAGCGCGCCTGCGAACGTGGCGACGGAGAAGTCGCGGGCGTTCTTGAGGTTGGGGATCTTGCGGCGCGCGTCGGCGGAAGCCTGCGTGTCGATCTCGGCCAGGACCACGCCCGGCGCGTCGTGATCGGCCTCGGCGACGATGCGGCCCCAGGGGTCGATGACGAGCGAATGGCCAAAGGTTTCGCGGCCATCCTCATGCAGGCCGCCCTGCGCGGCGGCGATCACCCAGGCGCCGTTCTCGATCGCGCGGGCGCGCAGCAGCACGTGCCAATGCGCCTCGCCGGTCTGGCGCGTGAAGGCGGCAGGCACCGTGAGCACATCGGCGCCGGCGAGCGCCTCGGCGCGGAAAAGCTGCGGGAAGCGCAGGTCGTAGCAGACCGCAAAGCCGAGCCGCGCAAAGGGCAGGTCGGCGATCGCTGCCGTTCCGCCAGGCTCGTAGGTCGCCGATTCGCGCCAGCTCTCGCCCTTGTCGAGATCGACGTCGAACATATGGATCTTGTCGTAGGTCGAGATCAGCCCGCCGTCCGGTCCGAACAGGAAGGCGCGGTTCGCCACCTTGCCGCCCGGCAGGAGGATCGCGGTGGAGCCGACATGGATGTGGATGCGCAATTCGGCCGCGAGTTGGGCGGCCTTTGCCGCCACCGCATCGTCGGCCTGCGGCTTCAGAGCGGCGACCAGGGCCGCCTTGTCGCGCATCAGCGCGCCGGTCATCTCCGGCGATTGCACGTAGACCGCGCCCTTGCCGGCAGCCTCGCGCACCAGCGCCTCGAACGCATCGACGTTGCGCCCGACATTGGTGCCGGACCGCATCTGGATCGCCGCTGCCTTGAATACACCCATGAAACCCACCCCTAGCTCACGACACCTGTTGCCAGCAGCCCGTCGAGGCGGCCCTGGCGATCGAGCTCGTGCAGCTCGTCCGACCCGCCGACATGCACGTCGCCGACAAAGATCTGCGGGAACGTGTAGCGCCCATTGGCGCGCTGGATCATTTCCTGCCTGAGCTCAGGCGAGAAGCTGGCGTCATGCTCCGTATAGGTCACGCCCTTGGCATCGAGCAGCCGCTTGGCTGCGGCGCAATAGCCGCACATCATGCGCGTATAGATCGTGACGTCCGCCATTTCAGCTGCTTCCTGTCCTTTCCCGGCTATATAGTGCCCGCGTCGTCGGGCCGGAAGTCCCCGGGCAGCACGCGCGCGAAGGTGAGAACGTCGACATCCGCCGCCCCGGCTCGCTTCAGCGCCCTTGCCACGGCAAAAACCGTGGCGCCGGTGGTGTAGACATCGTCGACCACCAGCACGCGGCGGCCGGCGACCGCGATCTCGCGCTCCGGCGGCACGCGAAAGGCGCCGCGGACATTGTCGTCGCGCGCCCTGGCGTCGAGGCCGACCTGCTGCGCCGTCGGCCGCTTCCTTTCGACCGCCGCCGGCGCGAAGGGCAGGCCGGTCAGCCTTGCCACGGCTCGCCCGAGCTCGGCCGACTGGTTGAAGCGCCGGCTGAGGAAACGCCGCCAGTGGAGCGGCACCGGCACCACCAGCTCCGCATCGGCCAGCAGCTCCGCTCCGGGGCGCAGCATCCAGCGCGCCATCCACGGCGCCAGGTCGGTGCGGTCGTTGTATTTCAGTGCCTGCACCATCTGCCGCGCGATTTCGGAATAAACCACGGCAGCGCGCGCCCGCGCGAAGGGCGGCGGGCTGGCGATCGCCTCGGCCGACAGAAACCCCTCGCCCATCTCGTGCGCGAAAGGCGTGCCCATGACCGGGCACCATGGCCTTTCGAGAAAGCGCAGCTTCGTCCAGCAGGCGCCGCACAGCGTGCCCGGCTCGGCCACAAGGCGGCGGCAGCCGGCGCAGACCGGCGGGAACAACAGCCGCGCCGGCACTTTCCACGCCTTTTCGGCAAGAGCCTTGATCTCGAGCATCGGATCGGCCACCACCCCTTCGAACAAGCCTACAGCATGCCTCCCGAAAGTGTGCGCGGTTTCGGGATAAAGACATGCGCAAAGTCAACAGGCTGAAGCGTGTCGCGTGGTCCCTTTTTCACGCAAAACGCTTTAGCAGAGGCATTTCCACCGCGCGAGGAACGCTTTTTTCTTGCAGCCGATCTTCGACACCGCACTTCTTCTCGAACGCCGGCGGCGGGCCTTGCGCCAGGCCGCGCCCGGCGCGGACTTTTTGATGGCGCGCGCAGCCGACGACCTGGCCGAGCGCCTGTCCCCCGTCGAACGGCGGTTCGAGCGCGCAGCGATCCTCTTTGCCGGCAGCAGCATCCCGGCCGAGGCGCTGTGTTCGACCGGCAAGACAGTCGAGATCGTTCGCGTCGAAGCCGATGCGGAGCTGCTCGGCTCCGAGGCAGGGCTCGTCGCCGCGCCCGAAACGGTCCCCTTCGAGCCCGGCAGCCTCGACCTCGTCGTGTCGCTGCTGGCGCTCCAGGAGGCCAACGACGTGCCTGGCATCCTCGTCCAGGTGCGCCGCGCGCTCAAACCCGACGGCCTGTTCCTCGCCGCCTTCGCCGGGGCCGGCACGCTGGCCGAACTGCGCGAGAGCCTCCTCACCGCCGAGACCGAGCTTTGCGGCGGGGCCAGCCCGCGGGTGGCGCCGTTCGCCGATGTTCGCGACGCCGGTGCGCTGCTGCAGCGCGCCGGCTTCGCCTTGCCGGTGACGGATATCGAAACCGTCGTGGCGCGCTACGACAGCATGTTTGCGCTGATGCGCGACCTGCGCGGCATGGGCGCCACCAGCGCGCTCGTCGACCGCCCGCGCAAACCGGCTTCACGCGCGCTCTTTGCCCGCGCGGCCGAAATCTACGCCGATCGTTTCGCCGATGCCGACGGGCGTATCCGCGCGACGTTCAACCTGGTCTGGATGTCAGGCTGGGCGCCGCATGAATCGCAGCAGAAGCCGTTGAAACCCGGCTCGGGACAGGTCTCGCTCAGAAAGATTCTGGGGGCCGGCGGTGAGGAGGGTTGATCTTCACCAGGCGGCGTTGAGCCGGCTGCCGCTGTTGCCCAGGAGGTATTCGAACGAATTGCCGGCCGTGCCGACACCGGCGATGATGGCAAGCGAGAGCACAACCACGATCAGGCCGTACTCGATGGCCGTGGCGCCGGTCTCGTCCTTGAGGAACCGCCTTATCCTTCCCATCTCGCCCACCATTGCCGCTCAAGAAAGCCTAGTTTACAGCCGTTAAGAAAGGTTAACAGCGTAGCCTTAACCAGCCGTTGCCAAGGTCTTCAGCAATCGCCGACCCGTACGCCGTTGGCACGGATCACGCAGACCGCATCCGGCGAGGATTGCAGCACGCTGCGCCTGACCACATAGACGCCGCCGACCGCCGAGGGGATGGAGCCCGTGCTGGTGAGGTCCAGCCCCTGCGGTGCGGCATCGGCCATGTCCTGCGCGGCATCCTCGAGCATCGGCACGAGCATCAGGGCCAGCGCGATCGCCGCCGAGCCGAACAGCAGCACCGGCCGGAGCAGGCCGATGCCGGCAAAGCCGCGTTCGTTGCGGACGGTGTTCCAGTCTTCTTCCATTGCTCGCTCTCGCGCTCGCTCGTCCGGCAATTTTTCACGATACGCTGAAGGATCGATTAACGTTGTTTTGCGCGGAGGGTGCCCCTTCGACAGGCTCAGGCCGCCCCGCCGGGCGAACCTCGACAGCCAACAATTTTTCGGCAAGCGAGAATGTCGATCCCGGCATTGCCTGTTCGTCGTGAAGACGGGAGCCGGACGAATCCGGCCCACGACAAGGAGATACGACAATGCGTTTCATGATCATCGTGAAGGCGAACAAGGACTCCGAAGCCGGCATCATGCCGCCCGCGAAGGTGTTCGCCGAAATGGCCGAATATCACGAAGAGCTTGCGAAGGCGGGCATCCTGGTCGACGCCAACGGGCTGAGGGCCAGTTCGATGGGCTGGAAGGTCGCATGGAAGAACGGCAAGAAGCGGGTCGTCGACGGCCCCTTCGCCGAGGCGAAGGAGCTGGTTGCCGGCTACACCATCATCAACGTCAAGTCGCGCGCCGAAGCACTCGAATGGACGAGCCGCTTTCCCAATCCGATGCTCGAGGACGCCGAGATCGAAGTCCGTCAGATGTTCGAGCTGGAAGATTTCGGCGACGGCGTGGACGTCGGCCGCTTCCGCGAGATCGGCGTCGGGCAGAATAAATGAGTGAGTAGAGAATAGTGAGCGGTGAGTGGTGACCGACCCGGCGGAAGGACCTCAACCACTACTCACTCCTCACCCTCTACAGCAGATCGATCAGGAACGGAATCAACGGCGCATCGGCCGGCGGCATCGGATAGTCGCGCAGCTTCTTCGGGCGCACCCATTTCAGCGCGGCGACCTCCTTTGCCACCGGCGTGCCCCAGAAGCGCCGGCAGACGAAAAGCGGCATCAAAAGGTTGAAGCTCTCATAGCTGTGGCTGGCGAAGGTGAGCGGCGCCAGGCACGCAACCTTCGTCTCCACCCCGATCTCCTCGGCGAGCTCGCGCACAACCGTCTCTTCCGGCGTCTCGCCCTTCTCGACCTTGCCGCCGGGAAACTCCCAAAGCCCGGCAAGCTGCTTGCCCTCGGGCCGCTGCGTGATCAGCACGCGGCCGTCGGCATCGACCAGCGCGCAGGCGGCGACCAGCAGCAGCGGCTTTTGCGTCTCGCTCATTGGCGCAAGTCTCCGGAAAGTGTGCAGCGGTTTCGGGATGAAGACATGCGCAAAACCAGAAACCTGCGGCAAGGGGGCGTGAACCTTATTCAGGCCGCCTTGCCGCAGGCGGCCGGCGATAATGGTAACGGTAGACTTCGGCAAAACCCATCGAGCGGTAAAGCCCGACCGCGATTGCGTTGTCGGCCTCGACCTGCAGCCAGGCCTTGCGCGCGCCGCCGATGCGCGCCCAGCGCAGCGCCGAGAGGATGGCGCGGCGGCCATGCCCCATGCCGCGCTCGGCCTCCGCGGTCGCCACCTCGAACAGGCCGGCGAGCTCGCCGTCCTGCACGCAGACGAGCGTCGTCACCGGCTCCTTGCCGCGGTCGAGCACGAACAGCCCGACATTCGGCGTGATGGCCGAGATGACCCCGGCCAGCCCATGCGCGATCGCCGGATCGAGCTGGTGGACCGTGCTCGCCGCCTGCATGAAGCGGCCGACATCCTTGAGCGGAATCTGGTCCATGGCCCCGCGCACCAGCGCCGGCGTGATCGGCAGCTCCATCACCACCGATTCGGAAAACCGGCTCCAGCCTTCGCGGTCGAAATGGCGGCCGAGCACCTCGCCCGAAAGCGGCGAGAGGCGAAAGGTCAGCGGCTTGCCAAGGCCGGAGAACTCGGTCGCGATCCGGGCGATGCGGGCGGGAATGTCGGCCGTGTCGTTCGGGTCGAGCGGGTTGACCGAGTTGAGGCGTTTGGCCGGATGGTCGGGCGTCAGCCGCACCACCCAGGTGCCGTCATAACGAACGCTGGCCGCCGGCCAGGAGCGGAAGCCGGCCGCTTCGTAGCGGCGCACCGCGGCGAGGTCGGAATCCGGCAAAGGATCGGGCACCCGCTCAGCTCCGATAGTCGCCGTTGATCTCGACATATTCCTTGGTGAGGTCGCAGGTCCAGACGTTCGCCTGGCCGCGGCCGAGCCCGATATCGGCGCGAATGCGGATATCCTGCCCCTTCATGTAGTCCGACACGGCGGTCTCGGAATAATCGGGGTCGCGCTCGCCTTCGTGGGCGACGCGAAAATCGCCGAACCAGACCGACAGCCGGTCGCGGTCGGCCGGCTCGCCCGCCTTTCCGACGGCCATCACGACGCGTCCCCAATTGGCGTCCTCGCCGGCGACCGCCGTCTTCACCAGCGGTGAATTGGCGATCGACAGCGCGATGCGCCTGGCCGAGCGGGCCGACTTCGCGCCGGTCACTGCCACCTCGATCTGCTTGCGCGCGCCCTCGCCGTCGCGCACCACCTGCAGCGCGAGGTTTTTCAGGAGCTTGTTGAGGGCGCGGCGGAACTGGCCGAGGCGTGCATCCTTCGCATCGGTGATGCGTGGCGCACCGTTGGCGGCGGCAGCACCGGTGGCAAAGAACAGCAGCGTGTCGCTGGTCGAGGTGTCGCTGTCGACGGTCACCGCGTTGAAGCTCTTGCCGACACCCTTGCCGAGCAGATCCTGCAGCACGGGTGCGGCCAGCGGCGCGTCGGTCGCCACGAAAGAGAGCATCGTCGCCATATCAGGTGCGATCATGCCGGCACCCTTGGCGATGCCGTTGATCGTGACCTCGGCATCGCCGAGCTTCACCGTCGCGGTGGCGTATTTCGGATAGGTGTCGGTGGTCATGATCGCCTTGCCGGCTTCATCCCAGCGGCCCGGCTGCCCGGCTTCGGCCATGCCGGCCAGCAGGCCGGCAAACTTCCCGGCGTCGAGCGGTTCTCCGATCACCCCGGTCGAGGCGAGAAAGACCTCGCCCGGCTTGCAGCCCACAGCCTTCGCGGCTGCCTCGGCCGTCATCGCGGTCGCCGCGCGTCCTTTTTTGCCGGTGAAGGCGTTGGCGTTGCCGGAGTTCACCACCAGCGCGCGCGCCTTGCCGCCGGCAAGGTTCTGCCGGCACAGATCGACCGGCGCCGATGGGCATTTGGAGCGGGTGAACACACCGCCGATCTCGGTGCCCTCGTCGAACACCATCAGCATGAGGTCGGTGCGGTTCTTGTATTTGATGCCGGCTTCCGCCGTCGCGATGCGCAAGCCGCGGATCGGCGGCAGCTTGGCATATTTTTTCGGCGCGAGCGGCGAAACGGCGTGCGACATGGTGGGCCTCGGCTGGCTGCTTTGGAGAAAGGCAGCCCCGTTTGCCTCAGTCCGGATGCCCGCGCAAGCCGGAGCATGTCTGCCGACCTGCACCGCGGTTGCGGGAGACATGCGCCAGATCAGGAAGCATGGAACGGCTTGCGCGAACCGCTGCTTACGTCGACTGCTCTAAGTCTTTGTCTTGCGCAAATCCGGACGGAAAACCGGTTTCCACTTTTCCTGGATTTGCTCTATGTCTCCCGGAAGATGAGCGACTGGTGCACAGCGGTGCCGGCGAGCGCGCCGTCGCCGACCGCCAGCGCCACCGTGCCCATCGCGCGTGCCGCGTCGCCGCAGGCAAACACGCCCGGCACCGTCGTCTCCTTGAGCATCGTGGTGCGAATGAACGTGCCGTTCGGGCTCTCGTCGAACTGACATCCAAGCTGCCCGGCAAGCGGGCTCGCGACATGCGTGCGGGTGGCCGTGAACAGCCCATCGAAGGCAAGCACGCGCCCGTCCGCCAGCTCGGCATCCGACCCGTTGACGATGGCTCGCACCGGCGCTTTCTCGACGGTCACGCCACGGCGCGCGAGCGCGGCCGCCTGCTCGGCGTCGGGCTCGAACGCACCATTGAGCAGGAACGTTGTCTCGCCCCAGTCGGGCAGCATCAGCGCGTGATGCATCGACAGCGGCGACACGGCGAGCACGCCGATCCTGCCCTGCCCGATCTCGTAGCCGTGGCAGTAGGGGCAGTGGAACACGCCTTTGCCCCAGCGCTCCGCCAGTCCCGGGATCTTCGGCAGCTCGTCGCTGACGCCGGTCGCCAGCATCAGGCGGCGCGCCTCGTAGCGTTCGCCGGTTTCGGCACGCACGGCAAATCCATCGGCGCGCGCTTCGGCTTCCGCCGCCCGGCCGTCGCGCCAGGTGACCGTCTCATAAGCCATCAGCTGCGCACGAGCCTCCTTCTGGATTGCGCCGGGCGCACGCCCGTCCTGCCCGAGAAAGCCGTGCGAGGCCTCGACGAAACGGTTGCGCCGGCTGCCTTCGTCGATGACCAGGATGCTGCGGCGCGCACGCGCCAGCTGCAGCGCGCCCGACAGCCCGGCATAGCTGCCGCCGACCACGATCGCGTCAAACCGCATGATTGAATCTCCCTGCATGTTGCTTGAGGCCGGCGCCGACATCCCTGGCCAGCGCGGCGAGGCTGACATTGCCGAGCCTGCCGACGAGCAATGCCTCGGCCTCGGCAAAGGCGCCCTCGAGCGAACGGTTCACCGCCTGCTCGACCAGGCAGGTCGGCCGCTCGATGTGCACGCCCATGGCAAAAAGCGTCGGCCGACCGAGCGCGTCATAGATGTCCTTGAGGCTCACGGAGCCGAGATCGCAGGCGATCTCCCAGCCGCCGCCATGGCCTTTTGCCGATCGCACGTAACCGGCCTTGCGCAGCCCGGCCATCGTGCGGCGCACGACGGCGGCGTTGGTGCTCATGCAGAGCGCCAATTCGGCCGAGGTCATGGGCCGCTCCTGCGCGGCCATGTGCAGCAAGGCATGCAGGACGGCGGAAAGACGGCTGTCGCGTTTCATGTATCTTAAAATGATACATGAAACGCGACGTGTCAATCGACTTTATCACCTCACCCCACCTTGCGGTTGATGAAGCTGCCGAACAGGCGGTGCACGCCCGGGATGAGGCCCCAGATCATGATCGTGACCATCAGCGGCACGATCACCAGGGTGCGTTCCCAGGTCTCCCAGCCTTCGGTCAGCGGGAAGATGATGTAGACCAGCGCGGTGATCAGCGGATAGACGCCGAGGCTCACGAGTCCGGCGAAGCGGACGCGCGAGAAGACGGTCCTCGGCGCCGCCGGGGCATGTGCGGTTGCGGAAGTGGTCATCTAACTCTCCATCGAAACGGTACGTTCCGTTGCATAAATAGAACGGTCCGTTCCGTTTCGTCAAGGCGCGTGTTATGAAAAATTCGGCAATGGAGATGATGGATGGGCGAAACCGTCGAGAACGCCCGCAGATCGATCGGTGCGCGTCGCAATCCCGACAGCGCGGATGCGATCCGCGAAGCCGCCGAGGCGGTGCTGCTCGAGAAGGGATATGCCGGCTTCTCGATCGAGGCCGTTGCGCGACGGGCCCGCGCCGGCAAGCCGACCATCTATCGCTGGTGGCCGAGCAAGGCAGCCTTGCTTCTCGATGTCTATCAGCGCCAGAAGCGCGACATCGACTATGGCGGCACCGATTCCGTCGAGGAGGATATGTTCCGTTTCCTGCGCAGTCTGTTCGTGCAGTGGCGCGAGACTCCCGCCGGCGACATCTTCCGGTCGCTGATCGCCGAGGCGCAATCAGATCCGACCGCAGCGGCGGCGCTTGCCGACTATGCACGTGAGCGCCGCGAGCACAGGGCTCGGATCATCGAGCGCGGGATCGCGCGCGGCGAGGTCCGCTCGGACGTCGATCCGATGCTCGTTGCGGACTTGCTCGCGTCCTACGCCTGGACGCATCTCATCACCGGCAGGCTGGACGAGAGCGACGAAGCGATCCGCGCCGCCGCTCGCCTGATCGCGCGCGGGATTGTCGTTTAGCGAGAGCTAATCCAGGAAAAGTGGATACGGTGTTCCGTCTGGATACCGGCGGGGAAACCCGCCGTTTTTACGCCAAAACAATGGCTTAGAGCGTTTTCACGATTCTATGAATGGTGAAAACGCGATAGGCGCCGCCCCTACTGCACCTTGTCCATCTCCTCGACCGCGGCCTTCAAAGCCGGGTCGGTGATCTCGACGGTGGCCGCGCCGCGCAGCCGCTTGACCAGCTCGAAATAGCGCTCGCGCAGCACCAGCGAGCGGAACTGCTCCTTCACGTCCTCGAAGGCCGGCGGCTGCTGGGTGCGCTTGTCCTCCACCTTGATCACGTGCCAGCCGAACTGCGACTGGACCGGTTCCTTGGTGTACTGCCCGACATCGAGCGCGAAGGCCGCCTTCTCGAATTCCGGCACCATCTGTCCGGGGCCGAAATAGCCGAGGTCGCCGCCATTGGCGCCGGAGCCCGGATCCTGCGACAGCTCCTTGGCGATTGTCGCGAAGTCCTCGCCTGCGTCGAGCCGCGCGATGATGGCGAGCGCCTCTTCCCTGGTCTTCACCAGAATGTGGCTGGCCTTCACCTCGTTCACCGGCGGGGTCTCGGCGACATACTTGTCGTAGCGCGCGCGGATGTCGGCGTCGGTGATCTTGGAGGCGATCTCCTGCTCGATCACGGCTGCGTGCAATGCCCGTGACATGAGCAAGGCCATGCGGCGCTGGAATTCGGCATCCTTGTCGATGCCTTTGGCGGCGCCTTCGGCGGCCATCAGCTTGATCTCGATCAGCGCCGAGACCGCCGCCGCCCGCTTCCTGTCGTCCGGCAGCTGCGCGAATTGCTGGTCGAGCTCGCTCATGGCGAGCGTGATGTCGGCTTCCGTGATCGGCTCGCCATTGACGGTCGCGACGACCGCGTTCGGGTCTGCCGCAGGCGCGGCCGGCGCCGCCTCCTGCGCATATGCCGCGACGCCCGCGAGCGCGCTCAGCGACAGCGCCAGCAGCGCGGTCCGGAAACGGGGGGTGAGGAGCGGCATGACTTACGTCTCCGTTTGTAGTTAAAGTGCTGAAAACAGCAGGAAAATGCCCGGATTTTGTGCCGTCGGACGGCCGGTGGCGGCCGTTGACATCGATGGTGCCCCCTCTTATCTGTCCTTCGTCTTGGCGTCCAGAACCGTTTTCTGGACGCTTTTTTGCAGAAGAATCCACCCTATCTTCCTCGGTGGATTTGGCAGGCGGCAGGGTGCCGCCGGTGAATGATCGAAAGGCCTTCTGATGGCTGGTCTCGGCGGCCTCGCCCGCAAGATTTTTGGCTCCTCCAACGACAGGCGCATCAAGTCGATGCGGCCGCGCACGGCGGAGATCAATGCGCTGGAGCCGAAGATCTCCGCGCTTTCCGACACCGAGCTCCAGGCCAAGACCGACGAGTTCAAGCAGCGGCTGGCCGAAGGCGCCTCGCTCGACGACATCATGCCGGAGGCGTTCGCGGTCGTGCGCGAGGCCTCCAAGCGCGTGCTCGGCATGCGCCCCTTCGACGTCCAGCTGATCGGCGGCATGGTGCTGCACGGCGGCTCGATCGCCGAAATGCGCACCGGCGAAGGCAAGACCCTGGTCGCCACGCTGCCCGTCTACCTGAACGCGCTCACCGGCAAGGGCGTGCACGTCGTCACCGTCAACGACTACCTGGCAAAGCGCGACTCCGAGTGGATGGGCCGCATCTACGGGTTCCTCGGGCTCACCACCGGGGTCATCGTGCACGGCCTGTCCGACGATCAGCGGCGGGCGGCCTACGCCTGCGACGTCACCTACGGCACCAACAACGAGCTCGGCTTCGACTATCTGCGCGACAACATGAAGTATGAGCGCGCGCAGATGGTGCAGCGCGGGCACCATTACGCCATCGTCGACGAGGTGGATTCGATCCTGGTCGACGAGGCGCGCACCCCGCTCATCATCTCCGGTCCGCTCGAGGACCGCTCCGAGATGTACAACACGGTCGACACCTTCATCCTCAAGCTGAGCAAGGAAGACTACGAGGTCGACGAGAAGCAGCGCACCGCGACCTTCACCGAAGGCGGCACCGAGAAGCTGGAAAAGATGCTGGCCGAGGCCGGCCTGTTCAAGGGCGACCACCTCTACGACGTCGAGAACGTCGCCATGGTCCACCATGTGAACAATGCGCTCAAGGCGCACCGCCTGTTCCAGAAGGACAAGGACTACATCGTGCGCAACGGCGAGATCGTCATCATCGACGAATTCACCGGCCGCATGATGCCCGGCCGCCGCTATTCGGAAGGCCTGCACCAGGCACTCGAGGCCAAGGAGCATGTGGCGATCCAGCCGGAGAACCAGACGCTCGCCTCGATCACCTTCCAGAACTATTTCCGCATGTACAAGAAGCTGGCCGGCATGACCGGCACGGCGGCGACGGAAGCCGAGGAGTTCGGCAACATCTACCGGCTCGACGTGGTCGAGGTGCCGACCAACCTGCCGGTCATCCGCAAGGACGAGGACGACGAGGTCTACCGGACGGCCGAGGAGAAGTACAAGGCGATCGTCAACGAGATCAGGGACTGTGCCAAGCGTGGCCAGCCCATCCTGGTCGGCACCGTCTCGATCGAGAAATCCGAGCAGCTCGCCGAGCGGCTGCGCAAGGACGGGCTGAAGGACTTCCAGGTGCTGAACGCGCGCCACCACGAGCAGGAGGCCGAGATCGTGGCGCAGGCCGGCGTGCCGGGCGCAGTCACCATCGCCACCAACATGGCCGGCCGCGGCACCGACATCCAGCTCGGCGGCAACGCCGACATGCGCGTCAAGCGGGAGCTTGCCGACATGCCGGAAGGCCCGGAGCGTGCGGCGAAGGAGGCGGCGATCCGCCAGGACGTGCAGCGGCTCAAGGAAAAGGCGCTCGCCGCCGGCGGCCTTTACGTGCTCGCCACCGAGCGCCACGAGTCCCGCCGCATCGACAACCAGCTGCGCGGCCGCTCCGGCCGCCAGGGCGATCCCGGCCGCTCGAAATTCTATTTGTCGCTGCAGGACGATCTGATGCGCATCTTCGGGTCGGAGCGCATGGACGGCATGCTGAAGACGCTCGGCCTCAAGGAAGACGAGGCGATCACCCACCCTTGGATCAACAAGGCGCTGGAGAAGGCGCAGAAGAAGGTCGAGGCGCGCAACTTCGACATCCGCAAGAATCTGCTGAAATTCGACGACGTGATGAACGACCAGCGCAAGGTGGTGTTCGATCAGCGCCTCGACCTGATGGACGGCGAGAACCTTTCCGAAACCGTCGCCGAGATGCGGCAGGACGTGATCGAGGACCTCGTCGCCAAGCACATCCCCGAGAACGCTTATGCCGAGCAGTGGGATGCGGCCGGCCTCAAGGAGGGCGTGCGCCAATATCTCAACCTCGACCTGCCGGTCGAGGACTGGGTGAAGGAAGAAGGCATCGACGAGAACGACATCCGCACCCGCCTGACCGAGGCGACCAATGCTGCCGCGACCGACCGCGCCACGCGTTTCGGCCCTGACATCATGGTCTATGTCGAGCGCTCGATCCTGCTGCAGACGCTCGACCAGCTTTGGCGCGAGCACCTGGTCAACCTCGACCATCTGCGTTCGGTCGTGGGTTTCCGCGGCTACGCGCAGCGCGACCCGCTGCAGGAATACCGCCAGGAAGCCTTCGAGCTGTTCCAGGCCATGCTTGGCAATCTGCGCCAGGCCGTCACCGCGCAACTGATGCGCGTCGAGCTGGTGCGCCAGGCCTCGGAAGCTCCGCCGCTGCAGGCGCCGGAAGCTTATGGCAGCCACATTGACGGCACCACCGGCGAAGACGATTTCGGCGAAGGTTCCGGCGACGGCGAGACCATGACGCTCACCGCGCAGCGCGTGGTGGCCGCCGCCGAGCGCGACCCGAAAAACCCCTCCACCTGGGGCCGCGTCGGCCGCAACGAGCCCTGCCCCTGCGGCTCGGGCAAGAAATACAAGCACTGCCACGGCACGTTTGCTTGAACGCTCCTTCTCGCCGCCAGCGGAGAGAAGAGCCTCCCCAGAGCTGATCCGCGGGTAGCATGAAGGGCCGGGATGAGGGGGCGCCGACTGCGAGGGCAGGCGCTTGCTTGCCGTAAGATGCACAAGGGCGACGCGCCTCTAGCTGGCACCCTGTTGCCGGCCTTGACGTTCCGGCCGCCCCCCTGCGACGTTGGCTCACAACCAACTCGCGGAGGAACGCCCTTGTCCAATTTGCGCTTCAAGGTCGGCCTCGCCGCCGTCGCCCTCGTCTTCTCGACCTCTACTGCCCTCACGGACACGCTGATCCTGCGCGGCGCGCGCGTCCTGACCGTGGACCCGGCAAGGCCCGAGGCGGGCGCTGTCGCGATCGTCGACGGCAAGATCGCTGCGGTCGGCTCGGCAGACGAGATGCAACCCTTCCTCGACGGCGCGAAAATCTACGACCTGCCGGCGGAAGCGCTGGTGCTGCCGGGCTTCCAGGATTCGCACAATCACCTGATCTGGAGCGCGACGGCGGCCGAGGACATCAGCCTCACCGACGTCGCCAACGAGGCCGGCCTGCGCGCCGCGATCGAGCCGGTGCTTGCGACATTGCCGGAGGGTGCGTGGCTGCGCGGCGGCGGCTGGAGCGTGGCGGTCTACCTGAACCCTTCGAAGGAAGTGCTGGACAAGATCACCGGCGATCGGCCGGCCTATTTCGAGGATGTCGACGGCCATTCGGGCTGGGCCAACTCGGCGGCGTTGAAGCTCGCCGGCATCGATGCAGGCACCAAGGATCCGGAGGGCGGGCGCATCGAGCGCGACGCGCAAGGAAATCCGACCGGATTGCTGCGGGAGGGGAATGCGATGGCGCTGGTGGCGGGCCTGCTGCCCGATTATCCGGACGCGCAGGTCGATGCCGGGCTGGCGAAGGCCCAGGCCGAGGCGATCGGCTACGGCGTCACCGCCATCATCGACCCGTCGGTGTCGGAGTGGATGCTCGCCGGATACAAGCGCAACGACGAGGCGGGCAAGCTGACGCTGCGCGTCAAGGGAGCCGTGACCGTCGATGCGGCGGAAGGCGTCGCCGGCGTGAAGCGCGCGCTCGATCTGAAGGCGAAATACGCCTCGCCGCATCTCGAGGTGAACTCCATAAAGCTCTTCGTCGACGGCGTGATCGAGACCGGCACCGCGGCGCTGCTCGAAGCTTATGTCGGCTCCAACAGCGCCGGCGATCTTTTGTTCACGCCGGAGCAGCTTGCGGCGATCGCCACCGCTGGCGACAAGGCCGGGCTGCAACTGCACGCGCATGCGATCGGCGATCGTGCGGTGCGCGTCACGCTGGATGCGTTCGAGGCGGCGCGCGCCGCCAACGGCCCGCGCGATTCGCGCCACCAGATCACGCATCTCGAGCTGATCGATCCGGCCGACGTAAAGCGCTTCGGCCCGCTCGGCGTGCTCGCCACCATCCAGGCGCTCTGGGCCTTTCCTGAAACCTATATCGAAGACCTGACCGAGCCGGTGATCGGGCCGCAACGCTCCGAATGGCTTTATCCGTTCGGCGCGTTGAAGGAGGCGGGCGCGACCATTGCCGGCTCGAGCGACTGGAGCGTCTCGTCGATGAACCCGCTGGAGGCGATCCAGATCGGGGTCACGCGCCAGGACATGGCCAAGCCGGACGGCCGCGTGCTGACGCCGCAGCACCGATTGACCGTCATGGACATGATCACCGCCTACACGGTGAACGGCGCCTACGCCGCCTTCGACGAGGCGAATTCCGGCACGCTCGCCGTGGGAAAACGCGCCGACATCGTCGTGCTCGACCGCGACATCGTGAAGGGTGCTGCGACCGATATCGCCAAAGGCAAGGTGCTGCTCACGCTGATCGACGGCAAGCCGGCTTATGAGGGCGAAGGTTTGCCGGCAGCGAAGTAACGAAGCGGCGGCGTCTCGTCGCCGGTCCTGGGCCCTTCGAAGGGGCGGGCGGCAGGCCCGCCCTCCGCGATCCGCTCCACCATCAGCCGCAGATGCGCCTCGATCTCGGCCCGCAGCGTCGGGCGCTTGGCCGGCTCGGCGACGAGATAGAGATCGACCATGGTGCCGACCATGACGCTGATGAAGGCAAGTTTTGCCGGCTCGGTCGTCGCAGCACCGGGCAGATAGCGTTGGAAGAAGGGCAGGAACAGATCGCGCAAAATGCCGGCGTGGTTGCCGCCAAGCTGGTCGGCTTCGGTCGGGCGGATCGCGCGCATCGCGGACAGCAGGCCGGCATGGGCAGGAATGCTCTCCGCTGCGGCGAGATAGGCCGAAAGCAATGTACCCGCAGCCAGTTGCGGCTCAAGCTGCGCCGGCAGATGATCCAACGCGTCCGCGCATTCCGCCACGATCCGCCCGACCGTCGCGTCATAGGCAGAGAGCAGCAGCGCATCGCGGTCGGCGAAGTAGCGGTAGATCGTGCCGACGGCGACGCCGGTCTCGGCGGCAAGCCGCGTTGTCGTGACCGCACCTGCCCCTTCGGCAGCCACCAGCGCTTCCACGGCATCGAGCAGCCGCTGCCGCGTCTCCACAGCCCGGGGCTGGCGCGGCGCGATCACTTTCGGGCGCGGCTGGTGCATAAGTGAAACAGTTTCATTTTTGTTGACACCTGTCCAGACGAGGCGCATCGTTTTGTCTTCGGCGCCGCAATACGGAGGAGTTCATGCGCTCGACCTTGTCATTGTTCGCACTTTTGCTTGCGGCGGGCGCAGCGGCACCTGGCCTCGCCTCGGCGGCGGAACTCGCGGTCGAGGCCGGCGAAGGCGCGGCGGAGCGGCTGACCGAAGCGCTGATCATGGCGCAGCCCGGCGATACGGTGCGCATCGGCGCCGGGCGCATCGAGATCACCGAAGGCCTGTCGCTCGACGTCGACGATGTGGTCGTCAAGGGCGCCGGGCCCGACCGGACGATCCTCTCCTTCAAGGGCCAGACCGGTTCGGGCGAGGGCCTGCTCGTCACCTCCGACCGCGTCGTGCTCGAGGATTTCGCGGTCGAGGACACCAAGGGCGACGGCGTGAAATCGAAAGGTTCCGACCAGATCACCTTTCGCAATCTGCGCGTCGAATGGACCAACGGGCCCGACGCCAAGAACGGCGCCTACGGCGTCTACCCGGTCTCATCGAAGAACGTGCTGGTCGAGGGCGTCACCGTGCGCGGCGCGGCGGATGCCGGCATCTATGTCGGGCAGAGCGAGAACATCGTGGTGCGCAACAGCCGCGCCGAGTTCAACGTCGCCGGCATCGAGATCGAGAATTCGATGAAGGCCGACGTCTACAAGAACGTCGCCACCCACAACACCGGCGGCATCCTGGTCTTCGACCTGCCCAATCTGCCGGTGCAGGGCGGCCACGACATACGCGTCTTCGACAATGATGTGGTCGACAACGACACGCCCAATTTCGCGCCGCCCGGCAACATGGTGGCGATCGTGCCGAAGGGCATGGGCATCATGGTGATGGCCAACCGCAACGTGCATGTGTTCGGCAATCGCCTCGACGGCAACGCCACCGCGCATGTGCTGATCGCGGCCTATCCGAACGATTATGAGGACGAGAACTACATGTTCGTGCCGCGCGGCGTTTTCGTGCACGGCAACACCTATGGCGAAGGCGGTTTTGCGCCGGACGGCGAGGTGGGCAAGACGATCACCGACGTTTCCGGCACGCCGGTGCCCGACATCGTCTGGGACGGCGTCACCACGCTCACCGAATACGTGACCTGGGTTTCGGAGGAAGACGGCGTCTATATCGACGAGGCCGAGGGCACCAGCTTCGTCAATTTGAAGATGATCTCGCAGATCCTGTTGCCCTGGGGCTGGTGGCCGGACACCGACATCGAAAACTATCGCGGCAGCCTGCCCGAGCCCGACCCGGTGAAGCTGCCGCAGGACGGCGGCGCGTGAGATTTGTCGGCAGAGGGCAGCGCCCTACGTTGCCCCCCTCTGCCCTGCCGGGCATCTCCCCCTCGAGGGGGGAGATTGGCTGTCGCCACGACTTTCGCCAATCGCAGCCGTTCCAGGCTGGCGAAGGTAGTGCGGCCGTCCGATCTCCCCCCTCGTGGGGGAGATGGCCGGCAGGCCAGAGGGGGGCGCGACGGATCGCGACGTTTCTTTGCTTGCTTCTATTCGCCCTCCCCCTCGCCCACGCAGCGCCAAACGACGCCACCATCCTCGCCGCCCAGCCGCCAAAACAACTCTCCGAATTCGGCTTCTTCGACGATTTGCGCGGGCAGAAGCCGGCCGCGGGCGTCACGCCTTTCACGCTCGCCACACCGCTTTTCTCCGATGCGGCTCTGAAGTACCGCTTCGTCTATCTTCCTGCCGGCGCAACCGCCGCTTACCACGACACGGAAGCTTTCGATTTCCCGGTCGGCGCAGCGCTCATCAAGACCTTCGCTTTCCCCGCCGACTATCGCAGCCCGGCGCAAAACATCCGCCTGATCGAAACGCGCGTCATGATCCGCCAGGAGAAAGGCTGGCAGGCCTGGGCCTATCTATGGAACGACGAGCAGACCGAGGCGACGCTGAAGATCGCCGGCGCCAGGGTGGACATCTCGACGATCACCGCCGCGGGCGAGCCGCTCGCCTTCACCTATTCGGTGCCCAACAAGAACCAGTGCAAGGGCTGCCACGCCTTCGACGGCGAGATCGTGCCGCTCGGTCCGAAGGCGCGAAACCTCAACGCCGCCCTGGCCTATCCGGAGGGCGAGGAGAACCAGCTCGCGCACTGGGTGAAGCTCGGCCTGCTCGCCGGCGCCCCCCATCCCGAGGGCGCTCCCGCCGCGCCCGACTGGCGCGACGCAGCCGCGCCGCTCGACGACCGCGCGCGCACCTGGCTCGACGTCAATTGCGCCCATTGCCACCGCCGCGAAGGCCCGGCGAGCAATTCAGGGCTCTTCCTGACGCGTGGCGAGACCGACCCTGTCGCCATCGGCATCGGCAAGCGGCCGGTGGCAGCCGGCAAAGGGTCGGGCGGGCGCTCCTTCGACATCGTGCCGGGCGATCCCGACGCCTCGATCCTGCTCTATCGGGTGGAGAGCGTCGAACCCGGCGTGATGATGCCGGAGCTCGGTCGCCATCTCGCCGATCCGGACGCAGTCGCATTGCTGCGCGAGTGGATCGAGGCCATGCATTGAGGCGGTCTTAACCAAGTCGCAAAACTTGGCTTCCGGGCTAATTAATCGTAACAGGGCCTCACATATTGTGATGCGCTGCGCCCGGCCGGCTATGGCAAATCAGGCCCGGAAGGCGCGGGTGAGCGCGCTGGGGACAACGCGACATGGGCAGCTATTTCGGCACGGACGGCATTCGCGGCCGCGCCAACAAATTTCCGATGACGGCCGAAGTGGCGATGAAAGTCGGCATGGCCGCCGGCATGTGCTTCAAGAACGGCAAGCACCGCCACCGGGTGGTGCTCGGCAAGGACACGCGCCTTTCCGGCTACATGATCGAGAACGCAATGGTCGCCGGCTTCTGCGCCGCCGGCATGGACGTCTTCCTGCTTGGCCCGATCCCGACGCCGGCCGTCGCCATGCTGGTGCGCTCGCTGCGCGCCGATCTGGGCGTGATGATCTCGGCCTCGCACAATCCCTATTTCGACAACGGCATAAAACTGTTCGGTCCCGACGGCTACAAGCTGTCGGACGAGCTCGAGGCCCGCATCGAGGCCATGCTCGACGATCAGATCGAGCTGTCGCTCGCCGATTCCGACAATCTGGGCCGCGCCAAGCGCGTCGACGGCGTGCATGACCGCTACATCGAATTCGCCAAGCGCACGCTGCCGCGCGAGATGTCGCTCGCCGGCATGCGCATCGTGATCGATTGCGCCAACGGCGCCGCCTACAAGGTGGCGCCGGCGGCGCTCTGGGAGCTCGGCGCCGAAGTGATCCCGATCGGCGTGGAGCCGAACGGCTTCAACATCAACAAGGAATGCGGCTCGACCGAGCCGGCCGCGCTGTCGGCCAAGGTACACGAGGTGCGCGCCGACCTTGGCATCGCGCTCGACGGCGATGCCGACCGCATGGTCATCGTCGACGAGAACGGCACGGTGATCGACGGCGACCAGATCATGGCGCTGGTGGCCGAGTCCTGGCACCAGGCCGGCCGGCTCGCCGGCGGCGGCGTCGTCGCGACCATCATGTCGAATCTCGGGCTCGAGCGTTTCCTCGGCGATCTCGGCCTGAAACTTCACCGCACCAAGGTCGGCGACCGCTACGTGGTCGAGCATATGCGCGCGCATGGCCTGAACATCGGCGGCGAGCAGTCGGGCCATATCGTGCTTTCCGATTTTTCCACCACCGGCGACGGCCTGGTCTCGGCCCTGCAGGTGCTCGCCTGCATCAAGCGTTTCGGCAAGCCGGCGAGCGAGGTCGCGAAGAAATTCGATCCCGTGCCGCAACTGCTCAAGAACGTGCGTTATGCCGGCGGCAAGCCGCTGGAGAACCCGCTGGTCAAGCAGGCGATCGCGGGCGCTGAAGCCAGGCTCGGCAGCGGCGGCCGGCTGGTCATCCGGCCCTCCGGCACCGAGCCGGTGATCCGCGTGATGGCCGAAGCCGACGACTTCAAGCTGGTCGAAACCGTCGTGGACGATGTGATCGGCGCCATTTCGGAAGCGAAGTCGGCAGCCTGAGCCGCAAAGCAGACGGCAGAGTTTCATTCAACAAGGCCCGGCAATGCCGGGCCTTTCTGCTTCGTTTCCGGCGGCGGCAACATGGTTAAGCAACAAGGTTAAGCCGGCCTTAACCTTTGCCTTTCATTATCCATGCGAAATCAACTCCAAACGGAGCCGGGGGACGGGTCCGTGCATTCGCAAGGGTGAACGCCATGCTCAGATTCGCCAAGCGGTCGCTGCTAGCCGCTTTTGTTGCCGGCATAGCGGGTCCGGCGGTCGCGGCCGACCTCTACGAGCCGCCGATCGTCGAGGCGCCGCCGCCGCAGGTCTACCATGAGGAGGTTTCCTATGGTGGCTGGTACCTGCGCGGCGACCTCGACTACCACGTCTCGAAATTCCGCGGCGCCGAATACATCACCTACGGCACCGATTGCTGCGGCCTGCCGGTGCCCGGCACCAACGATTTCGACTTCGGCAATCTGCGCGGCGCCTTCTCGCTCGGCGGCGGCGTCGGCTACCAGATCAACAAATATCTGCGCGCCGACCTGACCGCGGATTATCTGTTCTCCTCGCGCTTCACCGGCCAGACCACCGGCACCTGCGCCGGCCTTCCCTGCGTGTCGGTCGACCGCAGCTCCTACAGCGCCTTCCTGATGCTCGCCAACGCCTATGTCGATCTCGGCAACTGGCATGGCTTCACGCCCTATGTCGGCGCCGGCATCGGCGGCGCGTATGTGAAATGGTCCGACCTCGAAAACACCGCCGGCGGCATCACCACGGTGCACGAGGGCTCCAAGAACATGCGCTTCGCCTGGGCGCTGATGGCCGGCACCTCCTACTGCCTGACCAAGCGGCTGAAGCTCGACGTCGGCTACCGCTTCACCCGTATCCATGGCGGCCGCATGTTCGAGCTCGCTCCGACCACCGGCCCCGGCGCCGGCCCGGGCTTCGACAACGGTTTCAACATCCATGAAGGCCGCGCCGGCCTGCGCTACCAGTTCGGCGGCAAAAGCGACTGCTACGAGCCGGAGCCCTACGCCTACGAGCCTCCGCCGGAGCCGATCTACACGAAGTAAATTCTTCGACTGCCCGCACCAACGAAAGCCGCCCTTCGGGGCGGCTTTTTCGTTGCGCCGGATGGTCAGGCAGTAGGGCTTAGGCAGCAGGGAAGCCCGAAGAACACTGCCTCAGCCCGACTGCCTTCGCTTACTGAATACTGCCTACCGCCTACTGCCCGGTCAGCCTCCCGAGTGGCGCGTGAACCGTCTGTTATGCTTAACCGCGGCTTAACCACTATGGTTAACAATGCCTCCCCAGTCGGCCGTTGTTGGGCCGAATCGGGAGTGAACCCATGCGCCTCAGATCGTGTCTCGGCTCGCTGGTTGCGGCTATCGCGCTCTTGCCTGCCGCCAACACGCTCGCCGCCGACTATGATCCGCCGATCGTGATCGACGAAGCCCCGGAGCACGTTCCGGTGGAGATCGGCTCGGGCTGGTATCTGCGCGGCGATGTCGGCTACGTCTTCTCGACGCGTGCCAATGGCGACTTCACCTACCGCACCTTCGACCCGGTGACGGCCACCTACACCGACAACACCTTCGCGTCGGGCCGCCTGCGCAGCGACTTCTCCCTCGGTGTCGGTTTCGGCTATCGCTTCAACGAATGGATCAGGGCCGACGCAACCGTCGACTGGTTCCGCACACGTTTCAACGGCACCACGGCTTCGGCCGCCCCTTGCGTCGATCCGGTGGCCTTCCCGGCCTTTGCCGGCACCTCCTGCCGCTCGGAGGACAGCGGCCGGGCCAAGGCGCTGAGCGTGATGGCCAATGCCTATGTCGATCTCGGCACCTATGTCGGCTTGACGCCCTATGTCGGCGCCGGCGCCGGTTTCACCTATCTGCAGTGGGAAGGTTTCACCGGCAGCAACTATTGCGTCGGCGCCACCTGCCCGGTCGGGCTGGTCGGCACGGCGAACCATCGCTGGCTGAAGGACTGGCGCTTCACCTACGCCGCGATGGCGGGCGTCGCTTACGACGTGAACAAGAACATCAAGATCGATCTCGGCTACCGCTTCCGCCGCATTACCGGCGGCCCGATGTTCGGCTGGGACAATTTCTCGGCCGCCAACGGCGCGACCGGCGTGCAGGGCCGCCATCCCGGCTTCTCCTCGCACGAGTTCAAGATCGGCCTGCGCTACGAGTTCTGGTGAGGCGGAGCCATTCCAACCCGACCTCGAAAGGGCAGGCCGCGCGCCTGCCCTTTGCGTTTGCGGGGTCTCGCGAAGCCGACTTGATCCAGCCCCCGGACAAATTGTCCCCTAACGCGGCGATCCTTCGCGCCCCCCTCTGCCTGCCGGCATCTCCCCCACAAGGGGGGAGATCGGACGGCCGCATTACTTTCGCCAACCTGCTACGCCGACGCTTGGCGAAAGCAGGAATGACAGCCAATCTCCCCCCTCGTGGGGGAGATGTCCGGCAGGACAGAGGGGGGCGCCTCGCGCCGACCGGGCCCCGCCGACAGCGCTCGCTTCTATCTCATCAGCGACAAAATCTTTGTTCTTGACGGCGTGAGGCCGCTCCCGTAATCGCCGGAGCGGGCCACCCCTCCCCAACGAGGGGCTTGCTATCTGGAAGGATAGAACCGCGATGACGACTCTTCCCAAGCCGGACCTGCGTCCGGCAAATCCCAATTTCTCTTCAGGTCCCTGCGCAAAACGTCCCGGCTGGTCGCTGGAGGCGCTTTCAAAAGCTGCGCTCGGCCGCTCGCACCGCGCCAGGATCGGCAAAGCCAAGCTCGAGCAGGCGATCGAGCTGACGCGCGAGGTGCTTGAGGTTCCCGCCGACTACCGCATCGGCATCGTGCCGGCCTCCGACACCGGCGCGGTGGAGATGGCGATGTGGTCGCTGCTCGGCGAGCGCGGCGTCGACATGGTCGCCTGGGAAAGTTTCGGCTCCGGCTGGGTGACCGACGCCGTCAAGCAGCTCAAGCTCGAGGACGTGCGCATCTTCGAGGCCCGCTATGGCGCACTCCCGGATTTATCGCAGGTCGATTTCGATCGCGACGTCGTCTTCACCTGGAACGGCACGACCTCCGGCGTGCGCGTGCCGAACGGCGATTTCATCCCTGCCGGCCGCAAGGGCCTGACCATCTGCGACGCGACGTCCGCCGCTTTCGCGCAGCGGCTCGATTTCGCAAAACTCGATGTGGCGACCTTCTCCTGGCAAAAGGTGCTCGGCGGCGAAGGCGCGCACGGCATGCTGATCCTGTCGCCGCGCGCGGTGGCGCGGCTGGAAAGCTACAAACCTGCCTGGCCGCTGCCGAAGATCTTCCGCCTGACCTCCGGCGGCAAGCTGATCGAAGGCATCTTCAAGGGCGAGACGATCAACACGCCGTCCATGCTGTGCGTGGAGGACTATCTCGACGCGCTCGCCTGGGCGAAGCGCATCGGCGGGCTCGACGCGCTGGTCGCGCGCGCCGACCGGAACTTCGCGGCGATCGATCGCTTCGTCGCCGCCTCGTCCTGGCTCGGCCATCTCGGCGTCGAACCCGCGACCCGGTCGAACACCTCCGTCTGCCTTTCGATCGTCGATCCGGACATCGCAGCACTCGACGCCGACGCACAGGCCGCTTTCGCCAAGGCGCTGGTGTCCATGCTCGAAAAGGAAGGCGTGGCCTACGACATCGGTCACTACCGCGACGCGCCTCCAGGTTTGCGCATCTGGGCCGGCGCCACGGTCGAGACCTCCGATCTCGAAGCGCTGATACCCTGGCTCGACTGGGCCTTCGCCGCGCAGAAGGCGACGCTCAAGGCCGCGGCCTGACACAGTTTCCACGGGCGGCTGGGGCCGCCCGCCGTCACCCTCATCGCCAAATCCAAGGAGGCCCCGATGGCGCCCCGCGTTCTCGTTTCAGACAAGCTCTCGCCGACCGCCGTGCAGATCTTCAAGGATCACGGCGTCGAGGTCGATTACCAACCCGATCTCGGCAAGGACAAGGACAAGCTGCTCGCCGTGATCAACAACTATGACGGCCTCGCCATCCGCTCGGCGACCAAGGTCACCGAAAAGCTGATCAACGCCGCGCCGAACCTGAAGGTGATCGGCCGCGCCGGCATCGGCGTCGACAATGTCGATATCCCGGCCGCCTCGCGGCGCGGCATCATCGTCATGAACACGCCCTTCGGCAATTCGATCACGACTGCCGAGCACGCCGTCGCCATGATCTTCGCGCTGGCGCGCCAGATCCCCGAGGCAAACGCCTCGACGCATGCGGGAAAATGGGAAAAGAACCGCTTCATGGGCGTCGAGATCACCGGCAAGACGCTCGGCATCATCGGCTGCGGCAATATCGGCTCGATCGTCGCCACACGCGGCGTCGGCTTGAAGATGCATGTCATCGCCTACGACCCGTTCCTGTCGGAGCAGCGCGCCGAGGAGCTCGGCGTGGACAAGGTGGAGCTCGACGAGCTGTTCGCCCGCGCCGACTTCATCACCCTGCACACGCCGATGACGGAAAAGACGAAGAACATCATCAATGCCGGGTCGATCGCGAAGATGAAGAAGGGCGTGCGCATCATCAATTGCGCGCGCGGCGGCCTCGTGGTCGAGGCCGACCTGATCGCGGCCTTGAAGAGCGGCAAGGTGGCGGGCGCCGGCATCGACGTGTTCGAGGTCGAGCCGGCGAACGAAAGCCCGCTCTTCGGCATGGAGAATGTGGTGGCGACGCCGCATCTCGGCGCCTCCACCACCGAGGCGCAGGAGAACGTCGCGCTGCAGATCGCCGAGCAGATGTCGGATTATCTGGTCCGCGGCGCGGTCTCCAACGCCATCAACATGCCCTCGATCACGGCGGAGGAAGCGCCGCGGCTCAAACCCTTCGTCAAGCTCGCCGAGGTGCTCGGCGCCTTCGTCGGCCAGGTGACCGAGGACCCGATCAAGGAGGTGGAGATCATCTTCGACGGCTCGACCGCGCAGATGAATACGCGCGCGCTGATTTCGGCGGCACTCGCCGGGCTGATCCGTCCGCAGGTGGCGGACGTCAACATGGTGTCGGCGCCGATCATGGTGAAGGAGCGCGGCATCATCGTCGCCGAGGTGAAGCGCGACAAATCGGGCGTGTTCGACGGCTACATCATGCTGAAGGTGACGACCGAGCACATGACGCGCTCGATCGCCGGCACCTGCTTCTCCGACGGCAAGCCGCGCTTCATCCAGATCAAGGGCATCAACCTCGACGCCGAGGTGGGACAGCACATGCTCTACACCACCAACGCCGACGCGCCCGGCATCATCGGCATGCTCGGCACGCTGTGCGGCAAGAACAATGTCAACATCGCCAACTTCCAGCTCGGCCGCAACCGGCCGGGCGGCGATGCGATTGCGCTGCTCTATCTCGACGAGCCGTTCCCGGAGCATGTGCTGGCCGAGGTGCGCGCCAACAAGGACATCCAGTCGGCCAAGCCGCTCAAGTTCGACGTGGCCGGGGTGGTGTAGAGCGATGGCTCGCGGGCAAGCTGCGTCGGCGAGCGGTCCCGTCATCGCGCGGCCCGGCGGCGCGCCGATCTCGGCTGCCGGCGCCTCGATGGTCGTGCATGAGTGGACGGGCGGCGGCCCGCCCTGGCTGCACGTCCACCGGTCGGACGACGAAGCCTGGCATGTGCTCGAGGGCTCGCTCCGCTTCAGCTTCGCCGACGGCGACGTCGACGCGCCCGCCGGCACGACCGTTTTCGTTCCGGCCGGCACGGCGCATACCTACGCGGAAAACGAGCCGAGCCGCTATCTGATGTTCCTGACGCCGCGGCTCGACCGGCTGATTGCGCGCCTGCATGAAGAGGATGCAGCATCGATGGAAGAGCTGCTCGCCGAGTTCGACACCTACATCGTCGAGGGTTGAGGCAACAGAACGTGCCGGCGAGCGGCCAACGCCTCGGCCGAGGCGTTGGCCGCTCACGCGATTCGGCAGGCGGCTTACCAGCAGCCGTCGGCCTTGCACTCGACCGTGAACGTATTGTCCGGGCATGCGCCCTCATAGGTGGCGCAGCCCGTGCCGCCGGTCGACGTGTTCCAATGGGTGCAGCAGGTGGCGCCGGCGGTTCCGGTCGTCAGTTTCGCGCCGGCGGGCACGAGCCGCGCCTTGCCCGGCGCGATCGTGCGCAGGCCGGTCGTCTTGATGGCGGTGGTCTTCTTGGTGTCGGCTTGCGCCGGGTCGTAGACGGCAACGAATGCCGCACCGGCCAGCATGGTGGCCGCAAGCGCGACGGCGACAGGTCTCAAAAACATGCTATCCTCCTGGGGGGTTGAAGGCGAAGCCCGACCCTCGGCCGAGGCCGCCGTTCGCGGCGGGCTGGCCGGCCGAAGCATCCCTTCGGGTCAAAGGATGCGTGTCGAAGCCCCGGCGGCACCTCCTTGGGACGGGTTGCCGCTACGGCAAGTCGATACTGCCAGGGCGCCTCCCCTGACTTGGAAAAACCGGACTTTTGGACAAATCGGACAGGCCCGGACCATGAACCTCGAATTCCGCAAGCCGCCGGCCGAGCTCGAGCCGTTCGTGCGCAGGATCATCGTCAGCGACTACGACGTGGCGAACGAGATCGCCGTGCATCCCTGGTCGACCGGGAACATCTACCTGATGCTGTTCTTCGGCGACCTTGCCAACTACTCCGTTTCGGTCAACGGCCGCGAGCGCCGTTTTGTTTCTCCCGCCTGGTTCGCCGGTCAGCTCGAATACCATCAGGTGCGTGTGGCCATTCGCAAGCGCACGTCGGCGCTCGTGGTCGAATTCACGCCGCAGGCTTTCTGGCGGCTGTTCGGCCGGCCGGGCCGCTGGCTGACAGGCCGCACCTGCGACCCGGTCGACATCAGCGCCGCAGCCGGCGACCTGGCGGAACGGTTTTTCGACCAACTCCCGGGGGCGCCGGAAGCCTGCATGCCGCTGCTCTGCGAATTCCTGGCGAAGTTCGCCCGAACGGCTGGGCCGGAAGACCCGATGCTCGCACAAGCGCTGGCGCTGTTGCACGCCGAGCACGGACGCGTTCCGGTTGCTGCCGTGGCTGAGGGCGTCGGCGTCAGCCCGCGCCACCTCAACCGGCGTTTCCACGAAATCGTCGGGCTGGCGCCGAAATTCTACGGCCGGGTGCTGCAGATCAACCAGGTGCTCGAGCTGCTGTGGCTGCCCCGCGGCGGGTCGATCGCCAGTGTCGCCTCCGAAGGAGGCTTTTACGACCAGGCCCACCTCAACCGGGCGATGAACCTGTTCTTCTCGGAAGGGCCGACCGCCTTCCTCAAGGGCGACCACCTGCTGTTCCGCACCTTCCTGGAGCAGCATGTGCCGACGGTGGCGCGGTAGCGGCGTCCCTTGAGCACGACCGGCAGCGCATGCCGCCGCTTGAGGCGGAATTGACGCGACCGTCGACGATCTTGGCCCGAACCCGGCCAGGTGTCCAGCGTGACCAAGCTCGCGAAGGAAACGAAGACCCTCTTGCGAGCAGCCGGATGGGAGTTCTTACGTGAGGCGTAAGGTGACCATGAAATTTGGCACGATCCCAGGAGTGGAAAGAAGGTAACCGTGGATCACGGGATGAAGTCCAAGCACACCGCAAACGCGATCTTGAAACAAGCCGGCCTGCCAAAGTCGTTTTAGGCAGCCTTCGCCGCCATCCGCCGCCCGCTCCATTCGGCGAGCGCAATGCCGCCGAGTGCGAGCGTCAGCGCAAGCACATGCCATGCCTGCAAGGCCTCGCCGAGAACGGCGATCGACAGCAGCGTCCCGAAGACCGGCACCAGATTGATGAAGAGGCCGGCGCGGTTGGCGCCGATCATCTCGATGCCGCGGATGTAGAGCGCTTGCGACACGATCGACGGGCCGATCACCGAGAAGATGATGATGCCCCACCCCAGTGCATCGGGCGCAATCCCTGCGCCGAGCGCGAATTCTCCGATCGTCGGCGGGATCGACAGCAGGAAGGCAGCAGCACAGAGCACCGTGAGCATGCTCAGCCAGTGAATGTTCGGCTTGTAGCGCAGCGCAACCGAATAGCCGGCGTAGAGCAGCACGGCCACCAACATGAGGCCGTCGCCGAAATTGATGTCGAGCTCGAAGAGCCGCGATGGCTCGCCATGGCTCGCGGCAAGCGCGACGCCGATCAGGGTGAGCGCGAACCCGGCAATCTGCAGCCACGTGACTCGCAGCCCGAACAGCAGGAAGTTGGCGACGAAGATGGCCATCGGGATACCGGCCTGCTCGATGCTGACATTGATCGCCGAGGTGTAGATCAGCGCGCTGTAGAGAAAGATGTTGAAGGCGGCAAAGCCAAGCGCGCCGAGGAGCGTCAGCAGCGGCAGATTTGCGCGGATCAGCGGCCAGTCGCGCTTGATATGCGCCCAGCCGATGCAGAGCAGCACGATCACCGACAGCATCCAGCGCGCAGTCGTGAGCAGCAGCGGCGACACATGGCCGACGGCGAGCTTGCCTGCGACCGCATTGGCGCCCCAGATCGCGGTGGTGATGACGAGGAACAGATAGGCGGTGCGGTGGCTCATGCCGGCCACCTAGAACCCGCGCGCCGGTCGAGTAAACCGCGCCAGCAGGCGAAAGCGTTGTGCCTGCGCTTCTATGCCCCGGCAAAGAAATGTCGCGCAGCGGCACTCTCGTCGCTATAGAGCGGCGAGGAACTCGCCGTTATAGAGGCTGTCGTTTTCGTCGCACGGTGACCCGGTCGACTTGCGGCGTCCCGACCTTTTTGTTTGTCGCTTGTCCGAAGAGTCCGCGGATTTTCGGAAATCACGTTCCGGAGAAGGATCGTTCATGGCCAATGTGGTGGTTGTCGGCTCGCAATGGGGCGACGAGGGCAAGGGCAAGATCGTCGACTGGCTTTCCGAGCGGGCCGATCTGGTCGTGCGTTTCCAGGGCGGCCACAATGCCGGGCACACGCTGGTCGTGGACGGCAAGACCTACAAGCTGTCGCTCCTGCCCTCGGGCGTGGTGCGCGAAGGCAAGCTCTCGATCATCGGCAACGGCGTCGTCTTCGATCCGCACGCCTTCGTCGCCGAGCTCGGCAGGCTGAAGGAGCAGGGCATCGAGGTCACGCCCGACCGCCTGAAGATCGCCGAGAACACCGCGCTCATCCTGTCGCTGCACCGCGAGCTCGACGGTTTTCGCGAGGACGCCGCCTCGAACTCGGGAACCAAGATCGGCACGACGCGGCGCGGCATCGGTCCGGCCTATGAGGACAAGGTCGGCCGCCGCGGGATCCGGGTGCTCGACCTCGCCGATCCGGAGACGCTGCCGGTCAAGGTCGACCGCCTGCTGACGCATCACAACGCGCTGCGCCGCGGGCTTGGCCACGCCGAGGTGGCGCAGGCGGCGATCATGACCGAGATCACCTCGGTTGCGGAGAAGATCCTGCCCTTTGTCGACCGGGTCTGGAAAATCCTCGACGACATGCGCCGGGCCGGCAAACGTATCCTGTTCGAGGGCGCGCAGGGAACGTTGCTCGACATCGACCATGGCACCTATCCTTTCGTCACCTCGTCCAACACGGTGTCCGGCCAGGCCGCCGCCGGCTCGGGCGTCGGACCGGGTGCGATCGGTTATGTGCTCGGCATCACCAAGGCTTATACGACGCGCGTCGGCGAAGGGCCTTTCCCGACCGAGCAGAAGAATGAGGTCGGCGAGTTCCTGGGAACGCGCGGCCATGAATTCGGCGTGGTGACGGGCAGGAAGCGGCGCTGCGGCTGGTTCGATGCGGTGCTGGTGCGGCAGGCGGTCGCCGTCAACGGCATCAAGGGCATTGCGCTGACCAAGCTCGACGTGCTCGACGGGGTGGACGAGATCAAGGTTTGCACCGGCTATCGGCTGGACGGCGAAATGATCGACTATCTGCCGGCGAGCCAGGGCGCGCAGGCGCGTGTCGAGCCGGTTTATGAAACGCTGGAAGGCTGGAAAGGCACGACGGCGGGGGCGCGCAGCTGGAACGCCTTGCCGGCGCAGGCCGTGAAATATGTGCGTTACATCGAGGAACTGATCGGCGCGCCGGTAGCGCTTTTGTCAACCAGTCCTGAACGGGATGACACTATCCTGGTGACCGATCCTTTCCAGGACTAGCCTTTTTGGCTCTTTTTTGCCGGAATCATCCGGCAAAGCCCGACAAAACGGGGTACCGAAGAACGAATGGCAGATTTTGTCGCTGTTCTGAAAAAGACGATCGACGGCTTGGGCGAAGCGACGCCCGAGACGCGGCAGCGTGTTTACGACAAGGCGCGCTCCACGGTCGCCGCCAAGCTTGCCGCTATCAATCCGCCGCCGCCGCCTTCCGTGGCCGACCGGCAGAAACAGTCGCTCGAGGACGCGATCGCGGAGGTCGAGCGCCAGTATGCGCCGGCCGAAAGCGAACCGGACGATCCGCTGGCCTCGCTGTCGGACATCTTCCCGTCTCTCGGAAGCGGAACAAGCAAACGGCCTGGTTATGCCGCAGCCGCAGCACCTGCGGCACCGGCGCGCTCCTGGGACAATGCGCCTGCGGCGCCGGCAGCGACGACGCGTTCCTGGGGCAGCGCCTCCACCGAGCCATATGCGCCTCCGCCTGCAGCGACGGAAACAGACGGCGATTTCGAGACAACGCCCTCCAACGGCCCGGTTTTTGCCGGCGAGGCCGTCGCGGAAGCCGAAGGCGACGACGCGCCAGGGGACATGCCGCGCCGGGAACGGCGACGCAGCTATGCCGGCCTGATCGCCGCCGCGATTGCGGTGGTGGTGCTCGCAGGCGGTGGTTATGCCGTCTGGCTCAACCGCGCCGCCTTCCAGGAAATGCTCGGTATCGGCACGACCGAAGTCGCCAGCGCGCCGGAAGTGGTTGAAGAGCCGGCGGAGACGCCGGCTGCCGCGGTGCCTGGCACGGCGCAACAGACCTCCGGCGAGCCGGCCGCGATCAAGTTCACGCAAAGGCTGCAGGCTGACGGCAGCGAGGTCGACGAAGGGCCGGCCGGCGGCGTCGCCATGGTCGGCGAAGGCACGTCCGTTGCAGCGGTGACCTCGCCGCCCGCGGCGCCGGAACCGCCGGCTGCCGACACAGCCACCGCCCCCACGCCTGACGCCGGTACGCCGGACGGCGCCACAGCGCCCGCCCCGGATGGGGTCGCCGTCACGCCGCCCGCCGATCCGGCACAGCCGGCAGCCGCCGGCGATCCGGCCAATGTCGCCGTGCAGCAGCGCGCGATTTATTACGAAGAGCGCACCAACGTCGCGCAGGGATCGGCCGATACCGGCTCGATCGTCTGGTCGGTGGTGCAGGAATCGCCGGGCGGCGACCTGCCGCCGGAGCCGGCCATTCGCGCCGAGGCTTCGATCCCGGCCAAGAATTTGCAGCTGACCATGACGATCCGCCGCAATGGCGACCGCACGCTGCCCTTCAGCCACATGATCGAGCTGATCTTCCTGACGCCCGACAATTTCGAAGGCGGCGGCATCGACAACATCCTGCGCTTTGCGCTCAAGGAGACCGAGGAGGCAGCCGGCAATTCGGTGATCGGCACGCCGGCCAAGATCGGCCCCGGCTTTTTCCTGGTGGCGCTCAACGACGCGCCGGCCGAGGTCGAGGCCAATCTGACGATGCTGCGCGGCCAGCAATGGATCGATATTCCGCTGATCTACAAATCCGGCCGCCGCGCTCTGATCACGATGGAAAAGGGCGTTCCGGGCGACCAGGTCTTCGACCAGGTGCTGAGATCCTGGCAGGCAGGCACGGCCGGATAAGCTTCGCAGCGGCGGCGTCCCGCCGCCATATGCGGGCGCGCCGGCGTTGCCTGGAAATGCTGCGCGAAGAGCCCGAGCCTGTCGAAACGGCACCCTCCGGATAAGAAAAAGCCCGCCGCTCCTGACGAGCGGCGGGCTTTTCAATTCCTGCTTCGGATCACAGAGCCGGCTGCGCCTCGATCGTGCGCAGCGACTGGCTGGCCTTGCGCGCCGCCGCCTTGACCGCGTCCTGCACCTTCTCGAAGGCGCGCACCTCGATCTGGCGTACACGCTCGCGGCTGATGTCGAACTCCGACGACAGCTCTTCAAGCGTCAGCGGCTCGTCGGCGAGACGGCGCGCCTCGAAGATGCGCTTTTCGCGATCGTTGAGCACGCCGATCGCATCGGCGAGCATCTTGCGGCGGTTGTCGAGCTCATCCTGCTCGACCAGCATTTCTTCCTGGTTCTCGTGATCGTCGACCAGCCAGTCCTGCCATTCGCCCGAATCGCCTTCCGCAGCGCGGATCGGCGCGTTGAGCGAAGCATCGCCCGACAGGCGGCGGTTCATCGAAACCACCTCTTCCTCGGAGACGTTGAGGCGGGTCGCGATCTCGGTGACCTGCTCCGGCTTCAGGTCGCCCTCGTCGAGCGCCTGGATCTTGCCCTTCACCTTGCGCAGGTTGAAGAACAGCCGTTTCTGGTTGGCCGTGGTGCCCATCTTCACGAGGCTCCACGAGCGCAGGATATATTCCTGGATCGCAGCCTTGATCCACCACATGGCGTAGGTCGCCAGGCGGAAGCCGCGTTCCGGCTCGAATTTCTTGACGGCCTGCATGAGGCCGACATTGCCTTCCGAGATCACCTCGCCGATCGGCAGGCCGTAGCCGCGATAGCCCATGGCAATCTTGGCCACGAGCCTCAGATGGCTGGTGACCAGCTTGTGGGCGGCAGTCGTGTCTTCGTGCTCGTGATACCGCTTGGCGAGCATGTACTCTTCCTGCGGCTGGAGCATCGGAAAGCGGCGGATTTCTTCCAGGTAGCGGGAAAGCCCGCCTTCACCGGAAACGATACTGGGTAGTGTCTGGGCCATGGAGCGCCCTCCCTCTCTTACGAATTTGCTCCCGAAAATCGGCGAGCTTTTGACGCGGCGCCCTGCCGGACCGCCACGCCAACACCCTTATATAGGAACAAAACGGGAAATGTCACCCGTTTGTTCAAGATTAAACAGTCTGTCACGTGGAAGTGAACGCGCCCTACCGGGACACCCGACGGAATTCGTCGACCAGCACCGCCATGTCCCCTGGAAGCGGCGTCTCGAACTCCAGCCGCATATGGGTAGCCGGGTGGCTGAACGCAAGCATGCGCGCATGCAGGGCCTGGCGTGGAAAGCTCTGGACCATGCCGCGCAAGGGTTCGGGCAGGCGGTTGGCCTTGGTGCGAAAGCCCTGCCCATAATCCGGGTCGCCGATCACCGGATGGCCGATATGGGCCATGTGCACCCGGATCTGGTGGGTGCGGCCGGTTTCCAGCCGGCATTCGACCAGCGCGGCCAGCGGCTCGCCGGTCGGGCCGAATCGCTCCCCGACCGAAAAGTGCGTGACCGCATGACGGGCGTCCGTCCGCCCTGCCGGCACCACGGCACGCCGCACACGGTCGGCATGGCGGCCGAGCGGCGCATCCACCGTACCGTGCGTGCGCTCCGGCGCGCCCCAGACCAGCGCGGCATAGGCGCGCTCCAGGCCGCCTGACGCGCCATGATCGGCGAAAGCCTCCGACAATGCCTTGTGAGCACGGTCCGTCTTGGCCACGACCATGACGCCGCTGGTATCCTTGTCCAGCCGGTGCACGATGCCCGGCCGCTTTACCCCGCCGATCCCGGACAGCGAGCTCCCGCAATGGTGGATCAGCGCGTTGACCAGCGTGCCCGTCCAGTTGCCGGCGCCGGGATGCACGACCAGGCCGGCCGGCTTGTCGATGACGATCAGCTCGTCGTCCTCGTAAAGTATGACGAGCGGGATTGCCTCGCCCTGCGGCTCCGGCGGCTCGGGCTCGGGCAGGCCGATGCTGACCTGCTCGCCGCCCGCCAGCCTGCGTTTCGGCTCCAGCACGACCTTTCCGTCGACCGATACGGCGCCGTCGCGGATCAGCGCCTGGACACGGCTGCGCGAGAAGTCGGGCCCCATCTGCTCGGGCAGCCACTGGTCGAGCCGCATGCCCGCGACGTCCTTGCCGGCTGCGAAAGCTTTCAATCCTTTGCCCGCTTCGCTATCAGGATCGCTCACCACAGGAAGGGTCCCCGACAGGCCATGGCCAAGGCGGCGTTCGACGACAATGAGGAAAAACCGCTGGATCCGGCGGTGGAACGGGTGCGCAGGAAGCTCGTCCGCTTCGTTGCCATCAATCTCGGCATATTGTTCGTGGCCGTTATGGCCGTGGTGATAGCGCTTGTCTATCGCAACATGTCGCGGCGGCCCGCAGCGCCAACGGAAGTCGTGCAAGGCACGATCGCACTGCCGGCCGGCGCCCGCATCGTGTCGCAGTCGCTGTCGGGCGACCGCATCCTCATCGATGCCGAGCTCACCGGCGGCGGCCGTGCCCTCTTCGTCTATGATACGGCCGCCAACCGCATGGTCGGCCGCTTCGACATAGGCTCCGAGTGAACGCCTCGCCCTTTGCCGCAAACCGCGCGATCGCGACCGTGACGCTGGTCGTGCGCGACTATGACGAAGCGATCGGCTGGTACACTGAGAAACTCGGCTTCAGGCTTGAGCACGATATCGACCTCGGCGACGGCAAGCGCTGGGTGATCGTAGCGCCGCCGGGCCAGCGCGGGGCAAAACTGCTGCTGGCGCAGGCTGCCGGCGCGGACCAGAACGCCCGCATCGGCGACCAGACCGGCGGCCGCGTGTTCCTGTTCCTGGAGACCGACGATTTTGCCCGCGACCACGCGGCCATGCGCGGGCGCGGCGTCAATTTCCGCGAGGCGCCGCGGCACGAGGCCTACGGCACCGTCGCCGTCTTCGAGGATCTGCACGGCAATCTCTTCGACCTGATCGAGCCGCGCCGATAGGAACGGTCTTGCAGGTCATCTTCGACATCTCCACGCTCGCCCGGTCAACCGGCCAGGCGGTGGGCATCGTGCGTGTCGTGCGCGAACTGGCGCGCTCGGCCCGCGCCAGCCGGCCGGACACGATTTTCGTCATCTTCGATCCCAGCGCCGGGCTTTTTCGTCACGTCGCGCCAAAGCATCTCGATGCCATCATAAAGGGCAAGGCGCTGATCGATGCCTCGACGCAGGCCGATCCCGTCACCGGCAGATCCTTCGGCGGGCTGGCGCTCTGGCTGCGCAATCCGCGCCGCCGTGCCTTCATGGCGCTCGAAAATCTCCGCGCGAAGAGTAACGGCAGCTCCCGATTCGTGGATTTCCTGCAGGCGAAGTTGCTGAAGCAAAAACATCGCGAGGCATTGACCGGCTCAGGCGGCGAGCGCCGCGTGGTGCTGAGCTTCGACGCCGTCGCCGGCGAACCGCTCGCGGCCACGGCAAACCAGGTCCTGCTCTGCCCCGGCTCGGACTGGGGCGATAGCGCCGTCACCCAGGCGGCGCACATCAAGGCGACTGCCGGCACCAGGATCGCGCAGATCTGCTACGACACGGTTCCCCTGCTCCACCCCGATTTCTACCCGCCCGGCATTGGCGAGCAGTTCCGGCGCGGCTTCCATCGCATGGTCGCGCTGGCGGATGTCATGCTCGTCACCGCCCACCAGGTGGCGAACGATGTGCGCGGCTATTGCGCCGCAAACGGCTTGCCGATGCCGGCGCTGTCAGTTTTCCCGCTCGGCGCCGACCCGGTTGCCGAGCCGGTTTCCGGCGCAGCCGATCTGCCGGCCGGCCTCATGCCCGGCCACTATGCCATGCTGGTCGGCACGCTCGAGCCGCGCAAGGGCCATCGCCTGCTTTTCAAGGTGTGGAAGCAATTGCTCGCCGAAGGCGTGCCGCAGCAGGCCGGCTTCAAGCTCGTTTTCCTCGGCCGCAAGGGCTGGCTGGTCGACGAGCTGGTCGACGAGATCGCCGCGCATCCCAGCCTCGGCCGCGACCTGCTCATTCTCTCCGGCGTCGCCGACAGGGATCTGGCGCAGCTCTACCGCAACGCCGCCTTCACCGTCCTGCCGTCGCTCTATGAAGGTTACGGACTGCCGGTGGTGGAGTCGTTTCGCCATGGCAAGGCCGTGCTTGCCTCGACCGGCGGCGCGCTGAAGGAGGTCGTCGGCGGGTTTTCGCCTTGCCTCGACCCGCGCGACGAGGCGGCATGGCTCGCGGCCATGCGCCGATGGATCACCGATCCGGCGGCGCGCGCGCCTTACGAGGCAGCGATCGCCAAGCGGTTCCGCCATCCGACCTGGCCGCAGGCCGCGACGGCCTTTTTTTCTGCGCTCGACAACGCAAACTCCGCCCAAGGCTGAACGTCAGGGCTCGCAGGGCGACCTTGCAATCGATCACACCGCGCCGGGCACTCCCGCGCCGGCGCGATTTGCAATGTCGGCGACCCCGATCATGCCGGCCGCATTGCCGAGAAGGGCCTGCCGGACTTCGACGCCGGCAGAGAAGAAAGGAGCGCATTCGGCCAGGAACGAGCCGCGCGCAGGCGCGAGCAGGTGGTCCCCTGCCGTTGCGATACCCCCGCCGATAATGATCAGTTGCGGCGCGAAAATGTGGGCCAGCGAGGCGAGGCCCAGGCCGAGCAGGCGGCCGGTTTCGGCCATGACGGCGAGCGCCTCTCGTTCCCCGGCATGCGCCGCCTCGATGACGGCGCGAACGTCGCGACCGCCCGCGCGCTCGGAAAGCCCATCCGAACCGATCAGCGCTTCCAGGCAGCCGCGTGCGCCGCAATTGCAGCGCCGGCCGCCCGGTTCCACGATCAGATGCCCCATGTCGCCGGCGCAGCCGCCGGCAAAACGCTGCAGGACGCCGTCGCACACGACGCCGCCGCCGACGCCGGTTCCGAGCGTGAGCATCATCATGCGTGATCGGTCCTGGCCGGCCCCGTAGCGATGCTCGCCCCAGGCGGCGGCGTTGGAATCGACCTCCAGAATTGCCGGCAGCGAGAAAAGCGCTTCGATCTCACGCTTCAGCGGCGCGGCCGACAGCTCGCCGAGATTGGCGTTGTAGACCATGCGTTCGCGTGCCTCGTCGATGAACCCTGCGACCGATACGCCGACAGCGCTCGCTCGCACATTTCGCGTTCGGAGAGAATCCGCGTCCCGGCCGCCCATTCGCCGCTGTCGATGCGCGCCAGGATCTCGGCGCGCAGGCGCTCGTGCTGGAGCGCAACCATGGCCGCGCCGGGATCGGCGCTCATGCCGAACGTCCGTTGCTGCCCTGCCCCAGCCCAGCGCGTTCGCCGTTCCGGGTCACGCAGCGATCGCGCATCGACATCGCCGCCGGCGCCATCCAGCCCATGCTCGTTCCGCCTGTGGTTCTCCTTGGCGATAGGACCTTGCAGCATTCCCGGTCAAGCTCTCACGGGCTGCGATTGTTTGAGCTGCCGGGCGATGCTATGCGCACACCGGCCGGCTTTCGGCGACACTGCCGACGGCAAGGGCGTCCGGTGCATGCGCACCGGCTGGAGCTCGATTTCTGGAAAGAGCGGGGTGAGGCACCTTGGTCGATGCACGATCCTATTTCGACAAGGAGCTCGAGCAGCACCTTGCCGTCGCGCAGGCCTCGCGGGCTGAGCTCTCCGGCGCTTTCGCCCAAATGCTCGACGCGTGGGAGAGGTCGATCCGCGCCGGCGGCAAGCTGCTTTTCTTCGGCAATGGCGGCAGCGCATCCGATGCCCAGCACATCGCGGCCGAGCTGGTCGGACGCCTCGTCTCGCACCGCCCGTCCATCGCCGCGATCGCGCTGACGACGGATACGAGCATCCTAACGGCTGTCGCCAACGACTACGGCTTCGAAAGCATTTTTGCGCGCCAGATCGAAGGGCTGGGCCGGGCCGGCGACCTGGCGATCGGCATCTCCACCTCCGGCAACAGCGCCAATGTCGTCAAGGCGCTGAAGGAGGCCAGGGCCCGCAACATCGACACGGCCGCCCTCACCGGTGGTTCGGGCGGCGAGATGGTCGCGATCGCCGCGCATGCGCTGGTCGTGCCCTCGGCCGTTACGGCGCGCATTCAGGAAATGCACATCACGCTCGGCCACATGCTCTGCGGTGCGCTGGAGCGGCGCCTCGGCTTCGCCTGAGGGCCTCACTCGGCCGCCAGGCCACCCTTCCCGTGTGGCCGGGCTGCCTCGCCGTCCACATCCAGCGCCGCTTTCCCGATTTCCGGATGGGCGCCGTTCGGCTGAAAGCCGGCAACCGATTTCCTGAGAACGCCCATCAGCACGTCCGGATCGTCCTCGGCAACCGCCCGCTCGAGGCGCTCGAGCACCGGCTGGAGCGCCTGCCACGGCAGAAAATTCTCCCGCGCCATCATGATATGCGGATTTGACGTCGGCTGCGGGTCGTCGCCGATCAGCAGCTCCTCATAAAGCTTCTCGCCGGGCCTTAAACCCACGATCGATATCGCGATCTCGCCATCCGGATTTTCCGGCGTGAGCTCGGTGCGGCCTGCAAGCCGGATCATTTTTCGCGCAAGGTCGATGATCTTGACCGGCTCGCCCATGTCGAGGACGAACACCTCGCCGCCCTCCGCCATCTGCGAAGAGCGCAGAACGAGGCCGACCGCCTCGGGGATGGTCATGAAATAGCGGTTGACCTCGGGATCGGTGATGGTGACCGGGCCGCCCGCCGCGATCTGGCGGCGAAACAGCGGGACGACCGAGCCGCTCGAGCCGAGCACATTGCCGAAGCGGACCATCGAATAGACCGTCTTGCCCGTCTCGGCGGCGAGCGCCTGCACGATCTGCTCGGCAAGCCGCTTGGTGGCTCCCATGACGTTTGTCGGGCGGACCGCCTTGTCGGTCGAGATGAGCACGAAGCGCGAAGCGCCGTGCTGCATCGCGGCTCTTGCCACGTTGAGCGTGCCGAAGACGTTGGTGGCGGCGGCCTCGAGCGGATTGGATTCGACCAGCGCCACATGCTTGTAGGCCGCGGCGTGGTAGACGACGTCCGGCCGGTATCGGGCAAAGATCGTGGTGAGCCGCCCCTGTTCGCGGACCGAGCCGAGATAGGCTTTTATCCTTGTCGGCACGGTCTTGCTCGTCGCCAGCGACCGCAGCTCTTCGTCGACGGCATAGAGATTGAATTCGCTGTGATCCAGCAGGATCAGCTCGGCCGGCTGCAGCAGCAGGATCTGCCGGCAGAGCTCGCTGCCGATCGAGCCGCCGGCACCGGTGACCAGAACCGTGCGTCCGGCGATCCGGTCGGCTGGCACATCGGTGACGATCGGGGAGCGCTGCAAGAGGTCGATGATCTGCAGCTCCTGCATGTCGCCGAATTGCGCGTCTCCGCGCGCCAACTCCTCGATGCCGGGAATGGAGCGCACGCGCACCTTCAGGTCGAGCAGGGAATCGACGATCTCGCGGCGCCGTTTGAGGTTAGCGCTGGGCACCGCAATGAGGACGTCGGTGATCGCATATTTGGCGATCGCTGCCGCAGCCTGCGCCGGCGCGTAGATCGGCCGGCCCTGGAGCCGATTGCCCTGCTTGCCCGGATCGTCGTCGAGAAACGCCCAGACGCGATATTCGCGGCTCATGGCCAGCGACTCGCAGGCCTGGGCGCCGGCCTGGCCGGCACCATAGACGAGCACGTTGCGGACGGTCGCCCGGTCGTAGCTCGCCCGCTTCAGCGCCTGCGCGGCGACGACGCGGACGGCAAAGACCAGGATGAAGAAGAAGATCGGCTGCAATATGCCGATCGACCGCGGCACGCCTGGCCACGACGCGCTGAGCAGGATGACGAAATAGAGGCAGCCATAGAGGAAGACCGCAAGCGCCGTCGACGACAGGCTGGCAACGCCGGAATAGCGGAAGATTGCGCGATAGAGCCCGAGACGAATGAAGAACGGGACGAAAAGGACCGTCGCAAACGCGTAAGGCAGCCATTGATAGGCGATCGGGTCGTGGCGGACATCGAGCCGCAGCGAAAAGGCGAGCCAAGTTGCCGCCAGCGCCAGGCAGATATCGGCGGCGAGCGCCAGAAGCTGCTTTTGCCGGCGCGGCAGGGAAAGGAGCCGTGTCTTGAACTGCACGCCGCGATCCTAGGCCTGCACCGGAACGCCGCCTAGGGCCTGAAGCAAGGCATCCGGCGCCAAAGCTTGCTTTTTCATCTGCTGGCTCACGACGGTTTCGCAATCATCGGTTGATTTAGCAGGGTACTGCGAGAATCCAAGGCGGGCAAAGCTGCGAGCGGGACATTGCAGCACCGGCCCGAATGGCCTTAAAGGCAGGAAGTTGCTCCCGTTGCAGCAGGATGAATTGGGGCGAAGCCGTTCGCCCCGCTCTAACTGATTGTTTTGTCACATGAACGGTGCGATGTCGCACCGGACCTGTCCGGAAGGTAAGGGGCTTTTCGGATCACGCTTACCGGAAACACGCCGAAATGCAGCTTCTGGAGAAACTGAAGTCCCGGCGGGCCGTCATCGGCATTATCGGCCTTGGTTATGTTGGTATCCCGCTGGCGCTGAATTTCAGCGATGCCGGTTTGCCGGTGCTCGGCTTCGATATCGACGCAGATCGGGTGGCGGGCCTCAACGCGGGGAAGAGCCCGATCCGCCATATCGCTTCCGAGCGCATCGCCTCTGCCCGCAGTCGCGGTTTCGAGGCGACGGACGATTTCGGCCGGATCGGCACGGTCGATGCCATCATCATCTGCGTGCCGACCCCGCTCGGCAAGCACCGCGAGCCGGATCTATCCTTCATCACCGGCACGATGCAGACGATCGCCCCCCACCTGCGCGCGGGACAGGTGCTTTCCCTGGAAAGCACCACCTATCCCGGCACCACGTCCGAGGTGCTGCTGCCTTTCCTGAAGCAGCGGGGCTTCCAGGTCGGCGAGGATTTTTTCCTGGTCTATTCGCCGGAGCGGGAAGACCCCGGCAACGCAAAGTTCAACACGCGGACAATCCCCAAGATCCTCGGCGGCGTGACGCCGGCCTGCCGCGCGGCGGGCGAAGCGCTCTATGGCCTCGCCGTGGACCGGGTGGTTCCGGTTTCATCCCCGCAGGTCGCCGAGCTGACCAAGCTGCTCGAGAACATCCACCGTTCGGTCAATATCGGTCTCGTCAACGAGATGAAGATGATCGCCGACCGGATGGGCATCGACATTTTCGAGGTGATCGAGGCGGCCTCGACCAAACCGTTCGGCTTCGAGGCCTACTATCCCGGCCCCGGCATCGGCGGGCACTGCATTCCGATCGATCCTTTCTACCTTACCTGGAAGGCGCGCGAATACGGCATCAACACGCAGTTCATCGAGCTTGCCGGCGAGATCAATCGCGACATGCCGGACTGGGTCGTCGGCAAGATCAGCGACGCGCTCAACGACCGCCGGAAAGCGCTGAAGGGCAGCCGCGTGCTGGCTCTGGGCATCGCCTATAAGCGCGATGTCGACGACATGCGCGAATCGCCGTCGGTGGCGGTCATGGAGATTCTCCGCTCGCGCGGCGTGCAGGTCGAATATTCGGATCCGATGGTCCCGGCCTTCCCGAAAATGCGCGAGCATCGTTTCGACCTGAAATCGGTGCCGCTGACGCCTGAAAGCATCGCGGCCTATGACTGCGTTGTCCTGCTCACCGACCACTCCGCTTTCGACTACGACATGATCGCCCGGCATGCGAGCCTCGTCATCGACACGCGCGGCAAGTACAGGGAACCGCTTCCCAATGTCGTCAAGGCCTGACGGAGCGGCGACGTCCCGCCGTCCCGAGCCGGTCGAAGGACGCGGCTCAAGGCATCGGTTGCAATCCATGGGGGCATCGGCTAGCACCCCGTCCTCCCGGCCCGGCGGGAAAACCCGTCCGGGACGGAACGGCTCCACGATAAGGTCATGAGCGCGCTCGATTCGCTTGAACGAAACACCCTCAATCGCGATAGGTCCCCCTATCTCGACGAATGCGCTGCGCGTGCATCGGAGCTGACGGAACGGGTGCGCGGCAAGCGCATCCTGGCGATCGGCGCTGCCGGCTCGATCGGCTCGCAGACGGTCAAGGTGCTCCTCAGGCACAAGCCTGCCGTGGTCCAGGTCGTGGATGTCAATGAAAACGGCCTTGCCGAGCTGGTGCGCGACCTGCGCTCCTCGCCTGAAGGCATGCCGGAGGGCGTCGGCGAGTTCCGCACGCTGCCGCTCGATTTCGGCAGTCCGATCTTTCGCCAGTTTCTCCGCGCCGAAAGGCCGTTCGACTTCATCCTCAACTTCGCCGCGATCAAGCATGTGCGCTCCGAGAAGGACGTGTTCAGCGTCCTGCACATGATCGACACCAACATTCTGAAGCAGGCGCAGCTTCTGGGCTGGCTCGACGAGCTCGCCTGGCGCGGCCGCTATTTTTCGGTGTCAACCGACAAGGCCGCCAATCCGAGCTCGTTCATGGGCGCAACGAAACGGCTGATGGAGCACGTCATCTTCCATCAGCGGGGGTCCGCCGGGAGCGAGCGTTCCTCGGCCCGCTTTGCCAATGTCGCCTTCTCCAACGGCTCCCTGCTCGAAAGCTTCGAGGTGCGCCTGCGCAAGGGGCAGTTGCTCGCCTGCCCGCGCGAGATCAGGCGTTACTTCGTCACGCTGCAGGAGAGCGGCGCGATCTGCGCGCTGGCAGCACTTCTGGTCGAGAGCGGAACCATTGCGATCCCGGACCTCAATCCCGAGGAGAATCTGGTTCCGCTGAAGACCGTGGCCGAGCATTTCCTGGCGAGCCGCGGGCTCGAGGCGGTGCCGTTCGACAACGAAGCCGACGCCCGGGCCTTTCTCGCCCGGCAGGACCGCAGCAGCCGCACCTATCCGCTTTTGCTGACGCCGCCCGACACGGTGGGCGAGAAGCCCTACGAAGAATTCGTCGCACGCGGAGAAACGTCACGCGACATCGGGCTCGTTTCGCTGAAAGGGGTCAGGCATCTCAAGCCCGACTTCGATCTGCCGGCACTCGTCGAAGAATTGCGCGCCGCGTGTCGCGGCGACCAGCACAACGGCGCTTTGAGCAAGCTGGACGTCAAGGACATCATCGCCCGGATCGAGCCTGAATTCGCGGTGACGCATATCGATACCGACATGCATCTCGACCAACGAGTCTAGCGCATGCCTCCCAAAAACGTGCAGCGGCTTTGGGACACGGACACGCGCAAAGTCACGAACTTGCGGCGTGTCGCGTGAATAAGTATTTACGCGAGGCGCCGTAGTTGGGGGAAAACCGGTGGAACCGCTCAGGATCATCGCCGAGGTAGGGGTCAACCACAATGGCGACATCGGCCTCGCCAGGGAGATGGTCGCGGCCGCGGCCGAATGCGGCGCCGACTACGTCAAGTTCCAGATCTTCGATCCGAAGGCGATCGTCACCAAATCCGCCGGCCGCGCCGACTACCAGAAGCGCAACACCGGCAGCGACGATACCCAGCAATCCATGCTTTCCGCGCTCGCGCTCGGCCGCAGCGACTTCGAGGCGCTGGTCGACCATTGCGAAAAATGCGGCACGCGCTTCCTCGCCAGCGTCTTTGATCCCGGCAGCCTCGACATGCTGGTCGACGGGCTCGGGCAGAAACTGGTCAAGTTCGGTTCGGGGGAGATCTCGAACCTGCCGCTGCTGCTCGATGCGGCGCGCAAGGATACCGACCTCATCATCTCGACCGGCACCGCCACGATGGGCGACATCGAACTGGCGCTGGCGCTTCTCACTTTTGCCTACAGCCGCGCCGGCACGCCGGACGCCAACCTCACGAATGTGTTCACCGCCTGGGCCGATCCTCAGAAGCGCGCGATCGCCAGCCGCCGCGTGAGCGTGCTCCACTGCGTCACCGACTATCCTGCCGCCGAATCCGATCTCAACCTCGGCGCCATGACGACGATCGGCGATGCATTCGGCTTCCCCGTCGGTTACTCCGACCATTCGATGACCGCGCTTGCCAGCATCATTGCCGTGTCGCTCGGGGCGGTGTGGATCGAGAAGCATTTCACCACCGACAGCAAGCTGCCGGGACCGGATCAGGTGGCGTCGATGGAGCCGCCGGCATTTGCTCAGCTGGTCAAGGATTTGCGGGCGATCCCGGTGATGCTCGGCTCTGGCACCAAGGCGCCGTCCGAGCGCGAGCTCGCCAACTCGGCGATCGTGCGCAAGAGCCTTGTCGCCGGCGCCTCGATCGCGGCCGGCGAGGCCTTCACCGCCAAGAACCTCGTGCTGAAACGCCCTGGCACGGGTCGGCTGCCGCGCGACTACTGGACTCTGCTCGGCAAGGCGGCGACGCGTGCTTACGGCGAAGACGAGGCGATAGACTGAGACCGGGCATGACGGATCGGGCGACACGAACACGGATTGCCGTTGTCACCTCGACCCGCGCCGATTTTTCCATCCTCCAGCCGGCTGCCGATGCGCTTGCCGCGCGTCCGGAACTGGATGTCGGCTGGATCGCATCCGGCGCGCATTTCGTTCATGCATTCGGCGACACGATCGATGAGGTGCGGAAATCATCGCTGCCGATCTGGGAAGAGGTGCATTTCCTCGCCGAGGACGACGGCGACGACTCGCTGGTCCTGTCCGCCGGGCGGGCGCTGGCAGCCTACGGTGAGGCGCTTGGAAGGCTGAAGCCCGATCTGGTGCTGCTGCTCGGCGACCGCTGGGAGATCCACAACTGCGCCACGGCGGCGACCTTGCGGCGAATTCCGATCGCCCATGTCCATGGCGGCGAGGAAAGCGAGGGCGCGATCGACAATGTGCTGCGCCACTCGATCACCAAGCTTGCGCATCTGCATCTTGCGGCGACCGAGCTCGCGGCGCTCCGCATCCGTCGCATGGGCGAGGCCGCGGACCGGGTGTTCGCCACCGGTTCCCCGTCATTGGATAAGCTTGCCGGCATCCGCTACCTCGACCGCAGCGCCTTCGCAGCCGCCTACGGCGCGCCGCGCGAGCCGTTCCTGCTGGTGACCTATCACCCGCAGACGACCGATCTCGCAGCAACCGAGCGCGGCCTGTCGTCGCTGCTTGCGGTGGTCAAGGCGCGCGCCGTTCCGACCCTCTTCACCTTTTCCAATGCCGACAGCTACGGCCGCACGATCAACGCCGCGATTGCCGATTTCTGCGCCGTGAACGACTTCGCGAAAGTGGCGCCGTCGCTCGGCGGCGAGGGTTACGCCAACGCGATGAAACATGCGCTGGCCATGCTCGGAAACTCGTCCTCGGGCATCATCGAGGCCGCCTATTTCGGCTTGCCTGTCGTCAATATCGGCGAGCGCCAGCGCGGCCGCGAACGCTCCGGCAACACGATCGACACGGACGAGTCCGCGGACGGCATCGCTGACGCCCTCGACCAGGCGCTGTCGGCCGAATTCCGGGAACGTTGCGGCAAGCTGGTCAATGTCTACGGCGACGGCCACGCCGCAGCGCGCATCGCCGAGGCCGTCGCAAACTACTGCGCCGGACCTATGTCGGTCGCCAAGCGCTTTTCGCTCGAGGCGGACCAACGCGCTCCTGACTGAGGCGTCGCGCCAAAAAATCGGACGCCGGCTTTCGGCTGAAAAACGACGCGCCACGCAACGATGAGCGCAATGGTATTCCGGCGGTGTCGGTAACGGCGGAGTTATGCCGCGCTCGCATAACGTCATGCTACGCTGCCCTCCTATCTCCGCTGGCCGCGGCAGCGACCATTTGCGCTTCACCCCATCCCGGGAGGCCGTCATGCCCACTCGCCGACATGTCCTTTTCGGTTTCGTTGCCGCGCCGCTTGCCTTGCCGGAACCCGGCCATGCCGCGGGATTGCCCCGGCAGCTTGCGCTTACGCCGACCTGCGACGATGACGGCTTGACACCGGCCCAGACCGAAGGCCCCTATTTCACGCCGCGAAGCCCCGAGAAGCAGGACTTCTTCGCCGACGCGCCGAACGGCGAGAAAATGACGATCGCCGGTTACGTGCTCTCCGAGAATTGCCAACCTGTGGCAAAGGCGCTGGTCGAGCTATGGCACGCCGACGAGACGGGTATCTACGACAACGTTGGCTACAAGCTCCGTGGGCACCAATTCACTGATACCGACGGCCGCTGGCGATTCGACACAATCATGCCAGGGCTCTATCCCGGCCGCACCCGGCACTACCACCTGAAGGTACAGCGGCCCGGCGGGCGTGTGCTGACCACCCAGCTTTATTTCCCGGGCGAACCTCAAAATGATCGCGACAATATCTTTGATTCAGGACTCTTGCTTGACGTGGCGCCGACCAACGACGGCAAATTCGGGCGGTACGATTTCGTGTTGGCGTAACCGCACATCCAAATTCGGAGCACGTCTCGCGAAAGTGTGCTGCATGAGGATCGGCTCCGCCTATCGAGCAACCCGCATCCATCGATCAGCCACAGATTTCACGGCTCGCGGCGCAGGGCCGCGGCGTCGAGCCGGCGGGCGCCGCCATTGATCTCGGCGGATTGCCGCTCGCCGCCGATCTGGAAACGCCCGACATCGACCTGTGCCCGCTCCAGATCCTCCATGCGGCCGATGTCGAGCCAGTATTCCCGGATCGGAAACACGGAGGGGCGCGAGCCTTTCGACGCCAGCGTGTTGAACAGGCTCGGCATGTCGAAGAACGCCTCGCGCGGGATGAAGTCGAGCGCTTCCGGCGACAGTACGTAAATGCCGGCATTGACCAGCGTCGTGTAGACCGGCTTCTCGACCACGCTGAGCAGCGCCGGCCCTTCCGCCTCGGCGACACCGTAGGGAATCTGGATCTGGTGCTCACGCACGCACATGGTTGCGGGACCGCCCTGATTGCGGTGGAAGTCGATGAGGGCGGTGAAGTCGAGCTGGGTCAGCAGGTCGCCGTTCATCACCAGGAAGGGCGCTTCCGGGCGGGCGGGCAGCAGGCTGAGCGAGCCGGCGGTGCCCAAGGGAACCGTCTCCTGCAGATATTCGATCTCGGCGCCCCAGGCCGACCCGTCGCCGAAATGTTCGATGATCTGCGCCGCCTTGTAGTTGACCGAGATATAGAACTTGCGGAAGCCGTGCTGCAGCAGCCCTTCGAGGATGATCTGCAGGATCGGCCTGTCGCCGACGGCGATCAGCGGCTTCGGCGTGCTGTCGGTAAGCGGGGCGAGACGGCGTCCGAAGCCGCCGGCCATCAGCACCGCGCAGCTTCCTTCGGCAGCGCCGCCGATATGCTCGAAGAGGGTCTCCAGCCCGGCTGGCTTGCCGTCCTTGTCGAGGATCGGAAGCACGCCGACGCCCGCCTCGCGCATCTTGCGCACCGCCTTCTCGCGGCCGTCGCCGACGCGCACCACGCTCGGATCGCGCTTCATGACCGTATGCACGGGCTGCGTCAGGTCGGTGCCGCTCAGCACCGCCCGCCGCACGTCGCCGTCCGTCACGATGCCGGCAAGCCGGCCCTGCGCGTCAACCACGAGAGCGATATGCAGGCCGCCGCGGTCGATCGCCTCGATCGCGGCGCGGACCGACGTGTCCTCGGCAACAATGGTATTGCGCCAAAGGTCCTTGGCCATCGTCCGCTTTTCCTACCCGGGCTGTCCGCCCTCCGAGGGCGCCTTCATATTCGCTCGCAGGCTGCTTGTCACCCGAGGCGGCAACCGAAATCGGCGCGCCTTGCCGCGGCAAGGCTTCGACCCTATAAGGCCCCCCACCCCAACGGCACACGAAGGCGTCATGCGCAAGTTCTCCGTCGGCATCGACGATTTTTACGAGAAGTTCCCGTTTACGACGCCTCGCATCGACGCCTGCATGAAGGAGGTGATCGCGCGTTACGCGATCACCGGCAAGTCGGTGCTGTCTGTCGGTGCCGGCGCAGCTTTCGAAGAGAAGCATTTCGCCCTTGCCGGCAATGAGCTCTTGCTCATCGATATCGACGAGAGCGGCAGCATTCTGCCGCAGCTCGACAAGATGCCCGCGAAGCCGGGGCTATCCTACTGGATCGGCGATGCGGCTGAATTCGAGAAGGGCCTCGGCACCTACGACGTGCTCTACTATTCCGGATTTACGCCGGACGAATTGCGACGCGGATCGATCGTCCAGGCCAATGCCGAGGAAGGAAGGACCTGGTCGGTCGACGACGATCCGTTTCACCCCGTGGTGATGGGCTACACCTCGGCGATCAAGGATGGCGGACTGCTGCTCATCCAGTCCTATTGCGGCGGCATCGACACCGACTACAACGCCAGCTATCTGGCCGCTTGCCAGCGTCAGCTCGCTTCGCATGACCTGCATCTCGTTGAAATCCATCGCTTCAAGGAGACGCATGGCGTCATGTTGTATGCGGCGACCAAGGGCAGGCGGCAGTTGCCTCCGGGGGAACCGATCGCACAGTTCCATGGCCGCGCTGCTTCCGAGCCGGTCGAGCGGATTTTTGCCGCGTCCAGCGCTGGTGAGGGGGCCGCCGGAGCGGCGGGCCTCGCCCACAAGGCGCCGTTGGCGCAAAGGCTGCGCCGTGGCGCGCCGCTTCGAGTGCGGCGCCTGCTCAATCGCCTGTATGGGCGATTCGTGCGCTATCCGTCGCAGCGGATACGGGGATTTGCGTCCGCCAACCCAAACTGGAAAGACTATACGGCCATCTCGACCACGACGCTTGCGAGGGCGATCGCCGAGATAACCGCGAGCCTGCCGGAGCGTCGCTGGAAGACGGTCATTGATCATGGCTGCGGCTCCGGCCGTAAGGCGCTGGCGCTCCGCTCGATCGCCGATCATGTCTGGGGCATCGACATTTTACCTGCTGACGGCGTCAGTCATGTCGACCGGTACATACGCGTCGCGATCGGCGACCCGAATTGCTGTTCGCCCATCAAGGACGACGAGATCGACGTTGTCTTCATATACAACTACACGGGCTTCAGGGCTGCCACGACGTGGCGAACATATTTCTCGCCGGCGAATGACAGGATCTCGGTCTATCTGGAGCCGCAAAACTTCCCTCGTATCATCAGAAAGGGAGGATATCTGATGATCAGCGAGTGGGAAGCCGAGCCGGAAGCGCGCTGGGGCAAGGCCCCCATCGCTGAGATCGTGGCGCGGGCGCCCGCCGAGTACGATCCGCCGCCGCTACCCGGCTTCGAGCTGGTCGCGAGCGGTTTCAGCAAGGCTGGAAGGGCCCCCTACGTCGTCTATCGCCGAGTCTGATGCGGGCCGCGCAGCCTCGCATGCGTCCGGTTCATGCGACAGCGTGACCGACCGGGGCTCCGGCTCGCCGTTGACGGCTGTTCCGCAAGCCAGTATCGACGGCTTCCGTCGAGATTCTGCATCGTCGGACGCCGTAGGGTGAGCGCGCAAGATCAAATCCGGGAAAGCCGGGAAGCGGTTTTTTGCATGGATTTGCGCCGGATAGAGGCTGGTCGCGCTTGCGCGGTTCTACCGATCGCGAAAGCGCGCCAAGCAGGCACCGAGGGTATGCGGCATGAACAACGCGCCGCGATCCGGATGGAAGAGGTATGGGCGTGAACGTCGCGCAGTCAGTCCCGAGCACGCCGAAAGCGAAGACGGTCTCGGCGCTTCCCGGTTTGCCCAACGAGGAAGCCGTCTTCGAGCAACCGCAATCGCGTGCCGACGCGTTCGAGCGCCTGAAGGCCGCGGTCTATGCCGGCGATACGCCGGAGATCGCCCAGATCTCGGATTGGTTTGGCACGCCTGCCCCGATCCAGGCCGAACTCGGTATGCTGGTGCGCGAGCTTGGGCAGAAGCCGAACGCTGCAACATACAAGCGCGCTCGCGCCGCTCTGGATCGGCTAAGGGGAACCCGGGGTTTTGAGATCCTGGCGAGTTCGTTTCGACGCGAGTTCGGCGCAAGGCTGTTCACCGATCTCGAAGAGAAGTTCGAATCAATCGGCGAGGCCATGCCGAGGCTGACCGACAACCTCGCCTACTTCTCCTCGCCTCCCAGCCAGTCGATTCACCTCAGCCTCGATCTTCCGGATGGCACGCGCTCGGCCGTCTTCCATTTCGTTGCCTATGTCCATTCAGGCACGTCCGACCAGTTTTTCGTGAGGCTAAGTCACGGCAACCGCGACGAGACCCTTCGCCTTGGCGCCAACGGCGTCACGTTCGAGAGCGAGCGGTCCTTCACCGAGATGCGCGGCGCCTTTCCCCGGTTCTTCAGTATTCTGAGCAGCGATCGCCTTGTCGCAATCTTCGTCAACGGCTTCTGCGTCTGGCAGCAACCGCACAGCGGCGAGGGCCCCCGTCGACTCGAGATTATCCTAGACCAGAATGCGAGAGCCGGAAACGACGGCATAATCAACGGTTTCGAATTATGGGTTGCGAAGGAAAGCATCAGCGACCTGTTCGAAACCGAGGACGGCTACGACCTTCGAGAGAGTTTCGCCTGGCAGCTGCAGCACTCCCGCGCGGCCGAGGCCGCGCGCATGATGAGCAGCATACGGCCGCTCGACATCAGCGGGCACGAAGCCGACGCGCTCGCCTTCATGCGCCGCTGCGCGGAGAACCCCAAGGGTTATCTCGAATGGGCGGTGGAGGCCATTCGGCCGCATCTATCGGAGCAAACACAGGCGGAGTGGGAGGAGATCAAGAAAGCTACGCTTCCAAAACCGGTGATCGAGGTCAGGAACGTGCGCGTCGAGCTGATGCGCAATCCAGCCAAGAGCTTGCTGATCACCAACCTGCTGTTTGGAAGAGGCGATAATCTGACCGTTTTGGATGACGTCAGCATCACGGTCTACCCCGGCGACGTGGTCGGCATCATCGGTCACAACGGGGCAGGAAAGAGCACCCTGCTTCGCGCGCTTGCCGGTCTCGTCCCGATCAAGAGAGGCAGCATTCGCGTTGCCGACAAGTTCATGCTCCTGCGGGGCGGTATCGGTGTGCGCTCCGAGCTGACCGGCCGTCAGAACGTCATCAGCGCCGGCATCTATCTGGGGCTGATCCCGGAGGAAGCGCGCAGGCTGGTTCCCGACGTGCTCGAGGTCTCCGGGCTGGGCGAGCACTTCGACCGCCCGGTGAAGTATTATTCGGACGGGATGATGTCGCGTCTCATCTTTGCGATCGCCACCAGCGTCTCGCCGACGGTTCTGCTGCTCGACGAATTGCTCGGCGCCGGCGACATCTCGTTCCAGGAAAAAGCCAAGAAGCGGCTGGACTCCTTTCTCGGCGGTTCGAACGTCGTGGTGGTCGTCACCCATTCCATCGACTTCGTGAGGAACAGCTGCAACAAGGCATTGGTGCTTTCTCACGGCAAACAGGTGTATTTCGGCGAGCCGAAGACCGCGGTCGCGGCCTACCTCACTGACCTCCACATGGCGCTGTCCAAGAAGGAAACCGAGGGCAGGTTCTGATCGACCGACGCCAACGCTTCGGAATGTCGACCGTTCCGCGAGCCGTGAGACAATGAGGCTAACGAGATGACCAACCATTTCGACGAACCTCGGATGATCGAGATCACGCCGAAGGGCGTCTTCCATCCGAGCTCGACCTGGGAGCGCCGCTGGTACAAGCTGAAGCGTGAGCTCAATCAGGTCGTATACCTGATCCGCTGGCGGCTCATGGAAAAGACGTTCGGCCGCACGCTCGGCCCATTCTGGGTGATCCTGGAGCCCATCGTCCAGGCGGCGGTCTATTTCTTCATTCTGAGCGCCATCTACAACATCTCGGGCACCGACGCCTCATTCCTTTCCATCTTGTCGATGATCACGGTGTGGAAACTGCACGCCAACCTGGTTTATGGCGCGCCAACGCTGCTGATCGGCCAGGCGACCGTCCTGCAGCAGACCAACTTTCCGATCAGCGTCATCCTGATGGAGTTTGTCGGGTTCGAGTTCTGCATGTTCCTGATGAACTTCGTCATCATCACCTTCATGCTGGCGCTGGGCGGCGTGTATCCCAATCCGGCCTGGCTCTACCTCCCCTTCATCATCCTCACGCAGCTAACCTTCACGCTGCTCTGCGTGCTCATCGTGACCGGCACGGCGACCTTCATTCGCGACCTCAACACGGTCGTCAACGTCGCGGTGACGATGTGGTTCTACGCCTCGCCGGTCATCTACAGCATGGACCGCGTCGGGGAGCCCTACAGAACCGTCCTGGAATACATCAATCCGTTCTGCCACATCCTGCCCGCATATCGCGCGGTCGTTTTCGACGGGCAGGTGACCGAGGTGACGCGGCTGCTGATCTACTTTGCGTGCAGCCTTGTCGGGCTTGCGATCGTCTTTCGTTTGATGGACCGCGTCCGCGTACGTGTTTATCAGTATCTATAGCGGTGGGCAGAGCTCGATGACCTCCACGCAGACAGAAGCTGTTCCGGTCGATATCGAATTCCTGGATTTCGAACGACGCTGGCAAGAGGCGCGGCACTATGTCGTTTCGCCAAGCGATCGGTCCAAATTGGAACTGCATTCAGATTGTCTGCTGGACGCCGGCCGCCGCGAATTTCCAGTGATGGACGGCGTCCCCCTGCTCATACCGGATCTGCTGCGCCTGCTGTCCGACCACTATGCGATCTGCGTCGAGGCCGGCGCGCCACCCGCCAAGGTGCTGGCCAGGCAATTGGGGCAGGCCGAGACGATCGAAGGATACCTGCTCGGCCGCAAGCTGGTTCTTTCTGCGCTGGAACCGGTGGCGCCGAAAGAGTTGCTCCAACCTGGCACCATCGAACTCTCGGAGAACGAACTGCTCATGCACTGCGCGTCGGGCTGCTACCGCGCAAACAGCCTGTCGTACCGCGCCTGGATCGGGCCGAAGGAAGTCGACAATCCCCGGCTGACGCTGCAATTTCTTCGCTCCAAGGGGCCGTTCTTTCTGCATGAGGAGGCTTTCCCCTCGGCAAAGATCATAACGCTCTACGAACTGCTCCCCACCTATGGGTGGCAGGACAGACAAGGACAGTCCGCTTCCCCCCACCTGCGCGAACGCAGGCAGGCTGATCGAACTCACGCTGCAAACGCGCAAGTCACTCGGCCGGCGCCGGCTTTGCCCACGTCGGTTGATCCAAGCGACGACCGTTTCATGTTCAACGCGAATGCCCTGTTCTTCAGATCTATCTTCGCTCGTTTCGATCTGGACGTAACAAACCGGGCTGTCCTCGACATCGGTGGTGGAGACGGTTTCCTCGGCGCATCGATGGAATTCGCCGGAGCGCGGCATCCCGTGTCCACCGACATAAGACGACCGACGATTCGCGGATTCAACGCCGTGTATCCGGAATGTCCCAACCTGCTGCTCGGCTTCGCGGACATGTTCGAATGGTGCTATGCCGATGACGCGTTCTCCCTTATCGCCGTCCGAAACAACAGCGCGGTCTGCTTTGCGGCCGATTTGTTGCGGCCTGATCTATTGGGGTTTCTCGGCAACTGCCGGCGATCCCTGACAAGTCACGGATTGCTCTACCTAACGGTCATAACCGGGGAAAACGGGGTAGTTGATGCGGCGGGATTGGCCAATCGTCCGCTGACCGAGTATCTTACCTGGTTCGAGAAGGCCGACCTGCATGTGCTCCAGTTGGCCAAGCTTGGAACTGAGGTCGCGTTCTACTGTTGCAAGCGTGAAGCCGCTGCGCATTTCGAGGAAAAGCTGCGTGCTGGCCGGGAACGAGACCGCACCAAAGCGCTCAAGGATTACCTCACGGGCCGCGACGATCCGGTTGTGCTGCGGAATTTCTTTCTGGCGGTTACTGATTTCGCCGGCGAAGTTGCATTGGAAGCTCACCGAAGAACCGCCACTGCGATCGGCCTGTTCGGCACCGGGCCGTTCGCCTACTACCTCTGGCGCACTTTTTACATCAGCTACTATCACCTTTTTGAGCGCATTCATCTCATCCCTTGGGTACCCGGCAGATCAAGCGAGGCGATCGGGTTTCGCTGGCGGCTGGCGGGCCTGATACAGCGTCTCTCGCCCTTTGGGCTTGATCGGCTGCGGAAAGTGTCGACGGGAGACAATGCCAGGCAGAAGCTCGGCATTCGACCGCTGGAAGTTCTTGCCGATCATTTCGCTTATACGACTGAGGCCAAAGCGGTAACCACGGCCCCTGAGCTCCTGCGTTATGTCAGGACAATGGATGGCGCGAAAGAAACCGCTGAGGAGACGGTACATCATCCATCAAGGGGGTGGACGTTCCCGCTTGTCACCGGTGACCACGACATCGTCCTTCCCGGGCCGATTGCTGAAACCTATTTCAGCGGGCGAGTGCTCGGGCTTTCACCAAAGCACCGAGCGGATGCGACAGCCAACCTTGATTTCGAAGCCAGCCTTGCAGACTTTCCACTTGGCTACCGCAACGAGCAGCCGCGCTGACAGGCGCCACCCGCCTGCTTTCACCGCCATCTAGGAGCAAGCCGAGAATGCGACCCGGGAAGCTGTTTGTCGTTCCGGTCCTGAATTCGATGGGCCCGGTTGTCGATTCACGTCATAACGACCTTCTCGGCTCGTGGGATGCTGTGGACCAGGCCATGGCCGCCGCCTTCAAGCCTGACTGGCGAAACAGGTTCCGGGATAGCCGCGGCAACGGGCTCGTGCTCTCCTGTTTCTGCATAAGCTGGTCGGGGTTCAAGTCGAATCCAGTCCAGCGCGATTTCGGATGGCACACGATCATCGACCATTTCCGCGAGCGCTTCGGCGCCGACATGGATCGATGGGGAGACGGCATCTATTGGATGTACAACCATCCGCCCGCGTCGGGCGTGGGCAACGAATGGGGCCTCGACTGGCTACATAACAGTCACTACCTGTCGATACTCAATCATTTTGTCATCGACCGCGGCTGGTTCCCCAGTTGCGTCGAGGTGCCGACAGAGCGCAACGACACCAGCCATGTTCTCGAAGACTGGATTCCGTTCGACTTCGGCAATCGCAACAGCGTGAAAAACCGCCTCGACAGCGTCAATGCCGACGGCAAGATGACCGGCGTCGTCATCGACTGGCGTAACGCACCGCACGACTGGTCGCACTATCATCCGAGCCACGACAATTATCAGTTGCGCGGACGCATGCAGCGAGCCGTGTTCCGCATCGTCGACATCAAGTCGATCGTCCATGTCATCGATGAAGCCGAGATCGAGCGTGCGTTCCTGCGCTGCCTCGAAGGCAACGACACCGTCATCTGCGCCTACGAGCACGATTTCCGCGATCGCTACGAGACGATCATGGAGCTCTTCATCGAGCCGATCCATCGGCTGCACAAGCGCTATCACGAGGTGGAGCTCGTCTATGCGAACGCGCTCGAGGCGGCGCAGCAAGTGTTGAAGCTCGAGAAGAGGGCAGGCCCGGAAATCACGCTGGAGCAGCATGCCGAGGGCCTTCGCGTTACCTCGTCGGTGCCGCTGTTTGGCGCCGGGCCGTATCTCGCCGTCTTCGATCCTGCGGCTCAGCGCTACTTCCAGATGCCTGTAACACGGCTCGGTCAGCACGTCTGGCGGCTTCCCGACATGCCCCTGCCGGCTGACGCAATCGTTGGAGTCGCGGGGCACGATCTGGACGGCAATGTTTCCGTACGCCGGTGGCGTCTCGATGGAGAGGCGCGGATCGCGGAGATGCTTTCACCCGATTTCCGGCTGCCCGCCGACCCACGCTAGCTCAACGCCGGGAAACCAATCGCAAACGTCCGGGTTCAGGCGAGAACGATAACATGCCGCAGCTGCACCTGCTTGTCGGAGTCGAGCCGGCTCACCTGCCATTGGTGCGCGACTGGGCCGCTCACTTAGCCGGCAGACCGGCAATCCTGCTGCAGGGCTACAGCAACCTGCACGGCCAGGATCTTGGCCTGCCGACGTTTTCGGAGTTCGATCTGGTGCCGACCAGTTCTGAAACCGAAGAGGATATCTACCGCCGCGTCTTTGAATTTTCGCGGGAGCGGGACTCCCAGCTTTCCGGTGTTCGTTTTCTCAATGTGCCGCTCATTCGGGATCTGGACAGTGTTGCGAGTTCCACGCCGGAGCGGCATCTCGGGATCGCCACCGCTGTGCGCATGCTTCTCGACCAGGAATTCGACCAAGTCGTCGTCGTCCTGCAATATTATTCGGCGTTCCACTTCGTCCTGTTCCGCGAGGCGGTGCGCGACGGCCTTGTTCCGCCTGGCGCACGACCTTTGAGCCCGGTTGCCGGAAAACTCGAACCGCTTGCGTATACCTACGATCCGCTGCCTCCTGACCAATTGGTGCCGGGTCTTCGCTCGTTGGTGAAGCCGGTGGACCGCGCCGCGCTGGCGGCATTGGCCGACGGCGTGCCACGCGGCCAACCGCTTCTCCTGGCTTTGTCGGCCAACCCGATCTTCGCTCGCAACGCAGCCAGCGTGGCTCAATCGGTGCGCGATCGCTGCCCCTCGCTTCCCGTCTTCGTCGACACCGAAGCCACCGCTACCGCTCTCGCCAGTCTCGGCTGCGACAATGTTCGGGTCGTCCACGCCGCCGGGCAGCATGATTTGGAGAACAGCGGCAAAGCCATCGGCGCGATAAGCGCGCTGCTGTCCGATCTTCACCGTCTCGCGACGACAAAGCTTGCTGAGCAGAATACCGATAGATCAAGCGGCATAACGCGCTTTCTGCGCCGCTGGCGCAGGCACGGCACCTCTCCAGCGCCGGCGGAGGCCATGACGGCAGAGCCATTGCTTTGGACGCTGAGCGCTTCCCTTCTGCAGCAGACGACCTGCACGCGGCTGGTCGAATACTGCGGTTTCGTCGAGAAGATGGCTTGGCTGCTGGACGAGCTCCGCCCGATCTCCGTGTTCCGCATCCCTTCGGTCGGCAACTATTTCGACCACGCCATAGCCGACCTATGCCGCGAGCGCTCGATTCGACTGATTGCGAGTTCGGTTCTGTCCTTCGATGCCCGCTACCGCAACCTCAATCGTTTCGACTATGACGTGCTGACCGTCCTCGGCGATGAGCAGGCGGAGGTCATTCACGAACTCGGACTGGCCAAGGACGTCGTGCCGGTTGGACAGCCGGACCTGGACGAAGCACGGCGCAAGTGGTCGCTTGATCGGAGCCGGCAGTATGTGGAGGAGCGGCTGGGCCACGTGCTCACGCGCAAACTTGTGCTGGTTGCGACCAGCGCTCTGGCACCGCGCAGCGAACTCGTCTGGATCGAGGCGCTCGCACGCTTCGCCAAGGAACGCGGCGATTGCGAAATCGTCGTCAAGCTCCACCCGACCACACCGGCCGGGGCCTACGAGGCCTTGCGCCGACGAGACGACTGGCCGCTCCATATCGTGACCGACTGGGAGATCCTGCCGTTCCTTGTTCTTGCCGACGTCGTGCTCACCGACGCCAGCCATGCGGGAAAGCAGGCGTTGTACCTGGAAAAACCGTTGATCGCCGTCAACATGACCGGCACACCCTTTCCCTACAATCGTTTCGAGCAGGACGGCGTCGCCGTGCTCAGCCAGTCGGTAGAGCAGTTGCTTCGCGATCTGACGCCGCTTCTCGATGATCCCGTCACCAGCAATGGATCGACCCTGGCCAATCGCCAGGCTTTCATCCGGCGACACCTGACGGCAAACGACGGACGTGCCAGTGCCCGGATCGCGCGATTGCTCTTCGATCCTGCAGCAATTCCGGAAGTGACATTCGCCCCGGCCGGCACCGCCCTGAGCCGGGCTAAGGGGGCAGGGGCTGACCGGTCCTCGGCTTGACCCATTTGCCGGGCTCCCGTACCGAATAGAAACGAAAGCGATACGAGGGCACGGATGAGGCCAATCATTCGACACAACGACAACGCCGATCTCGCGGCGCTCGTGGAACGAGACGGATATTTCATCCTCCGCGACTTCTATGATTCCGGCGTGATCGAAAGCCTTCATGCAAGGCTTGGCGCTTTGCTCGACGCCGACGAGGCGAAACGTGACTCGAACAAGCAGCCGATCAACCTTAATGATGACGGCGTACGCTCCGACTATACGGAGTACATGCACAACCTGCTCTTTCCGTCCTTCCTGGACTCCCTGTTTGCAGAGACGGTTACGGCCACATTGGAGCATCCGCCCATAGCAGCGATGATGCGTCGCATCGTTGGGCCGGGCTACCGGATGCGTGCTGACCTCGTGCGCCGATCGACCGGGAAGAACGATGACATCGATCCGGTGCAGTTGCCGCATGGCTGGCACCGCGATTCTCCAGGCGAGTTCACCTTTGGGTTCTTCCTGGACGATTGCTCGGCCCCAGACAGCGGCGGGACAGCAGTGATTCCCGGAACCCAGTGGAGCAGGTACGACCCTCTGTGGGACTTTATGCTCGGGCCGAAGGCCTACACGACCCCACAGGAATACGCTCGCGGCAATTACGACGCCATACCCGAGGATGCACGGCTGGCGAGCCCCAACAACCTTGAATTACGCGATCGCATCGGCAAGGCGGCGGTAGAGCTGCGCGGTAAGCCGGGGGACCTCTTCTTTTTTGTCAACAATACCTTCCACGGCCGTTGGCCCAACAAGACTGGCAAACGGCTGATGCTGGTTCGTTTCGGTGGCATCGGCTCGGCTTTCCCGTTCAAGGCTGATATCGCCTTGCCGCAGTTGCGTCATGACTCTGGCAACGGCATCGCCAGCGTGTTCGGGCCGCAGCGCGTCATCCCGAAATCGGATGAACTTCTGCTGTGCTACATGCAATCCCACCCCAAGGCGGATGCGCTCGAGGATGCCGCCGCGCAGGAAAAACGCAACGTCGTGGCCGCTTTCCTCGAGAGCCGCGGCAAGCGGACTGCCGAGCCGGTTGCTATGCCGCCGGCTCCCGACTTGCCAGCAGATGCCCGTGCCCCGTCACTGCTGGCACGTGCGCGTCGCGCCGTCGGCCTTTGAGCGAGTTGGCAGGAGCCAGTCGACGAACCTGGAACCGGTTCGCCACGCGGACCGCAGGGCGAACCCACAATTTGCGTGTTGCGTGGCGACAAGGCGCCCTGCGATCCTGCCAGTTGCGAGCGCTCCGAAGTTGGGCTGATTTTTAGAGCAAATCCAGGAAAAGTGGAAACCGGTTTTCCGTCCGGATTTGCGTAAAAACAAAGACCTACAGCATGTCTCCCAAAAGTGGTCCCGGTTTTGGGGCAAAGACATGCGCAAAATCAAAGAACTAAAGCATGTCGCGTGAATCCCAATTCACGCGACATGCTTTAGAGGAGTTCTGCCAGACGCGCGGTAACGTAGACCGACGAGGCCTCGTGAACGTGCACAGCGTCGCGGAAGTTCTGCTTGTCAGCCATAAAGCCGGCTGCGAATTGGTCGGACAGGATCAATTTCACGCCGGCCTTTGCAGCAAAGTTTTGCAACTCCGCGCGAAAGCCGGTGGCCTCCTCTTCCCCCGCCGCAAATGTGGCGTATTCCGGCAATTGCACGATGACGATCTGCACGCCGCGACGCTGCAGCTTGGCGATCTCAGCCGCCGCTTCACCGAAAAACCGCTCTTTGTTGGCCAAATAGTCGGGAAAGATCGTCTGGCGGTAGAACGCCACAAGCGGATCGAGTGCCAGTTGCGCAAACACCTCGTCCGATTCCCAGGGTTTGAGCATCTCGAGTCCGAGAAACCCGTCTGCGCTGTAGCCAATGTGATAGCGCCCGTCAGCCAGAGCCTCGCGGGCGGTCCTGCCGGTGGCAAGGAAGCGCCCCAACTCGTCTAGCGTCCGCGGAATACGCTCGGGATAAGCAACAAGATTGAGGAAGTCGCCAAGCTTCCGCCGGTAGTTCGGGTCGGCCGACCTGACGACTTCGGCGAAGGTCGCGGCCAGCGCGCGCTCGATCCTGGCGCGGCATTCGCGCAGATCCTCCAGGCAGATGTCGGCGAATACGCGCTCCGGCCCGGGCATGCGCTCAGCCAAAGCCTCGACCAGCAGCTGGGCGTAATCGTTCTGATAGGCGGAGAAATCGCCGGTCGAAGCGCAGATCACGACGCGCTCTGGCGCCAACTCAAGCGCATTGAGAACCCTGAGGCCGCCGATCATGGACGATGCCGAGAACGCGGCGTTGTACACCTCGGGTCCGATGTCCGGCCGCGCCCGTTTGAGCTCGATCGGGTTGATCGAATACTCGCACATCGAGTTACCTACGATCAGCGTGTCGAAGCGTTCACGCTGCTCAAGGGCTGTCAAAAACCACTCGAGCTTCCTGGTATTCGTTCCGGGGTAGCCAAACTGCGCGCTGCGGCCGAAATGCGCCTCCACGACACGAATACTCGCTTCGTATGGCGCAAGAACGAGAAGAAATGCGCAGGCTGTGACGAGCAGGGGCCGCATCAACCTAGAACTGGAAGTAGATAAACGCATTCTGCTCCCCGGCAAGTATGACGATGGCAGCGAGCATAACCCCCGCCGCCGCGGGTCGGAACCGCTTGGGCAATGCAAGGCTGCGGTCGAAGATATGAAACGCCCACTGCACGAGCAGAAACGCCAGCGCAGCGAATACATAGACGGCGTTCGGTGCGATTGCGTTCGACAGCGGCAGACCGTCAAAAGACAGCATGCCGGTGAGGATCGCGCCCGCATTGTCGAAGCTCGACGCTCGGAAAAAAACCCAGGTCAGGCAGACGAGATGAAAGACGATGAAGATCTTCGCCAATCGTGCCACCGGGTTGTCCCACAAAGCCGGCGGCAACAATCGCCCCGCGCTGCCGAAAATACGTTCCGCGATCAGCAACGCACCGTGCATGCCGCCCCAGACGACAAACGTCCAGTTCGCGCCGTGCCAAAGACCGCCGAGCAGCATCGTGATCAGCAGGTTGCGGTAGGTCAGGAGGCGGCCACCTCTGTTGCCGCCGAGCGAGATATAGAGGTAGTCGCGCAGCCACTGCGAAAGCGTAATGTGCCAGCGCGTCCAAAACTCCCGGAAGCCTTGAGAGAGATACGGAGATCGGAAGTTGTCCGGAACGATGAAACCGAAAAATGCAGCAAGCCCGACTGCCATGCTGGAATACCCGGCGAAATCGCAGAATATCTGAAACGCAAAGCCATAACTCGCGACCCACAGGTCAAGGCTGGTGAAGGCCGCAGGGCTGTCATAGACGACGTTGACCAGCGGCGCGATGTTGTCCGCGATGACGACCTTCTGAAACAGACCGAGGACGACGAGATAGACGCCGGCCACCCGTGCCGCGGGGAGAATAGGCGGGTTGCCGAGTTGCGGGATGAACTGCCCCGCACGAAGGATCGGTCCTGCCATCAGTTGGGGGAAGAAGCTCACGAAAAGCATGTGGTCGAGTCGCGACCGCACTGGCTCGACGTCGCGCCGATAGACGTCGATCACGTATCCAAGCGATTGGAAGATGTAGAACGACAGGCCGATCGGCAGGATCAGGGAGCCGGAATAGTAGGGCAGCGGTGGCGAGCCATATGGGGCGAGCACCGCGTTGATTTGCGCTATGACGAAATCGCCGTATTTGAAGAAGGCGAGCACCCCGAGTCCGAGCAGGCAGCTGCCCGCAAGGACGAGGCGGCGTAGTGCCTGGTTCGTCCATTTCGCCAGCCAGAGACCCACCTGAAAATCGAAGGCCGTCGTCATAAAAAGCAGGATTAGGTACGGGGGGTACCAGGCGCCGTAGAAGACGTAGCTTGCAACGATGAGCACGTTTCTGCGCCAGATCCAGCTGCCGCTCGAATAGTAAGCGGCAAGCGCGACGGCGAGCAGAGCAGCAAACTCAAATGAATTGAAAAGCATCAGCCGCCTTCCGGCACTCTGAAGGGCTTTCGGAGCAGCGACCGCATCAGCCGCCGGCTATCCGAGTCTTGCGCTCCCAGTCCACGAACTCTGATTTGTCATCACGCGTCACTCCCAGAAGCCCGAGGTAGCCATTGAAGTAATACGGAGCCATGTGACGAGGATGATTGACGTCCGCTTCGCCTGAAAAATAGAGAAACGGCAGATCATCGGCGCCAGTCGGCTCCGCGACAAGCGAAGTCAATCCTCGTTCGGGATCGAAAGCTGGGTCAGCGAATGCGCGGTCGTCAACCAGCACCGACAGGACGCTGGCCGGGGCCGGTTTCGGACGCTGCATTCCGGCAGAGAGGATGTCCCGCCAGCCCTTGCGCGCGACGCTTCGCTCAGGCGGGCGCGATGAAACGTTGAAGCCCGGGAAGAAGCATTCGAACATCCGCTTCAATTGATAGGCAACGATCCCGGAGCCGACGAGCGTCAAGTCCTTGCTTTTGTTCTCCGTCAGGCGAAGTGCGATTTCGCTCGCCATGCTGCCAATCGCAAGGAACTGCTCGCGCAATGCCTCCTCATCTTCCGGCTCGCACTGCAGGTACCGCCGAACGGCACGCACGCGCTGCGCTCGCTCAAAAAGCCGGTATGCTTCGCGCGGCGCGGCAAGCTCGCCGACTCTCGCCAGAACAAACGACTGCCGGTTGCCGAACCGCGCATATCGAACCGCACCCAACTTCGCTGCAGCGAACAGCTCCAGAATGTTCGCAAGCGTTCTGTTCCTGCTTTCGGCCTCTGCGACGCCGGTCAGGTTGGTTTCGAAGGAAAGGTAGACAAGTCCCTGCCGGCCGACGGACGCCGATAGGTTCTCCAGGCATTTGATCAGAGTGCTGTCGCTGCGCTCGCTCGCGAACTCAAACGCGTTGTGATAGATCGCCGCACAGAATTCGCCGGGCGCGTGGCACCATTGGAGCGGGTCGGCCGCGACATAGAATTCTCTCTCGCCCTGCCCAATCAACGCCGGGAAGGCGAGGATGCGCTGATCGCCGCCGATAACCATCGGGCAGCCGTGTGCGATGAGCCCTTCCATCAGATACCCGCCGGAACTCTGGACGTTCAGCACCGGCCTCGAGCGTATGTCCACGCCGCCGACGGCGAGCAGCCGCGCAAAGAAATCGATGTTGCGGTCACGCACTTCGATTCCCTTCAGCCGCGCTCCCGGCCGTCCGGCGCGGAAATCGTCCGATGCAGTGTGCGTGACGTTCCTGAGGTCGTTCGAGAGCCATTCGGGGCGCGGCAGGAACGTATAGCTCTCGTACAGGCGGTAGAGCTTTCCGTTCGGGATTTTTGCAGCCAACGCGAACCAGGGCGGGCTGAGAAGTATCCTGCTGCGCAGCGACCGGGCATCGCGGATCGTTTCGATCTCGGACTGCTGCGCCGCGTGGTTGTAGTATCGGTGCAGCAGTTCGAAGCTGGTCACTTCGAGCCAGCCGTCGCCCGCCCGCAGCAAGAGTTTCCCTTCATGTTCGACAAGGCAGCCACTGACGTCGAATTGCGACGGAACGGGTGGCGCCGCATCGACCGGCTGCGCGGCCAGGACCTCGAAAGGCAGGGCGAGCACAAACAGCCTGATCGCGTCGCCAGCCTGCATGACATGCAGCACATGGTCTCGCCCTTTGTCGAGCACTCCTTCGCCGTCGTCGGCATCACGCGCCCACTGGAAATGGTCGGTGATCATGTCGCCGAGGTCGGGAACGAGCAAAGGGATTCCGTTCCATATCGGATAGCTCGATCCCGCCGAGTCGGTCAGCGAGAATGTCTGCGGATCGAAATTGAGGACGCCATTGGTAACGGGGCTGCGGAACAGATGCCCGACCCGAGACCACCTGGCTGCGAACAACGAGGATGTTTCCTCGTCATGTCGGGAGGTCGAAGCAACCAGATCGTTCAAGGTCGGGCGCATGTCAGCGGCGTTCTTAGCGAGGTTTGGCGCCAAGCCATCGAAGACGGAAAACTGTCCGCCGGGCGGTCGAGCGTAGCAACTCCGCAGCCGCGCCGCGACCGGTGACTGGAGGTTCCGAACAAATACCTTGCGGCTCGATAGGATGACGACTGTCGGCTCAGTTACGACTCGAGCGGCCCGGCCTGCCATTCATACGCGGCATATTTGGGAACCCGCCGAGCGAGCGCGACCGACGCCTTCGAAATAAGCCTGTGCTCCTTTTGGGCAAGCCACAGCAAATCCCACGGCTTCGGGCGTTTTTGCTGCGCTTCCGCCCACTGCAAAATGCATGTTTCTTTCGGGTCAGGCTCCTGCTTGCTCGTCAACATGCCCAGCAGCGGTTCGGGCAGAACGGCATCACCCGGTTGAGGGGCGGGCAAATTGCCGGGAAATGGATAGCGGGCCGATATCGCGCCGCAGAACGCGACCATGTTCCTCTTGCCCTGCGCATTAGCGCTACGTCCGTGCCAGGTATCGTTCAGGAATATGCAGATAGAGCCCGCCTTACCGAGTGCCTGCTCACTCTTGGCAACAAACCTCCTGGCAAGCGCCCGCCCGAAAACCGCTCGCCGCGCCAAGCCTCGGTTGCAGAAGGAAATCGGCCCTCCGACATCCGGCAAGGCCAGGAAGGCCGGCTGTCCCATGAGAACGTTTCGCCGCGGGTCGAAGGGCAGCAGATGGGTACCAGGCACGAAGGCAGTCGCTCCGGCATCGCGGTCAAGAATGTCGGTCATCAAGATCGAGATACCGAACTCTCCCGGATTGTCGCGATGCCACTCATGCGGGAGATTCAACGGATGTCCAAGCTCGACTTTGCCCGTGGCTCGCCGCACATTGTCGCCCCGCAGGGTGAAGCCGCCGCCGGCAATCGAACGCAGCAATTTGAAGATCCGGTCGTTGGCGAGGATGTCATTCATCATTCGCGCAAATCGCGGGCTGCGCCGGAACAGCCCAAGCACCATGTGAGACCCGTGCGTCACCGACGTGTAGCCGAATTCGTCCTTGCGCGAATAGCCTGAATTCTCTTCGGCACGCGCTTTCAGGTCAGCTTCGAAACACTGCTCAAGCTCGGACCGAACCGTGCCGATGTAACTACTGTCAAAAACGTCGCGAATGACAACATAGCCATTCGTCATGACAGTCTCGATCAGCTCATTTGCTGTCGCATTCTGGTCCATCGACGTCCGCCTGTCTCAGATTTCTAATTATGCTTAAAGTGCGAACCTTCTTCTACTCATATCTCAAGCAGGAGATACCATGGCTCGAACAAACAGGTCAACTTTGGGGGCGATCACGTCGGCTCAGGGAGGTCCCTCGGGTTGACTTGTATCATCTCGTCCAGCGGTGTCCGAGCAAACTTCTCGACGATGTAGTAGATATCGCAACAGACGGACGGCGCTGCATCGTCTCCGCTCAGTGTTCGATATTTGTGGCCGGCGACGTCGGCCTTCCTGTCGAAAACCAACCGCTTCGCCACCCCCAGCCCGAGAAAGCGAAGCAGGGCCTCAAACGCTTCGATGCGGGTGTAGGTGATCGGAAAGGATTTGGCGACATAAGCTCTGTGCGCGCCGATCGCGTCGACGTCGTCGGGGGAGTACAGCGCGCTTTTCACCGCGCACAGCATCGCTGTGCCGCCAGTCTTAAGCAGCCGCGACGTCTCGACCAGCGCCAAGCGCTGCTCGGTCATCTCGAAGACACCCCAGAAAAGCACATGGTCGAACGTCTCGCGGGTACCGATGCGTTCGGCGTCGGCGACGAAAAACCGATCCGCCCGATCCGGCTGAAGCCGTTTCGCTTCGGCGATGCCGGGAACCGAGATATCGCAGCCGTGAGCGTTCACCCCCCAAACGCCTTCCACGAGTTGCATGACCCTTCCGAGGCCGCAGCCGACCTCGAGCAGGGTTGCCCCCTTGCGAAAATCCATCTCGGCAAGCATTTGCTCGATGAACTCTGTCCCCAGGACGCGCCCATGATCGGCACGGTCACCAGGGAGACAATGCTGGCGCAAATACTCGACGTAGGCGTCCGTCTGAAAATACGCTTTGTCCATCTTAGGCCCAAGCTTTGCCGGTATCTACGCAAGTGCGCCCGGCATGCGCACTTGCCGCAAGTTAGACATGGGACTGCCGACCCGCTCGGCAGACCCTGTATCGGTCGATCATCCGCTGGATATCGCTGACGCGCCTGCACTACAAATTCCGCAGCGATGATGCAACCACGGGCTCCACGCGATCATGAGGCGGCAGGTGATCCCGGTTCGCGGCCGCATCCTCATCCAGCCGCTGCGGGCGCGCCGTCTGGAGCGGTGGATTTCGTTCGACTCACTATCTCTTGCACCACCTCAACCACGTCGGGCGCGTCCCAAGAAAACACCCGTCCGGAAAGCGCCTGGCTTCTCGACCGCCAAGCCTTGAAGTAGCGGTCGTCCTGCGCTGCATCGAGAAGCGCCAACAATTCGGCAGGCTTCGCCGCTTCAGCCATCGCATCAACAAGTTCCGAAAACCCGAATGTCGTAGCGAATCCTTCCGGGACGGTTCCTCCACGCAGCGCGACGGTGGGGATACCAAGCGCGACTGCTTCGACAAGCATGGTGGACGTAAAGCCGACCACCATATCGGCGACCGCCAGCTCGTCGAATGCCTCCACCTCCGCGGGGACGAAAGTGCAACGGTCGGGAAAGCGTGCCGCGATTTCCGCATATTCAGCCGCCGCTGCGCGTTCTCCCGGATGGAGTTTGATGCGGAGCCGCCAGCGGATCCCATCCCGGCCGGCGACGCGGCTCAGCACCTCTTGCCAGAAAGCAATGGCCGTGCCGCGCAGGAACTCCTCTGTCGGAAACAGGATCGTGAGGGGGGCGTCGGCCGATCTGACCCTGGCCATCGCCAAGCGCCGGAAGGGGGCAAGCCCCGGCGGCGCCGCGAGGTTGAGATCGGCCTTGCCCCAGAAGCCGCGTGCCTCCAGCGCATCGCGCCAACTCGAGCCGAACAGTACGAAACGGTCCGGAACCGGCAGCGGGAGAAGATTTCTGTGTGCCGACGTCCAGGCAAATTCGGGTTCGTTGGTGCTGACGATGCCATGCTGGATCTCGATCGCCGGCAGGGCAAGGTCCTTGGCGGCCGCGATTTCCGCTGCCTTGCTGCCGCCATCGGTGAAAACCAGCGCGTGCACGCCAGCTCGCCTGAAAAGTGCGCGCCAGATCGCGCGCCGCAGGCGAAAGCGCGCCAGATGGCCAGCGATCGCACTTGCCAGATCGGCGGGCGGCAGCGTCGGCAGCGCCGGGCCGATCTCCGCCGCGAGTTCGTCGGCCAGGGCGGACAGCTTGGTGCCACGTGCGACGAGCAGCGCGAGCAGCGCCGCAACGCCGACAATCGCAGGAGTCGACAACCGACCTCGCTCAAGAAAGAACTGCTCCGCCCGGCGGTTGCTCCATGCACTCACGCCGCGAAGCGCGGCGCCGGCATCCGTCAGCCGGCCGAGATGCGGGTGCAAAAGCGTTCCGTCCGGGAGATGGACCCACCGCTCGGAATACAGAAGCGCCATGCGGGCACGCTTCGGCCGGGCCAGGTTGAGCGCCGACTGCGCGAAGCCGGTGACGACGCGGGACAGCGCAGCGCCGGCCGAAGGCCGGGCCGGCGCCTGACCCTTTGATCGCATTAGCGCGATGTACCACAGACGCGGCTTGACGATCGCCCAGGCCTGCCATCCGTCAAAGTCGAACCCCTGCAGCCTTGCATTGGCATCGAGCGTTGCGAACGCCTGCTGAAGCTTGCGGCGATCGGCTTCTGCGCTGCTCAATCTGTCCAAAGGCCTCGCCTATCCAGTCGCGTCGGTGTCCTACACCGCTGGCATCACCGTATCTCACTGCACGCAGCACGTGAGCGCAATCGTCGATTACCGACTATCGATCTGCGCCCAGGATCGCATCCTGGCTTCGATGGCTTCGACCATTCGCTCCGCAGCCTTGCCGTCATTGTGGATGTTGTAGGCTTCGATGAAGCGGGCGTAGCTGTCGGAGAAGCCCGGCCAGAACGAACCTTTTTCGAGCATCTTCTCGACGGCCGGACCGATTTCGTCGGGTGTGGTGACACGATAGGCGACCCCCATCGCGCTATAGTCGTTGGCGGGGAAGCTCGTCTCCGCCTCCTGGATCACCACCAGCGGCCTGCCCAGCATGATGGCCTGAGCGCCCGACGTCGACGCATCAGTGATCGCGAGATCCGCGCGAAGCAGCGGCGGCAGGATGCCGCCCTTGAGGTTGAGCGCCGCTGCTCCCGGCGGGCTGTCGTCCATCAGCTTGCGATAGCTGGAAGCGCCCAGCGTTGGGTGCGGCCTGATCACGATCAGGGGAGGTGAGCCGCTCCATTGGTGGGCAAGCAACGCACCGACGAACGCATTCTCGTTCGGATTGAGGCCGCCGGTTGCCACGAGCACGATCTTTCGGCCGGCCGGTATGGCGAAGTCGAGCCTGCCGATCTTGCTGAGGTTCTCCCGGCTTTTGCCGACCACATGATCCATGCTCAGATTGCCGACCTCCGCCGCGCGCGCGACGGGAATCCCACTCTGCTCCAGTGCTTCCGTACACTGGCGCCCATAAGAGCCGACGAGGTCGAGCACATCCCAGCGGATCATCGACGCGGCATTGCCGGCGATCGTAACGGCCGGCGCGCTTACCGTCGGAATGCCGAGCTTGCGAGCCGCACACAGCGCCGCCCAGCCGTTGACGCTCCAATGGGGCAGGACAATGACGGCCGACGTGCCCTGCTGCCTGAGCCAGGAAGCCGTCTGGCCGGCCAGACGGTAGGCGCGATAGCCGATGTCGCTGAAGACGCCGCCGTAGCCAAGCCAGGCACGAAGTGCAGCGGCGACCGAGCGCTCCTTGGCGTCGATGAGAGCATCGCTCGCGACAAGCTTCCTGCCGCATGTCAGCAGGTCTCGATACATGTCGACGTACAAGGTCGGGTCGACGTGAAAGGCGGCGTTCGGCGGCCGGCGAGCCGACATGCCTTTGCGCGAAAGCCAGCGTCGGGCTTTCGCGCGGCCAATGAGGAGAGAGTGCTTGATGCCCCGCTTCCTGGCAGCCGCGAGGAGGTTGGCCAGAGCCCGCCAGTAAATCGAGTCCACGTCCGCATCGGAAATGAACAATGGTGCGCCCCCGCCCTTCAGAGCCGGGTCCGCGGCTGGCCGAGCGCGGACGTAGCCGTCACGGGGCCACCGTGCAACCTTGGCCCGCAGGAGCACGCTGGAGCGACGCTCATCATTGAGCAGATGCGCTTCCGAGCCGATTGTCGGGAACCTCAGGCGTCGTCTGACGAGCGGAATGAAGCTCACCTCGCCTTCGAGGTAAGAGCTCAGAAGACGCGCTTCCCAGTAGCTCAGACTCACGGTGAAATAGACCACGCGCGCGCCGGCGGCGCGCAGCCGGTCGACCACGTAAAGGTAGCGAAGCTGGCGAACAACGAACTCGTGCAGGTACAGGTACATGAACTCGATGAGCTCGGCGCTGGGCTGGTTGTAGCGGTCGACCTCCTGCCTGAGGCGATCAAGCAGATGCCCCGCCCGCTCGTGGATCGCAATGTCGGTGGCGGAATCGGTCCAGACGTCCTGCACAGTGGCTACTTCAATGCCGGGCCGGCCTCGCCACCGCTCGGCCTCAGTGCGTGTCGGCGCGACGACATGGATCGGACCGCTGGCCCTTGCTGCCTCGTGGATAATCAGCTCGGTGAGACGATTGGGTCGCCGCGGCACGATGATGATCGTCTCGCGCCGGTCCCGGTAAAGCTGCGCAAGCATTTCGGCGCGGCGGGTCACAAGCCGAGGCAAGAAGAATGTCCAGATCCAGGTGGGCAAGAGTTCGGTGGGCCGCGAAGCTCGCAGAAACCACCTGACCATATCGGCGATCCAGCTCTGCGCCAGCCTTTCGAGCAGAACCCAGCGCATCTCGAAGATGAGCCGACGCCAGGACGAGCGCCAAAGAGAGCCTGTCGTCGGATTCTCCTCGGTCACCCTTGCCCTCACCGAAAATCACCCTCGCGGCAGCCGTGCCGCCGGGAGTCCTCGTATCGAATAGCGATCTCTCTAGTTGAACTTGCGAAACACCGGCTTGACCACCGGTCCCCGCAGGAAGCGATCGATACCCGAGTCCAGCGCCCTGGCGCAGACGCCGAGCGCAGCGCGCGCCGCCTCGAGGCTGGCGTCGATATGCTCGTCGCGGTGGCTGTAGCCGGGCGCCAGATAGTTGATGATCACGCCGCGCTCCACCATCTCCTGCAGGAACAATGTCCTGAGCGGCATCGAGACCTTGCCGTCGCGGTCGAGGAAGGTCAGCGTCGGGCTGCAAGGCACGCCGCCCGCCTTGATATTGGCAGCCAGGCCGGCCTCGGCGGCGAGCCCGTTCAAACCTTCGATCATGGCGCCGCCCGCGGCCCACATGCGCTCGGTTACAGGCTCGTGCTGGAAGATTTTCAGCGTGGCGAGCGCTGCCGCCAACGCATGGTTTTCCGCCCCATGTGTCGTGGAGATCAGGAAGACGCGCGGTCTGTCGTGGTCGAGGCCTCCAAGCTGCATGATCTCGCGCTTTCCGGCAAGCACCGCGAGCGAGAAGCCGTTGGCCATGCCCTTGCCGAAGGTGGCGAGGTCGGCCTCGACGCCGTAATAGGCCTGCGCGCCCTTGGCGTGCCAGCGGAAGCCGGTGATCATCTCGTCGATGATGAAGACGGTGCCGTTGCGGGTGCACAAATCCCGCACGCCCTCGAGATAGCCCTTCGGCGGGTGGGCCGAAGTCGCCGCCTCCATGATCACGCAGGCGATCTGCTGCGGGTGCTCGTCGAACAGGCGCTGCATGGCGGCCAGATCCCCGTACGGGAAGGTCAGCGACGATTTCGCGCCGTCGGCCGGAATGCCGCCGTCCATCTGCGTCGTGCCGATGAACCAGTCGTCGAAGGAGAAGAACGGATGATCCTTGCAGAGCGCCACATATTCGCGGCCGGTATAGGCGCGCGCCAGCTTCACGGCGGCAGTGGTCACGTTGGAGCCGTTCTTGCCGTATTTGACCATCTCGGCATAGGCCGGCAGGTGGTTCGTCAGGGCCTCGGCGTATTCGGTTTCGATGTAGCTCGGGCGGCCGAAATTCGAGCCCTTCCACATCTGCTCGATCGCAGCCTCGATCACCGGCTTGATGCCGTAACCGAGCGCCATCGAGCGCAAGCCCATGGTCCAGTCGACATAACGCCGATCGTCGCGATCCCAGACATAGGCGCCCTCGCCCCGCTCGAGGTAGCGCGGCGCATTCGACGGAAACTGATCATCGCCCTTGGAGTAGGTGTGAGCGCCGCCCGGGATGAGCCGGTGCGTGATGTCGTTGGCGCGCGCGGGCGCAGGAGCCTCGGGCTCAGCCTCGAAATTGCGCGCGTCGGCAGCAGCGCTGCGCTGGTTGAAAGCCGTCATACGACCCTCCTAGGCATGATCCGAACGTTGCGGTCTTCCCGCCGGATCATGCGGACAATAACACATGGAGCAGGATGGATGACCCGCTCCATTCATCCGGCTCTACGCCGCCTCGATCCGTCCGGTTCGCTTTCCGGCCGGCTGGCGGGGATCATAGCTGCGTTCGGCGCCGAGCAGCAGGCCCAGCGTGTCGTGATCGTCGGTCAGGCTGTTGCCCCACGGCTTGACGCCGCGAACCGCGTCGATGAAGGCCTGGATCTCCTCGTCGTACATCACCTCGTTCGACATCTCGCTGTAGCCGGCTTCGATGCGCGGTTTCGGCTCGTCGAACGTCTCCCAGGCGCCGGTCGACACACGGTAGAGCTTGCACTGGCGCTGCGTGAGCGACCACTCGATCGTGCCGTCGGTGCCGATCAGGCGGGTGTGCCTGACCGGCGCACGCGCCAGCACGTCGACGCTGAGATGGCCGATCGTGCCGGCGCGATAGCGGATCAAAAGGTGGTAGACGTCGTCGATGTCGCAATCGAGATTGGACAGCTTGTCGCGCATCGCCGTCACCTCGCTGCCCTTGTCGTCGAGCAGCCAGTTGAGCCAGGTCAGCTCGAACGGAACGATCTCGCGGCAGGCGCCGGTTTCGCGGCGCGAGACGTAGAATTTGCGGTAATCTTCCTGCGGGTGCCAGTCCGGCAGCCACTGGCCGCAATGATGGGTGAAGGAGAGAATGCGGCCGATGGCGCCTTCGGTGATCAGCCGCTTCATCTCTTTGATCGAAGGCTGGAAACGCATGGTGCACGACGCCGCGGCCACCACGCCCTTTTCCTTCGCCACCTTCTCCACATCGAGCAGGCCTTCCGTGGTGGTGCCCGCCTCGCTGAAGGAATGCCGGCCGCTCTTCGCCGCAGCCATCGCATATTCCATGTGCTTGTCCGGCGGGGTCGAGATGATCAGCGCCGCCGGATTCTTCGCGAAGCCTTCGTCGAGGCTTCCGACGGTGTCGATGCCATAGGTGTCGGCGGCCTCGGCACGGCGGCTCTCGGCCGGGTCGAAGCCGACGATCTCGGTGATGCCGGCCCGCTTCATGTTGCGGATGCGGCGTTTTCCCATCGAGCCGAGCCCGACGACGAGCACTTTCATATCAGCTTTCCTTCGTCGCTTGCGTCTCGGCCGCGACGCGGTTCTGTCTCTCGATGGTGGCGGCGATGCTGGCGCCGTACTGCGCCTGCGCATCGCGATTGATCGCTGCGATCTCGGGCTTCTTCACCAAAAGGTCGGCGATGTCGTCGAAGGAGAACAGCGTCCCCTTGTCGGCGAGCTCGTCGAAGATACGCTCGAAGAAGGCGAGGTCGTCGGGATAGTCGAGCGTCATGCGCCATTCCGGATGCGCCCAGCGCTCGGGCGCCGGCAGGAAGCGGCTGACGAGGCGCGGATCGTCGGCAAACAGCATGCCCCACACCTCGGTGTCGTTGCCCTTCTTCCATTCGACCACCTTGGCAAGCCCGGAGATCGAGATGCCGAAGCCGGTGACACCGACCGGCAGATGATCGACGATGATGTAGTCGCCGCCGCGGGTCGCGTGCTCGTCGATGATGCGGTCGATGCAGATGGGGTCGCAGAAGACGTCGTCGCCGTCGACGATGACCGCGAAATCCACCCCGAAGGCGCGCGCCGCATCGAGATAGCGCACCAGCTTGTCGTCGGGATCGCCGCAGAAAGCCTCGATGCCGTTCTTTTTCGCAACCTCGACCAGGATCTGGTCATCCGGGTGCGGCGAGGTCGTCAGCACGACGAGATCGGCGCGTTTGGCCTGGCTGACGCGGTCGATGATGTGCTCGATCACCGAGCGGCCGCGGATGGGGTGCAGCACCTTGCCGGGCAACCGCCGCGCCTTGTTGCGGACGGAAATGAAAACCGCTGCCTTCATGGGGAAAAACCGTTAGCGCGCAAGCACAGGCCAGTCCACCGCTTCCTCGAACTTGACGTCGCGGTTGACCTTGGCGCGGCCGATCAGGCCGGCGAGCTCTTCCGGGTAGAGGCCGGCATCGGCGCGCTTCAGCACGATCGCATCGGCGGTGATCTCGCTGCCTGCCGGCAGGTCTTTCGCAAACACCGCGCGTTTGCGCACCACCGAGCGGTAACGCAGCTCCCGGTCGTTCAAATCGCGGACGCGGCCATCGCCCATTGCCGCCTCGCACAGGCGCAGGCGCTCGATGAAAAGCTTCAGATCGGCCGGGTCGAGGGCGGCCTCGAAGTCCTCGCCCTTCTTGGAGCGGTCATGCGTGATGTGCTTCTCGACCGCATCCGCGCCCGCGGCGATGGCGAGCAGCGGGATGACCAGCGCCATCGGGTCGCCGCCATCGGTATGGTCGGCAAAGCAGACCGGCAGGCCGAACAGCTCCTTCAGCGTGCGGATATAGGCGATGCGGTTGTATTCGATCGGGGTCGGGTAGCTCTGGAAGCCGTGCTGGATCATCAGCCGGCTGTTGCCCTCGCTCGATGCCCAGCGGATGATCTGCTCGACCTCGCCGACGCGCAAGCCCCCGGCATAGATGATCAGCGCCGTGCCGGTCGCCGCGGCCGAGCGGACGAAACGCTCCTCCAGGATCGAGGATGGGTGGATGGTGAGCATGTCCGGCGCGCATTCCTTCGCGGCGAAGGCCAAGCTCTCCGGGTCGTTCACCAGGCAGGAGAGCGCCAGCCCGCGGCCTTTGGCGTGGACGGCCATTTCCTTGATCTGCGGGAAGCCGAGATTGATGTTTTCGAGGTAGCGATAGACATCGCTGGTCTCGACGCTGGTCGCCTTGCCGTTGTTCTTCGCGCCATAGGTGCGCGTCATGTAGGACGGCAGGTGCGTGATGTGGATGTTGATCGCATCCGCACCGGCATCTGCGGCGCCGTCGATGATGGTCTTGCCGAGATCGACCGAGCCGTCATGCGACCAGGCCATCTCTGCAAGCACGAAGGTTCGGTTTGTTGCCGCGGGCGCGGAGAACAAGGCGGACAGGTTCGAGGACATGGCTGGAAAAATTCGCTGCGAGGCTGGTGAGGATCGGCCGTACCGATCACATTTGGCCAGCCGGCGCAACCACAATCCTTCAGTTTTTCGCGCGTTTGCAGTGTTGGAGGGGCGGCGCCCCGCCGCCCTGGTCGCGCACGGCGCGCCCTGGTGCGCGGGACGCGCACCCTCCAGGCAGTTGCGTCCTTGCCGCCAATGAGACTAGTGGAAGCATGGTTTCGATCGCGCATATCGGCTACGGCTATTGGGGGCGCAACGTCGCCCGCAATTTTGCCGAGCTCGGCTGCCTGGGGGCTGTCATCGACGCCGATCCGGCCGCCGCCGAGGCTGCTGCCAAGGCTTTGGGCGTGCCCGCGGGGAAAAATTTCGAGCAGGTGCTCGCAGACCCGGCAATCGACGGCGTTTCGATCGCCTCGCCGGCGGTCATGCATGCCGGCCACATCAAGGCGGCGCTGGAGGCGGGCAAGCACGTTTTCGTGGAAAAGCCGCTGGCGCTCGATCTCGGCGCCGCGGAAAAGCTCTGCATCCTGGCCGAAAGCCGCAAGCTGCGGCTCATGGTCGGCCATCTCCTGCAGTATCATCCGGCCTTCGTGCGGCTGCGCGAGCTGGCTGAGGCCGGCACCTTCGGCCGGGTGCTGCATGTCCACTCGAACCGCCTGTCGCTCGGCAAGATCCGCACCGAAGAGAACGTGCTCTGGTCCTTCGCCCCGCACGATGTCTCGATGATCCTGGCCCTCTTCGGCGCCGAGCCGGTCGAGGTTTCGGCGCATGGCAGCGCATTCATGACGCCGGGTGTGGCCGACACCGCCAGCGTCGGGCTGCGGTTTGCCGACGGCGGCAGCGCGCGGATCGACGCGTCCTGGCTGAACCCGTTCAAGGAACATCGCCTGACGCTGGTCGGCGAGAAAGCATTTGCCGTTTTCGAAGACAGCGAGCCCGACTGGGACGCGAAGCTGAAACTCTACCACCATCGTCTCGATCGGACCGGCGCCGTTCCGACCGCGGTCAAAGCCGATGCCGAACAGATTGCTGTGGCGCGGTTGGAACCGCTCAAGGAAGAATGCCGTCATTTCGTCGAGTGCATCGACCGCGGGCTCACGCCGAGGACCGACGGCCGCGAGGGGTTGCGCGTGCTGAAGGTGCTCGACCGCGCCGAGCGCTCGCTGGCGCAAAACCTTGCCGGGCAGGCCGCCGGGCCGGCGCGCAAGGAGGCGCGGGCATGAGCATCTTCGTGCACGAAAGCTCATACGTCGACGACGGCGCCGAGCTCGGCGAAGGCACGAAGATATGGCATTTCAGCCACGTCCTGAAAGGCAGCCGCCTCGGCCGTAGCTGCGTCGTCGGCCAGAACGTGATGATCGGGCCGGACGTCACCGTCGGCGACAATTGCAAGATCCAGAACAATGTCTCGCTCTACAAGGGCGTCGAGCTGGAGGACGGGGTGTTCTGCGGCCCCTCCTCCGTCTTCACCAACGTGCTGAACCCGCGTGCGGAGGTGGAGCGAAAGGACGAATTTCACCGAACCCTGGTCCGGCGTGGAGCCACAATCGGCGCCAACGCCACGATCGTCTGCGGCAACGAGCTCGGGGAATATTGCCTGATCGCCGCCGGCGCGGTGGTGACCAAGCCGGTGCCGGCTTTTGCGCTGATGGCCGGCGTGCCGGCCCGCCGCATCGGCTGGGTTTCGCGCGCTGGCGAAATCCTCGACGCGGCCTTGACCTGCCCGCGCACCGGCGAGCGCTACGAGGAGGTCGACGAGGCGTTGCGGATATCGGCGCCGGGCAAGCCTTGAAGCACGTCTGGATCCTCAACCACTATGCGCAGGAGCCTGGCGGCCCGGGCGGCACGCGGCACTATTCGATCGCACGTCGTTTGCCGGCTAATGGGTGGACCGCGTCGATCCTTGCGGCGAGCACCGAGCACAAGACCGGCAGGCAGCGTGTCGACGCCGGCGAGACAGCGCGGATCGAGCGCCACGACGGGGTGCCGTTCCTTTGGCTGAAGGCAGGCGAGTATCGCGGCAACGGCGCCGACCGGGTGAAGAACATCATCGATTACACCCGCGCCGTGCTGCGCCCGGCCAATCTTGCCGGGCTGCAGCCGCCCGACGCGATCGTGGGTTCGAGCGTGCACCCCCTTGCCGCCTGGGCCGGCCGGCGACTGGCGAAGCGTTACAAGGTGCCGTTCCTGTTCGAGGTGCGCGATCTCTGGCCGCAGACCTTGATCGACATGGGACGGTTCTCGGCCAATCACCCGCTGGCCATTGGTCTGAGATGGCTGGAGAAATCGCTCTACAAGAGCGCGGCGAAGATCATCGTGCTCTTGCCGCGTGCCGGCGACTACATCGAGCCGCTCGGCATCCCGCGCGACCGCATCGTCTGGATTCCGAACGGCGTCGACCTCGACGACTTCCAGCCGACGCAGGCGAGCGACAATGAAGCCGGCTTCACGCTGATGTATTTCGGCGCGCACGGCGCGGCCAACGGCCTCGACAATGTGCTGCGCGCCATGCGGATCGTGCGGGACAGGCCTGAAAGGGCCAAGATCAGTCTCCGCCTGATCGGCGACGGGCCGTTGAAGCCGGCGCTGGTCTCGCTCGCCGCCGAGCTCGGCGTCAAGAATGTCGGCTTCGAGGATGCCATCCCGAAGCGTCTGATCCCGCAGACCGCAGCTGCAGCCGACGCTTTCGTCTTCAACCTGATCGACGTCCCCGTCTTCCGCTACGGGATCAGCTCGAACAAGCTGTTCGAGTTCATGGCCGCCCGGCGGCCGGTGATCTTCTGCTGTGACGCCGGGAACAATCCGGTCGCCGAAGCCGGCTGCGGACCGACCGTTTTGCCGGGCGATCCCGAAGCGCTTGCCCGAGCGATGCTGGCGACGGCTGCGCTGCCGATTGCCGAGCGTCGGGCAATGGGCGACGCCGGACGAGCCCATATCGTCGAGCGATACGGTTTCGATGGTCTCGCAAAACGCTTTGCGCATGCGCTCGACGCGAGCCTCGACGCTCGATGAAACGCCTGTTCGACATCGTCGTTTCGGCGATCGCGCTGCTCCTGCTGTCGCCGGTCCTGGCGGTCGTCGCCCTCCTGGTGCGCACAAAACTCGGCTCCCCGGTCTTGTTCCGCCAGAAGCGGCCGGGTCTCGCCGGCGAGCCGTTCGAAGTGATGAAGTTCCGCACCATGACGGATGCGCGCTCACCGGGAGGCGAGCTCCTCCCCGACAGCGCACGCCTGACCGGGTTCGGGCGTTTTCTGCGCTCGACCAGCCTCGACGAGCTGCCCGAGCTTCTCAACGTGCTCGTTGGCGAGATGAGCCTGGTCGGGCCGCGCCCGCTGCTGATGGAATATCTGCCGCTCTATTCTCCCGATCAGGCACGGCGCCACGACGTGAAGCCGGGGCTCACCGGCTGGGCCCAGATCAACGGCCGCAACGCCTTGAGCTGGGAAGAGAAATTCGCGCTCGACCTGTGGTATGTCGACAACCGCTCCTTCCTGCTCGACCTGAGGATCCTGGCCTTGACCGTCGCGCGCGTGTTCAGCCGGACGGGCATTTCGGCGCAGGGAGAGGCAACCATGCCGCGCTTCACCGGCTCGGGCGGACGCAAGGAGGACGAGGCGACATGACCTCCCTACTCATTCTCGGCGCGGGCGGACATGCCCGCGTCGTCGCCGATGCAGCCATGGAGAGCGGCTTCGAAAAGGTCGGGCTGATCGACGATGCGGCGAGCGAGACGTCTTCCGGCCCGTTCCCGATCGTCGGCCGCTCCGACGATCTGCAGCGCCTGCTGCCGGACTGGCAGGCGGCGATCGTCGGCATAGGCGACAACCGCCGCCGGCTGGAGCTGCTCCTGGGGTTGCGCTCGCTCGGTTTTCTGACGCCAAGCGTCATCCACCCGCGCGCCGCCGTGAGCCGGCACGCCAATCTCGCCGGCGGCGTGTTCGTGGCGGCCGGGGCCGTGATCAATTTCGGTGCCACGATCGGTGACTCCGTGATCATAAACACCGGCGCCACGGTCGATCATGACTGCATTCTTGCCGCCGGCGTTCATATTTCGCCCGGAGCGCATCTCGGCGGCAATGTCACGGTGGGTGAGCGAAGCTGGATCGGGGTCGGAGCCTCGGTGCGGCATGGCATCCGAATTGGGGCGGATGCCATTGTCGGCGCGGGCGCGGTCGTTGTAAGGGAGCTTGCCGGTGGCGGGACCTATGTCGGATCGCCTGCCCGGTCTCTAGGTGCAACACCGGAGAGGTAATCCTTGCTCAACACCGCTTTTTCCCCCTGGCCCTCCTTCACAGATCAGGAAGCCGACGCGGTCGCCCGCGTGCTCAAATCCAACAAGGTCAATTACTGGACCGGCGACGAGTGCAAATCCTTCGAGCGTGAATTCGCCGAGTGGGTCGGCGCCAAGCACGCCGTCGCCATGGCCAACGGCACGCTGGCGCTGGACGTCGCCTGGCCGGTCTACGGCATCGGCGAAGGCGACGAGGTGATCTGCACGCCGCGCAGCTTCCAGGCTTCCGCCTCGACCATTGCCATGGCCGGCGCGCGGCCCATCTTTGCCGATGTCGACCGCGATTCGCAGAACATAACGCCGCAAACCGTCGCCCCGCTGATCGGGCCGAACACCCGCGCCATCCTCGCCGTGCACCTGGCAGGCTGGCCTTGCGACATGGAAGGTTTTCGCGATCTCGCCGACCAGCACGGCCTGAAGCTGATCGAGGACTGCGCGCAGGCGCATGGCGCCAGCATCGACGGCCGTTCCGTCGGCACTTTCGGCGATCTGTCGGCCTGGTCGTTCTGCCAGGACAAGATCATCACCACCGGCGGCGAAGGCGGCATGGTGACGGTGGACGACGACGAGACCTGGGCTGCGGTCTGGTCCTACAAGGATCATGGCAAGAGCTGGGACGCGATGTTCAACCGCCAGCACGGGCCGGGTTTCCGCCGCGTGCATGAAGGCTGGGGCACGAACTGGCGCCTGACCGAGATGCAGGCGGTGATCGGCCGCATCCAGTTGACCCGCATGCCGGACTGGCACGCCGCCCGCAAACGCAATGCGCTGCGCCTGCTCGACGCCTTCGCCGGGCTCGACGCGCTGCGCGCCCCGGTGCCGTCGGCCGGCATCGAGCACGCCTGGTATAAATTCTACGCTTTCGTACGGCCGGAAGCGCTCGCGAGCGGCTGGAGCCGCGATCGGGTCATGGAGACGATCGTCGAGGCCGGCGTGCCCTGCTATGGCGGCGCCAACGAGATCTATCGCGAGAAATCATTCATCGATGCGGGCTTCGCGCCGCCGCAGCGCCTGCCCAACGCCGCGGAGCTGGCCGAGACCGGCCTGATGTTCCTCGTGCATCCAACCCTCTCCGACGCCGAGATCGACCGCACCATCGAGACGGTCAGCAAGATCGTGCGGCAGGCGACACGCTGATGTCTGCCGTCCTCAAAACCATCCCGAGCGTGAGTCAGCCCGACAGCATGAACATCCCCTTCATCGACCTTGCCGCGCAGCAGGCGCGCATCCGCCCCGGCATCGACGCCGCGATCGCGCGCGTGCTCGAGCACGGCCAGTACATCATGGGCAAGGAGGTCACGGAGCTGGAGCGCCAGCTGGCGGCATTCAGCGGCGTCAGGCATGCGCTCGGCTGCGCCAACGGCACGGATGCCCTGCAGCTCGCGCTGATGGCGCTCGGCATCAAGCCGGGCGACGCAATCTTCGTGCCGTCCTTCACCTTCGCCGCAACCGCGGAAGTGGCACCCCTGGTCAACGCCACGCCGTTTTTCGTGGATGTCCTGCCCGACACCTTCAACATGGACCCCGAGAGCCTGAAACGCTCGGTTCAGGCGGCGCGGGCCGCGGGCCTCAACCCGGCCTGCGTGATCCCGGTGGATCTCTTCGGCCTGCCGGCGGACTACGACCAGCTCATTGCGGTCGCGCGCGAAAACGGCATGAGCGTGGTGGCCGACACCGCCCAGGGCTTCGGCGCGAGCTATCACGGCCGCATCGCCGGCTCGCTCGGCGATATCGCCACGACCTCGTTCTTTCCGGCCAAGCCGCTCGGCTGCTACGGCGACGGCGGCGCACTCTTCACGCATGACGACGAGATTGCGGCGCTGATCGATTCGCTGCGCATCCACGGCAAGGGTTCAGACAAATACATCAACGACCGCGTCGGCCTGAACAGCCGCCTCGACACGCTGCAGGCGGCGATTCTGATCGAGAAGCTCGCCGTCTATGCCGACGAGATCGACGCCCGCCAGGCGGTGGCGCAGCGCTACACCAACGCGCTCTCCAATCGTTTCCAGACGCCTCACGTGCCGGAGGGCCTGACCAGCATCTGGGCGCAATACACGATCAAATGCGCCAGCGCCGCAGAACGTGACGCGCTGCAGGCGCGCGCCAAGGCGGCGGGCGTGCCGACCGTCATCTATTACCCGATCCCGCTGCACAGGCAGAATGCCTACAACGCCTTTCCGCGGGATCCCGGCGGCCTCAAGGTCAGCGACGATCTCTCTGAGCGCGTCGTCAGCCTGCCCATGCACGCCTATCTCAAGCCCGAGGTCCAGGACCGGATCATCGAAGCCGTAGTCGGCTGATGGTCGACGGGCGCTCAGCTTGAAGATCCTCACCGTCATCGGCGCGCGCCCCCAGTTCATCAAAGCGATCGCGCTGTCGCTCGCCGCGCGCGACCGTGACGGTGTCGAGGAGGTGCTGCTGCACACCGGCCAGCACTATGACGACAACATGTCAGGCGTGTTCTTCCGCGACCTCGGCCTGCCGGAGCCCAAATACCGCTTCGATATCGGCGGCGGCCTGCATGGCGAAATGACCGGCCGCCAGCTCGCCGCCATCGAAAAGGCGCTGCTTGCCGAGCGGCCGGATGTCTGCCTCGTCTATGGCGACACCAATTCGACCCTGGCCGGCGGGCTGGCCGCAGCCAAGCTCGGCATTCCGGTCGCGCATGTCGAGGCGGGACTGCGCTCCTTCAACCGGCGCATGCCGGAAGAGATCAACCGGGTGCTGACCGATCACCTCAGCCGCTGGCTGTTCACGCCGACTGAAGCCGCGGATGCGAACCTCATGGCCGAGGGCATCGAGCCGGCCCAGGTCTCCCGCGTCGGCGATGTGATGTACGACGTCGCAAAACTCTTCGCCGACAATCCGGACTACAGGACCTCGATCCTGATGGACCTGCGGCTGGCGCCGAAAGCCTATGCCGTGGCGACCGTGCACCGGCAGGAAAACACCGACGACCCGCGCAACCTGGCCGCCATTCTTGCCGCCCTGGCGAGGCTCGCCGAGCGCATGCCGGTCGTGCTGCCGCTGCATCCGCGCACGGCCAAGGCGGCTGCTGCGGTGCCGGAAGCCGCGGCCAGCCTGAAAGCCATCCGCACGACACCGCCGCTCGGCTTCTTCGACATGACCACGCTGCTTTCCCAATCGGCGCTCGCGGTGACCGATTCCGGCGGGTTGCAGAAGGAAGCCTATTTCCACGGCATCCCGTGCGTGACGGTGCGCGGCGAGACCGAATGGGTGGAGCTGGTCGAGATGGGCTGGAACCGGCTGCCCGCTGCGATCGAGGCTGGCGCCATCGTCGCAGCGATCGATGCGGCGCTGGCCGGCCCGCCGCTTGCGCGCGACGGCGCGCAACCCTATGGCGACGGCAATGCCGCCTCGCGCATCCTCGACATTCTCGAAGGATCGTAACGGCGCCGCTCAGCTCACGCCGAAGGCTTCGGCCCAAAGGGCGGTGCTGTAGAGCCGCCACTGGCTGCGCCGGTCGAGCCTTGCGTAGCCCGCCGCCAGGCGCGCTTGCGAGGTGAGCTCGCGGATGAGGGGCGAGCCGAGCACGGCCGCCGTCATCTCCGGCATGTGCCGGTTGAGCCACAGGGCCTCCGGCGCCTCGAAGCCCATCTTGTTCTTGCGCCACACGATCGGGTCGGGCAGGTATTTCTCGACGGCCTTGCGCAGCAGCCATTTCGTCCAGCCCTGCTGGATCTTGTCCCTGACCGGCAGCGACAGGCAGAACTCGACGAGCCGGTAGTCGAGGAACGGCAGCCGCGACTCCACCCCATGCGCCATCGAGTTCTTGTCCTCGTAGCGCAGGAGAACCGGAAGGTTGGTCGAGCCGATTTCCAGCGCCTGCAGGCTGAAGCAGTCGCGCAGCGAGCGGGAAAAGGCATGCCAATGCGCCGGCGACGGGATGGGGCCGGCCAGATAGGAATGCCGCCGCCGCTGCGTGAACTCACGGGCCCGGCCGGATAGCCCACCCGCCAGATATTTGACCAGGTTCGCGGTGTTCATGTTGTCGTTGTTGGAGCGGATGTCGAACAGCGCACGCAGCGCCGCCGGCGTCCCATGCTCGCGCCGCATCGCCAGCACATAGGCGCCATAATATTTCTCGTAGCCGAGCAGGACCTCGTCGCCGCCCTGGCCGTCGAGCAGCACGGTGACGCCGTTTTCCCGTGCCGTCTGCATGACGAAATATTGCATGGTCAGCGAAGGACTGCCGAACGGCTCCTCCTGAACCGACACGATCCTGGGAAGCGTCTCGACGAAGTCGCTATAGACGGGCCTGGTCCGGTGCCAGTCGAGCCCGGACGCCTTGACCACCAGCTCGGCATATCGCGCCTCCGAAAAGCGCTCGTCCTCGCTCACGGCGGTGATTGCCGAGAAGGCGCTGCCGCCCGTCTCCCGGTTGAGCGAGGCGGCAATGCTCGCCACGCTGGAGCTGTCCAGCCCGCCGCTGAGGCAGGTCCCGACCTTCACGTCGGAGCGCAGCCTGACGCGGACCGCGCTCTCGATCAGTGCGGAAAACTGCTCGACCGTCTCGCCGAACCGGCCGCCCGGCGCGTCGCGGCGCGGGATCGCGTAGTAGCGGCGGATATCGAGCGTTCCCCGAGCCAGGTCGTAGACGCCGGCATGTCCGCCCGGGAGACGCCTCACATCCGCGAAGAAGGAGCTTTCGTCGAGGTCGGCCCCGCCGGTGAGCAGGAATGTCCGCACGACGTCCAGGTCTGCCCGGCGGCGATCGAGCAGCGGCAGGAGCTGGCGGATTTCCGAGCCGAAGGCAAAGAAGCCGGCAGTCTCGACATAATGGAAAGGTTTTACCCCAAAACGGTCGCGCGCCATGAACAGCCGGTTGCGCGGCCGGTCGAGGATGGCAAAGGCCCACATGCCATTGAGCCGGGCGAGGCAATCCTCGCCCCATTGCCGGTAGGCGGCGAGCAGCACCTCCGTATCGGTGCCGGTCGTGAAGCGATGGCCGAGCGCCGTCAGCTCGTCACGGATCTCGATGTAATTGTAGATCTCGCCATTGTAGGTGATGGTGAGCGAGCCGTCGGGCGAGCTCATCGGCTGCCTGCCGCGCTCCGACAGGTCGAGGATCGACAGGCGCCGGTGCCCCAAGGCCACAGCGCCTTCGACGTGATGATCGAAACCGTCGGGCCCGCGGTGGGCGACGGCCGCCGTCATCGCCGCGATCCGTTCCGGATCCGCCGGACCGCCGTCCTTCCGCACAAACCCCGCAATGCCACACATCAGAGGTGTCCCCAGCGCGCACCGAAGCAACCAGACGCTCGCTATCGGGACACTCGTCCCATGTGTGGAGCCTCGGGAAACAAAGCGCCAGCCGCCCCTCCGGCGTGGCTCGTCCGACTACAGCTATCGCATGCAGTCTCGCTGCCGGCTGTCGCTCGTGCCGGCGATCAATGGCTTTCAGCTTTGATCCCGCTGACGATCTAGCGGGAAGATCGGCACTCGTACAGTGCAAATGTTGGCAGCGCGGCGGCACGGTAAACGGTCGACGCCGCCGCGCCCGCATCACCTGGCGTTGGCCATGGCCTCATAGTTGAGGAGCCCATGGCCGAAATCGGCATCGCGGCCTTGCGCACCCAGGTCGCGCGAGGCGGCCGCCAGCGCCGCTTCGATCCAGTCGGCGGACCGGTCGGGATGCGTGTGGAGGAGGTTGGCGATTGCTCCGCTCACCACTGCGGCGGCAAACGAGGTGCCGCTCACGAGGTCGGTGCCGCCGCCGACCGGCGCGACGACATCGACACCCGGCGCCGAGACATAGATGTACGGACCCCGGTTCGCCTGCGGCATCAGCCGGTCCTTCTCGTCAGTGGCGGTGACGGCGATGACGCCGTCGAAGGCAGCGGGGTAGCTGTAAGGGGCGTCGGGGCCGTTGTTGCCGGCCGCCGCCACCAGCACCATGTCGCGGGCGCGGGCGGCGCTGCATGCGATCTCGAGCAGGCGGTTGCGCGGCCCGACGAAGCTCATGTTGACGATGCGGGCCTGCTGCTCCGCGGCCCAGTCCAACGCCAGCAGGATGACATCCATGCTGGATTTGCCGCTGTCGAAGGCGCGAGCGTGGAAGATTGCAGCACCCGGCGCCATGCCATGCATGTTTCCCACCCCGGCAATCAGGCCGGTGATGGCCGTGCCGTGGTTGCGCTCCTCGACCGGGATGTCGGGCATGGCATCGAAGCTCGCCGCCACCACCCCCTGCAGCGCCGGATGCGCTGCGTCGACGGCGGTGTCGATCACCGCGACAGCGACGTCGGCGCCGCTCGCGCTGCCGAAATCGAGCGCTATGCGCTCGAAGGCATAGTTGGCGACGCCGGCCGCCTGCTGCAGATCGTAGATATGGTTCGGCACGCGTGCACGCGTGCGCGGATCGCCCTCGAGCTGCGCCAGCACGAGGCCGACGGGGCGCCCGTCGGGAATGCCGAAAAGCACGATCGTGGCGCCGAGCAGTTCGGACTGGCGCTGCGACCGCACGTCGAGGCCGAAGGCTGCCGCGATGGCGATCGCCGTGCCGGGCTCGACAGTGGCCAGCACCTCGTCGGGGACATAGGCGCCGTCGATCGCGCGGGGCGAAACGGTCGGGGCAAGCGAAGCCGCGCCGACGCGCGCAGCGCCGGCTGCGGATGCTGCCGGGCCGGTTCCGTTGCCTGCGCCTGCATCGTCCGGCGCCGAGCGGTCACGCGGTATCGGGGAACCGTCGTCGGCAACGCCCCCGGACAGCCGTTCGCCGCCAGGCTGTCCGGGCTCGCGCGCAAAGCCGCCGAAGAGGTCGAGCAAGATGTCGGGCAGGAACACAACGCCCGCCGGCAGGTCCGGGCCGATCTCATCCTGGCCGCAGGGCGGCTCGTTGCGCGAGATGGACGGCGTAGAGCCATCGGAACAGGTCGGCGGTACCGCGCTGTCGCCGGCGCCGGGATCGGCTGTCGTCGCGCCGGCGGGTTGCCGCGCGGTGCTGTCCCTGGTCTGCGCGAAGCTTGGCGCGCCGGCCAGCATGCCCGTCGCCGCAAGCACCAGCAGGAGACGGGCGAGCCTATTCGCCATCCTTCGGTTTCCTCCCTGCCGTGGCCTTCTCCACGAAAGGCTGGGCGGCAATGAGGCCGAAGACGCGATCGTATTCCGCCACGGTCTTCACCGGAATGGCGATGCGAAAAACTCCACCGGCGGACGGCCCGCCGATGACCACGGCACCGTTTTCCGACAAGAAGGCGGCGATCTGGCCAACGCCGGCATCGGCCTTGAAGCTGACCAGCGCAAACGGGCCGGCATGAAGTTCGGCCTCCGCACCCGCGATCTCGTAGCCCGGGTTGCGGACGCCAACGCCGGTTGCGGCCTGCAGGATCAGCACTGCAAGGGCGGCCGCCGCCGCTCCCCAGGCAAGGCCCGCAGGCAGGCCGGCGATGCGCTGCCAAAGCTGGGAAAGCCATGACGCGCCGCCGGTTTTTTCTCGCGCCGGCCCTGCCTCCCTGTCGAGCGCCCGCGAAAAGCGCGTCAGCGCGCCCGCCGGCGGCCGGATGGTTTCATTGGCGGCGACCGCCGCGGAATGCTCGGCCTCCGCGGCGCCGAGTGCTTCCAGGGCGCCCGGATCGGAGGCAAGCCATTTTTCGACCGCGGCAAGCTCGTCACCCGAGAGCGTGCCATTCAGGTAGAAGGGCAGCAATGCCTCGAGCTCGTCGCGGCGCGACATTTCCTCACCGCTGCTCACGGCCAACCTCTGTCGTAGCCGGCGGCCCGCAAGGCTTCGCCGAGTTTCTTGCGCGCATAAAACATGCGTGTCTTCACCGTCGCCACGGGTATCGCGAGGATCTCGCTGATCTCGCCGACCGAGCGGCCGTGATAATAGGCGAGGTCGACGACGGTGCGGTGCTCCTCGGGCAGCGCGTCGACCGAGCGGCGCAGCGCCGCCGCCTTGTCCTCCTTCAGCGCCACCATTTCGGGCGTGTCGCCGTCGTCGGCCACCGCCGCTGCGGTTTCCTCATCGAGAGGATCCTCCTTGCGCTTTCGCAACGCCGAGAGCGCCTTGAACCGGGCGATGCCGAGCAGCCAGGTGGAAACCTCGGAGCGGCCTTCGTACGTTGCGGCCTTCTTCCAGACTTCGAGAAAGACCTCGTTGGCGATGTCGTCGGCCATCGATTCCGATCCCGTCTGCCTTGCCACAAAACGGTAGACCCGTGCGTGGTGCTGGATGAACAGCAGCCTGATGGCAGCGCGGTCCCCCCGCCCGACGCGCGCGACGAGCTCGCGGTCGGAGGCAGGATCAGCCGCCATCGGGCCGCTCACAACTCTGTCGCATCAGGCGGAAAAAGGTTCACGGGAAAAGACCTCCGGTCGAAAAAGCTAGCCGATGCGGCGGCCCGAGGCGAGGGGCGCCGTCAGGCCCATCGATCGGGCCGTGACGCGATGAACCTTTTTCTCTTCCGTCGCGACTGATGACCGGAGCCGCGACCGTGCGGCCCCGCAAAGGAGGGCAGCCCATGACCATTCGAGATTGGTCGCGGGGACCGGCCGAGCCTGGCCACCGTTTCAGGGACGAAGCGGGTCGGCTGGGTTTCGGCCGCGTCGCGTTGACGCTAGGGAAGCGGGGGCGTATCGTCGCTGCCGCAAGGGACGGATATAGAGAACCCATAGGGGAAAGTGCCGGAAGCGAGGGCTCGGCGCTTTTTTCGGGCGCGGTCCTGCCGGCGGTTTCTCTGAAAGAGACCGGGAGATGCCGCATGCGCAGCAGCCACTCCGCCGTCACCTACAGGAAAGCCAACGACAGTTTCGGCAAGACTTTGGCGCTCAGCGCCTGCGTGTTCGCGCTGAGCATTGGCCTCTGGTGCGTGAGCCCGGCCGCGGCCCAGGATACGCAGATCATATTTCCAGGTTCGATGGCTGTGACCGGGTTCCCGGGCACCTACATCCCGGGCATCGAAGAAGGCCTGCCGCCCGGCGTCGATCCGGTCGATGAAACGTTCATCGATCCCGAACGGGCGTCGCTGCGCATTTTCGACGTTTCCAATCTCGGCGGTCCGCCGAGCGGCCAGCTCGTCTTCACCCCGCCTCCCTTCGAGGTGCTGGCCCGGCAGATCGGCCTGGTGTTCGGCATCGCCTATGATGACGGTCTGCGCGACGGCCAGCCGACCGCCGTGCCGAACCTTTACGCCGCCGCGAGCTCGCTGCATGGCATCCGCATCGTCACGCCGGACGAGGATGGCGACGGCCGGGCCGAGCGGCAGCGCCGCGGCGAGCCCGGCGCCAGCTTCATGCCTGGCCAATACGCCGAAGAAAGCGGCGGCAGCCCGGGCGCGATCTGGAAGATCGACGGCGTGTCGGGGGCGGTTTCGCTGTTCGCCAGGATCGATACCAACAGCGGGCCGGGCCTGGGCGACGTCGCTTTCGACAAGGGCAATCGGCAATTTTTCGTCTCCGATCTCGATTCCGGCCTGATCCATCGCATCGGCGCCGACGGCACCCTGATCGACAGCTACGATCACGGCGCCGCCGGGCGGCCCGCGCGGGGCCTCGCCGCCATCACGGACGACGGCGCGGTGATGGACATCCAGGGTGCTTCCTTCGATTCGGAGGATGCCAACAGCTGGGGCTTCACCCAGGACGGGCGCCGGGTATGGGCCGTTCAGGTCAATGGCGGCCGCGTTTATTACGCCGTCGGCGACGAGGCGGAAATCTGGTCGGTCGGCATCGCCAATGACGGCAGTTTCGCCGCCGATCCGCGCTGGGAGCTGACGGTCGCAGCCGAGGACGACTATCCGGTCACCGACATCGCCTTCGACGGGCGCGGCCTCATGTATCTCGCCCAGCGCGGCGAGATCGAGAACCGCTACGACTACAGCCAGATCGTCAACTCCGGCAAAGCCGTGGTGCTGCGCTACTGGCGCGAGAGCCCGGACGATCCGGCGACGGAATCGACCTGGGTGCCGGCGCCGCAGGAATATGCCGTGGGCTTCCCCGCCGGGCACCGGCAGGGCGCCGGCGGCCTCGACCTGCAATACGGCTATTTCGGCGACGGCACGTTCAACCGCCGGGCCTGCAGCGACACGCTGGTCAACACCGGCGACAAGCTGCGCGACCATCCCGATTTTGCCGCACAGCTCGCAGCCGGCGGGCCATTTGCCATTCACGGCGTGCAGGTCACCGCGACGGCGCTCGTCCGCCCGAAGAACGAGCCGCCTTTTGGCTCGTGGTTCATCGACTATGACGGATTCTTCGAGGATCCGGAGGTCGAGGGCCATGTCGGCGATGTCGAGGTCTGGCGGCCTTGCGACAGCGTCGGCTGGTACGAGCCGCTGCCGGGTGGCTATTTGCCGCCCTTCTATCCACCGGAATTCCCACCGGACGGCGAACTGCCGCTCTGCCTCGACGTGGAGGACGTCGAATACTGGTGTACCCCGGCCGGCCTCGAGGCCGACCTCTATCTCCGTGACGTCGCCGGGCTGGGCGGCGATTCGATCAAGGCCGAATCGCGCAGCCTTGGCGTCGGCGTAACTCCCTTCCAGCAGACCGTGCCGCCCGGTGCACCGTACACGATCGGCATCACCGGCCATTTCCCGGGCGACAACGTCAATGTCGGCCTCTGCTTCTACGAGCAGGCGGATGCGGCCAAGGGCGGTTATTACCCCTGCTGCAAGATGACGCTGACGCTTCAAACGCCAGCCCTCGAATGCGCACCGTGAGGAGGAAGAGATGAAACTCGCTCTTTTCCACCCCATGGAACGCAAGCCCCAAATCGTCCCGGAGACGATCATGAGCCCCCTCACCCTGGCCAGGCGCCCGGCGCGGTGGCTGGCGGCCGCTAGAGCATTTTCACGATTCATAGAATCGCGAAAATGCTCTAAGTCTTTGTTTTTACGCAAATCCGGACGGAAAACCGGTTTCAACTTTTCCTGGATTTGCTTTACTATCGCGCTCGCCTGCCTGACCGCATCCGCAAGCGCGCTCGAGCTCGCCGAGCCCGAACTCGAGCTGGACGAACCGGCAACGATCGAGCCGCACCCTGGCGAGGTGCGCCCGTTCTTCGAGAAGATCGGCGCCCAGCGGGATTGCAACTACGTAACCTACACCTTACGCTTCGGTCTGCGCGGCTCGCCGGCGGCACTTGCCGACCCTGGTATCGCCGCGCTGCTTCCGGTGCTGCGCTTCGACTTCTCCGACCAGATGCCGAACGGGCTGACGGTCACGAGCGTCACCGCCAGCGGCGACGGCACGATGTCGGGCGGCGCAGCACTTGCGCCCACGATCGGGACTTCCGCGGACCCGAACGACACAGCCAAGCTCGACGATTTCCGCCTGTCGCTCGTCGATCTCGACGGCTCCGGCGAAGCCGGCGCGCGTTATGTCGTGATCAAGATCACCGCCAAGATCGATGCGGGTGCTTTCCCGGTCCCGACCGCGGTGGAGAACCAGGGCTGGGTGCGGGCCACCCGTCCCACCGGTCCGGTCATAGACCTTCCCTCGCACGACCCGTCGCTTCCCGACGATGCCGATTTCCTCACCGGCGAGAAGACCAGTATCCTGGTCGACCTCACCGGCTGCGAGCCGCCTCCGCCACCTCCGGGCGGCGGCGAGGAGCCGTGCTTCCAGGTCGTCACCGGCGAGGTAGACTGCGTGCCCGGCGGCGGCGCCTTCATCTATTCGATGCCGTTCGGCCCCGAAATGGCCGGCCGCATCGTACAGCTGAAGACCACCACCCCCGGCATCGTCATCGCTCCGGCCTCGCAACCGGTTCCGGCCGGCGGCGGCGTGCTTGCCTGGACCATCACCGGCGCATCGCCCGGCGACGTGATCCATCTGATCGTCGTCGGCGTCGAGCCCTATGCCGGCCTGATCATCGTCGGCGCCGACACCTCTGCGGCGGAAGGATGGGGCATCTGCTGCACGCAGACGATCGACCTCGTCATCCCTGCGGACATCGACTGTCCCGACGACAAGCGCGAGCCGGACATCCAGGTCGAGAAGGTGGCCGACGTTCCTTTCTGCACCAAGGAAGGCGGCTGCGACTTCACGATCCGGGTCAAGAATGTCGGCGATGGCCCGTACAATGGCGAGATCGTGATCGACGAGGTCACCTTCCCCGGAAGTGCGACGCTGTCGTCGGGCCCGAATGCGCCGTGGACCTGCCTGCCCATGGCAAGCCCGATGAGCTGCGAGCATCCAGCGACCACGCTTGATCCGGATGAGGTCATCGAGCTCAAGCTCGGCTTCACGCCGGGCCCCGCCTGGGATTGGGGCACGATCCGCAACTGCGCCGAATACGACTATGTGGCAAGCGGCAAGGAGCCATTCGGCCTTTCGACCAACGACAAGGACTGTGCCTCGATCCCGATCTGCATACCGGGCCGGGACCGCGAATGCACGCCGCCGAACGACGAGCCCAAGATCGACCTCACGATCCGCAAGCTCGCAACGCCGGTCATGTGCACCGAAGACGGCGTCTGCACCTACCAGATCGCCGTCATCAATCCGACCACCGAAACCTTCACCGGGCCGTTGACCCTCATCGACGAGTTCCCGACCCATCCGCCGGTCTCGGTGAACATCGAGCCGACCGGTCCCTGGGTGTGCGTGCCCGAAAGCGGCATCCGCTTCCGGTGCGACCATCCGGGCCTGGTGCTTGTCGGCGGGGCGGTGACGGTCCTCACCGTGCAGGCTGTCGTCGCGGACTACCCGACCGACGAGGTCGAGAACTGCGGCGAGATCGTGCCGTTCCCGGGCGAGAGCGACACCACCAACAACAAGTCCTGCGCCACCGCCAAGCTGCCGGACCCTCAGGGCGGCAAGCCCGTGCTGCGCATCACCAAGGCCTGCGACGGCGCTGTGGCAGGCGCGGCGATCTCCTGCCGCATCACGGTGAGCAGCGTCGGCGATGTCGCAGCGTCCGGCCCGGTGCGGGTCAACGACGCGGCAGAGCTGATCGGCGCCGGCACGCCGGTCCAGATCCAGACCGTCGCTCCGGACGGCGCGGAATGGGCCTGCGGTCCGGTTCCGGCGGATACGCTGTCGTGCCAGATCCCCGGCGCCGTCATGGCACCCGGGACGAGCCGCCATTTCGACGTGACGCTCGCCGTCTCGCCGAACCAGCGGTTCGAGAACTGCGCGCGCGGCTCGTTCGGCCCCGCCCCCGGCGACGATATCGTCTATCCGTTCGGCGAAGCATGCGACCAGGGCGGTGCAACCATCGCGGTCGAGAAGACGGGCGATCTGCAGTGCAACGTCGGCCAGCCCTGCACGTTCGAGATCACGCTGAGAAACAACGGCGATACCGACTTCACCGGCACCATGCGTATCGGCGACGCCATGCAGCTCACCGGTTTTGGCCGGCTGGAAGGCGTGGCGATCGCCGAAATCGTGCCGCCCTTCGGCTGCTCGCCGGAGCCGGCCACCCTGCCGCTGTCGTGCGAGGCCAATCTCTCGCTCGGCGCCGGCGAAAGCCGCGTGCATCAGGTGACCGTCATCATTCCCGATGACGGCCGTTTCGACAATTCGACCGGGCCGGTGGGCGGCCAGAACTGCGTTGCAGTCCTGTCGCCCGACGCGCCGGTGGCCGGCCGCAAGACCGACGCCACCGCCCGCGTGCTGGAGATCGATCCGGATGCGCTCGGCGGCGCCTATGCCTGCCATCCGTTCGAGCTGATGAAGCAGGAACAGCAGGAGCAAGTGAACGAGTGCTCGCCGGGCTTCGTGCTCAATGCCGCCGGCCGTTGCGTCTGCCCGGAAGGGACGAATTTCCGCAACGGCAAGTGCGTGGGGCAAGGGGACACTCCGACCCCGCGACCGCAGAGCGAGCCGGAGCAGTGCACCTTGCTGCCGGGCATGATCCGGACCGCGAACGGCAACTGCGTCTGCCCGCGGGGCACGGAGCTCAAGAGCGGCGCCTGCCGCAAGATCGTGACGGAGGAGCCGCCTCCGACACGCCAGTGCAAGCTTCTGCCGGGCCAGATCCGGACCAAGAACGGCAATTGCGTCTGCCCGAAGGGTACCGAGCTGAAGAGCGGGGCATGCCGCAAGATCGTCACCGAGCAGCCTCCGACCAGGCAGTGCAAGCTGCTGCCGGGCCAGGTCCGCACCAAGGACGGCAAATGCGTCTGCCCGAGAGGCACCAGGCTCGTTCGCGGGCAGTGCCAGAAGGTCGAGCAGCCGGTGGTCTGCAAGCAGGGACAGGTGCTGCGCAACGGCAAATGCGTCACCGTCCAGATCCAGCAGCGTTGCCCGCAGGGTTTCCGGGGAACGCCGCCGAACTGCCGGCCGATCACGCAGCGCATACCGAACCTGGAGATCAACCCGGATCTGTTGAAGAAGCTGATTCCGCCGCGCCGTCAAGGCACCACGGACGGCTACGACCAGGGCACGACGCGCAAGCAGTAGTCCGGGCCTGGAGCAGGCTGCAGCTCCCAAAAGTGGCCCCGGTTTTGGGACAAAGACATGCGCAAAATCAAAGGCCCCGCCGGTCCGCCGGCGGGGTTTTTCATTCCCCGACTTTTCCGATGAACCTTCTTCGGGCTGACGGCGACCAAGCCTTCGAAGGGCCCAACCCGGGTCCAAACCGACGAGGGAAAAATGTCGTTCGCCGCCCGGCACTACCGCAACACCACCGCGATGATCGTTCTTGCCGGCGCGACGCTGGCCTCCGCTCCGGCGCTTGCCGAGAAGGCGAGCCTCAAATCCATCAGCTACAACCCGGCCGACGCCGTCGGCGTCATCCACGTCATCTCGACCGACAAGAATGCATGGAACGCGATCAAGGCCGGCTCGGTCTGGTTCGAGGGCCGCATGAAGGTCGACACCCGGCATCCCGGCGCGGTGATGCAGGTCGCGGTGACGCTCGGCGAATGTTCGGGCGGCAGCGGCGGCTGCGGTCCGGCGCTGTGGAGCGCCGATGTGGGGGAGCGCGACTACGACCATACGGCCAGCGTCGTCCTGCCGACGTCGAAAATCGCCGTCTCCGGCACCGGCATCACGCTCGGCGACCAGATCATCGCCGGCTGCAACGCCAAGCTGCAGGCGGACGGCCCGACCAAATCGCATTCGTTCACGCACGAGCTTCCGTCGACCTTCATCGCCGACACCGAGAAGGTGTGGGGCAATGTCGACAACGAGCCGATCGAGGCCGGCGACGGCAGCTGGCCGGCCTACCCCTCCCAGAACGACCACCACCGCACCGAGATGGTGAAGGTGCAGATCGTCTGCGACGCGGTGGTGAAACCGTCGGTCAACGACGTCGCGCACGACCACGGCGCGTTCAAGGTCGAGGACGTCAAGCTTTTCCTCACGACCTATCAGAACACGCAGCCCGGCTCGAACCCCGGCACCGTCTGCCCGGCCTTCAAGGTGAGCACGCGGGCCGAGACGAGCAAGGCCGGCGCCGTTTCCATGCGCGTCTGGCGGCAGAAGAACGGCGGCGCGATCACCTCGCAGCTGGTGCAGGCCTGGGCCTCCTACAACGCGGCCAAGAACGGCTATTTCGCGACCTGGCATGATTTCGAGCAGGTCGGCACGACCTCGCACTTCCAGTACATGGTCGAGATCGAAGGCCAGGGCTCGTTCGCGCCGACCGACGGCTGGAAGGACATCACCGTGCATTGCACCGGCGCCGGCGGCGGCGGCTTCGCGGACCAGCCGAACGACAACAACCCCGACCTGCCGAAGCCGCAGACGAGCTGGACCGGCGAGGTGATCGTCGCCGACAGCGCGGCTGCCGACAAATCCTGCCCGCGCAAGGGCCAGGTGTTCTTCTCGGTCGAGCGCGCCGAGCCGGGCAATTTCGATTACCGCATCTCGTGCTCGAACGGCGCCTATTTCGAAGGCTCCGCCACCGCCTACGACCAGGGCAGCGGCGTGTTCGAGGCTTATGGCGCGCACGATCTGTCGGTGAACAAGACCCGCTCCATCCAGTGCACGCTGCAGGAGATGACGCCCGCCCCGGTGACGGTGGCGATCGACAGAGAAGACTTCACCTGCGCCAACCCGGCCGTCGACCCTTCGGCCGACGATCTGGTCGATGCCCCGCGCCCCAACCCCAAGAAGCCGGACCTGGCGAAGCCGGGCAAGCTTGTCGCACCGCTGCCCGCGCCGAAGAAGCCGAACGTCACGATCCTGTGCAAGCCTGGCTTCAAGCCGGTCGGCGAGAAATGCGTGAGGAAGCCGGCGGTTGCCGACGCCTGCAAGTCGACCGAGACCCGCATCGACGGCAAGTGCGTCAAGAAGCCGAGCGTCTCGATCCTGTGCAAGCCTGGCTTCAAGCCGGTGGGCGAGACATGCGTGAAGAAGCCGGTCATCGCCACCGCCTGCGCCAGGGGCGAAAAGCTGGTGCGCGGCAATTGCATCAAGCAGCCTGGCGCCAAGCCGGCGAAGCTGATTGCACCGAAGCTCGGCAACAAGCTGGTGCTGCCCGGCGCGGCCAAGAAGAAGGTCAAGCGCGCCGGCTGATCCGGATCTTCCTTGGGTCTTCAGGGAAGTGCCTGCCGGTGCAATGGGATGCCATTGCACCGGCTTTTTTTCTGCCCCCTGTGACAGTGCGCAGGCTTCGACGGCGAGGCGGCACGGCAAAAATGCGCGCACCGCCACCATTCGGACCTTCCTGCGACCCGCTCGAAACCCCTGATCAGGTGCGCCCGACGGTCAAAGTGCACGATCGCCTCGAGCTGCGAAAACATCGGCGCTGCGAGCCTGGGAGAGGTGAGCGCCACCACCCCGACCGGTTACGGTTACGTACTTCCGAAAGCATCGCACCGGCCGAAATCTGCATCGGCCCGGCACGCCGCTGGCGAGTGCTCCGCCGCCCGGCAGTGCATGCTGCAACGACACGAGTGCCGCGATGAACATCACCCGACGCGAGCTGTTGCCGCTTCTTTCCGTCACGACGTTCATGAGCGCCTTGCCGCGCGGATTTGCCAGCGCCGCGGTGCCTGACGCGGCCGCCATCGAGGACGCCTATGTCTATCTGCTCGGTCGGGTCTTCGTCATCCGCCAGGAGCACACGGATCGGCGTGCCGACGGCTTTGCCTACAACACCATCAAATACAACCCGCTCGGCTCGGCCGACTTCGTCAATCCCAATTTCGACGTCGCTTATCTCGAAGCGTGGATCGGCGTCGATGCCGACACGCCGGCACTGCTTGAAGTGCCGAAGATCGAAGGCCGCTATTATACCGCGCAGATCCTCGACGAATGGGGAGAGGTGATCGCCAATATCAACGAGCGCACCTTTCCGTCCAAGCCGTACGGACTTTTCGCGCTCGTGGCGCCGGGTTCCACTGCCTCCGTTCCCGACGGCGCCGCCCGGATCGAGCTCCACTCCAACAAGGCCAAGCTGCTCGGACGCGTGGAACTCAAGGGCGACCCGGCAGGGGCTTTGGCCCTGCAGAAGCAGTTCAAGCTTGGTTCCATGGGCGTCCCGGTGATCGCCGAGCCGCCGGCGATCGCGGATTTCGACAATGCGGCGCTGATCGGCGCAGAAATCTTCGATGATGTCGAGGCAAAGCTGGCGAGCGCGCTCGATGTCGCCCCCAACGCAGCCGCGATGCAGCAGAAGGTGCGGGCGGTGGCCGACTACGTCGCCTCCGATCCAAAGGCGCGGGACGCTGTGGCCGCGCAATTGAAGACGGTGGTGCCCGAATTCCAGGACTATGCGCTCACGAAAAGCGCGCCCTATCGCAACCATTGGGTCGGGGCGGCGCCCACGGGCAATTACGGCGACGATTTCTGGCTGCGCAGCTCGGTCAATTTCGCCGGCATCTGGGCGAACACGCCCGACGAAGTCATCTATTTCGCCGCCACGCGCGACGCCGGCGAGAAGCCGCTCGACGGCAGCAACAGCTATGTCGTGCACTTTCCGGCCGACCGGCTGCCGGGTTCCGTCGTCGACGCCTACTGGTCAGTGATCCTGGTCGGCGTGCCCGACTATCGCGTCGTGCCCAACCCGCTCGAACGCTACAACTTCAACAGCCATTCGCCGCTGCAGAGCGAAGCCGACGGCTCCTTGAAGCTGGCGGTCGGTCCGCGCCCGGTGCCCGGCGTTCCCGAATCGAACTGGTTGCCGTCGCCGGACGGCAAGCCCTTCTCGCTCACCTTCCGCGCTTACGTGCCGAAGGCAGCGGTGAAGGACGGTGAATGGCAGCCGGCACCGGTGACCCTGGTGAATTGAAGAGGCTGCGCAGCGCGCCAGAGGAGGCTCACATGAAAGCGACGTTTCAAATCGCCCTTGCAGCACCGTTTGCGGTGATGCTGGCCGGGCATTCGCTCGCCGCGGAAGCGGTGACGGCCGACAATTTCGTCCGCGCCGAGTCCGACCTCTACATGGGCAATACGGTCAAGGACGGCGGGCTGGGGAAATTTCTGCACCGACGCGAGCCGACGGCGATCGACAGCCAGACCGTCATCCGCATGAACCGTGATACGCTCTATTCCGGCGCCGTCTTCGACCTCGATGCCGGGCCGGTGACCATCACCTTGCCCGACGCCGGCACGCGCTTCATGTCGATGCAGGTGATCAGCCAGGACCACTATGTCCCTGAAGTGGTCTACGGCGCCGGCTCCCACACGCTCGACAAGGCAAAAATCGGCACGCGTTATGTCATGGCGGCCATACGCACGCTTGTCGATCCGGCCGATTCGGGCGACGTCGAGACTGTGCACGCGCTGCAGGACGGCATCCGGGTCGAACAGCCGGGAGGCCCGGGCGAGTTCACCGTGCCCGAATGGGACTCGGCCAGCCAGAAGACGGTGCGCGATGCGCTTCTGGTTCTCAGCACGACAATACCGGATTTCAGAAAGGCGTTCGGCAGGAAGGACGAGGTCGATCCGGTGCGCCGCCTCATCGGCGCGGCAGCCGGATGGGGCGGCAATCCCGATGCCGACGCCGTCTACCTGAACGTCACGCCTGCCAGGAACGACGGCGCGACGCTTTATCAGCTGCAGGTGAAGGACGTGCCCGTCGACGGCTTCTGGTCGGTGAGCGTCTACAATGCCGCCGGCTATTATGAGCAGAACGAATACGGCGCATACGTCGTCAACAACATCACTGCGAAGAAGGCGGCGGACGGCGCGGTCGACATCCAGTTCGGCGGCTGCGACGGCGAGGTCCCCAACTGCCTGCCGATCACGCAGGGGTGGAACTACACGGTTCGCCTCTACCGGCCGCGGGCCGAAATCCTCAGCGGCGCGTGGGCCTTTCCGGAGCCTGAAGTCGCCGGGACGGCATCGGTCGAATGAAGGGAGGTACGCCTCTCAAACATAGGTTAGCCCTCCTCCGCCGAAGCAGTGGGTATCCTGCTTCGCGCGACCGAGGGTGCCAATCCTGCGAAGCTCGAAGAGCGAAGCAGGATGGTGCCCCTGGCCCGACTCGAACGGGCACTTCCGTAAGGAAAACAGATTTTGAGTCTGCCGCGTCTACCAATTCCGCCACAGGGGCATCGCGTCACGAAGGTCCTGGCGAAGCGGTACCGCCCTTGGTAGGCGCCAGACGCCGAGCGACCTATCAAGAGATGCCCCGGCCCGCAAGTCTCGTCCGCTGATGGCGGGTCCGCACTTGTTGCGCCACGGCGCCGATGCCCCGGAACTTTTAGCGCCGCGCTGCCGTTTCTTCGCGGACCCGCCCGATGGTTTCAGAGTTGTTACACAAGGTTCAGCGGCAAGCATCGGGCCGAAACAGAGCGCCAATAGTTAACAGCGCCAACAGGGAACGAAAAAGGCAACGACAATGTTCGGCAAGACCAAACTCCGCGAGCGCACCGACGAGCACCCGATGGCGATGTTCGCCGTGATCGTCAGCGCCGCCTTCGTCACTTTCGCCGTGCTGCCCTCCACGCAGTCGGCCTTCGCATCGACGCCGGCCCCGACGCTGACGCTCGCCGACGTGCTGCGCAAATCCGACGATGACGGCGTGCGCACGACCGCCAAGACCGGCCGCCTGCCGGCCGCCACCGAAACCGCCCGGGCCTGCGAAGGCCAGGCCTGGGGCGACGAATCGCTTGAATGCCTGCTGGTGATTGCCCGCGAAGGCGGAAAAGAAGGCTCGCTCCGCATGGTTGCGGATGCCGAGCCCGTGCGGACCACGCCCAACGTCTTCTGACAAACGATCCCGCAGGCTTTTGCGGTTCTGCGGGCATAGAGCGAGGAAAAGTTTGGGGGCCGGCAAGTTACGAGGCCCGGCCCCTCCTCGGAAGACGCGCAAACATCCTCCAGCGCAAAAACGCTCCGCCGCATCCCTGCCGGCGGAGCGTTTTCATTTTTTGCGGCTTTCGGCTCCCGGCCGGGGCCGGGCTATTTGGCGAAGCTGACCTGGTCGTTGACCGCCGCAAGCACGCTGCGCACGTCGAGGGTGGAGAACGGCTTTTCAAGGATCTGCGGCCTGAGATGCGGCAACAGGCCTTCCACCTCGGCGCGCGCGCCGATCAGGTCGCCGGTCACCAGCACGAAGCGCCGCGCCAGCCTGGGCTGATGCTCGATCAGCTCGCGATAGATCGTCATGCCGCTCTTGCCCGGCATCCTGAAATCGCTGAACACGATGCTCGGATCGAACTCCGCCAGCATTTGCGCCGGCGTGCTCCAGCCGGACGTAACCGCCGCCTTGATGCCCATCAGCTCGAGGATGTCGGCGAGCGAGCTCGCCACGTCCGGCTCGTCGTCGATGATCAGGGCCCGCCTGATGTCGACGGCCTTCGCCGCCTCGACCGCGACCGACTGGTGCGCCGCGCCCGATGCCGGCAGCTCGACGATGAAGCGCGCTCCGTGCGGGTGGACCTCCTCGAACCAGATCTTGCCGTTGTGGCGTTCCACGATCGAGCGCGAGATGGAAAGGCCGATGCCGGTGCCGACACCCGCCGGCTTGGTGGTGAAGTAGGATTCGAAGATGCGCGCGCGGATCGATTCCGGAATGCCCGGGCCGTTGTCCTCGACCCAGAAGCCGCATTTGCCGCCGGCCAGCCGGAACGTCCTCACCTTGATGCGGCGATCGCCATGCTGCGGCCCGAGCGCATGCTGGCTGTTGACCAGGAAGTTCGCCACCACCTGCGTCAGGTGATCGGCGTCGGCCGACACCATCACCGGCGTGTCGGCGAGATCAGCCTCGACCGCGATGCCGCTCGAGCGCGCGCCGTAGGCGGTGACCTCCAGCGCCGCGCGGACGATCTGGTTGAGGTCGGTTTCGGCATGCGTCGGCGGATGCAGCCGCACCATGCCGAGGAAGCTTTTCACGATACGGCCGCAGCGCTCCGCGGCCGCACGCACCTTCTCGGCACGCGCCTTGGTCTGCGGGTCGGCGGCGAATTCGTGCAGCAGCGTCGACTGCGCCACCACCACGGCGAGCGGATTGTTGAGCTCGTGCGAGACGCCCGCGAGCAGCGAGCCCATGGCCGCCATCTTCTCGTTCTGGTGCAACCGCTCCCGCTGCCGCGTGATCTCGTCCTCCGCCCGGCGCTTCTCGCGCAGGTCACGGATCGAGCCGAGCATCAGCCGCCGGCCGGCGACACGCACCTCGGACGCGGTCAACTCGATCGGAAAGACCTCGCCGGCAGCGTTCTGCGTCACCGTCTCGAGGCGGCGGCCGAGCATCGGCGCCCCGCGTCCGGCCATGTAGTCGGCGCCGCTGGTATAACCCTCGCGGTAGAAATTCGGGACGATGGTGTCGAGCATGTCCTTGCCGATGATCTCGGCGCGCACGTAGCCGAACATCTTTTCGGCCGCCGGATTGAACTCGACGATCTTGCCGGTCTCATCGATGATGATGACGGCGTCGAGCGAGGCCTGCAGCATGGCGGCGCGGATAACCTCGCCGACATGGCCTTCGGAGGCCGAGCGCTCGATGGCGTCGCTGATGGCGAAGGCGACGATCTCGACCGCCGCCAGCTCGTCATTCGTCCAGGCGCGCTCGAGCACGCAATCGTTGATGGCGACAGATCCCCAGGCCTGGCTGTTGGCGATGATCGGGATCGAGATGAAGGATTTTATCTTCTGCCGCTCGAATTCCTCGCGCAGGAAACCGCTGATCCGGCGCGTATCGCCGGTGAACATCTTGCCCTGCCGGCCCTCCTCGGCAATCTGGCCCATCAGCTCGTCGGAGTGGACGACGGTCTCTCCGATGTCGACCGGCTTGAGCCCGATGCCCTCTATGGCGTGGTCGGCCCAGAAGGCGGCGGCAGATTGGGTGAAGCCGCGGTCGGAAAGGTTTTCCAGCCGGAACAGCACCGCGCGATGGCTGTCGAGCGCCCGGCCGAGAATTTCCAGGCAGGCATGGATGACCTCGTTCCAGTCGGCGGCCTGGCGCAGCAGGCGGACGACGCGCGCCGCAGCGACGAATGCGTCCGGATCGACCACCGACGGATCGAGGCTGGGAGGCAGCGAGTCAACCATGGGCGCTGCTATGAGGGGAGAATGAGGCACGCGCAAGCCAACCGGCGCTAGCTCGCGTCCGCACCGGGCACGGAAAAGATGTAACCTTCGCCGCGCACCGTGCGCAGGAAGCGCGGATTGGCCGGATCGTCCTCGATCTTCTTCCTGAGCCGCATGATGCGGATGTCGATGGCGCGCGAATCCTCGCCTTCGTCGACCACGCCGATCGCTTCCGAGATCGCCGCGCGCGTCAGCAGGCGGTTGGCGCGGGTGAGGAACACTTCGAGCACGTCGAACTCGCTTTTGGAAAGCTCGATCGAGGCGCCGCCCGGGCCGTTCACCATGCGTGCGTCGAGGTCGGCGCTGTAATCGCCGAAGCCGATGATGCGGCGGGCAGCCGCCTCGGCCTTCTTCGGTGCCGCCTCGAAGCTCGCCGGCACGCGGCGCAGCACCGAGCGCACGCGCGCCAGGAGCTCGCGCAGCTCGTACGGTTTCACCACATAATCGTCGGCGCCGAGCTCCAGCCCGACGATGCGGTCGATCGAGGTACCGGCGGCGGTGGCGAAAATGATGCCGAGCGGCATCTTGCTGCGCAGATAGCGGGCCAGCGACAGCCCGTCCTCGCCGGGCATGGCGATGTCGAGGATGGCGAGCTGGAAGGTCTCGGTCTCGATCAGGGCGCGCGCCTGGGCCGCGTCGGCCGCCTCGGTCACGTCGTAGCCATTGGCGCCGAGATATTCGACGACAGCCTCACGCAGATCGGGTTCGTCCTCGACAACGACGATGCGCGCGCGCAGTGTCTTCTCGCCTCCGCTGTCAGCGGAAAGTAGATTCGCTACAAACATGTTGTCCAGTCCGGGAGTTCAGCTTTGAGTTCGGTGGTGTATTGAGGTGGCAAGACCGATCGTCGCACTCGTCGGCCTTCCCGCCGACATCAAGGTACAACTCGCGGACTATCTCGAGCGGCGCGGCTATGAAGCGCGCGCCGCCGCCGAGGATTGGTCGGCCTCCACCCTTTTCGATGAAGGCAAGGTCGATGTCGCCGCGGTCGATCTCGGCATGCCGGGCGATTTCGCGCTCGAGCTTCTGCGGCGCTACGGCAGCGGCCCGCTCTTCGTCATGCTCGCGCGCAGCGCCGACGTGGTGCAGCGCGTGCTGGCGCTGGAGCTTGGGGCCGCCGACGTCGTCGACCACGGCATAGCGCCGCGCGAGCTCGCCGCGCGCATCGGCGGCCTGGTTGCCCGCCGCGGCAAGCGTGGCCAGGGCCGCGACCTGGTCATGCTCGAGAACACGACGATCGACCTCAAGGCCGCACTTGTCATGCACCGCTCCGGCGAGGAGGAGATGCTGTCGCCCGGCCAGGTCGCGCTGCTGCGGCTTTTCGTCGGCAATCCGCGAAAAGTGCTTTCGCGCGAGGACATCATCGCCGCCGCGCCGGCCGAGGCCGCAGAAGCCTTCGACCGCTCGATCGATTCGCGCATCGTGCGCTTGCGCCGCAAGCTCGACACCGAGGCGATCGTCACCATCCGCGGCGCCGGCTACCGGTTCGAGCCTCCGGACAGCGTGTGAGTTCCCTGCAGAGAACAAGGCTGCGGCACTCAGCCCAAATCCTGTCGCAAATCCGAGCGGAACTGGATTTGCCTCGAACGGGACAATTCGTGCCGCAGCCAATCGTCTAGCGGCTTTCGGCCGGCTGGCTGCTGCCGATCGAAGCGACCGCCATGCGGTCGACAGCCGTCGGAGCCGGCGGCTCGCGCAGCAGAACCGCGCTGATGGCCGCGACGCCGAAAAGCACCTGCGCATAAAGCAGGGCGGAGAGGACTGCGCTTCCCTTGTTCGTCTTCATGACGGTTATCCCGGAATTTCGTTGCCGCCTTTTTGACCGCGCTCTGTTTCGAGACGATGCCGCGCTGCAACAACTTCGTTGCAAGCCTTGAATCGCTTGGTCTCGAACGCTTTGTCGGGATAGCCGGTTCCGAAACGCGGGCGAAGAAACGAAACGGTCACCGGAGCGTGAAACTGGTATCCAACATTTCGCCGTTTGAAACAGAAACGAAACAAAAAATCGCGCGATGCGAAATCAAACCGAAACGGCATGCTCTCATAACCGCGTCATCGAACTTGAACGAGACGCCGAGGGAGCGACCGATGACCACCATTTTCTCCGCCCGCCTGATCAACATCCTTGCCGCCGCCGCCTTCAGCGCCTCGGTCGCCTATTTCGCGCAGCCGAGCCAGGCTGCGGCGTCCAATCAGATCGTGGCCAAGGTCGACATCTCCGACCAGACGATGGAAGTGAGCGTCGACGGCCGCCCCGCCTTCCAGTGGAAGGTTTCGACCGCCGGCAGGGGTTACGTGACGCCGCGCGGCAGCTTCAAGCCGACCCGCATGCACGAGATGTGGTACTCGCGGAAATACGACAATGCACCGATGCCGCACTCCATCTTCTTCCATGGCGGCTACGCGGTGCATGCCACCCCGCACGTGAAGCGGCTCGGCACGCCTGCCTCGCATGGCTGCGTGCGCCTTGCCCCGGAAAACGCATCGGATTTCTTCACCCTGGTCCAGGCCTTCGGGCCGTCGAACACGTCGATCGTGATCGTCGAGTAGTGCTCGCCGACCGCTGGAGCGCCGTTCGGCGGGATGGCGCTCGCGGTGACGAGGGAGGCGCGGCTCGTGCATTCGTGCACGGGCCGCGGCCCTTTCTGGGCATTTCTTGGGGACATGCTTCAAGCGATCAGCGGACGCTTGCTGCCGTCGTCGGGCACGAGTTCGGTGCGGGCAATCTCGGGATCGAAGGCGCCGTGGCGGGCGATTGCTGCCGCAACCGGGTTGGGCGTCTCGTAAGCCCACATGATGTCCTCGGCACCTTCGCCGACCGCGCTGACCCGCCAGTAGGTCGCGAGCCCCTTGATCGGGCAGCGTGTCGTCGTGTCGGTCTTTTCGAGGAAGTCGAAATAGATGTCTTCGAAGGGGATGTAGAAGACCGGGTCGCTGCCTGGCTGCTTCAGCACTTTCGCCCTGTCGGTCGAAGCGACGATGGCATCGGAGAAGGTGACCGTCACCACACCGTCGAAAGGCTCGATCGACAGGCCGTCCTGTTTCTGGATTGCGGCTGGCATGTTCGTGCTCCTGCTGCCGCATGTCTCCCGAAACCGTGCAGCGGTTTCGGAAGACATGCGAAAATCAAGACCCAGCGGCATGTCGCGTGAAATCCTTCACGCGACATGCCGTGGAGGTTCGAATGCCAAACTCGCGACGAAAGGAGCAGTTCCAGCACGAAGCTGCGCCCGCGCGGTTGCCGCGTTTACCCTTGCTTTACCCTGACAGCCAAAACCGCGACGCCGATTAACGGAGCGAAATGCGCTTCGCCTCGATGCTCTGGCACAGGAGCCAGGATGCACGAGCCCCCTTCACTCTGCGAAGTCGAGCGTTTCCTGGCGGAACGCCACAAGGGGCTCGATTTTTCCGATGCGCTGGAAGTCCAGCTCGAACGCGACACGCGCAAGCGCCGCGTCCACCGGTACGGGCCGCGATCCCCAACATCGTAATCATCTACAATCTGTTCCTGATCCCCGACTGGCTGCTGGTCGGGGACCAGTTCACGATTTCCTGCATCCTGCATTTCGCGGTGGTGACGCCGTGGCTCCTGCTGACCGGCTGGCTCATTCGCGAGGACAGCCCGAAACTTTTTCGCGAGAGCCTTGTCGCGTCCATCCCCGTGGCGATCGCGCTGCAGATCCTGACGAGCTTCGTGCTCACGGCCTCGCCGGATGCGGCGCACTACCAGTATTTTGTCCTGCTGGTCGTGCTGTTCACCACCACGGTGCAGCGCCTGCCCTTCCGCTATGCTGCGATCGTCTGCGGCATCATTCTGGCCTGCCACGCCGCGGCCGTCATGGCGAGCCCGCTGATGTCCTGGCCGATCGCGTCCGTCGCCGTGACGACGCTCGCCGTCACCGCCTACCTGACATTGCTCAGCAACTATTACCTCGAGCGCGACGGCCGCCGCGCCTACCTGCATGCGCTGCGCGACAGGCTGCGGCACCAGGAGGCGGAGCTCGCCTCCAAGCATGACCCGCTCACCGACCTCGCCAATCGCCGCTACCTCGCCGTCCGCGCGGCCGAGCTCTGGCAAAAGGGCGATGCGGCCTCGCCGGTCGCGGTGGTCATGATCGACATCGACCACTTCAAGGCCTTCAACGATCATTACGGGCACGTCGTGGGCGATGCCTGCATCAAGCGTGTCGCCGCCTGCGTGCGCGCCGAGCTTCGCAGCGGCGACGATCTCGCCGTGCGTTACGGGGGCGAAGAGCTGCTGGTGCTGCTGCCGAAAACCGAAGCCGGGGACGCGATCCGGCTGGCGGAGCGCATCCGCCGCTCGATCGAATCGCTCGGCATCCCGCATGAAGGGCGCGGCACGGTCAGCACCGTCACGGCAAGCTGCGGTGTCGCCGCGGGGCCGGTCTCGGCGATTTCCGAAGCCGAGCTGATCGCCGCCGCCGACGCCGCGCTCTATGCCGCCAAGCGAAACGGGCGCAACCAGGTGTGGCCGCCCTTGCTGCGCGCTGCGGCAGACGGCGAGTTGGGCGCGAACGTCACGATCATCGGACGGCGCTAGCTGCGAGCGAGTTCTAAACGCTGGATCGGTTGGCGCGAGGCGCCCCCCTCTGGCCTGCCGGCCATCTCCTCCACGAGGGGGAGATCGGCTGTCATCTCGACTTTTCGCCAATCGCCAACAGGGCAATCGCATATGGCGGATTGAGGCGAAGCACCCCCACTCCGTCACGCTTCGCGTGCCACCTCTCCCGCTGCCCGGGGGAGAGGAATGGCGCCAAGCTTGCGGCCGTTCTTCCTCTCCCCCGTCGATCGGGGGAGAGGTGGCGCCGCGAAGCGGCGACGGAGTGGGGTCGATCCCCGGCCCTGCCTTGTGGGGGAGATGTCCGGCAGGACAGAGCGGGGCAACGTCGAGCGCCGCGCCGGCCGGAAGAAAATCAGGCGGCGGGCTCGCCGAGCTTCAGGCCGAGATAGCGGTCGAGCGCGGCGTTGTCGTTGAGCAGCTCGGCTGATCTGGCCCGGTGGGCGATGCGGCCGCGCTCGATCACGATTGCATCCTCGGTCAGCTTCAGCGCGACCTCGGCATGCTGCTCGACCAGCACGATGGCGCTGCCGTCGTCATCCGCCATCTTTCTGATCGCAGCGGTCAGCTCCTCGACGATGATCGGCGCCAGTCCCTCGAGCGGTTCGTCGAGCAGCAGCACCGACGGGTTCGTCATCAACGTCCGCGCCAGCGTCAGCATCTGCTGCTCGCCGCCGGAAAGCTGGTTGCCCATATTGCCGCGCCGTTCTTCGAGCCGCGGGAAGAGGCCGTAGACCGAGGCGGTGTCCCAGCGGCCCGGCCGCGCGGTGACCAGCAGATTCTCCTCGACCGAAAGCGACGGAAAGATCTCGCGCTCCTGCGGCACCCAGCCGAGGCCGGCCTGGGCGCGCCTGTGCGCCGGCAGCCGCGAGATGTCCTTGCCGCCGAGATGCACCGAGCCGCGCGCCAGCGTGACGAAGCCCATGGCGGTGAGCAGCAGCGTCGTCTTGCCGACGCCGTTGCGGCCAAGCAGCGCCAGGCTGCCGTTCGCCGGCAGCGCGAAGGAGACGCCGTCCAGCACCACGGCCGCACCGTAGCCGGAGCGCACGTCGCGAAACTCGAGCGCCGGCTCAGCCATGGCCGCCCTTCCCGAGATAGACCTCGCGCACCCGGGGGTCGTTGCGCACCACCGCCGGCTCGGCCTCGAGCAGCACGCCGCCCGACACCAGCACGATGATGCGGCTGGCAAAGCTGAACACGATGTCCATGTCGTGCTCGATGAACAGCACGGAGATATCGCCGGGCAAGGCCGAGATCACGCTGAAGAGTGCTGCGCTTTCGTCTTTCGGCACACCGGCCGCCGGCTCGTCGAGCAGCAGCACCTTCGGTCTTGTCGCCAGCGCCAGCGCGATCTCGAGCAGCCGCTGCTGGCCGTAGGGCAGCATGCGGGTGGTTTGCGTCGCGACATCGCCAAGGCGCAGTTGCGTCAGGATCTCGAACGCCTCGTCGATCGCCGCCTTGTGCGCGCTCAGCGCCCGCCAGAACTGGCCGGCGGTGTTTTCGCGCTCGCAGATCGCCAGCGTCACCGCTTCGATCGGCGTCAGGTCGGGAAACAGCGTGTTGATCTGGAAGGTGCGGGTCAGCCCGTGACGCACGCGCGCCGCTGCGGGGGCATGCGTGACGTCCTTGCCGTCGAGCAGGATGCGGCCGGAATCCGGCTTCAGCTGGCCCGTGACGAGGTTGATGAGCGTGGTCTTGCCGGCGCCGTTCGGTCCGATCAGGGCATGGCGGGCGCCGCGCGGCAGCGTGATCGAGATGTCACGCGCCACCTGCAGCGAGCCGAAGCTTTTCTGCAGCCCGTCGGTGCTGAGCGCTTCGCCCGCCATCAGTCACGCCTGCCGGCAAGCCGGGTCAGCGCGCCGAGCATGCCTTTCGGCATGAACAGCACGACCACCATCAGAAGCAGCCCGATCCAGAAATACCAGTATTGCGGGTTGAGGTCGGAAAGCTGGTCGCGCGCGATCATGTAGATGATCGCGCCGAGGATCGCGCCGTAGAGCCGGCCGGTGCCGCCGAGGATCAGCATGACGACGACGTCGGCGGAACGCTGGAAGCTCAGCACGTCGAGCGACACGGTTTCGGTCGTTTGTGTCAGCAGCCCGCCCGCGACACCGGCCATCACGGCCGAGATGGTGTAAGCCTTCTGCAAATGCACCCGGTAGCTCGAGCCGATGGCCGGCATGCGCTTGACGTTCTCGCGTACACCGCGCAACGCCAGCCCGAAGGACGAACTCACGATCCGCCGGCTGATCAGCACGCCGACAAAGAGCACGGCCAGCGCATAACCGTATGCGGTGTAACCCCACAGGTCGAACGTGAAGGCGCCGAAGATCGGGGCGATGTCGACGCCCTGCAGCCCGTCCGTGCCGCCGGTCAGCCAGCTCATGGAATTGGCAAGCTCGAAGGTGAGGAGGCCAAGGCCGAGCGTGATCATCAGCAGTGCCAGGTGCTGAACCCGCACGATCATGAAGCTGGCGACGAAACCGACCAGCCCGGCAAACAGCCCGGCGAAGACGAGCCCGCTCAGCGGTTCCGTCCATCCTTCGGCGCTGATGATGCCGGCGGCATAGGCGCCGAGACCGAAAAACATGGCATGGCCGAGCGTCACGATGCCGGCATAACCCAGCACCAGATCGACCGAGATGGCGAAAAGCGCGGTGATGGCGATCTGGCTGGCAAGCGTCAGATAGGTCGGCAGGAAGAAGAACGGCAAAAGCACCGCGATCCAGAAGCCGATCTCGAACAGGGACCAGCGGTTCTGCGCCCGCAGCCAGGCCTGCGGCGAAGCCGGCGTGGAGTCGAAATTGGCCGCCGCCATCAGCGCCTCCCGAACAGGCCGAGCGGCCGTACGAAGAGGATGGCGACCAGCAGCAGGTAGATCAGGAACGAGCCGATCTGCGGCACGAAATATTTGCCGGCCACGTCGCAGATGCCGAGCAGCGCGGCTCCGACGAAGGAGCCGCCGATCGAGCCGAGGCCGCCGACCGAGACCACGATCAGGACGTAGATGAGATAGTGGAAGCCGAAGGACGGATCGAGGCCGACGATTTCGATCGCCAGGGCGCCGCCGAGGCCGGCGAGGCCGCTGCCGAGCGCGAAGGTGATGGCGAAGATGCGGTCGACGTCGAGCCCGAGCCCTTGCGCGACGCGCTGGTTGTCGACCGCGGCGCGGATCTGCGCCCCCATTCGTGTCCGCTCGAGGCCGAAGACGAGCAGGCCGGTTATGGCCAGCGCCACGACAATGAGGAAGAAGCGATAGACGCTGAAGAACTGGCCGCCGATCTCGACCGATCCGCGCAGGTAGGAGGGCATCTGGATCGGCAGCTGGCCGGTTCCGAAGACGTAAGCCGCGGCCGCCGAGGCAACGAAGACGAGGCCGATGGTGAAGAGCACCTGGTTCAGCTCGCCGGCGCGATAGAGGCGCTTGAAGAACACCCGCTCGAGCACGATGCTGGCGATCGCGGCAAGAAGGAAGGCGGCCGGCAGGGTGACCAGGAACGGCACGCCCAGCTGGCGCATGAGCGTGGTGGTGACATAACCGCCCAGCATGCCGAAGGCGCAATGCGCGAGATTGATGAAGTTCATCAACCCCATGGTGACCGACAGGCCGACCGACAGGACGAACAGAAGCATCCCGAAGGCGAACCCGTCGTAGAAAACGATGGCGAACTGGCTGAACACGATTGTTTCAGATGCCGGCCAGTTCGCTCATCAGTCAACAGCCTTAAGGGCTTACTGCGCAGGATGCATCGGGTCTTTCACATCCGGGATGGTGTCGATGATGACGTTCTGCAGCTTGTCGCCGACCAGCTGCACCTCGCGGATGTAGACGTTCTGGATGATGTCGCGCGTTGCCGGATCGATGGAGACCGGCCCGCGCGGGCTCGTCCAGGCCATGCCCTTGGCCGCCTCGACCAGGCCATCGCCGGTTGCATCGCCATTGGTCTTCTTCAGCGCCTCGTAGATGAGGTGCATGCCGTCATAACCGCCGATCGAGAACAGGTCCGGATTGCGCCCGTTGTTCGCCGCCTGGTAGGCCGCGACGAATTCCTTGTTCTCGGGCGCGTCGCGCTCGAGCGTGTAATGGAAGGTGGTGATGATGCCCTTGGCGGTGTCGCCCATGCTTTCCAGCGGCTCGGGGAGCGTCAGCTCTCCCTGGCCGAAGAGTTTTGTCGCCGGCGGCGTCAGGCCGCGCTCGGCCAACGCCTTGCCGATCGCCGCCGGCTGGGCGCCGCCCGGGATGAAGATGTAGACGGATTCCGGATTGGCATCCTTCACGCGCTGCACGAAGGCGGAGAAATCCGGGTTCTGCACGGGGGTCTTGTCGGCGCCGACGATGGTGCCGCCGGCTTCGGTGAAGCCCTTGGCGAACGACGCCTCGGCATCCTTGCCCGGACCGTAGTCGGCCACGAGCGTATAGGCCTGCTTGGCTCCACCCTTCTCGACCGCCCATTTGCCGAAGGCGTAGTTGACCTGCGGAATGGTGAGCGAGGTGCGCACGATATAGGGCGACTTCTCGGTCACGATCGAGGTCGCCGCATTCATCACCACCATCAGCTTCTTGGCTTCGGTGGCGATGTCGGCAGCGCCCAGCGCTTCCGGCGTCAAGGCAAAGCCGGCGAGGATGTCCACCCCGTCACGCACGACCAGTTCCTGCGCCAGGCGCTTGGCGACGTCCGCGGCCGGCCCGCCGGTGTCCTTGACGATGATCTCGATCTTCTTGCCGGCGACTTCGTCGCCATGCTGCTGCATGTAAAGCTTGATGCCGGCATTGAGCTGGTTCGCCGTGTCGGCGAACGGGCCCGAAAGCGGCAGGATGAGGCCGATCTTGATCGTCTCCTGCGCCAGGGCGCCGGTCGAGAGCGCGACGCCAAGCCCGAGCGCTGCAGTTCTTGCTGCGATTCTTCCCAACATGAAATTCCTCCCTGATGCCGCCCGAAGGCATGGACCGATGCGCCGGTCCGAAAAGGCGGAATTGAATGTATACAGCTGTTGACCTGCAGCCAAGGGGTCACACAAGGATTCTGGTCCCGCCCTGAGCCTGGCGGCGGCGGCCGCGGCGGCGAGCCAAACCTTTGGGCCGCAAGTCGATCACGACCTCCTCGATCTGTTCGCATTGCGCACCCGGCAGGGCAAGCCGACGGCGATCACGCTCTCTTGACAAAACGCTGCGCCGCGACGGATTGTATACAGGCTGCATTCAATCGAGCGCAGCCGGGAGGAACCGGGATATGGCACGACGCGCAGGCGGCGCAGCGGATTTCGACGACGAGGCCGAGGCGGACAAGACCCAGTCATTGTCCGTAAAGGCCCTGCTTTCCATCCGCGAGCTGATCCTCGCGGGAGCGCTCGCGCCGGGCAAACGCATCTCGGAGCTGTCCGTGGCCGAGCGGACCGGCATTTCGCGCACGCCGATCCGCGCCGCGCTGCAGCGGCTCGAGGAAGAGGGGCTGATCGAAACCATCCCGTCCGGCGGGTTTGCGGTCAAATCCTTCTCGCAGCGGGACGTGTTCGACGCCATCGAGGTGCGCGGCTCGCTCGAGGGCATGGCCGCCCGGCTTGCCGCCGAGCGCGGCTCCACCGCGCGGCTCGGCGCCCTGCAGGCCTGCCTCCAGGAGCTCGACGAGCTGGTCAATTCCGCTGACATCGAAAAGGCCTTCTCCGGCTATGTCGCCGCGAATGCGCGCCTGCACGCGCTGATCGTCGATCTGGCCGAGAGCCCGACGCTGAAGCGGCAGATCGACCGGGCCGTGGCGCTGCCTTTCGCGTCGCCGAGCGGCTTCGTCATGGCGCAGTCGCAGATGCCGGAATCGCAGCGCATCCTGCTCGTGGCGCAGGACCAGCATCGTTGCGTGGTCGAGGCGATCGCCAATCGCGAAGGCGCGCGCGCCGAGGCGATCATGCAGGAGCATGCCCGGCTCGCCGGCCGCAATCTCAGGCTGGCGCTCCGCTACGAGAAGGCGCTCGCGCGCGTGCCGGGCGGCACGCTGATCCGCATGGTGAAGTAGCCCGCCGATCCCGTTTCCCGGCGACGCCCGCCGGCGCGCCACAACGCAAAAAGATCCAACGCTCATTTCCTGGAGGAAACCATGGCGAAGAAGAACCTCGAGCAGCTCCTCAAGGAGACGCCCAACACGGTCGAGATGCTGCGCAATTCGCAGATCGGCGCGTATATCTATCCGGTCGTGCCGAACGAGTTCACCAGCTGGCGCGACGAGCAATGGGCCTGGCGCAACACCGCCGTGCTGTTCGACCAGACGCACCACATGGCCGAGCTCTTGATCGAAGGCCCGGATGCGCTGAAACTCATTTCCTATCTCGGCATCAACAGTTTTGCCAATTTCCCGGTGAACCGCGCCAAGCAGTTCGTGCCGGTGAGCCACAGCGGCCACGTCATCGGCGACGTAATCCTGTTCCACCTGGCCGAAAACCAGCTGCTGATCGTCGGCCGCGTGCCGACCATCAACTGGGTCGAGTTCCATGGCAAGACCGGCGGCTTCGACGTGAAGCTCGAGCGCGACGACCGCTCGCCCTCGCGCCCCGGCTCGAAAGGCGTGGTGCGCAAGCGCTACCGCTACCAGGTGCAGGGCCCGAACGCCTGGAAGATCCTGGAGAAGGTCAATGGCGGTCCGATCCCGGACGTAAAATTCTTCACCATGGACAAGATCAGGATCGGCGGCCGCGACGTGCGCTGCCTGCGCCACGGCATGTCGGGCGCGCCGGGCCTCGAGATCTGGGGCCCGTACGAGGAGGCGGAAGAGATCCGCGACATCATCTTCGAGGCCGGCAAGGAGCTCGGCATGCGGCTCTGCGGCTCCCGCGCCTACGCCACCAACACGCTGGAATCGGGCTGGATCCCCTCCCCGCTGCCCGCCATCTACACCGACGATCGGATGCGCTCCTATCGCGAGTACCTGCCTGCCGACGGTTATGAAGGCGGCGGCTCGATCGGCGGCAGCTTCGCCTCGAAGAACATCGAGGACTATTACATGACGCCGTACGAGCTGGGTTACGGCCCGTTCGTGAAATTCGACCATGATTTCATCGGCCGCGAAGCGCTGGAGAAGATCGCCGGCAGGCCGCATCGCAAGAAGGTCACCTTCGCCTGGAACGCCGACGACGTGGCGAAAGTGTTCCGTTCCTTCTTCGAGCCGGGCGTGGACAATTTCAAATATATCGACATCCCCAACAGCAACTACGCCTCCACCAATGCCGACATGATCCTCAAGGGCTCCAAGATGGTCGGCATGTCGATGTTTGCCGGCTACTCCTTCAACGAGCGCTCCTACCTCTCGCTCGGTGTCGTCGATCCGGACGTGCAGGTGGGCGACATCCTCACCATGGTCTGGGGCGAGGAGAATGGCGGCACCAGGAAGACCAGCGTCGAGCCGCACAAGCAGACCGAGATCCGCGTCAAGGTGTCGGCGGTGCCTTATGCACGCGAGGCGCGCGAGAACTACGCCGACAGCTGGCGCACGCATCAGGCGGCCTGAGCGCCAGTTGCGCTCATTCTGCCATGTCGGCGCCGCCCTCATCCGCCTGCCGGCACCTTCTCCCCGTGAACGGGGAGAAGACGGCCGGCCGCGATGGTGGCGCTCGTCCTGCAACGTCGGCGACTGGCGAAAGCCTTGGCGGAAGCGTCCTTCTCCCCGTTTACGGGGAGAAGTGCCCGGCAGGGCGATGAGGGGCAGCGCCAACGATCGACATTGTCGGCAGAGACCTAGTTGATGGCCGACCTCCTCTCCATCACGCTCCCCATCTTCCTGCTGATCGCGCTCGGCTTCGCGACCGTGCGCGGCAGGCTGCTGCCGGCCGAGCTGGTGCCGGCGCTCGGCTTTTTCGTGCTCAACCTCGCTTTGCCGGCGCTGGTCCTGCACGCACTGCTGGCGCAGGACCTCAGCCGGACCTTCAACTGGAACTACGTCATCGCCTATTCCGTCGGCTCGCTGCTCATCTTCGCGATCATGCTGGTGCTGTTCCAGACCGTCCTGAAGCGTAAACTCTCGCATGCAGCCATTGCCGCGCTGGGCAGCGTCGCCTCGAACAGCGGCTTCGTCGGCTTTCCAGTCGCCACGCTTGCGGTAGGTGCCGCGGCCCTGACCGCCCTGCCGCTGTCCATGCTGGTCGAGAACGTGCTTGTCATTCCGCTCGCGCTCGCCCTGGCCGAAGCCGGCCGGCAGCGCGGGCAAAGCTTCGGCACGGCAGCACGCCAGACCGCGCTCCGGCTCATACGCATGCCGCTGCTCATCGCGATCGCGCTGGGGATCATCCTGTCGGCGCTCGGCATCCGCCTGCCGGCGGTTCTCGACACAACGATCGGCATGCTGGCCAACGCTTCGGCCGCCTGTGCGCTGTTCGTGGTCGGCGGCACGCTCGCCGGCGTCAAGGCGGCATCGCTCGACGGCGACCTCATCTGGATCGCGATCGGCAAGCTTGTCCTGCATCCTCTGGCGGTGTGGGCCGGCTTCGTGCTGCTCGGCGACATACCCCCCGACCTGATGGCGGCCGGCATCATCCTCGCCAGCGCGCCGATGCTCACCGTCTACGCCATCTTCGGCCAGCGCTTCGGGCTCGGCGCACTCGCCGCTGCGGCCCTCGTCGCCACGACGACCGCCGGCTTCGCCACGATGACGATCGTGCTCGGCCTGCTCGCGGCCGAGCCGGCCGCCGATCCTGCATCATTGACAGGTCTTCGCGACGGGCGTCAGACTGTATCCAGCGACGAGCCCTTCCGCACTGGCCGCCCGACAAAACAGCATGGAGCGTGACATGGCGGAGGAGCCCTGTTTCGACGTCGCCCATCTCGGCCACATCGAGCTTCTCACCAACAGGCCGGACGAGAGCCTCGACTTCTTCACCCGGGTCTACGGCCTGACCGAGAGCGGACGCGACGGCGAGTCCGTCTATCTGCGCGCCTGGGACGATTACGAGTTCCACACGCTGAAGCTCACCGCCTCCGACACCACCGGCATGGTGCATGCCGGCTATCGCACCGCGTCCGCGGCGGCGCTGGAACGCCGTGTCGCGGCGATCGAGGCCATGGGCTGCGGCATCGGCTGGACCGACGGTGATGCCGGCCACGGGCCGTCCTACCGTTTCAGGAGCCCGGACGGGCACGTCTTCGAAATCTATTGGGAGACGGTGAAATACAAGGCGCCGGAGAGCGAGCGCCCGGCGCTGAAAAACGTCGCGCAGCGTTACCATGGCCGCGGCGCTGCGGTGCGGCGCATCGACCATTTCAATCTGCTCGCCAGCGATGTGCGCCCGATGCGCGATTTCATGGTTCGTGCGCTCGGCAGCCGCGTCACCGAGCAGATCCAGCTGGACAATGGCCGGCTCGGCGGCTGCTGGTTCACCGTCAACAACAAGAGCTACGACATGGCGGTGACCGAGGATCATTCCGGCGCGCGCGGCCGCTTCCACCACATCACCTACGCCGCCGACCAGCGCGACGACCTTCTGCGCGCCGCCGATATCTTTTTGGAGAACGGCGTCTTCATCGAGCAGGGCCCGCACAAGCACGCCATCCAGGGCACGTTTTTCCTCTACGTCTATGAGCCGGCGGGAAACCGCGTCGAGGTGGCGAATGCCGGCGCGCGGCTGATCCTGCAGCCGGACTGGGAGCCGATCACCTGGACGGAGACGGAGCGCAAGAAAGGCCAGGCCTGGGGGCTGAAGACGATCGCCAGCTTCCACACGCACGGCACGCCGCCGGTGGAAACGCATTAGATTTCATTGCAGATGATTGGAATTGGTCAGCGCCACGGCCCCTCACCCTCACCCCGCAACGCGGGGAGAGGGAGTTCTGAAAGGTTGGCGCCAGCGCTGACGGCCCCCTCTCCCCGTTTTTCGCGGGGAGAGGGTAAGGGTGAGGGGCGGCGCCTGCATCAACGGAAAAGCAGAACGCTCTGGTGTCGGTTGGGAGGATAGGATGGCCGGGAAGACGGCGCTCGTTGTCAGCGCGCATTCCGCCGATTTCGTCTGGCGCGCGGGGGGCGGCATCGCGCTGCATGCGGGCCAGGGGGTCGCGGTCACCGTGATCTGCCTCAGTTATGGCGAGCGCGGCGAGAGCGCAAAGCTCTGGCGGCAGAACGGCATGACGCTGGAGCGCGTGAAGGCCGAGCGCCGGAAGGAAGCCGAGAACGCCGCAAGGGCGCTCGAGGTCAGCGACATCCAGTTCTGGGACGTCGGCGACTATCCGGTCGCGCTCGGCCAGGAGACGCTGTTCCGCCTCGTCGAAATCTACCGCAGGCTGCGCCCGGCTTTCGTAACGACGCATTCGAAGGAAGACCCGTATAATCGCGACCATCCGCTGGTCAGCCAGTTCACGCAGGAGGCGCGCATCGTCGCGCAGGCGCACGGCCACAAGCCCGGCGAGACGGTTCTGGGCGCGCCGCCGGTCTTGCTGTTCGAGCCGCACCAGCCCGAGCAGTGCCGCTGGATGCCGAACGTGCTGCTCGACATCACGCCGGTGTGGGCAAAGAAACGCGCGGCGATCGAATGCATGGCCGGCCAGGAGCATCTCTGGGAATATTATACGCGCGTTGCCCAGCAGCGCGGGGTGCAGGCGGCGCGCAACTCCGACAAGAAGATCATTTATGGCGAGGCCTACGAGGCGGTGTTCCCGCACGTGGTCGAGACGCTGGTTCCGACGGAGGGCCACGCATGAGCATCGTCGTCCAGAACATCGAGCGCACCGCGCCGGATCTCGTCACCGGTCTCGGCGAGTGCGGCGTCGCCACCGTGCATGAGGCGCAGGGCCGCAAGGGCCTGATGCAGCCGCATATGCGACCGATCTATGCCGGCGCACGGATCGGCGGCACGGCCGTCACCGTGTCGGTTGCGCCGGGCGACAATTGGATGATTCATGTCGCGGTCGAGCAGTGCCGTGCCGGCGACATCCTCGTGGTGGCGCCGACCAGCCCGAGCCAGGACGGTTATTTCGGCGATCTGCTCGCGACCTCGCTCATGGCGCGCGGCGTGAAGGGGCTGGTCATCGAGGCCGGCGTTCGCGACGTGCGCGACCTGACCGAGATCGGCTTTCCGGTCTGGTCAAAGGCGGTTTCCGCGCAAGGCACGGTCAAGGAGACGCTCGGCTGCGTCAACGTTCCGCTTGTCTGCGCCGGCGCGCTGGTCACGCCCGGCGACGTGATCGTGGCCGACGATGACGGCGTGTGCGTCGTCGTCCGCAGCGAGGCGGCCGCGGTGCTCGAAGCGAGCCGCGCGCGCGAGGCCAAGGAGGCGGAGGTGCGCAAACGTCTGATGGCCGGCGAGCTCGGCCTCGACATCTACGGCATGCGCGACAAGCTGAAGGCCAAGGGCCTGAAATATGTCTGAACAGCGCGGCATCCGCTGCATGTGGATGCGCGGCGGCACCTCGAAGGGCGGCTATTTCCTCGCCGACGACCTGCCGCAGGATGTGGCCGCGCGCGACGCGTTCCTGCTCAGCGCCATGGGCTCGCCCGACGCACGCCAGATCGACGGCATGGGCGGCGCCGACCCGCTCACCTCCAAGGTTGCGGTGGTGCGCAAATCGAATCGTCCCGGCGTCGATGTCGACTATCTTTTCCTGCAGGTGTTCGTGGACAAGCCGATCGTCACCGACCAGCAGAATTGCGGCAACATCCTCGCCGGCATCGGACCCTTCGCCATCGAGCGCGGACTGGTCGCAGCGCGCGACGGCCATACCGAAATCCGCATCTTCATGGAAAACACGGGCCAGGCGGCCGTGGCCACGATCCGCACGCCGGGCGGCGCGGTGAGCTATGCCGGCGAGGCGCGCATCGACGGCGTGCCGGGCACGGCTGCGCCGATCCCGATCGTGTTCGAGGACGTGGCCGGCTCCTCCTGCGGAGCGCTGCTGCCGACCGGCAACGTGCTCGACATGGTCGAGGGCGTCGAGGTGACGATGATCGACAATGGCATGCCTTGCGTGGTCATGCGCGCCGCCGACTTGGGAATGGCCGGCACGGAGACGCCGAGGCAATTGGAAGCGAACCAGCGGCTGCGCGCCAAGCTCGAGGCGATCCGGCTGGCCGCCGGGCCGCTGATGAACCTCGGGGACGTGGCGCAGAAATCCGTGCCCAAGATGACCATGGTATCGAACGCGAAAAGCGGCGGTGCGGTCTCGACCCGCACCTTCATTCCGCACAAATGCCACGACGCCATCGGCGTCTTCGGAGCGGTCAACGTCGCCACCGCCTGCCTGCTGCCCGCAGGCCCGGCAGCGGAGCTGGCCGAAATTCCTGAGGGTGCGCAAAAGACCTTGTCGATCGAGCACCCGACCGGCGAGATGTCGATCGTGGCGACGATGCAAGGCGGCGCGATCGGCAGCATCGCGATCCTGCGTACGGCGCGCAAGCTCTTCGACGGCGTCGTGTTCGGCTGACGGAGCGGTGGAAAAATGCGGATCGCATTCATCGGTTTCGGCGAAGCGGGTCGCGCCTTCCAGCAGAGCCTCGCCGCGGCCGACGCAGCGCTCGGCTTCGCGGCCTATGACATCCTCGTCGATCTCGAGGGGCCGGATGGCGGCTCGGCCGCGGCGATGCGCACCGCAGGCGTCGATGTCGCGCGCTCGGTTTACGAAGCAGTCTTCCGCGCCGACTGGATCTTTTCCGCCGTGACGGCCGACCAGAGCCTCGCCGCGGTGAAATCGGCGCTGCCGCATCTGCGTGATGGCCAGGCGCTCTTCGACATCAATTCGGTTTCGCCGCAGCGCAAGCGCGACAGCGCAGCGCTGCTTGCTCCGACGGGCGCGCTCTATCTGGACATGGCGGTCATGGCGCCGGTGCATCCGCAAGGCCATCGCACGCCGGTGCTGCTCGCCGGCCCGGTCGACGATGCGCTGAGCGCGAAGCTCGGGGCGCTCGGCTTCGCCTTCGAGATCGTCGGACCCGAAGCCGGAGCGGCAACGGGGATCAAGATGGTGCGCAGCCTGTTCGTGAAGGGGCTCGAGGCGATCACCGTAGAGACGCTGCTTGCCGCGCACGCCTCCGGCTGTCTCGACTACATGCTGAAGTCGCTCGCCGGCTCCTATCCCGGCCTCGGCCTGCCTGACTTCGCGCACTACCAGTTCGAGCGCACGACAAGGCACGGCAAGCGCCGCGCCGCGGAAATGCGTGAAAGCGCTGCCACGCTCGACCATCTTGGCCTGCATGGGCCGCTGGCCGCGGCGATCGCCGACGTGCAGGAGAAGATGGGCGGGCTGGATGCAGCCCGCGGCGAGGATGCGGGCCTTCGAGCCACGCTGGAGGGGCTGCTCGCGAAGCGGCGCAGCTAAAGCGTGTCGCGTGAAACAGGATTCACGCGACACGCTTTAGGTCTTTGATTTTGCGCATGTCCTGATCCCAAAACCGGGGCCACTTTTGGGAGACATGCTGTAGGCTGTCGATTTTGCGCATGTCTTTATCCCGGAGCCGCGGACACTTTCGGGAGACATGCTGTAAGCACCCTTCCCTTCTCCCGTTGTTGTGGGAGAATGGAGAAGCGTCAGCGCCGCTTGCGCCGTTGCATGCGGCTGTAGGCGTTCCACACGCCGCGCGCGGCATACATTTCCACCACCGGCGCCTGGTGTGAATCGAGATAAAGCGCCAGGTCCCGCCAATTGCGGAAATCCGGCTCGGCCGGATCGCTGAGCACGCGGCGCGCAAACTCGCCCGCCGGCGTCGAGGCGCCGGGACGGGCGGAAAGATAGGCGCGGAAGGACAATTCGCTGCTCGTGCGTTCCATAACGAAACAGCTCTGTACACGGAAAATCCTGTCCAAGCATGCAGAAGATTGCAACAAGGTTAGCGCTGGTGGAGATCTCGGCAACAGCCACATTCTGCAGCGAAGGCTCAAAACAAGGCCAAGATCGTCTTACAGTTCCTTCTCGGCAAGCTCGCGGAAGGCATCGGGCACCGACCGCGGCCCATCGAGAGCCACCGAGGCGTAACCCACGGCTTCCCAGCCGAAACGCGCGCGGATCTTGTCCACCGCGCTGTCGGCAACCCAGCGCATCCTTCCCGTCCGGGCTCCCGGCCTGCGCTTCTCGTCAGCCAGCCCGAGCGGCAGGTCGAGCTGCAGGTCCCACTGCTCGTCGAGATGCGACACCGAGATCGCAAGCAGCGAGATGCGTTGCTCGTGCGGATGATCGGCCAGCGCTTTCATGACCAGCTCCTCGGCGATTTCTGCGAGCATCGCGGTGGCCGAGATCGGGGCATCGAGCGTGACCGAGCGCGTGACCGCCCTGAGGTCGGCGAAGCGCACCCGCACCGTCACCGCGCGGCCCGGCCGCGACTTGGCGCGCAGGCGGCTTGCCACCCGGTCGGCGAGATGCAGCAGCGTCGGGCGGATCACCTTCGTCGTCGCCGGCTTCATGCCGAGCGCTGATTGGGCGCCGGCCGATTGCGCGCGCCGATGCGTCACCAGCCGGCGCGGATCGCGGTTCCAGGCGAGCGCGGCGAGCTTTTCCCCGGCCGCGGGTCCGAGCAGGCGCTCGAGCGACCAGCCCGGTGTCGTCGCCAGCTGGCCGATCGTGGTGACGCCTATCTCGGCGAGCCGCGCCTGCGTGGCAGGCCCGACGCCCCACATCAACTCGACCGGCAGGGCGTGCAGGAAGTCGAGCTCGCGCGCCGGCTCAACCACCACCAGCCCGTCGGGCTTGGCGACCTGCGAGCCGATCTTGGCAAGATGTTTCGTGCGCGCCACGCCGATCGAGATCGGCAGGCCGATCTCGCTGCGCACGCGCTGCCGGATTTTCCGCGCGATTTCTTCGGGCGGGCCGAACAGATGCGTGCAGCCGGCAACGTCGGCAAACGCCTCGTCGATCGAGATGCGCTCGACCAGCGGCGTGAAGTCGCCGAGCACGCGAACTGCGGCATCGCCCAGGCGCTGATAGTCCTTGAAGTTGCCGCCGACGAAAATGAGCTCCGGGCACAGCTCCTTCGCCCGCCGGCCGGCCATGCCGCTGCGCACGCCGAAGGCCTTCGCCTCATACGAGGCCGCCAGCACGACGCCGCCGCCGACGGCGATCGGCCGGCCGAGCAGCGACGGATCGAGCAGCTGCTCGACCGAGGCATAGAAGGAGTCGAGATCGGCATGCAGGATGGTTGCCGCGCTTTCCATCTGTCGACGCTCCCGCTCGCTGAAGAGAACAATACGGGAACAGACAGGCGAGAACAAGCGTCTCGCCGCGCGGGCCTCGCGCGCCACGCATGTTGACATAAAGATGTCTTTATGTGAATGAGGAGTGGCCGTCGCCACGAGGATGAAAAATGTCGCAAAAATCGTCACTCGATGCGCTGTTCGGGCCGCTCGCGGCCAAGCCGGACGGAGCGGAAATCCTGGCGGCGCTGCGACAGGCCGCGGCCGAACGCATCCTCATCCTCGACGGCGCCATGGGCACCCAGATCCAGGGGCTGGGCTTTCAGGAGGATCATTTCCGCGGCGACCGCTTCGGCAACTGCGCCTGCCACCAGCAGGGCAACAACGATCTGCTGATCCTCAGCCAGCCGAAGGCGATCGAAGAGATCCACTATCAATACGCCAAGGCGGGCGCCGACATCATCGAGACCAACACGTTCTCCTCCACGTCCATCGCGCAGGCCGACTACGGCATGGAGGACATGGTCTATGAGCTCAATCGCGACGGCGCGCGGCTGGTCAGGCGCGCGGCGATCCGTGCGCAGCAGGAGGACGGCAAGCGCCGTTTCGTCGCCGGCGCGCTCGGTCCGACCAACCGGACGGCGTCGATCTCGCCCGACGTCAACAATCCGGGTTATCGCGCCGTCACCTTCGACGATCTCAGGCTGGCTTACGGCGAGCAGCTGCGCGGCCTGATCGACGGCGGCGCCGATATCGTTCTCATCGAGACCATCTTCGACACGCTGAACGCCAAGGCGGCGATCTTCGCTGCCGAGGAGATTTTCGCCGAGAAGGGCGTGTGGCTGCCGGTCATGGTCTCCGGCACGATCACCGATCTTTCCGGCCGCACGCTGTCGGGCCAGACGCCGACCGCCTTCTGGAATTCCGTCCGCCACGCGCGGCCGTTCTCGGTCGGCCTGAATTGCGCGCTCGGCGCGGCGGCCATGCGGCCCCACCTGGCCGAGCTTTCGGCCGCCGCCGACACCTTCATCTGCGCCTATCCGAATGCCGGCCTGCCCAACGCCTTCGGCCAGTACGACGAGAGCCCGGACTTTATGGCGGCGCAGGTCGAGGCGTTCGCGCGCGAGGGCCTGGTGAACGTCGTCGGCGGCTGCTGCGGCTCGACGCCCGAGCACATTGCCGCAATCCGCGAGGCCGTGTCGAAATACCCGCCGCGCGCGCTGCCGGAGCAGCAGCCGTTCATGCGCCTTTCGGGGCTCGAGCCGTTCACGCTCACCAAGGACATTCCTTTCGTCAATGTCGGCGAGCGCACCAACGTGACCGGCTCGGCCAAGTTCCGGAAGCTGATCACCGCCGGCGATTATGCCGCCGCGCTCGACATCGCCCGCGACCAGGTCGCCAACGGCGCCCAGATCATCGACGTCAACATGGACGAGGGCCTGATCGACTCGCAAAAGGCGATGGTCGAGTACCTCAATCTGATCGCGGCCGAGCCCGACATCGCGCGCGTGCCGGTGATGATCGACTCTTCCAAATGGGAGGTGATCGAGGCCGGCCTGAAATGCGTGCAGGGCAAGCCGATCGTCAATTCGATCTCGATGAAGGAGGGCGAGGAAGCCTTCCTGCACCACGCCAGATTGTGCCGCATGTACGGCGCGGCAGTCGTGGTCATGGCATTCGACGAGCAGGGCCAGGCGGACACGAAGCAGCGCAAGGTCGAGATCTGCACGCGCGCCTACAAGCTGCTGACCGAGGCTGCCGGATTCGCGCCCGAAGACATCATCTTCGATCCGAACGTCTTTGCCGTCGCCACCGGCATCGAGGAGCACGACAATTACGGCGTCGACTTCATCGAGGCGGCCGGCGAGATCACCGCGACCTTGCCGCACGTCCACATTTCCGGCGGCGTGTCGAACCTCTCCTTCTCGTTTCGCGGCAACGAGCCGGTGCGCGAGGCGATGCACGCCGTGTTCCTCTACCACGCCATCCAGCGCGGCATGGACATGGGCATCGTCAATGCCGGGCAGCTCGCCGTCTACGAATCGATCGAGCCGGAGCTGCGTGAAGCCTGCGAGGATGTCGTCCTCAACCGCGCCCCGAAGGCCGGCGGCACCGCCACCGAGCGCTTGCTCGCGATCGCCGAGCGCTTCAAGGGCGCGGCCGGCAAGGACGCCAAGGAGCGCGACCTGGCCTGGCGCGAGCTTCCGGTCGAGCAGCGCATCAGCCATGCGCTCGTCAACGGCATCACGGAGTTCATCGACGCCGACACCGACGAGGCCAGGCTGAAGGCCGAGCGGCCGCTGCATGTCATCGAGGGTCCGCTGATGGCCGGCATGAACATCGTCGGCGACCTGTTCGGCGCCGGAAAGATGTTTTTGCCGCAGGTGGTGAAATCGGCGCGCGTGATGAAGCAGGCCGTTGCCGGTTTGCTGCCGCACATGGAGGCCGAGAAGCTTGCCAATGCGGCCAACGGCATCGACAGTGGCGAGCGCAAGTCGGCCGGCAAGATCCTCATGGCGACGGTAAAGGGCGATGTGCACGACATCGGCAAGAACATCGTCGGCGTCGTGCTCGCCTGCAACAATTACGAGATCATCGACCTCGGCGTGATGGTGCCGGCGACGAAGATCCTGCAGACGGCAAAGGACAGACAAGTCGACATCATCGGCCTCTCCGGCCTGATCACGCCGTCGCTCGACGAGATGGTGCATGTCGCCTCCGAGATGGAGCGCGACGGCTTCGACATCCCGCTGCTGATCGGCGGCGCCACCACCAGCCGCGTCCATACGGCGGTCAAGATTCACCCGCGATACGGCAAAGGCCAGGCAGTCTACGTCAACGACGCCAGCCGCGCGGTGGGCGTCGTGTCGGCATTGTTGTCGCGGGATGCGAAGGATGGTTACGTCGAGACGGTGCGCGCCGAATACAGGAAGGTGACCGAGGCGCATCATCGCTCGGAGGCCGACAAGCTGCGGCTGTCGCTGGCCAAGGCGCGCGCCAATTCCCACAGGATCGAATGGGCGAGCTACGATCCGCCGAAACCGTCTTTCCTCGGCACGAAAGTCTTCGATACCTGGGACCTTGCCGAGCTCGCGCGCTACATCGACTGGACACCCTTCTTCCAGACATGGGAGCTCAAGGGCCGCTATCCAAAAATCCTCGAAGACGAGACCCAAGGCCCGGCGGCGCGCCAGCTCTTCGACGATGCGCAAGCGATGCTGAAGCAGATCATCGCGGAAAGATGGTTTGCGCCGAAGGGCGTCATCGGCTTCTGGCCGGCAAACACGATCGACGACGACATCCGGCTTTTCGCCGACGAGAGCCGCCGCCAAGAGCTCGGCACATTCTTCACGCTGCGCCAGCAACTGTCGAAGCGTGACGGCAAGCCGAATGTTGCGCTCGCGGATTTCGTGGCGCCGCTGCAAAGCGGCAAATTGGACTATGTCGGCGGCTTCGTCGTCACCGCCGGCATCGAGGAGGTCGCGATCGCCGAGCGTTTCGAGCGCGCGAACGACGACTACAACTCCATCCTCGTCAAGGCGCTGGCCGACCGTTTTGCCGAAGCTTTCGCCGAGCGGTTGCACGAAAAGGTGCGCAAGCAATATTGGGGTTATGCCGCGGACGAGAACCTTGCGCCCGACGATCTGATCGGCGAGCCCTATCGGGGAATACGTCCGGCGCCGGGCTATCCGGCGCAGCCCGACCATACCGAGAAGGTGACCCTGTTCCGCCTGCTCGACGCGGAAAAAAACGCCGGCGTCAGGCTGACCGAAAGCATGGCGATGTGGCCGGGCTCGTCGGTGTCCGGGCTCTATCTGTCGCATCCGGAGAGCTACTATTTCGGCGTCGCCAAGGTCGAGCGCGACCAGGTCGAGGACTATGCCGCACGCAAGGACATGAGCGTGCTCGAGGTCGAGCGCTGGCTCGGGCCGATCCTGAACTACGTGCCGGAGCCGGCGGCGGTGGCAGCGGAATAGATCGGCGGCCGCGGGAGAACGCTCGGAGGGTCGCCGCCAAACCATTGATTAACATCGATATGGTATGGCGTCGGGGATGCAGGTTGCCCCCGACCATTCACGCAAGCCGCTCCTCGACCTGTCGCCCGGCAGTTGGACTCGCGTCGCCGTTCTCGCCGCGCTCGGCACGCTCTGCTGCATCGCCGTCGCCTTCGCCGTGGACAGCTATGACTGGGAAACCGGCGCCTGGCGCTGGGGCACGCAGCCGCTCAACAATCTGATCATCCCGCTGCTGCTGGCGCCGCCCTTCTTCGTCTATCTGCTCAACAAGCAGCGCCAGCTTGCGATCGCACATCATGAGCTGATGGTGGTGGCGGCGACCGACCCGCTCACCGCCTGTCTCAACCGCCGCGCCTTCACCGCACTGGTCGACCGCTACCTCGACCGCATGCAGGAACGGGAAGACGCCACCCAGGGCGCGCTGCTCATCATCGACATCGATCACTTCAAGGAGATCAACGACACCCACGGCCACGATGCCGGCGACAGCGCGCTGGTCAGGATCGCAGAAACGATCCGCACCTCGGTGCGGGCGTCCGACCCGGTCGGCCGCATGGGCGGCGAGGAGTTCAGCGTGCTCCTGCCGAGCGTGACCGAGGAGCGCGCCAACGCGCTCGCCGAAAACATCCGACAGCGTATTGCCGCAACAGAACTGTTACTGTCCGGCCGGGCCTGCCACGTCTCGGTCAGCATCGGCGGCGTGACCTTCGCCCGCGACGCCTCCTTTGCCGAGCTGTACCGCCAGGCCGACAGGCGACTCTATCAGGCAAAACAGGCAGGCCGCGACCGGACTCTGATGGCGAACCTGGCCACCGAGCCCGACAAGGCGCCGGTGCATTAAATCGGAGCGCGTCGCCTGCGAAGTGCGCAAGCGCGAACTCTCGGCGCTGAACCCCCTCTCAAGCCGTTCCAAGGGTTTGGCCCGGCCAAACCCTGGAACAGCTATCTCCCCCACCAGGGGGGAGATAGCGCGTCAGCGATTCTGCCAATCGCGAGCGTTGCGATTTGCCGAGACGTCAATGGAGCACGCCATCTCTCCCCCGACGGAGAGATAGCAAACAAAGGCGGGAACGCTCAGTCGCCGACCCATATCCACATGCAGTTGTTGTAGGAATCGCAGCTATAATACCAGTAGCCGCGCGCCGAAGAGGTCGGGGCGGCTCCCATCCTGGCGACCTCGTCGGCCTTGGCGGCGTCGGCGCCCAGTTCCTTGGCCGAGGTGGCCAGCGCGCCGATGTCGTAGAGCGCCGGCTGGCCGCCGGCGGCGGTCTCGCCGAGCTTTGCCACCGGACCGGCCGAAGCCAGCAGCCGCGCCGCCACCAGCAGGGCTTCGCCGTCCCTCTGAGCCATCGCGATGTTCGCAAGCGCCACTGCGGTGGCGACCTTGGTGCGATTGTCCGCGGTTTCCTTGCTGGCCGGATCGTTGGCGAAGGACGGCGCCAGCGCGGACGCCGTGACTATGGCCGCGACCGCCAGCTTCTTCAGAAGTGATTGCATACGAATTCTCCCTTGATGGTCCCTTCGGCCAGATCAATGGGTGATGCATTGTGGAGGTACAACTGGCGGAACCGCCAGGTTCCGATCACTTCGTGCTGCCGGGCCCGGTTGAAAGCTGCCGCGCAGCGTGCCAGCATTCCGCCACGGAAGGATGCTTTGGGAGGTCCGAGCCGGGGAGCGGACCATGCTTGAACAGATCGTGCGCCTTGCCGACGGTGCGCTGCAGGCGAGGACGCCCGAGGAAGCGAGCAGCCGCTTCTTCGAGGCGGCAAGGCGGCTCGGCGCGACCTATCTGCAGACCCGGCTCTACCGCCGCCCGATGACGCTGCTGACATCGGAGACGCACTGGGCCGCCGGCGGTTTCATCAAGCGCGTCGCGCGTGATGGATGGGTGGGAAGTGCGGCCTTCAAATACATCTGCTTCGAATGCAATCCGCTGCTCGCCGCCATCCGCGAGAACCTCACGAGCTATCGTTTCTCCGACTTCGCGCCGTTCGGCCAGCGCCGGTTCCGGCCATACTGGGAGGCTTTGACGGAGGCCGACATGGCCGAGGCTTTGTGCGCCACGTCGTACGGCACGAAGGGCGTGATCACCTCGCTGCACCTCGGCTTCGGCGAGCGCGACCTCAACGTCAAAACGATCCGCGCGGTCCAGATGGCGGGCGTCCTGCTCACCGAGCGGCTGCTGGAGTTCGCGGGTGGACTGAAGGACGACACGCCCGAATTGACGGCGCGCGAGCGCGACTGCCTCGCCTTCATGGCCGACGGCCGGCGCGACCGCGAGATCGGCGATCGCCTCGGCATCACCGAGCAGACCGTGCGCTTCCACGTCGACAACGCACGGCGCAAGCTGGGGGCCGCGAACCGCGCCCAAGCGATCGCGCGGCTCGCCAATCGCCGGCTCATCTGAGCAGCAGGCCATCGACCGGCAGCAGCTTGCCGCAACCCCGTTGCATGGTCGGTCGACCGCTGCCGGCTCCCCGTTGCGCGGGCGGTAACTGTCACCAACAGGTTCTACACGCCGATTTTCGAGCATTGGGTCGATTCCGCTTGCCCCGGCGGGGCAGGCGCGCAAGGAACTTAGCCGGGCAACGAGAATTGCCGTCCGAATGGTCCTGCGAGGAGAACGCCGATGATGGGCTGGTTCCGCCGCCTGCTTCCGCGGGAGGATCGTTTCTTCGATCTGTTTTCCCAGCATGCCGAGACGCTGGTGCTCGGCGCGAAAGCGCTGGAGCGGCTGCTCGCCGCCGACGACATCGAGGCGCGCGGCAAGGAGATCAATGCGCTCGAGGATCGCGCCGATGCGATCACCGGCGAGGTGCTGCTTGCCGTGCGGCGCAGCTTCATCACCCCCTTCGACCGCGGCGACATCAAGGATCTGATCCAGTCGATGGACGACGCCATCGACATGATGCGCAAGACCGTGAAGACGGTCACCCTGTTCGAGCAGCGCAGCTTCGCGCCGCCCATGCGGCAGATGGGGGCCGTGATCGTCGAGGCGGCGACGCTGACGGCGGAGGCCGTGCCGCTGCTCGATCGGGTCGGCACCAATTCGCGCCGCCTGAACGAGCTGACCGAGCAGGTGATGCGCGTCGAGGAGCGAGCCGACGAGCTCTATGAGCGCGGCCTGAAGGAGCTGTTTCTGCAGCACGGGCGATCCGACCCGATGGCCTACATCATCGGCAGCGAGATCTATGCCGAGCTGGAGAAGGTGGTCGACCGCTTCGAGGACGTCGCCAACGAGATCAGCGGCATCGTCATCGAGAACGTTTGAGCCTGCCGGTGGACACCGCCCTCGCCTTTCCGCTGCTCGTCGGGCTGATCGGCATCGCCCTGCTTTTCGATTTCCTGAACGGGCTGCACGACGCCGCCAATTCGATCGCGACCATCGTCTCGACGCGCGTGCTCAGGCCGCAATATGCGGTGTTCTGGGCCGCCTTCTTCAATTTCATCGCCTTCCTGTTCTTCGGCCTGCACGTGGCCGAGACGCTCGGCACCGGCATCATCAGCGCCAGCATCGTCGACCCGCGCGTCATCTTCGGCGCGCTCATGGGCGCCATCATCTGGAACGTGGTCACCTGGCTGCTCGGCATACCGTCGAGCAGCTCGCATGCGCTGATCGGAGGGCTGGTCGGAGCCGGCGTGGCCAAGGCGGGCGGCGGCGCCATCGTGTGGTCGGGCCTGCTCAAGACCTCCGCCGCGATCGTCTTGTCGCCGACCGTGGGCTTCATCCTGGCGCTGCTGCTGATCCTCAGCGTTTCGTGGATTTTCGTACGCAGCACCCCCTTCGGGGTCGACCGCACGTTCCGCGTGCTGCAGTTCGTTTCGGCGTCCCTCTATTCGCTCGGCCATGGCGGCAACGACGCCCAGAAGACGATGGGCATCATCGCCGTGCTGCTGTTCTCGCAAGGCATGCTCGGGCCGGAATTCTACGTCCCGTTCTGGGTCGTCATAACCTGCCAGGCGGTGCTGGCGCTGGGCACGCTGTTCGGCGGCTGGCGCATCGTCCACACCATGGGCTCCAAGATCACGCGGCTCAACCCGATGCAGGGCTTCTGCGCCGAGACCGGAGGCGCGATCACGCTGTTTGCGGCCACCTGGCTCGGCATTCCCGTCTCCACCACGCACACCATCACCGGCGCCATCATCGGCGTCGGCGCTTCCCGGCGGGCCTCGGCCGTGCGCTGGGGTCTCGCCGGCAACATCGTCGTGGCCTGGATCATCACCATCCCGATCACGGCGCTGATCGCGGCGAGCTGCTACTGGCTCGTCGGCGTCTTCACCGCATGATTTCGGGAGCATCCGCAACCGGCTTCGGTCATGTTACGGCATGTCTCCCAAAAGTGGCCCCGGTTTTGGGATCGAGACATGCGCAAGATCAAAACCTGAAGCATGTCGCGTGAATCCCAAAGAATCCCAATTCACGCGACATGCTTTAGCCGGGTAATGAACTCGTTCGATTCCGCATGAAGCAGAAGAAGGCCGCGGCGCGAGCCCGCAAAGGCAAGGTCATCAAGCAGGTTGGCGCGCTCCCCTTCCGCCGCACCGCGGGCGGGGAGATCGAGCTGATGCTGATAACCTCGCGCGGCACGCAGCGCTTCGTCTTTCCCAAGGGCTGGAGCATGAAGGACCGCTCGGCCTCCGCGGCTGCCGCCACGGAAGCCGAGGAGGAGGCGGGCGTGCGCGGTATCGCGGCCGATGCGCCGATCGGCGAGTACCGTTACTGGAAGCGGATGAAGTCGGCTTTCGTGCCGGTAACGGTGAGCGTCTTTCCGATCGAGGTCACGCAGGTGCTTTCGACGTGGCGCGAGAGCGCCGACCGGCAACGCCGGTGGGTGAGCTGGGACGAGGCGCGCCTGCTGGTGGACGAACCACATCTGGTCAGCCTGATCGACAGTTTTTTCGGCAACAACGAGACGGCGTCCGACCCGTTGCCCGATTGACGTCGCGATCCTTCGCGCCCCCCTCTGGCCTGCCGGCCATCTCCCCCACGAGGGGGGAGATCAGACGGCCGCAATACTTTCGCCAAACTGCAGCGTTGGCGATTGGCGAAATTCGCGATGACAGCCAATCTCCCCCTCGTGGGGGGCGCCTCGCACCGACCGACAGCAATCTTCTCAGCCTGCGGCCCCGCGGCGCGCCAAAAAGATCAGCACATGCGGAACCGGTAGTCCGGACTGTCGGGCGTGCTGAGCATTCGGTCGCGCAGCACGATCGGATGCCTGCCTGCGCGTGCCGCGCAGGCGCGCTCGAACACCGCGGGATCATTGTCGGTGTATTCGATCTCGATCACCAGCTCATGGACCCGGCGATAATCCTCGCACTCATTGTACAATTCGCATTCTTCCGCGATGGCGAAATCGAAACCGCCGAGCGTCTTGCCTTCGGAGCCGAGCTCGACATTGTTCTTCTGGGCGACCGCAAGCCCAAGCTCGTGCGCAAGGTCGGAGAGCAGACGCACCATCGCCAGATTGTTCTGAAGCGTCAGCACGCCGTCCGAACGCGTCCACGAATCCAGATTGTCGGGCTCGATCGCGCTGAACCCGTCATCGGCGCATTTGCGCACCCAGCCTGCGATGATGCCGAACAGCGCCTGCCGCTTCTCCTGCGTCGAGGTGTCGAGGAAAAATTCCCCGGGCCAGTCCGGATCCTCGACCAGCTTGCCGTCACGGTTGCGCAGCAGAAGCCCTTCATGATGCATCGTCCACCAGCCGGTCTCCTCGGCCTGCGTCTGGAACGCATTGAAATAGCAGATCGAGTAGAGACCGGGCGCCGGCGGCGAGAGGCGATCGCGGCTGACGCTCATGACGCCCGGCGGCGGCGTGTAGTGACCGCCGATCTGGCTGTCATAGCCGCCATTCGGCGGCAGCAGCACGATTCCCGCCGCATGCGCAGCCGGCATGCAGGCGGCGCCGGCCGCAATGACCGCAGCACCGAGGAGAAGCCTGGTGAGGATCGGCATGTCGCACCACCCGAGCGGTTCGCCGTCAGGCGCAGGCAGCGACGAACGCGCTCGGGCTTATCTTACTTGAGTTTCAGGCGTTGTCAGCAGCATCACCGCTGCGGCGGGCGGGGCCGTCTTCCTTTATATCTGACATCCTGATATTCAGCAGCTTTGCTGTAGGGGTGGCCCAAAAATTCCATGAATGCCAGAGTGCTCTTCGTCGACCCTTCGGAGCGCCTTGAGACCATCAAGGCGCTGGCGAGCGAGGTTCGCGTCTCCATTCTCAAGCTGCTGAGGACGGACGGCCCGAAGAACGTCAACCAGATCGCCGATGAGCTCAAGCTGCCGCAATCGACCGTGTCGTCGAACCTGCAGGTGCTCGAGAACGCCGGGCTGATCAGCACCGAGAACCAGAAGGCCCGCAAGGGCAGCCAGAAGATCTGCCGCTCCGCCTTCACCGAGATCCTCGTCGCCTTCCGCGACGATGTCGGCGAGCGCCGCGACGATTCCATCGAGGTCTCGATGCCGCTCGGCCTCTATACCCAGTGCGAGGTCACCAGCCCCTGCGGCCTGTGCTCGAAGGATGGCGTGATCGGCTTCCTCGACGTGCCCGACACCTTCCTCGAGCCGGATCGCATGAAGGCCGGCCTGCTCTGGTTCACGCGCGGTTACGTGGAATACCAGTTCCCCAACAACACCAAGCTCAACAAGGCGAAAGCCAAGGCGATCGAGTTCTCGATGGAGCTGAGCTCGGAGGTCCCCGGCACCTCCCCGAACTGGCCCTCCGACATCTTCCTCCAGGTCAATGGCGTGGATGTCGGGACTTGGACCTCGCCGGGCGATTTCGGCGACAAGCGCGGCGTCTACACGCCGGCCTGGTGGAAGCTCAAGGGCTCGCAATACGGCAAGCTCAAGAACTGGCGCATCAACGGCGAAGGCACCTTTGTCGACGGCGTGCAGATATCCGATGTGACGCTGACCGACATCGGCATGGACGACCACCGGTCGATCCGCATGCGCATCGGCGTCAAGGACGACGCCGAACATCCCGGCGGGATCAACATTTTCGGCCGCGGCTTCGGCAATTACGACCAGGACATCGTGCTGCGCGTGCTGGTCTAGGGCATTTTCCCTCCAATTGTCGGACAAAAAGCGCTTGACGCGGCGCAGGCTCCCGCGTTTAGATTACCAACAATTCCGGTATTGATCAGAAATTCCGATATAAAGCATGCGGGGGAGCGTCATGGAAGCACGTGTGACGGCACATGCCCGCTTCACCATCGCCGACATCGACAAGCGGCTTTACGGATCCTTCCTCGAGCATCTGGGCCGGGCCGTGTACACGGGCATCTACGAGCCCGGCCACCCCACGGCGGACGAAAACGGCATGCGCCGCGACGTGATCGAGCTGGTGCGCGGGCTCGATACGCCGATCTGCCGCTATCCCGGCGGCAATTTCGTCTCGGCCTATGACTGGGAAGACGGGATCGGCCCGAAGGAGAACCGTCCCACACGGCTCGATCTCGCCTGGCGCACGTCGGAATCCAACCAGGTCGGCATCCATGAGTTCGCGGCCTGGGCGCAGGCCGCCAACACCGAGATGATGCTGGCCGTCAACCTCGGCTCACGCGGCCTCGACGCGGCGCGCAACTTCGTTGAATACGTCAACCATCCCGGCGGCAGCTACTGGTCGGACATGCGGCGCAAGAACGGCCGCAGCGATCCGTGGAACGTAAAACTCTGGTGCCTCGGCAACGAGATGGATGGGCCCTGGCAGGTCGGGCACAAGAACGCCGCCGAGTACGGCCACCTCGCCAACGAGACGGCCAAGGCGCTGCGCGCCTTCGACCCCGGCCTGGAGCTGATCGTCTGCGGCTCCTCCCATTCCAACATGGCGACCTACCCGCAATGGGAAGCCACGGTGCTCGAGGCGACCTATGACCAGGTCGACTACATTTCGCTGCACATGTATTTCGAGAACTATCAAAAGAACCCGCACGAATATCTCGCGCTCTCGAAAAAGCTCGACCGCTATATCGGCACGGTCTCGGGCGTCATCGACTACGTCAAGGCCAAGCTGCGCTCGAAACGGCAGGTGAAGATTTCCTTCGACGAGTGGAACGTCTGGTATCACGAGCGCAAGAACGACGACAAACGCATGAAGGAATGGAGCTGGCCGCACGCGCCGGCGCTGCTCGAGGACGTCTACAATTTCGAGGATGTGCTGCAGGTCGGCTGCATCCTCAACACCTTCATCCGCCGCTCCGACGTCGTGCGCATCGCCTGCATCGCGCAGCTCGTCAACGTGATCGCCCCGATCATGACCGCGCCGGGCGGGCCGGCCTGGCGGCAGACGACCTACTATCCGTTCCAGTTTGCCTCGCTTTATGGCCGCGGCACCGCACTCGACCTCGATGTCGCTTGCCCGTCCTACGACGCCGATGTCGCATCGGGCGTGAGCTATCTCGACATAGCCGGCGTGCATGACGAGCGCGCAGGCACGCTCACCTTCTTTGCCGTCAATCGCAACGCCAGCGAGCCGATCGCGATCGATCTCTCCATCGAAGGTTTTGGCGCGGCAAAATCCGTCGAGCACACCGTGATCAAGCACCACGACCTCGAGGCGCGGAACACGGCGAAGAATCCCGACGCGGTGAAACCGCGCAAGGCCGACGGCGCGAAGATCACGGCAGGCTCGGTCGGCCTGAGCATGGAGCCGCATTCCTATTCGATGATCAGGGTCAAACTCTAGCAGCGCAGGTTTTCTTTGATCGCGGCGGCAAGCCGCAACATCCAGGGAGGAGTCCAATGTCGAGAGTGATGAATCTTGCAAAGGGCGTCATCGTTGCAGCCGGATTGCTGACGTCCGTCGCGCATGCGGAAGAAACCGTCGTCTGGTGGGATTTTCTCGGCGGCGGCGACGGCGTGCGCATGAAGAAGCTGATCGCCGACTTCAACGCCGAGCACGCCGGCAAGATCAGAATAGACGCCACGACGCTCGACTGGGGCGTGCCGTTCTACGCCAAGGTGCAGACATCTGTCGCGGTCGGCGAGGCTCCGGACGTGATGACCTACCACGCCAGCCGCATTCCGCTGGCGGTGAGCCAGGGCGTGCTCGACGAGATCACCGCCGACGACTGGACAAAGCTCGGCTTCTCGCAGGGCGACTTCGCGACGGCGACCTGGGATGCCGTGACGGTGGAGGGCAAGCAGTACGCCGTGCCGCTCGATACGCATCCGATCGTGCTTTATTACAACCGCGACCTGCTCAAGAAGGCCGGCGCGCTTGGCGACGACGGCCGGCCGAAAGGCATGGGCAACAGGGAAGAGTTCACCGCAACGCTGAAGGCGCTCAAGGATGCCGGCGTCGAATTCCCGCTGGGCAGCGTCACCGGCGACGGCAACTTCATGTTCCGCACCATCTATTCCCTCATGTGCCAGCAGGGCGGCGAGTTGATGACCGGCGACGAGTTCCTCGCCGGCGACAATGCCGACAAGCTGAAGAACGCACTTGCCGTGCTGCAGGATTGGACGAAGGCCGGGCTGCAATCGACCTACACCGATTATCCGGCGACGGTGGCGCTGTTCACCTCGGGCAAGGCGGCGCTGATGATCAACGGCGTGTGGGAAGTGCCGACGATGACCGACCTTGCCGCGCAGGGGAAACTCTTCGATTGGGGCGCGGTCGAGATCCCGGTCGTGTTCGAAAAGCCCTGCACCTACGCCGACAGCCATGTCTTCGCGATCCCGAAGAACCAGGGCAAGGACATGACGCCTGAGAAGCGGGCGGCCGTGCTCGAAATCGTGAGCTGGGTCGACAAGCACTCGCTGTTCTGGGCCACGGCCGGCCACATCCCGGCCTACAAGCCGGTCACCGACTCGGCCGAATACAAGGCGATGGAGCCGAACGCGACCTACTCCACGCTGACCGCCAACATGATCTTCGATCCGAAGTCGAAGCTCGCCGGCATAGCCGGGCCGATCTTCGATGTGATGTCCACCTATTTCGTGCCGACGCTGAACGGCGAGATGGATCCCGCCGAAGCGGTCGGGTCGATCAAGGAAGAGCTGGACGCGTTGTAAAAGTCCTCGCAGAACTGGGGTCGCGCGCACTCCCTGCGCGGCCCCCCTTTTGAGCAAATCCAGGAAAGGTGGAAAACCGGTTTTCCGTCCGGATTTGCGCCAGAACGGGGCTTGCAGCGCTTTCACGGCTTTCGTGAAAGCGCGATAGAAGAGGCGCGGATGCTTCGCAACCGGCGGAAGGACCTGCTGACGGCGCTGCTGCTGGTCGCTCCATTCGTGGCGATCTATGCCCTCGTCTTCGTCTACCCGACGCTGCAGATGTTCCGCATCTCCTTCACGGATGCGCCGCTGATCGGCGACGGCGCCTGGAAAGGGATCGAAAACTATACGCGGCTCGACAACGACCCGCGCTTCCGCACCGCGGTCTGGAACACGATCTACTTCGTGCTGATGACCGTGGCGCCCGGCACGCTGATCGCCTTGCTGATCGCGCTCGGCGTTTCGCGCCTGAAAGGCCGGCTGCAGGCGGCGGTGCTGGCGCTGTTCTTCCTGCCCTACATTTTGCCGGTCTCGGTGGTCTACCGCATCTGGGACTGGTCGCTGAACTTCCAGTTCGGCATTGCCATGCACGTGCTCGACTTTTTCGGCATGGAGCGCGTGCCGATCTTCAAGTCGGCTGTGTGGTTCATGCCGGCGGTTGCCGGGGTCACCATCTGGTGGACGGCGGGTTTTTCCATCCTTTTGTTCCTCGCCGGGCTGCGCGCCATCCCGGCCGAGATCTATGAGGCGGCGGCCCTCGACAATGCCTCTCGCTGGACCATGTTCCGGCGCATCACCTGGCCGCTGCTGTGGCCGATCACGGCGCTGGTCTTCACCATCCAGCTCATCCTGCAGCTGAAAATCTTCGACCAGGTCTATCTGTTCTCGGTGGGCGGCCGGCCGAACGACAATCTCGTGCTCGTCTATTACATCTTTCAGCGCGCCTTTCAGATGGACCAGGGCGGCCGCGCGGCGGCCGCGGCGGTGATGCTGTTCGTCATCGTCGTCATCGTCGCGGTGCTGCAGTTTCAGCTGCTGCGCCTTGCCGGAGGGCGACGGCAATGAACGCGGACACCGCACGGCGCTGGAACCTGGCCGGCGGAGCGATCACGCTGGCCACGATCGTCTGCGCCGTGCTCTGGGCATTTCCGCTCTACTGGGGCGTGATCACCTCGCTGAAACCGGAGGACGAGGTGGTGCGGCCCTATATCGAGCTGTGGCCCGACACGCTCACCTTCCGCCATTACATCTTCGCGCTGACCAGCACGCAGATCGGCAACTGGTTCATCAACTCCGTCGCGGTTGCGCTCGGCGTGACCGTGCTCACCATCACGACGTCGGTGCTGTGCGGCTACGCCATCTCGCAGCTGCGCTTTCCCGGGCGCATGGCGCTCTGGTGGCTGATCCTGGGCAGCTTCATGGTGCCGCTGCAGGCGCTGATTATCAACCACTTCGTGCTGGTCGCCGATCTCGGGCTGATCAACACCTGGGCCGGCATCATGCTGCCGCAGCTGATCCACCCGGTGATCATCATCGTCTACAAGCAGTTCTTCGACCAGGTGCCGAAAGATTTCCGCGAGGCGGCCGTGATGGACAACGCCTCCGAGTTCCGCATCCTCTTCAAGGTCTACCTGCCGATGAACTGGGGCGTCACCGCCGCGCTCTCGATCGTCTGCTTCATCTGGACCTGGAACGCCTTTTTGTGGCCGTTCCTTTCGGTGACGCGCACCGAGATGATGACCATGACGGTGGGCGTCACCGAGGTGAGCGACTCCTTCGGCCTCTATTACGCGCGCGAACTCACCGCTGCTGTTCTTGCCGGCCTGCCGGTGGCGATCGCCTACCTCCTGTTCCAGCGCCGCGTGACGCAAGCGATCACGCTGTCGGCGGGGATCAAGGGGTAGCGCCGGATCGGTCGGCGCGAGGCGCCCCCCTCTGGCCTGCCGGCCATCTCCCCCACAAGGGGGGAGATCGGACGGCCGCTTGGTTTTCGCCAAATTGCAACGTCGGTGATTGGCGAAAGCCGTGATGACAGCCAATCTCCCCCCTCGTGGGGGAGATGTCCGGCAGGACAGAGGGGGGCGCCTCGCGCCAGCGACTCCAGCTACGCACACCGCCATTAATGCGCGTGAAACACCCGGCCGCCGGCATCGAAGAGGTGCAGCGCGTTCGTCTCGAAGCGCAGCGCGACCGAGTCGCCGGGCTGGACGGCGGAGCGGCCCTGGTCCTGCGCGATCAGGGTCGAGCCGTCGGTGAGCGTGCAGTAGACCAGCGTGCGCTCGCCGAGCCGTTCGACCACGCCCGCCTTTGCCGTGGTGGTTGCCTCCGCGCTCCGCACCACGCGCACAGCCTCCGGGCGAATGCCGAGCTCGTAGCTCCCCGAGCCAGGACCATCGACGCTGAGCTCGATCTCCGACCCATCCCCAAGCCGCGCCTTCGTCCGGCCTGCGCCCGAAACGTCGGCGCGCAAAAAATTCATGCCGGGGCTGCCGACGAAGCCGGCGACGAAGCGCGACGCCGGGTTGGAATAGACCTCCATCGGCGTGCCGATCTGCTCGATGCGGCAATTGTTGAGCACGACGATGCGGCTCGCCAGTGTCATTGCCTCGGTCTGGTCGTGCGTGACGTAGATCATCGTCGCCTTGATGCGTTGGTGCAGTTCGGCGAGCTCGACACGGGTGCGCACGCGCAGGGCGGCGTCGAGATTGGAAAGCGGCTCGTCGAACAGAAACGCCTTGGGCTCCTTCACGATTGCCCGGCCGATGGCGACGCGCTGGCGCTGGCCGCCCGAAAGCTGCGCCGGCCGCCGCGCTAGCAGCTCCTCCATCTCGAGGATGCGCGCGGCATCCTTCACGCGCGTCTCGATCTCGTTCTTCGCCATGCCGATGTTGCGCAGCCCGAACGCCATGTTCTCGCGCACACTCATATGCGGATAGAGCGCATAGTTCTGGAACACCATGGCGACGTTGCGCTGGCCGGGCGGCAGATGCTCGCTGCGCTCGCCGCCGATGGTCAGCGCGCCGCTGTCGATCGTCTCCAGGCCGGCGATCATGCGCAGCAGCGTCGACTTGCCGGAGCCGGAGGGTCCGAGGAAGACGACCAGCTCGCCCGAATGCACGGTGAGCGAGATGTCGTTGATGACATTCACCGTGCCGAAGCTTTTCGACACGCTCTCCAGCCTGATCTCAGCCATGCGCGCTCCTCTTCCATTCCATCTTTTCGGGTATGGACCGGAAGTCAAGATATAAACGAGGACAAGGGAGCCCCTGTCAGGCGAGGAGCGCGGCCGCCATTTCCGGTCGGCGGCAGATAAACTCGGCGATGCCGCTGTACGTGCGCAGGTGCCGGTCCAGTTGCCCGGCATCGACTCGACACCACTCCCGGACCTGTGCACTAATTGCTCAGGGAGGGGGCGGAAGGTGCGAAATCTGATCCTTGCGCTGGCAATCGCGGCAGCGGCAGCGCCTAGTGCTGCTCAAAAAGCCGAGGTTGTGCTTTGGAAGCACGTTCAGAACTGGAGCGTCTACGTTGACAGAACGATAGGCGACACATGTTTTGCCGGCGTCGCATTTGACGATGGCACTGTCTTCCGTTTCGGCTTTTTGGAACCCGGGTCGGAGACGGCGCTCTATGCCGCGATTGGCAACCCGAATTTGGCGTTCGATCGAAAACGGCAAGGATTACGAGCTTTACCTCCAGCTGGACAACGCACAATCATGGCGTTCGCCGGCCAGGGCGACACGAATAGACGGCGTGCCGTTTCTCGTTTTCGGCGCCGATCAAGTGGATTTCGTAGAAGAGCTGATGCGCAAGCACTTCTTGAAGGTGCACTACGAAGGGCGAATGATCCTCAACCTGTCTTTGCAGGGCTCATATGCCGCGCTGCAGGAGATGGGTGTCTGCGAATCGACGATCGCGGAATACCGCTCGCCTGGCTCCGTATCGAACAGCGACCCGTTCAAGGGCGAGCGCGCTTCAAACAAGGCCGATCCCTTCGCGCGGTAATCGCCCCCGCCTTGAGTGGTGATCCCGACAGGAATCGAACCTGTGACCTACAGATTAGGAATCTGCCGCTCTATCCTACTGAGCTACGGGACCACTCGGGCGCTCTCATAGACGCTTCGGCGCGGTTTTCCAACCGGGTTCGGGAGCGGCGGCGTCTCGCCTTCCTTTGCGGCCGCTCAAGTGGCGGCGTGCCACGCCGTGGTGCGCGGGACGCGCACCCTCCTCACGCCGCGAGCGCCGTTTCCGCGAGCTTCACCCAGTAGCTCACGCCGTGCGGGATGGCTTCGTCGTTGAAGTCGTAGGCCTGGTGGTGAAGGTTGGCGCTGTCGCCATTGCCGATGAAGATGAAGGCGCCGGGCCGGGCTTCAAGCATGTAGGAAAAATCCTCCCCGCCCATCACCGGCGGGATGGCGCGGTGCACCTGCGCCTCGCCGGCGATCGTCGCGGCGATGTCGGCTGCGAAGGTGGTTTCGTCCGGATGGTTGAAGGTGACGGGATAATTGGCGTCGTAATCGACATTGATCGTGGCGCCATACGCGGCGGCGAGGCCGGCCGAGATGGCGTGGATGCGCTCGCGCGCAAGGGCGGCCACCTCCTTCTTGAGCGTGCGCACGGTGCCGGCGATCTCGGCCTGCTCGGGGATGATGTTGTAGGCGTCGCCGGCGTGGAATTTCGTCACCGTCACGACCAGCGACTCGATCGGGTCGGCGGAGCGCGAGACGATCGTCTGCAAGGCCGCGACCAGCTGGCTGGCGATCACGATCGGGTCGATCGAGCGGTGCGGTATCGCCGCATGGCCGCCCTTGCCCTTGACCGTGATGGTGAATTCGGCCGTCGCCGCCATGATCGGACCGGGGCGGATGGCGAACTGGCCGACGGGCAGCGTCGGCATGTTGTGCATGCCGAAGACGCGATCGATGGCGAAACGCTCCATCATGCCGTCCTTCACCATTTCGTTACCGCCGCCGCCACCTTCCTCGGCGGGCTGGAAGATGACCGCCACCGAGCCGGAGAAATTGCGCGTCTCGGCCAGATATTTGGCCGCACCGAGCAGCATGGCGGTGTGCCCGTCATGGCCGCAGGCATGCATCACGCCGGGGTTCTGCGAAGCGTAAGGCTTGCCGGTGGCCTCAAGGATCGGCAGCGCGTCCATATCGGCGCGCAGTCCGATGGTCTGGCCGGCACCGAGCCTGCCCTTGATGACCCCGACGACGCCGGTCTTGCCCAGGCCGCGCACGATCTCGTCGCAGCCGAAATCGGCGAGCCGCTCGGCCACGAAATCGGCGGTCTTGAACACGTCGAAGTTGAGTTCCGGAATGCTGTGAAGCTCTCGTCGCCAGCCGGAAACCTCGTCCTGCAGTTCGGCGGCGCGGTTGAGAATGGGCATCAGCAATTGCCTTTCGGGCTAAGCGTTTGTGGCCCTGGCCGGTAACCATCTTCGCTTGGGTTTTGCCATGTTGACGTCACATAGGATAAATAGCAGTCCGAACGGACTGCTCGTCCAGGTGGTCAGTTCCGGACCTTAAACGATCCGCGCGGCATACCTCAAGTAATGAAGGTGGGCCGCAAGCAATGAAGAACGGGACGGACCGGTCGATGATGGCAAAACTTCTCCGCCGGCTTGCCGCAGCGTCCGTCGTCGCCGGCGTGGTTGTCGCTTCCGCGCCGGCTTTTGCCAACCCGACCATCCTGTTCGACCTGAAGACCGGCGCCGTGCTCGCGCACAAGGATGCCTTCCGCCGCTGGCACCCGGCCTCGCTCACCAAGCTGATGACCGCCTATGTCACCTTCCGCGCGCTTGCCGCGGGCGAGCTGGCGCTCACCTCGCCGATCAAGGTGTCGAAGAATTCGGCGGGAGAGCCACCCAGCAAGATGGGTTTTACGCCCGGCCAGGTGATGAGCCTCGACAATGCGCTGAAGATGATGCTCATCAAATCGGCGAACGACGTCGCCATGGCCGTGGCCGAGAATGTCGGCGGCACGGAAAAGGCGTTCGTCGCGCGCATGAACGCCGAAGCGAAACGGCTCGGCATGACCAACAGCCATTTCACCAATCCGAACGGGCTGCATTCGGAAAAGATGTACACCACCGCCCGCGATCTCGGCCTGCTGGTGCGCGCGATCCGCAGCGAGTTCCCGGAATATGCCTCCTACTTCGCCATCGAGGGGCTGTCGTCCGGCAAGAAGGTCATGCGGACCTACAATCTGCTTGTTCCCCGCTTTCCCGGCGCCGACGGCATGAAGACCGGCTTCGTCTGCCCGTCGGGCTTCAACATCATCGGCTCGGCGACGCGCAATGGCCGCACGCTGGTCGCGGTCGTGCTCGGCGCTTCCTCGGCCCGCGGCCGGGCGGAGACCGCCGCCGGCATGTTGACCGACGGTTTTGCCGGCGCGCTGAAGCCCGGGCCCTCGCTCGGCGAGCTGCCTGTCTACGGCAAGCCGCTGGCGCCGCCGCCCAACATGCGCGAGGCGATCTGCGGCAAGAAGAAGGGGCAGTCGGAAGCCTCGGCCGACCAGGAAGAAGACAAATCCAAGCTGCTCGACAAGATCACCCGTCCGCTCAGGCTGGTGGCGGTCGGCCTCGGCGGCGCCACCGGCCCGGTGCCGAAGGCAAGGCGCGAGCGCGAGGAAAATCTCGAGCTTGCCGATATCCCGATCCCGACCCCGCGGCCGGACTATCCGCCGCAGGAGGTCAAGGCATCGGCCGAAGGCGACGCGGCGGCAAACTAGCGCCGCGGCCGTTTATCCCAGTGCTTCGCGATCCAATCCCCGTCTCGGTGCTCACCGGCTTCCTCGGCGCCGGCAAGACGACGCTGCTCAACCGGCTGCTGAAGGACGCCGCCCTTGCCGACACGGCGGTGATCATCAACGAGTTCGGCGACGTCGCCATCGACCACCTGCTGGTGGAGCAATCCTCCGACGGCATCATCCAGCTTTCCGACGGCTGCCTCTGCTGCACGGTACGCGGCGACCTGGTCGATACGCTCGCCGATCTCATTGAGCGGCGCGACGACGGGCGCATCGCAAAACTTTCGCGCGTCGTGATCGAGACCACCGGCCTTGCCGACCCGGCGCCGGTGCTGCAGTCGATCATGGGCCATCCGGTGCTGGTGCAGACGTGTCGGCTGGACGGCGTGGTCACAGTCGTCGATGCCGTGAACGGCGCCGCCACGCTCGATGCCCATGTCGAGGCGGTCAAGCAGGTCGCCGTTGCCGACCGCATCGTGCTCGCAAAACGCGACCTGGCCGATGCCGGCGCGCTCGCGGCGTTGCGCGCGCGGCTGAAAGCGCTCAATCCCAACGCGCCGATCTCCGACGTCCGCGATGTCAACGCTACGCTGCTCTCGGCCGGCCTCTACGATCCGGCGAGCAAGACGGCGGACGTGCGGCGCTGGCTGGGCGAGGCGGCGGAGCCGCACGATCATCCGCACGACCATGGGCATCACGATCACCACGATGACGATCACGGTCATGGTCACCATGACCATGGTCATGATCGGCATGGCCGGCACGATTCGCGCATAAGATCGCACACGCTGGTGCATGATCGGCCGCTGCCGTTCTCGGCGGTCGAAACCTTCATCGACATCCTGCGCTCGGCGCATGGCGAGCGGCTGCTGCGCATGAAGGGCATCATCGAGCTGGCCGAAGATCCTTCGCGGCCGCTGGTGATTCACGGCGTGCAGTCGCTGTTTCACCCTCCGGCGCGGCTGCCCGCCTGGCCCGACGCCGGGCGTGGCGCGCGCATCGTGCTGATCACGCTCGACATGCCTGAAGATTATGTGCGCCGGCTCTTCGCCGCGATCACCGGCGCGCCGGCGGTCGATACGCCGGACCGGGCCGCCGTCGTGGACAACCCGCTGGCGATTGCGGGGTATCGGTTGCGCTGATCTGGCGCGCGCGTCGTGCACGAATCGTTGGCGCGAGGCGCCCCCCTCTGTCCTGCCGGACATCTCCCCCACAAGGGGGGAGATTGGCTGTCATCAAAACTTTCGCCAATCGTCTACGTCGCAATCTGGCGAACGCAGAGCGGCCGGGCCGGGCGCCCGCCTCCGTCAGGCGCCGCGTTCGACGAGAAATCGGTGCCCGCCTTCGATCGCCTGGTGCTCGACCAGGCGATGACCGGCTTCGGAGCAGAATGCTGGAATGTCGATTGCCGCCAGCGGATCGGTCGTCTCGAGCCACAGCCGACTGCCGGGCCGCATGCGCGCGAGCCGCTTCCTGGCCTTCAGCACCGGCAGGGGGCAGTTGAGGCCGCGCAGATCGTAGACGGCCGGGCTTCCCGCCACGGCCGCGTCAGCTGCCGAAGAGATTGCCGATGCGCTTGCGCACGCCGCTCAGCATACCCGGCTTCTCTTCGGCGGCGGCGGCTTCGGCCGGGGCGCCGGCGTCGGTCTCGGCCGTGCTGGTCTCGCTCTTGCCGGCGGCAGCCAGCTCGGCAGCCTTTTCGGCGGCGGCCTTTTCGGCCTTCGCCCGCACCGCCGCGAGCTTCTTTTCTTCCTCGGCGCGCTTCTTGGCTTCGGCCGCTGCCTGCTTGGCCGCGGCGGCCGCCTCGATCTCGGCCATGCGACGGCCCGCCGGCGAATCGATGCGGCCCATCTGCGCGGTCACGGTCACCGATCCATCGGCGTGCAGCGCCGGCGGCTCGACCGACACCCGCTCGCCGCGGGCGCGCTTGCGCGTCCATTCCTGCACCAGCCTGGCTTCCTTGAGGCCCTCGATCGACGGTTTCGGCGCAAGGCTCGCCGTGGCGGCCGCCGAACCGGTCACCGCCGCCTCATCCAGCACCTTGTAGGACTGGAAGGCACTCATCAGTGCCGCCGGCTGCGCCGACGGCGGGCAGGCCCCGGTCGGCGAGAACGTCGCACCGTTCTCCGGAACCTGGTTGAAGACGTAGCGCTTCTCGCAGACATCCACCTTCGGCGGCACCTTGGTGATCTCGAACTGGTCGTAGCCTTCCTTCAGGTTCTTCCAGAAGGCGTAATTCGGATCGTTCCTGTACCGCGACATGTTGGCGGCGGTCATGCGGAAGGGAAACGCCTGGATCTGGAACTCGGTCTGGCCGCCGCGGAAGGCGTCGCGCGCGAAAGCGTAGATCTGCTCGACCTGCGCATCGGTCATCGAGTAGCAGCCCGAGGACGAGCAGGCGCCGTGCACCATCAGATTGGCGCCGGTCCGGCCATGCGCCCGGTCGAAGGCATTCGGGAAGCCCATGTTGAAGGAGAGGTGGTAGCCCGATTTCGGGTTCATCGAGGCCGGACGGACGGTATAAAACCCTTCCGGGGCCTGCCGGTCGCCCTCGATGAATTTCGGTCCGAGCTGGCCCGACCATTTGCAGATGTCGTAGGACGTGATGACGTCGTAGCGCCCGTTCGACTTCATCTTCCAGATTTCGAGCTTGCCCTCTTCCTTGAAGATCCGCGCCATGATGGGCGAGGAGCGGGTCATGCCCTTCTTGTCCATCGCCGCGATGATCTCGCTCGGCAGGCGCTTCTCGGCCTTGGGCGAAATGTCTTCGAAGGTCGCGTCGGTGCATCCCGCCAAAGCGAGACCCGCGACCAGCAGAGCGGTACGCAAATAACTGGAATTCATGGACTCTCTGCGTCTTGTCCCCGGTTTGGCCCGGCTGTCGGGTCTGCCCCGGGGCCCGTCCCCGGCCAAAACCCATACGCCGGTTAACCTTGAAAACTGGTTACCGCAAGCGCTCCCCAGGATCCCTCACGGCATTGTCATTTCGGCCGGCAAGAGGCGGCATTTTTGTGGCGGAAATAGGCCGGAAGCGGGCTGGGCGCAGCGTGCTTCCTTTCCAGGTGCGCCGGCGCAAACGGGCAGTGGGCAATGGACGGGCGGCAATCGGAAAGACCACTGCCTGCCGCCTACAGATTCCGCCCGATCGCCAGATATTTGTCCCGCCGATGCTCGCGGAAATCGACATTGGAGCCGGCAAACTCCTGCATCGTCGCCTCGATGCGGTCGCCCGTCGCAGCGATCACCGCTTCCGGAGCGCGTTGCGCGCCGCCGAGCGGCTCGGGAATGATGCCGTCGATGATCTTGAGCGAGAGAAGGTCCTGCGCGGTGATCTTCATGTTGGTCGCCGCATCCTTGGCGCGGGTGGAATCGTGCCACAGGATGGAGGCAGCGCCTTCCGGCGAGATCACCGAATAGATCGAATGTTCGAGCATGAAAACGCGGTTGGCCGTGGCGATGGCGATCGCCCCGCCTGAGCCGCCCTCGCCGATGATCACCGACATGGACGGCACGCGGATGCGCAGGCAGGCCTCGGTCGAGCGTGCGATGGCTTCGGCCTGGCCACGTTCTTCCGCGTCGATCCCCGGATAGGCTCCGGCCGTATCGACCAGCGTGACCAGCGGCACGGAAAACCGGTCGGCCAGTTCCATGATGCGCACGGCCTTGCGGTAGCCTTCAGGCCGCGCCATGCCGAAATTGTGCTTGAGCCGGCTCGCCGTGTCGGAGCCTTTTTCCTGGCCGATCACCGCGACCGGCTCGCCGCGGAAACGGGCGAACCCGCCGACGATGGCGTGGTCCTCGCCATAGGAGCGGTCGCCGGCGAGCGGGGTGAAATCGGTGAACAGTCCCTTGATGTAGTCGAGGCAGTGCGGACGGTCGGAGTGCCGCGCCACCTGCGCCTTCTGCCACGGGGTCAACGCCTTGTAGAGCTCGCGCAGGACTTCCTTCACGCGTGCTTCCAGCCGCGCGATTTCATCGGCGACGTCGACTATCTCACCGCCCTCGGCGAGCTTCTTCAATTCAAGGATTTTGCCTTCGAGGTCCTGGACCGGCTTTTCGAAGTCGAGATAATTGTACATTCGCGGTCGAACCACACGGCCGGACGAAAACGGAAGGGGCGGCCGCGGAAGCAAATGCCCGGCCGGTGCGAAATTTGGCATTCACATAACGTTACAGGCCCTGATCGGCAAGCGGATGGTGCTCGGCGACCAGCCGCACCAGCCTTTCCTCCAGCACATGCGTGTAAATCTGGGTGGTGGAAATGTCGGAGTGGCCGAGCAGTTGCTGGACCGCGCGCAAATCGGCGCCGTTCTGCAAGAGATGGCTGGCGAAAGCGTGCCTGAGCACATGCGGCGATATTTTCGCCGCGGCGATGCCGGCGCGCGCAGCCAGGCCCTTGAGCTCGCGCGCAAAGACCTGGCGCGGCAGGTAGCCGGCCTCGGAAAGGGCGGGAAACAGAAACGGGCTGTCCTGCAGGCGCGGCGCCGCCTTGCGCGCGGCAAACCAGCCGCGCATCGCCGCCCGCGCCTTTTCCGAGAGCGGCACCATGCGCTCCTTGTCGCCCTTGCCGCGCACGACGAAGAAACGTTCGTCGCGCAGCGCCACGCCAACCGGCAGGCTTACCAGTTCGGAGACGCGCAGTCCGGTGGCGTAGAGCACCTCGACCAGCGCATGCAGGCGCGTGGCGGCCAGGCTTTCGGCATCGGCCAGCGTTTCGTCGGCGGCTTCCGCTGCAGCACGGTCGAGCAGCCGCGCCGTTTCCGCCTCGCTCATGGTCTGCGGCAAAGGCCGTCCGCGTCTCGGCCGGTCGAGCGTGCCGGTGGGATCGTCCTTGCGGATGCCTTCCGCGTAGAGGAAGCGGAAGAATTGCCGAAGCGCCGACAGCTTGCGCGCCTGCGAGGACGGCGCCAGCCCCTCGCCGGCCAGGCGGCCGAGGTAGACGCGCAGATCGGCCGGGTTTGCATCCGCCAGCCCGCCGGCAATCGCGGATGCGGCGTCCTCCAGGTCGCGTCGATAGGCGGCAATCGTGTTGGCGCTGGCGCCACGTTCGGCGCTCATCATTTCCAGAAACGCCTCGATGCGCGCGCCGCTTTTCATTCCGTCGCTGGCTTGGGATTGAGCTTTTCCGGCGGGATGCGCACCGTCATCTCGCCCTTCCTGGGCTCGACGAAATTGGCAAGCGCGTACATGCCGCCGTAGATGACGGCGGCGATCAGGCCGATGACGACCAGAATCCGGAATAAAGTCGGCATGCCGCTCCCGCTCGGGTCCTTCGACCCTCGTGCCTTATGAGCCGCGCCGCGGGCCATTTCAAGGCAGCAGCGATCGGGCGCGGCCGCGACCGCGATGCTTGACGCCCGGCGGCTTTGGTGTCGATAACGCGGCCACGGAGTTTCAATGGAAGTCGAAGGCAAGCAGGCGGAGAGCGTTAACGGCGACGTCGTCAGACGCCTCGGCGTGCGCTCCGTCGTTTTCGTCGGGCTGATGGGCGCCGGCAAGACCGCGATCGGCCGCAAGGTCGCGACCGCGCTCGGCATACCCTTCCTCGACAGCGACCACGAGATCGAGACGGCCTCGCGCATGTCGATCCCCGAGCTGTTCGAGCGTTATGGCGAGACCGAGTTCCGCGCGCTCGAGCAGCGCGTGATCACGCGCATCCTGGAGAACGGGCCGCAAGTGCTGTCGACCGGCGGCGGCGCCTACATGAATGCGCAGACCCGCCAGGCGATCGCCGCCCACGGCATTGCGGTGTGGCTGAAAGCCGATCTCGACGTGCTGATGGAGCGCGTCAGCAAGAAGCAGAACCGCCCGCTGCTCAAGAATCCGGATCCGCGCGCGGTGATGCAGAAGCTGATGGCGGAGCGTTATCCGGTCTATGCGGAAGCCGACGTGACGGTGCTCACCCGCGACGAGCGCAAGGAGGTGATCGCGGCGGAAGTCATCGAGGCGCTCAACCGCATGCTGAACGGCACCGGAGAAACATCGTGACCGCACCGGTGACCGTCGAGGTCTCGCTCGGGACCCGCAGCTACGACATCCTCATCGGCGAAAGGCTGATCGCCAATGCCGGTGCGGAGATCGCGCGGCGGCTGCCGGGCATCCGCGTCGCCATCGTCACCGACGAGAACGTGGCGGCGGCACATCTCGAAGCGCTGGCGGCGAGCCTGGCCGAGGCGGGCATCGGCTCGACCCCGGTCGTGCTGCCCGCCGGCGAAAAGACGAAAAGCTTTGCGTCGCTGGAGCGTGTCGTCGGCGAGGTGCTGGCGGCGAAGCTCGAGCGCGGCGACGCCGTGGTCGCGCTCGGCGGCGGGGTGATCGGCGATCTCGCCGGCTTCGTCAGCGGCATCGTGCGGCGCGGCATGAGCTTCATCCAGATGCCGACCTCCCTGCTCGCCCAGGTCGATTCTTCCGTCGGCGGCAAGACCGGCATCAACACGCCGCACGGCAAGAATCTGGTCGGCGTGTTCCATCAGCCGCGCCTGGTGCTTGCCGACACCGGCGCGCTCGACACCTTGCCCGCGCGGGAGTTCCGCGCCGGCTATGCCGAGGTCGCCAAATACGGGCTGATCGACCGGCCGGACTTCTTCGCCTGGCTGGAAGCCAACTGGCAGGAGGTCTTTCGCGGCGGCGCCGCCCGCACCCGGGCGATCGCCGAATCCTGCCGCGCCAAGGCGGATGTGGTGCGGCGCGACGAGTTCGAGACGGGTGACCGCGCGCTGCTCAATCTCGGCCATACTTTCGGCCATGCGCTGGAAGCCGCGACCGCCTATGACAGCGCCCGGCTGGTGCACGGCGAGGCCGTCGCGATCGGCATGGCGCTCGCCCACCGCTTCTCCTCGCGCCTGAACCTTTGCAGCACCGACGACGCGCGCCGGGTCGAGGCTCACCTGTCCGCGGTCGGCCTGCCGTGGCGTCTCGCCGACATAGAAGGCGTCCTGCCGGACGCCGAGAGGCTGCTCGACTACATCTCGCAGGACAAGAAGGTGACGCGCGGCGCGCTGACCTTCATCCTCACCCATGGCGTCGGCAAAGCTTTCATCGCCAAGGACGTTCCGGCCTCGGAAGTGCTTTCCTTCCTGCGCGAGAACCATCCGGGATGAACACCGAGGTTCACCCGGGATGAACACGGAGGCTCACCTGGCATGAGGTGGGAAATCTGGATCGTGATTGCGGCCGTGGCCGCCTTCGCGGTCGGCTACGCCGCCGGCACCGGGCAGGCCGCGGCTCGACGGATCATGAAGGTGCGGCAGCGGCGGCGTCTCGTTTCGATGCGCCCGGCTCCGGAAGAGCCGGTCGAAGCCGAGCCGCCGCCGGAAGAGGATCCGATCGCCAGGCGCGACCGGCAATTGCTCGACGGGCTGCGCGAGCTTGCCGAGCTCGAAGTCTCGGACGTGATGGTGCATCGCCTGAGCATGAAAAGCGTCAATGCCGCCGATCCGCCAGAGGTGATCGTGCGCGAGATCCTGCAGAGCCCGCATACTCGCGTGCCGCTCTGGCGCGGCTCGATCGACAACATTGTCGGCGTGGTGCACGCCAAGGATCTGCTGCGGGCGCTGAATGAGTTCGGCAACGATCCGGCGAGGATCGACATCATGAAGGTCGCGGCAAGACCGTGGTTCGTGCCTGACACCACCACGCTGCGCGACCAGCTCAACGCCTTCCAGCGCCGCCGCGCCCATTTCGCCGTGGTGGTCGACGAGTATGGCGAGGTCGAGGGCCTGGTGACGCTCGAGGACATCATCGAGGTCATCGTCGGCGAGATCGCCGACGAGCATGACGTGGATGTCGAAGGCGTGAAACGCGAGGCCGACGGGTCGATCGTGGTCGACGGCTCCGTGCCGATCCGCGAACTGAACCGCGCGCTGGACTGGATCCTGCCTGACGAGGAGGCAACCACGATCGCCGGCCTCGTCATTCACGAGACGCAGTCCATCCCCGAGGAGAAGCAGGCTTTCACCTTCCACGGCAAACGTTTCGTCGTGCTGAAGCGCGACAAGAACAGGATCACGCGGATCAGGATCAAGGCGGTGGAGGCTTAGACTATCTAGCCATCTTCTCCCCGTCCACGGGGAGAAGATGCCGGCAGGCAGATGAGGGGCGGCGCCGAGTTCTGAAGCGTCAGCGCTGTCCCTCATCCGACCCTTCGGGCCACCTTCTCCCCGTGAACGGGGAGAAGGAAGAATCGGCGACGGCCGCTCAAACCTTGATCCGGATGTTGTCGGGATCGTAGAACGGCCGCGTCTGGCAGATTGCGGGGTGGCGGTCTCCGGCGATCTCGACCTCGAAACGCCCCTCGCCGATCCATGTCTTCAGGTCGCCATTGGCCGGGCTGACGTAACCCTGGGCGACCGAGGCCCCGACCGTGTAGCCGAAAGCGCCCGAGCTCGTCCGCCCGACGATCTCGCCGTCGCGCAGGATCGGCTCGTCATGCAGCAGGGTCGGCTCCGGATCCGCCAGGCGCAGGAACACCAGGCGACGATTGAGACCTTCGGCTTTCTGCCGCTCGAGCGCCGCGCGGCCGAGGAAGTCGACATTCTTGCGCCAGGAGACCGCGAAACCAAGCCCCGCCTCCAACGGCGTGTCGCCAGGCGTCACGTCGTGGCCGAAGTGGCGGTAACCCTTCTCGCTGCGCAGCGAGTCCAGCGCATGGTAGCCGGCCAGCCGGACGCCGAGCGGCTGGCCGTGCTTGACCAGGAGGTCGAAGATCGGCCCGGCGAACTCGGTCGGCACATAAAGTTCCCACCCGAGCTCGCCGACATAGGTGACGCGCAGCGCCCATGCACGCGCATAACCGACGTCGATCTCCTGCGCCGTGCCGAAGGGGAACGCCTCGTTCGAGAAATCGGCCGGCGAGAGCCGTTGCAGCAGCGCGCGCGCCTGCGGCCCCATCACCGACAGCACGGCAAAGCCGGACGTCACGTCGGTCACGGTGACGCGCGCGTCGGGGCGAAGGTGGCGCTTGACCCAGTTGAGGTCCTGCGACTGCGTCGCGGCAGCGGTCACCATCATGTAGCGCTGCTCGGAAAGGCGCGTGAAGGTGACGTCGGCGGCGATCCCGCCGCGCGTGTTCAGCATCTGCGTGTAGACGATCTTGCCGGCCGGCACGGCCATGTCGTTGGCGCAGATGCGCTGCAGCTCGGCTTCGGCGTCGGGACCCTCGACAAAGGTCTTGCCGAAGGACGACAGGTCGAAGACCGCCACCTTCTCGCGCGCCGCGCGGTGCTCGTCGGCGACGGCGTCGAACCAGTTCTGCCTGCCGTAGGAGTAGACATATTCGGCCGGCGTGCCCGCCGGTGCGAACCAGTTGGCGCGCTCCCAGCCGCCGGCTGTGCCGAACACCGCGTTGTGTCTCTGAAGCCGTGAATAGAGCGGCGTTTCACGCACCTGCCGGGCGGTCTCGAACTGCCGGTGCGGCCAATGCATCTGGTAGAGAAGCCCCAGGCTTTCCGAAATCCGGTCGTGCAGATAGCGACGGTTGCCCTGGAAGCCGTGGAAACGCGCGATGTCGAAATCGGACAGGTCCATCGTCTGCTCTCCGGCGACGATCCATTCCGAGAGCGCCTTGCCGACGCCTGCGGCGCTCAAGATTCCCTGCGAGTTGAAACCGGCGGCCACGTAGAAGCGGCGCAGCTCCGGCGCCTCGCCGATGATGAACTTGCTGTCCGGCGTAAAACTCTCCGGCCCGTTCATGAAGTGGCGGATGCCGAGCTTCTGCAGCATCGGGATCATCTCGATCGCTTTCGACATCGGCAGCTCGAACTGCGACCAGTCCTCGCCAAGCTCGCCGAACTCGAAACGCTGAGGCAGATTTTCCATCGGCAGCGACTTGCCGCGCGGTTCGAAGGCACCCACCAGGAGTTTGCCCGCGTCTTCCTTGACGTAGACATAACCGTCGGTGTCGCGCAGGACCGGCAGGTTCCGGGGAATGCCCGGATCGGCTTCGGTCGTCACATACATGTGCTCCGAAGCATAAAGCGGCACGTTCACGCCGGCGAGCTGTCCGAGCTCGCGCGACCAGGCGCCGGCGCACAGCACCGCGACCTCGCAGCCGATCGGGCCGTGCTCCGTGAGCACGCCCTTGATCGCGCCGCCCTCGATCCGGAAGCCGGTCACGGCGACGTTCTCGATGATGCGCGCGCCGCCCATCCGCGCGCCCTTGGCGAGCGCCTGCGTCGTATCGATCGGGTTGGTCTGGCCATCGTCGGGGATGAAGGCGCCGCCGACGATGCGCGCCTCGTCGAGCAGCGGATAGCGCTGCTTCACCTCGCCCGGCGACAGCATGTGGGCCTCGACGCCAAAAGTCTTGCCGAGCGAGACCACGCGGGAGATTTCGGTCAACCGGTCGGGCGTGCGCGCAATCGGCAGGCTGCCGGAGCGGCGGAAGCCGGTGTCCTGACCGGTCTCTTGCTTCAGGCTCTCGAACAGGCGCGTGCCGTAGCGGCAGAGTTCCGTCAGCGTGTGGGTGCCGCGCAGTTGCATGACCAGCCCGGCCGCGTGCCAGGTCGTGCCGCAGGTCAGTTGTCCCCGCTCGATGAGCACGATGTCGCGCCAGCCGAGCTTTGTCAGGTGATAGGCGATGCTGCAGCCGATGACGCCGCCGCCGACGATGACCACCTGGGCGTGAGCGGGGATTTTCATGGGTATGGCCTTGATTCCGTTATCGATTTTTTGGTGAGGGCTCGCGGCGCCGCGGCCTATTGGGTGCGCTTCATGCGCAGGCCGAGCAGAGCGGCAAGCGCGCACAGCGCGACGGCGATGACGACCGATGCCCTATAGTCGCCATGCCGCTCGAACAGCCAGCCGGAAACCCACGGCGCAAGGAGTCCGGCGAGACCATAGAAGATCATCAGGCGACCGTAGACGTGACCGATCTGCGCTGCCCCGAACCGCTCGCCGATCAGGATCGGCATGAAAGAAGCCGATGCGCCGAACGCCGCGCCCACGGCGAGCGCGCCGGCGATCGCCGCGGCAGCGGACGGCACGTCGAGCATAAAGACGCCGAACGCCGACAGCACCGACGCCAGGATCAGCGTATTGCGGCCGGAGATCGCCTCGACCAGCTTGCCGCCGAGCAGCGAGCCCGCCAGATAGCCGACCGTCAGCAGGCCGACGCTGATGTCGATGATGCGCGGCGAAAGCCCGTTCGCGGCGGTCATTCCGGCGGCCTGGGATATGGCCAGAAGTCCGGCAACGCATATGCCGAAGAAGGCGGCGGCAAGCGCGATCAGCGCTCCGTCGAGCATTTTCGGCGGTACACCCGCCGCACCACCATCCGCCGCCGCGGCGGCGCGATCGCTGCCGATCGCAAGCAGAGCGACGACCGCCAGCCCGACCGCGAGGATGCCAAATCCGATCAGGCTGAAGCTGGCAGGCGGCGATGCCGAGCGCACCAATGGGCCGAGGAGCAGGGGAAGAACGATCCCGCTCGAGGCGAACGCGGCCATCGTCAACCCGACGGCGAGAGCGCGGCTGCGCTCCGGCACGGCCGTGACCGTCGCCAGCGCGAGGCCGTAGCCCAGCCCGGCGCCGACGCCGAACAGAACGCCGTAGCCCACCAGCAGCGTCGCGTAACCCGGCATCAGGCCGAAGAGCAGATGGCCGCCGCCGGCGAGGGCGAAAGCGAGCAGCGCGAAACGGATCGCCCCCATCTGCCGCAGCAGGCCGGCATGCACCACCATGCCGGCGGTGAAGCTCACCAACGCAAGCGACGGGACGAGGCTTAGGTCTGAACGCGCCAGCCCGAGGCCCGATTCGAGCGGCAGGAGGAACAGCCCCCACACATAGATGACGCCCATCGCCGCGTTGACGAGGACGGACGTCATGACCCTGGGCCAGACCGGTCCGGACCGAACCTCTTCAATCGCCTGCCCTGACATGTCTCCTCCGACCTTGGCCGCGCGCCACGGGGTGACGCTCGGAAATTTCCTGCTCAGATACCCAGATACGTGGTCATCAGCTCGCGCCGGCCCTTCAGATCGTCCGGTGTCCCGGCCCAGATGATGGACCCGTGATTGAGCAGGCTGAGCTGGCCCGCGAAGGCCGAGATGCGCATGACGTTTTCCTCGACGATGACGATGGTCAGGCCGGTTCGGCGCAGCTCCTCGATGGCCGCGTAGATGCCGTCGATGACGATCGGCGCGAGCCCGAGCGAGGGTTCGTCGAGCATGAGCAGCCTGGCATTCGCCATCATCAGGCCGCGGCCGATGCCGAGCATGCGGCGCTCGCCGCCGGAGAGCGAGCTTGCCGACTGGCCGGCGCGCTCCGCAAGTTTCGGGAACAGCGCAAGCACGCGATCGAGCTGGCGCGCGGTCTCCTCGTGCGAGGCATTCGTGTGGCCGCCGACCAGCAGATTCTCGAAGACGGTCATGTTCTTGTAGACGAGGTCGCCCTGCGGAACGTGAACGATGCCGGCAGCCGCTATCGCCTCGGGTGCCAGGTCCCCGATCGGGCGCTCGTCGAAGCGGATCGTGCCGATGGATTGCGGCATCAAGCCCGAGATGGCGCGCAGAAGACTGGTCTTGCCATGCCCGTTGGGGCCGACGAGCCCGAACACCGTGCCGGCTTCCACCGAAAGGGACACGTTTTCGAGCACCGGTCCGGCGCCGTAGGAAGCGGAGAGACCCTCGATTTCGAGCAGCGCCATCTCACGTTCCTCCGGCAAATGCCGACCGGATCTCGCTGGCGCCCGAGGCGCCGAGATAGACCGCCACGACGTCGCGATCCTGGGCGAGGCCGGCTGCCGATCCTTCGTAGAGCTTGCGCCCGTGATGCAGGATCATCACCCGGTCGGAAAGCGCGGTCATGAAGCTCATCACGTGCTCGATGACCACGATCGTCATGGCGTGCGCGTCGCGCAGCCTGCGCAGGACAACCGCGCATTGATCGATCTCCTTGGCGTTCAGGCCGCCGATGGGTTCGTCAAGCAGGAGCAGCCGCGGCCGCGTGGCGACAGCCGAGGCGAGCATCAGGAGCTTGCGGTTCAGGATCGAGAGCGAGGCCGCCCGCTGCTCCGCATGCTCCTTCAGCCCGCAAATCTCCAGCGCCTCTTCCGCCTGATCGTGCGCGGCCGCGTCGAATCTCAGCGACGGAACGATCCGGTTGCGCGTGCCGAAATAGGCGCTGCTCATCAGGTTCTGGCGAACCGTCATGGAATCGAAGACCGCATTGAGCTGAAAGGTTCGGGCGATGCCGAGATGGCAGATCGCGGCAGCCGAGAGGTGAGAGATGTCGCGTCCCGCGAAGCGAACCGTGCCTTCGGTCGGTCTGGCGACACCGGAAATCAGGTCGAACAGCGTCGTCTTGCCGGCGCCGTTCGGGCCGCCGATGCCCAGCACCTCGCCGCTTGGGACGGAAAAGCTCAGATCGCTGACCGCCGCCATCGCGCCATAGCGCTTGGTGACGTTCGAAACCTCGAGCAGCGCGTCATGCATGGTTCGTGCTCCCCTCGGCCGGAACATCGGCAGCGGCGGGCACGGCCTTCCTGCGCCGGAACCTCGCCCAGAGGCTTGCGATGCGGCCGGCGATGCCCTCGGGCATGAGGAGAAGGATCAGCACGAGCGCGATGGCGTAGGAGGTGTTGCGCCACTCGGCCATATCGCGGAAGAACTCGTCGATGAAAGCCAGCGCCAGCGTGCCGAGGATCGGTCCCCAGACCATGCCGCGGCCGCCGACGATCATCATCGACAGGAGGAAGAGCAGGGTCGGCAGTTCCAGGACCTGCGGACCGAAGGTCTTCATCGTGCCGGCATAGACCCCGCCGGCAAGCCCGGTGAAGAAACCGGCGGCTGCGAAGACCACGAGCTGGTACTTGGCGACGTCGATGCCGCGCGCGGCGGCCGCGACCTCGTTGTCACGCATCGCCTGGAATGCCCGGCCATATGGGCTGTGGACGATGAGGATGGCAAACAGCGTGCCGAGCGCCAGGCAGACGAGCGCAAGCACGTAGTTGGCGGAGGCCGCGAGCTTGTAGCCGAACAGCTTGACGAAGCCGAAATCGCCGAACCTGGCGAGGCCGCGCGAGCCGCCGGTCAGCGAGTAGCAGACAGTCTCGATCTTGCGGAAGCATTCGACGTCGGTGACGATGAGCTGGTACATCACCATCGCGACCGCCAGCGTGACCACGACCACGTAGGCGCCGCGCAGCCTGAGCGTCGCCAATCCCATGAGCAGGCTGACCGCCACGCCCGCCAGTCCGGCAACGGGCAGCGCCAGCCACGGCGACAGGCCGAAATAGATGCCGAGCAGGGCCACCGCGTATCCGCCGGCGGCGAACAGCGCCATGTGCCCGATCGACAGGATGCCGGCAACGCCAAGCACGAGGTTCCACTGCGTTACGACGGCGGCCCAGATGACGAACAGCGTCGCCTGGCCGAGCACGTAGCTGCTCGGGGCGGCGAGCGGCAGGGCAGCCAGTGCGCAGAACACCGCCAGCGCGATGGTGAGGTCGGTCGACAAGCGGGAAGGACGCAGCATGCCGTCAGTTCCGCGCCTGGGCGCTCTGGCCCATGAGGCCGTTCGGCCGCGTGATCAGCACGATCACCACCGCGACGAGCAGCGCCGGAAAGCCCCATTTGGTGCCCAGCGCGTATTGGGTCGCGACCTCGAGGAAAGCGAGCAGGAATGAAGCGACAAGCGCGCCGGGAATGCTGCCGAGCCCGCCGACGACGCAGATGATGAGAGCCTTGAGCAGCGGATCGAGGCCGACGGTCGGATAGACGGTCGTGAAGGCTGTGAGCAGCACGCCGGAGGCGCCGGCGACGATGCCGGCGAGCAGCATGACCTGGAGCACGACTTTTTGCAGCGGAATGCCGTTCAGCCGCGCCGCGGTGGGCTCCTGCGACACCGCGCGGATGGCGCGCCCGAGTGCTGTCCGCCGGATGACGAACTGCAGGACCGCGATCATGACCGCGCAGCCGCCGACGATCAGGATGGTCTGGTAGGCGATGCCGGACCCGCCGATGTCGATGCGGCCCTCGAGATTGAAGGGCTGGCGTGCCGAAGTCGGCCCGATGAGGTTGTTGATCAGATCGACCACGATGGTCGATAGCGCCATCGTCAGGATGATGATGTTGATCTCAAAATTCGGCTTGGCAAAGACCCAGCGCACCAGGACCAGATGCGTGACGAGGCCGATGAGCGCACCGCCCGCAGCACCTGCGAGGATCCCGATCCACCAGGGAAGGCCGAGCGCACCGACGGCAAGCAGCGAGGCGTAGGCGCCCACGGCGATGAATGCGCCGTGGGCAAGGTTCAACATGCCGATGCTTCCCCAGATCAGCGAGAGCGCAACCGAGCTCGCCGCATAGAGGGCGCCGAGCGTGAGGCCGCTGAGCAGGATATCCCGCAAGATGATCATGGCGTCGCCATCGGTTCAGAGGTGCGCGTTGAAGGCCGGGCTCACTTGAACCAGGGCGGCGTCTCGAACTCGGTCTCGTTGTAGGGCTCCGGATAGATCAGCTTCTTCGGCACATCCGCCGTCGGATCCTTGATCTGGTAGAGCAGATGCGGCATCGCGATGGACGGATCGAGCGAAACGGTCGGGTAAGGCAGCGCCGCGTTGAACTCTGGCGCGTAGCGCAGCATGCCGAAAGGCGCCCGGTAGCTGAACCGCTTGAGATTCGCCGCTATTCTGCGGTTCTGCTCGACATTGCCGGGCTCGCCGGTGCCGCCGGCCAGTGCCGCCGCGATGGCGAAATGATAGGCTTCGGAATAGGTCGAGGCGCCGGGGTCGGCCTCGGCCTTCGGCCCGAACTTGGCCCAGTAGGCCTTGCGGAATTCATTGCCGATCTCGTCGGGCAGGATGCCGATGACGCTCGAGGTGAGCACGCCGCGTGCCGCCTCTCCGGCAATGTCGGAGAACGCCTTCAGCAGCGGGCCGTACTGGTAATAGAACAGGCTGTTGGTCGGCTGCTGCACGAACTGCACCTGGCACTGCGCCAGATCGCCGGGGAAGAAATGCGTGTTGGCGATGACGGCGGGCGCCTCGGCGCGGACCTTGTTCAGCACCGCGCCCCATTCGGTGGTCGGCACCGGCACGACCTCCTCGAACGAAACCTCGAAGCCGAATTTCGGCGCCGTGTCGCGGATGGCGTTGGAGATCACGATCGAATAGGGCAGCGAACCCGTCACCAGCGCGATCTTGTTGTTCTCGGGCTTCCACACGCCGGCCTTGCGAATGCGGTCGAGCATCACCGGCAGGCCGACGCCGTAATAATATTCGGCCGGGTCGGCCATGAAGATGCCGAAATAGCGCTCCGGATCGCTCTTGAAGACCTCATGATGGCCGATCGAGGTGTTGTAGTGGATGTAGATGATGCCGGCATCGGCGATCGGATCGTATTCGGCTTGGTTGGCGCCGACATTGTAGCCGTTGATGATGGCGTGAACGCCGTTGCGATCGATCAAGAGGCGCGCTGCGGCGGTCACCTCCTCGGCTGTCTGGTTCTTGCTGTCCACGGTCACCGGCTCGAGCATGCGGCCGAGGATGCCGCCGGCGGCGTTGATCTCCTCGCAGGCCATGTCGAGGCCGTTCTTGTGCTCGATGCCGTCAACGGCGAGCGGACCGGTGAGCGACACCATCTGTCCGATCGGGATCGGATCGCCGGATTGCGCCTTGCCCTCGTTGAGGCTCGCCAGAAGCGTGCCGCCGAAGGCAGCGCCCGCGGCCGAGGTCGAGAGAAAACGCCGCCTGTTGAAACTGGGAAGTGGAAGTCCTGCCTTGCTCATGATCGCTCCTATGCGGCCTGTTGGCCGTCTCGCCCGTTCATTCCCCTGCTTTCATGCATGCCCGGTGCCGAAGGGACGCGACGGACCGTCCGGCGAATCCTCGCCGGCTGCGGCGCATGGCGCCGTCCTCCGGATGTGCTGCATGACCTCCGGCGCGCTTCGCGCGCGCCGGCATTCGGCTGCTATCTGCTGCGCAGCTTCGCCGTCGCCGCGTGGTCTATCGCCAACGTCTTGGGATCGATGACGACGCCGTACGTCTCTTTCGCGGCGAGCGCCGATATGTAGTCGTCGAGTACGTCCGCATGAACCTTCTCGACCGGGCGCTCCTTCGGGTTGCCCCACCCGCCTCCGCCCGTGCTCTCGAACTTGAACAGCTCGTCATGGGAGAACTGGTGCCCCGAGAGCAGCGGGCTGGTCCAGGCTCCGTTTGGCGAGTAGCCGCCAATGACGAGTTCTTTGCCGTCGGCGTAGACGTGCGTCGACCGCTGCACCGCGCTGCGGCCGCCGCCGTTGACGCCGGGGCTGCCCTCGCGCGTGCGCGAGGTTTCCATGTTGAGCTCGCCGTCGCAAAGGTAACGGACCTTGAAGACTGCCCCGAGCCCGCCGCGGAACTTGCCCGCGCCGGCCGAATCCTGTCGCAGCTCGAAGGCTTCATACTCGATCGGGAAGAACAGCTCGGCCGTCTCCGCCGCCATGTTCATGCAATTGCCGAGCGGATCCATGGTGACGTTCATGCCGTCGTTGAACGGCGTTCCGCCCCAGCCGCCGGCCGGCAGGTCGGAGAACACGTCGGCACGCCCGCTGTCGCGATCGACGGCCGTCGATACGAACCAGTTGCATTCCGAACAGGTCGAGCCGGTCACGCGCTCCGGGATCGCCTTGGCCAACGCCTGCCAGATCGCGCTGGTGATCTTGGACGATGCGAGCGTGGTGCAGCCGATGGTCGGCGCCGGCCATTTGGCGTTCAGCCAGCAATTGTCCGGCAGCACGATTTTGATCGGTGCGAACATGCCGGCGTTGGACGGCGCGTGCGGGGCGAGGAAGAACTGCAGCGAGTAGAATGCCGCGGACGCGGTGTTGGCGAAGGGCGAGTTGATCGAGCCCTTGCAGATCGGATCGCTGCCGGCGAAGTCGACGGTGATGTCGGAGCCGGAAATGTGGAGCGTGACCTTGACCTTGATCGGGTCCGGCGAGAAGCCGTCGCTGTCGGCATAATCTTCGGCCGAATAGACCCCGTCGGGGATCGCCTCGATGCTTTTGCGCACGATGCGTTCGGTATAGCCGATCAGCTCGTTCATCGCTGCCTTGACGGTTTCGATGCCGTAGCGGGCCGCCGCGCGCTGCATCTCGCTCTCGGCGCTTTTCAGCGCACCGAGATGCGCCTGCAGATCGCCGCGGATGTAGTGCGGCGTGCGCGTGTTGTTCATGATGATCGCGAGGTAGTCGCGATTGATCTCGTAGTTCTCGTAGAGCTTGATCGGGGGCAGGCGCAGTCCTTCGGCCGCGATGTGGGTCGAGAACGACATGCCGCCGGCCGCACCACCGCCCAGATCCATCCAATGGCCGCGGCTCACGGCGAAGCCGAGCAGCTCGCCTTCGTAGAAGATCGGCATGGTGAAGGTGATGTCGTTGATGTGCGTTCCGCCCTGGTACGGGTCGTTAAGCGCGATCACGTCGCCCGGCTTCAGCGAAGCGATCGGGAACCGGCCGATTGCGGCGTCGGCGCTGTACTGCATGGCGGCGAGATGGACCGGGCAGTTGGCCGCCTGGGCAAGCAGCCGGACCTGCGGATCGTAGATCGCGTTCGAGAAGTCGAGGATGTCCGCCAGGATCGGCGAGAAGGACGTCCTCTGCATGATCGTGGTCATGCGGTTGCAGGCATATTCGAAGCTGTTGCGCAGGACTTCGAACGTGACCGGGTCCATGCGGTCGGAAATATCGATCTTTTGCGCCGCGGCGCTTCCGGAAGCCATTGTCGTTCCCCTGTCGCTTTCAGTTTGCGATCGTGACGATGAGATTGCCGCTGCCGTCGACCTCGCCGCGCGAGCCGGGCGGGAGAACCGCGATCGAGTCCGCGTATTCGACGATGCTCGGCCCCTTGACGATGGAGCCCGGCCCCAGATCCGTGTTGCTGTAGAGCGACGACTTGACCCAGTGCCCGTCGAAGTAGACGTCGCGGCTGGCGCCGTTGCCCTTGCCTTTTTCCGACCCGAAATTGAAATGCGGCGGCTCTTTCAATGCGCCGACCGCGGTCACGCCGAGCGCCACGAAAGCAATCGGGAAGTCGTCCGAGCTGACGCCGTATTCGAGGCGGTGCGCCTTGTGGAAGGTTTCGGCGATCGCGCCGATCTGCGACTTGGCGATCGTCCCGCCCGGGATGTCGGTGTCGACCTCATAGGTCTGGCCGACATAACGCATCTGCGCGGTGCGGGTGATCGTCGTGTCCGACGCGCCGATGCCGTCCGCCCGCAGACGTTCGCGCGCCTTTTCCTCCAGTTCGGCATAGATGCGGTTGAGGTCGGCGACATCGACCTCGTCGAGCGAGGCATAATGGAAGGCCTCGATGTCGTGGCGGATGTTCATCGCGGTGGCGCCGAAGGCGGATGCGACGCCGGCCTGGCCCGGTATGATGACCTTGGGGATGTTCATCGCCTGGGCGACGAAGCAGGCATGCATCGGGCCGGCGCCGCCAAAACTCGCCAGCACGAAATCGCGCGGGTCGCGTGCGCGGGCGACGACGACGCCGCGCACGGCCTGGGCCATGGTCTCGCAGGAGATGCGGATCATCCCTTCTGCCGTCTCGAGGCGCGACAGCCCGATCCTGGCGGCCAGCCCGTCGATCGCCTTCTCGGCCGCGGCGAGGTCGAGCGCGAACTTGTCGGACAGCGACGGATTGAGCGTGCCGAGGATGAGATTGGCGTCGGTGATCGTCGGCTCGGTTCCGCCGCGGCGATAGCATGCCGGTCCGGGCTCCGAGCCGGCGCTGCGCGGCCCAACGCGCAGCGAACCGCCTTCGTCGACCCAGCCGATCGAGCCCCCGCCGGCGCCGACGGAGTGGATGTCGAGCATCGGCACGCTGACCGGCACTTCCCATTCGAGCTCGTAGCTGTGCGTGATGAGGCCGCGCCCATGCTCGACGATCGAGGCATCGAAGCTGGTGCCGCCGACATCGGTGTGGATGATGTTGTCGAAGTTGGTCGTCCGGCTGAGATAAGAGGCGTATGCGACGCCGCCGGCCGGGCCGGATTCGATCAGCTCCTCCGGACGTTGCTTTGCGTTCTTGGCGCCCATGACGCCGCCATTGCTCTTGAGGATCAGCAGCGAACCGCGGAACCCCTTCAGCCTGAGGGCTTCCTCGAGGCGATCGAAGTAGGCCGTCATCACCGGCATCATGCAGGCGCGGATGGCGGTCGTGGTGAAGCGCCCGTGCTCGCGAAAGATCGCGCGGGTCTCTGCCGAAATGACGATGTAGGCGTCGGGATTGTACTCGCGCACGATCTCCCGCATCCGCTCCTCATGCGCGGGATTGGCGTAAGAATTGATGAAGCCGATGCCCACCGACTCGATGCCGCGCTCGGCGATCGTCTGGGCAACCCGCCGGGCGACGTCCTCGTCGAGCGGCCGGCGCGTCCCATCCCTGACCGACATCCGCTCCGGTATGGCGAAGCGGTTTCTGCGCCGGATCAGCGGCTCGGGCTTGGTCTGGTAGGGATCGTAGAGCGCCTTGCGATGCTGGCGGCCGATCTCGATCGTATCGCGGAAGCCTTCAGTGGTGATGAACGCAGCGTCCGGATAGCTGCGCTCGATCAGCGAATTGGTCGCCGTCGTGGTGCCGTGCATGAGATAGGAGATCTGGTCGAACGGAATGCCGGCGGCCTCGATCGCCTGGACCACGCCGCGCGAGCGATCATCCTTCGTCGTCAACACTTTCGCTGTCTTGTAGGATTTGTTCGCCTCTTCCCAGGCGAAGAGATCGGTGAACGTACCTCCGACGTCGATGCCGACACGCCACATACAGAATTCCCCTTTGTTTCACCGCTCGGTCTGACTTTCGCCGGGCGGCTTGTTTGACAAGAACTCTACATGTCAATTGTAGACTGTCAAGGAAGGATGTAGGGTTTTTGCGAGCGGAAAATGACGCGACGCCGGCTTGCAACCGGCTCGGCAATAGGCGAAGTCGCAACCCAGAAAAATCGTCGCCCGGGAAGGTCTCGAAGACGGGTCGGAAGAGGAGACGAATTACAGCGATGGCACAAAAAGCCAGATCGGACAGGGAGCTCAAGATTTCCGACCTCAGCCGCCTGACGGGCGTCCCTGTATCGACCCTTCGTGTCTGGGGCGAGCACGGCCTACTGCATCCGAAAGTCACGCCGGCGGGCTACCGCATCTATAATGAGAGCCACGTTAAGCAGGTCGCCGACATCAAGCGGCTGCGCACGCTGCAGGGCCTCAGCATCGCCGCGATCAAGTCGGCGCTCCCCGACGGAACGGCTTCCGCCGCCTCGGAGGCGGCCGAAGCCGGAAACGTCCCGGAAGGCAACGGAAATTCTATCGGGGCGCGCCTGCGGGCTTTGCGGCGCGCGCGCAACTACACCATACGCGAGGCTGCCGAGGCCGCCGGGGTCGAACCGTCGGTGCTTGCCTCGATCGAGCGGACGTCGCTCGGTGTGCAAATCCCCGAGGCGAAGGCACTCGCGACGTTCTACGGCGTCACGCTCACGTCGCTGATGGCAAGGGCGCTTTCAGATGCGAACCGCGAGGTGTCCACCCTTTCCGACGGCGGCCAGATCCTGCCGACGCTGGGCCGGGGCCTGCGCATCGAGCAGCTCGCGACCGGGCGCGACATGATGGATTGCCAGCGCTGGTTCATCGATCCAGGCGTCAACAGCCACGGAGCCTACAGCCATGACGGGGAGGAGTTCGTCTACGTGCTTCTCGGCGAGTTCAGGCTGGTGATCGAGGATACGCGCATCCACCATCTGCACCAGGGCGAAAGCATCTACTTCAAGAGCAATTGGAAGCACGCCTGGAGCAATCCGGGCAAGACCACGACGGTTCTGCTCTGGGTCAACACGCCGCCGAGCTTCTGATGCGGCGTGGGCGGCGGCGTCCCGCCGCCGTGGCAGGCGGGATGCCCGACCTGTCTACAGCTTCATTTCGTAGAGGTTGAACGCGCTCTTGGCCGCATGGCGGTCATAGAGCGTGCGGGCGCGGTAATTGTCGTCGCCGGTCAGCCAGCGAATGATCGCCCAGCCGCGGGCCCGGCCGATATCGGCAAGATGCTCGAGCATGCGGGCACCGATGCGGTTGCCGCGCACCTCCGGATCGACATAGAGGTCGTCGAGGAAGCCAATCTCGGCTCCCGCCATCGGTCGCGGCATGGAACGGAAATGGGCGATCGCGGCCGGCTTGCCATCGACGAAAGCCATTGCTCCCTCGAGCCCGTGCCGCGGGTCCAGCAGCCAGGTCCACACCTGTTCCGCGATTTCGGGCGTCATCTCTCGCTTGTAGAACTGGACATACAAGGTGAAGAGGCGCTCCCAGTCGGCTCGAAAACCGGTGCACTCTTCGATCGGACGGATTTCACATGTCATTCGAACACCCCCGCAGGCGCAAAAGTCGGTACTCAGCGTACAGGATCCGTGCCAGAGTTTGTAGAGTTTTCTGGGCAAACTCCGCAAGTCTCTGGCATAGTTGTTTCGCTGTGTTTGCGTAAGCTGCCAGGCGTCAGGCGCCGGGGCGGCGCCGAGTTCTTCAGCGGCGGCGCCGCCTTGATCCGACCTCGCCTTCAAAATCTGCACGAACCCGGATCCCGAAGGTGCGGCTCGGCCACCGTCTCGTCGTCCCTTCGACGGGCTCAGGACGGGGAGACGGAAGAAGTCACCACCGCGTCTTCTCGCCCGGCGCGGCCGGCTCGATCGCCAGCGCGTGCACGCCGGCGGCAAGCTCGTCGGCAAGCAGCGCGTTCACCGCGCGATGCCGATCGATGCGGCTCATCGCGGCAAATTTCTCGGCCACGATGCGCACGCGAAAGTGCGTCTCGCCGGTGCCGTCGAACGTCTCCTCATGGCCGCGGTCGGTGTGATGGTGGCCGGCATGCAGGTGGCTCTCGTTGACGACCGCCAGCCGCTCGGGCGCAAAAGCCTCTCTGAGTTTCGCTTCGATCCTGCTCTGCATCGACATCGGAAAACTCCGCACCTATATGGGGGAAGCGGCTCGAGGCCGCCTTTTCGCCCTTTGCGATTCAGGGGTAGGGCGAACATCCCGGCAAAAGTCAATTCTTGTTTCGCAAGGCGAACACCCCATAAATGGGGCGGAGAGCGCATGAAGGCCTATCCCAAATATTTCGAGAAGATCCGCGTGCGGCGCGATCCCGAGGCGGAGCTCAAGTCGCGCGCCCCGCGCTGCCAGTGGGATGGCTGCGAGGAGGCGGGCACGCACCGCGCGCCGGTCGGACGGCTGCGCGAGGGCGAGTATTTCCGCTTCTGCTTCAACCATGTGCGCGAGTACAACAAGGGCTTCAACTATTTCTCCGGCCTCGCCGACAGCGACATTGCGCGTTTCCAGAAGGAGGCGCAGACCGGCCACCGGCCGACCTGGAAGATGGGCGCCAATGCCGGCCCCCGTTCCGCCCCCGATTATGCGCAGATGCGCTCCGGCCGGGCCGGCTACTACAAGAACCTGCGTGACCCGTTCAATCTGTTCGGCACCTGGCGCGAGAACGGGCCGCCGCGCGAGCGCAAGGCACGGCCGCTTGAGGCCAAGGCCCTGGAAACGCTTGGTCTTGACGCAAAGGCGACTGGCGAAGACATCAAGGCGCGTTATAAGCAGCTTGTGAAACGCCACCATCCGGATGCGAATGGCGGCGATCGGGGCTCCGAAGACCGCTTCCGCGATGTGCTCAATGCCTATCGCGTGCTGAAGCAGGCGGGTTTGTGTTAGACACGGCTTCTGCTAAGGACGCCTCCGAAAAAGCGATAGAATTGCCGGCGAAGGGTTTTTGGACACCCTCGCGCGTGGAGTGATGATGAACAGGGTTGACCGCGATATCGCGAACCTTCCCGACACCACCGTGTCGGTGAAGGAGAAATTCGGCTTTGATTCCAAGATGGTGGTGCCGGCCTATTCGGTCGCGACCGAGCACGTGCCGGACATCGACCCCGACTACCTGTTCGACAAGCAGACGACGCTCGCCATCCTCTCCGGCTTTGCCTACAACCGCCGCGTCATGGTTTCCGGCTACCACGGCACCGGCAAGTCGACCCATATCGAGCAGGTCGCAGCCCGCCTGAACTGGCCCTGCGTGCGCGTCAACCTCGACAGCCATGTCAGCCGTATCGACCTCGTCGGCAAGGACGCGATCGTGCTGAAGGACGGCAAGCAGGTCACCGAATTCCGCGACGGCATCCTGCCCTGGGCCTACCAGCACAACATCGCGCTCTGCTTCGACGAGTATGACGCCGGCCGCCCGGACGTGATGTTCGTGATCCAGCGCGTGCTGGAATCGTCGGGCCGCCTCACTCTGCTCGACCAGAGCCGCGTCATCCGGCCGCACCCGGCCTTCCGCCTGTTCTCGACCGCCAACACGGTGGGCCTGGGCGACACCACCGGCCTCTATCACGGCACGCAGCAGATCAACCAGGCGCAGATGGACCGCTGGTCGATCGTGACCACGCTCAACTACCTGCCGCACGACAACGAGGTTGCGATCGTGCTGGCCAAAGCCAAGCACTACCGCAACGACAAGGGCAAGGACACGGTCAACAAGATGGTCCGCGTCGCCGACATGACCCGCTCGGCCTTCATGAACGGCGACCTGTCGACCGTCATGAGCCCGCGCACCGTCATCACCTGGGCCGAGAACGCCGAGATTTTCGGCGATGTCGGCCTCGCGTTCCGGCTGACCTTCCTGAACAAGTGCGACGAGCTCGAGCGTTCGGTCGTGGCCGAGTTCTACCAGCGTGCCTTCGGCCAGGAGCTGCCCGAAAGTGCGGCCAACGTGGTGCTCGCATGATGCACGCGCTTCGCGGTGCCCTCACCGCGTCCGCATTGCTTGCGCTGACCTTCGCCGCGCAGGCCGCCGATCCTGTGCTGCGGCTCGGCGGCGCCGTGAATTACCGCAACTACCCCGGCGTCGCCAAGCTTCTGTTCGGCGCGCTGGAGAAGCCGGTCGTGCTCGACATCACCATCCCGGTCGACAATGAGGAGGCCGAGGGTCACCTGACCACCTTCGTGCTCGACGGCCAGTTCGAGATCGCGCACCTCGCCGGCGCGGATGGCTCCAGGATCTATGCCGACACGGGCTTCGAGCTCGTCGATGACAACCATTACACGCTGAAAGGCGCCTTCAAGGTGATGTCGGGCGGCGTGCATTCCGGCATCCCGTATCTGCTGCTCGAGCCGACCGAAGTGCCGGGCGACGCGGCCTACAAGGACATCGCTGCCGCATCGCTGGAGCCGGCGAACTGAGGTCAGATGGCGGGGCCAGGCGACAACACACGCGGCAAATCCAAAACCGGCAGCGAGGCTGACGCCTTCAAGCGCTCGGTGTCGGTGTGCATGCGCGCGATCGCCGGCGACAAGGACTTCGAGGTCGCCTTCTCCAAGGAGCGGCCGGCGCTGGCGGGAAATCGCGCCCGCCTGCCCGATTTGCCGAAGAAGCCGTCGGGCAACGACATCGCGATCACGCGCGGCCTGGGCGATTCGATGGCGCTGAAACGCGCCTGCCACGACATGCGCATCCACGCCCGGCTGGCGCCGGAAGGCAAGCAGGCGCGTGCGGTCTTCGACGCGGTGGAGCAGGCACGCGTCGAGGCGATCGGCAGCCGCGCCATGCAGGGCGTGGCCGACAATATCGGCTCGATGCTGGAAGACAAATACGCTCGCGCCAACCTGGCCGACGTGCGCGAGCGCGCCGACGCGCCGATCGAGGAAGCCGTCGCCATGCTGGTGCGCGAAAAGCTCACCGGCCGCGCCGCGCCGAAGAGCGGCGAGCGTGTGGTCGGCCTCTGGCGCGACTGGATCGAGGAGAAGGCCGGCGAGGATCTCGATGGCCTTGCCGAAAAGCTCGACGACCAGCAGGCTTTCGCGCGCGTCGTGCGCGACATGCTCGCCTCCATGGAGATGGCCGAGGAGCTCGGCGACGACCAGGAGACGGACGACAGCGAGGACGAAAGCGACGACCAGCCGCAGGGCGAGGACCGCAGCGAGGAAGGCGGCGAGCAGGACACCGGCGCCGACGAGTCGCAGTCCGACGACCAGGACGCCTCCAGCGAGGACCAGGATGCCGGCGAGATGGAGGCGACCGACGCCTCCGCCGACGATGCCGCCGACGAGGACGAGGCCGACGCCGAGACGCCGGGCGAGACGCGCCGTCCGGAAAATCCCTTCACCAATCTGCCGAAGGAGATCGACTACAAGGTCTTCACCACGGCCTTCGACGAGACTGTCGGCGCGGAGGAGTTGTGCGAGGAAGAGGAGCTCGACCGGCTACGCGCTTTCCTCGACAAGCAGCTTTCCAATTTGCAGGGCGTGGTCGGGCGGCTCGCCAACCGGCTGCAGCGCCGCCTGATGGCGCAGCAGAACCGCTCATGGGATTTCGATCTCGAGGAGGGCGTGCTCGACTCCGCCCGCCTGGTGCGCGTCATTCTCGACCCGATGCAGCCGCTGTCCTTCAAGCAGGAGCGCGACACGAAGTTCCGCGACACGGTGGTGACGCTGCTGCTCGACAATTCCGGCTCGATGCGCGGCCGCCCGATCACGGTGGCGGCGACCTGCGCCGACATCCTTGCGCGCACGCTCGAGCGCTGCGGCGTGCGCGTCGAGATCCTCGGCTTCACCACGCGTGCCTGGAAAGGCGGCCAGGCGCGCGAGAAATGGCTGCGCGACGGCAAGCCGCCGAGCCCCGGCCGGCTCAACGATCTGCGCCACATCGTCTACAAGAGTGCCGACGCACCCTGGCGGCGGGCACGGCGCAATCTCGGCCTGATGATGCGCGAGGGCCTGCTCAAGGAGAACATCGACGGCGAGGCGCTGCTTTGGGCGCACAATCGCCTGATCCAGCGACCCGAGCAGCGCCGTATCCTGATGATGATCTCGGATGGCGCGCCGGTCGACGATTCCACGCTCTCGGTCAATCCGGGCAACTATCTCGAGCGCCATCTGCGCGCCGTCATCGAACTGATCGAGACGCGCTCGCCGGTTGAGCTGCTCGCCATCGGCATCGGCCACGACGTCACCCGCTATTATCGCCGCGCCGTCACCATCGTCGACGCCGAGGAGCTTGCCGGCGCCATGACCGAGCAGCTTGCCGCGCTGTTCGGCGAGGAAACGCAGCGCGACACAAGCCGCAGCCCGAGACGCGCCGCATGAGGCAGGTTTCTTTCCCGCGATTTTTCCGCGCGACGATGCTCGCGCTTGCCGCAGCGGCGGCGACCGTCGGCTGGCCGGTCCGCGCCTCCGAGATCGAGCGTTTCGAAGTGACGACGCGGCCGATCCGCAGCTTCCACATCGGCAGCGATCAAAAGCTGTTCGGCCCGCTCGAATTCGTCGGCGGCATGGAGATGGTGGCAGGCAACAGCGATTTCGGCGCCTTGTCGTCCTTTCGCTTCCTGACCCCGGGCCAGGATTTCATGGGTGTCGCCGACACCGGCTTCTGGTTCTTCGGCTCGATCAGGCGCGACGCGGAAGGCCGCCCGGAAGGCGTCGACAATTTCCGCATGGTGCAGATGGTCGACGAGACCGGGGCGCCGGTCTCGCGCAAATGGCTGGTCGACGCCGAGGGCCTGGACGTCAAGGACGGCATCGCCACGGTCGGCTTCGAGCGCAACCACCGGATCGCGCAGTTCCGCATCGATCCGGAGAATATGGGACCGGCCTTCAAGGAGCTGCCCTATCTCGTTCCGCAAAACGAGCTGCGCCAGAACAAGGGTTTCGAGACGGTCGTGCGCGCCCACCCCCACGGCCAGCACGCCGGCGGGCTGGTCATCGTTTCCGAACGCTCGATCGACAGAAAAGGCAATGTCTTCGCGGCCATCATCGAGGGGCCGAACCAGGGCATCTTCAAGGTCAAGCGCAACGGCAATTTCGACATCACCGACGGCTCTTTCCTGCCGGACGGGGACCTGCTCCTGCTCGAGCGCAGCTTCACCATGGCCGACGGGGTGAAGATGCGCGTGCGCCGCATCTATGGCGAAACGGTCGCCAAGGGCGAGATCGCCGACGGGCCGGTGCTGTTCGAGGCCGACATGGGCTACCAGATCGACAACATGGAAGGCCTCGACGTCTGGCAGCGCGCCGACGGGGCGGTCATGGTCTCGCTGATGTCGGACGACAACCACTCGCTCCTGCAGCGCAACCTCTATCTGGAATTCATCCTGCACGCGGATTGAGCGCCGGGGCGAGCGAAGTGCGCGAGGGCCCGGCCCGAGGATGCCGCGCCTATGGCTGCCGTGCTTCGACGTTCCAGGGGGCGCTTGGCGCCGATCAAATTCCGACTCAAAGCCTTACAGCCATTCACTTTTCTTTTTTGCCGGCTAGCCGAGTTGAGGGAACCATGACAGTTCCATGACAGTTATCTGCTGTCATTCTTCGGAGCTCGGGATTGAACACCGCCGCGGACGCCCCGCCCGCAACGTCAGAGAGCGTGACCGATGTCGAGGCATCGGCGCGCACAAGGCGGCCACGCCCGGGTCGCTGGCTGCCGACCATCCGCTCGCTCGTCGAAACGTTGATCGCCTCGATCGTTCTGGCCTTTGTGGTCGAGGCGATTGCCCGCGGTTCTGCGGCCGATGCCGTGCGCTTCTTTCTCGACGCAGGCCGGCCCGGCCTGGCGACCGTCGGTTTGTTCGCGCTGCTGATCCTGTCCTTCGATGCCCTGGTCGGCCGCGCCCATGCCGGCTTTTTCATCGTCAGCATCGCGGCGCTGGTGCTTGCTTTCGTCGGCTCGCAGAAAGCCTTCTATCTCGGCGATCCGCTCTATCCGTCCGACATCTTCTACGCCAACCAGATCATGGAGCTGATGCCGCTGCTGGTGCGCGAACGGCCTCTGCAGGCGATTGCCTTCACGGCGGCAGGCATCTGCACGCTTGCGCTGCTCTTCGCCGCATGGCGCTGGAGCCGGCCGCGCTGCAAGCCGATCCGGCGATTCGGCCGCCTGTCGCGGCTCGTCGTCGCCGTGCCGGTGCTCTACGGTTTCTTCGGGATCATGGACTACGCCAGCTTCTCCTGGACCCGCGACCGGCTCGGCATCTTCCCGATGATGTGGGACCAGCGCGAGAACTATGCCTATAACGGCTTCGCCGTCGCCTTCGCGCTCAACGTGCCGATGGCCAAGATCGCGACCCCGGAAGGCTATTCGGCGCAGGCGATCGAGGCAGCCGTGCCGCCGGCGGCCGGCATCGTGCTGCCGTTCGAGCGGCCCGACATCATCATCGTGATGAGCGAATCCTTCTGGGACCCGCTGCGCCTGCCGAATGTCGAGATCACGCCCGATCCGATCGCCGATGTGCGGGCGCTGCAATCGGGCCATGTCTTCTCGCCGGAATTCGGCGGCATGACCGCCAATGTCGAGTTCGAGGCGCTGACCGGCTTCAGCAATGCCTTGCTGCCTTACGGCAGCATCCCGTATCAGCAGTATGTGCGCGAGCCGATCCCCTCGCTCGCCACCTTCCTCGGCGGCGAAGGCTACGAGACGCTCGCCATCCATCCCTTCGTCGGCTGGTTCTGGAACCGCAGCAAGGTCTACGAGTCGTTCGGCTTCGACCGCTTCCTATCGGAGGAGAACCTGCCGGCGCTCGAAAAGCGCGGGCCGCTCGTTTCCGACGCTGCGCTGACCGAAGAGATGATCCGCCAGGCCGACGCGGCCGACAGGCCGCTCTTCATGTTCGCTGTCAGCCTGCAGAGCCATGGCCCCTACGAGCCCGGCCGTTATCCCGATCCCTCGCACACCGTCTCCGCACCGGTATCCGACTGGGCCGAGGCCTCGATCCTGACCTATGCCGAAGGCGCCTCCGACGCCGACAAGAGCCTGAAGCGCCTGATCGAATGGGCGAAGCAGCGCGAGCGCCCGACCGTCATCGCCTTCTTCGGCGATCACCTGCCGCCGCTCGGGCCCGTCTATGTCGAGACCGGCTTCCTCGCCGAGCCGGTGGCGCCGCGCAAGGGATCGGCGGCGGATATGGCTGCCCACCACGAGACGCCGCTGGTCGTGTGGTCGAACCGCACCGGCGTGGTGCGCGACATCGGCACGGTGAGCCCGGCCTACCTGCCCATGCATGTGCTGAAGGCCGCCGGCATCTCGCATCCGTTCTACACGGATTTCCTCGGCGGCCTCAGCGAGCGTTTCGCCATCATCGACCGCTATCTTCTGGTCGCGCCCGACGGCACCGGCACAGCCGACTGGCTGACGGCGAAAAAGATCGATCCGGCGCTCGACGACTACCGGCTGATCCAGCACGACATGATGTTCGGCAAGCAGTTCGGGGCGGAGCGCTTCTTCCCGCAGGGACCCACGGCTGACGGTCCGCCGATCGCGGAGACGCCTGCGGCATTGCCTTTCCCGATGGCGCCCGCGGCCGCGCCGGTCAGCCCAGAGCTTTCTCCACCCGGCTTCGGATTTCGGCCAACGTGAAGGGTTTCTGCACGACGTCGACGATCACGCCGTTCAGATCCTCTGCCCGCTCGCGCTGGTCGGCATAGCCGGTCATCAGCATGATCTTGAGCTGCGGGTATTTCGCCGTCGCGGCCTTGGCGAGCTCGATGCCGTCCACCTCCGGCATGCGGATGTCGGAGACCACCAGGTCGTAGCGCCCGTCTGCGCCTTCGATGCGTTGCAGCCCGGCTGCGCCGTCGCATGCCATATCGACAGCATGCCCGGCTTTCTCGAGTGCGCGGGCTGAAAGCACACGCACGGAATCATCGTCCTCAACGATCAGGATCCTGGCCATGGCCGGGACTATTGCGGCGAAGTCTTGACGTTCGGTGAAACGGCAGGCGGGCCAGCCTCTATTGCCAAAGGTCGAGCTTAAGCCGGGTCGTAAACTCTTCGATGCTGCCGGTGAAACGGTTTCGGTCTATGGCTGGGCCATCGAAGTCCGGCGGCGCGTTCTCCCTGCCATCGCTGAATTGCCAGATGAACGGACGGTCATAGCCAAGCGGAGGACGCGGTGCTTCCTGGCTGTAATGCTGCAACCAGAGCATGCCGCTCGCCAGCAGGTCCGGCGGCAGCTCGAGAAAATTCTCGAAGAAGAATGTGTTGGCGAAGAGGATCACCGGCTGTCCTGTCCCGCGCTGCGACCATTCATGCCAAGCCTGGATCGCAGCCAGGTCGCGCGCGGGCACCGGTTTGCCGCGGGCGGCGCTATGCAGGTCGAGCGCCGGCCCGAGGTCACAAGCGCGCCGGCCTGCTGCTGAAATCGTCGAGTCGAAGAAGCGAATCTGCTGGCCGACATCCTGGCCGTAGCGCATGACGTGGTACGCGCCGCGCACGAGACCGAGCTGTCCGGCCATCGCCCAGTTCTTCAGGAACGCCGGGTCGGCGAAGCCCCTACCCTCGGTCGCCTTCATGATGACGAATGAGTTGCCCTCATTGATCAACTCCTTCCAGGGAACCACCTTGTTATGGTGGCTGACGTCGAACCCGCGAATGACGGGCACGCCCTGCGACGGGTCGGCAAGCAGCCGCGCGAGGATCGTGTCCTTGCAGGCCAGGGCCGGGACGTTCTGCGCCGGCATCACCGGCAATGTCGTGCTTTCGGCGGACAGCGGCGCGAAGGAGGCTTGCCTGAAGCTCCGGTTGAGGGAGCTCTCGTCTGTCGTTGGATGGAGGCTCGGGTTTAGACAGGCGAAATCGTTGATCGCTTGCTCCTCGTCGTCGGCAGCTTCGGGCGTGAAGCCGGAGCATTCGAGGATGAAATCCTTGGTCGCCAGGATCAGGCAACCCTCGACATATTCATGTTCGGTCTCGCGCGAGAGGTCGTTGCAGCGCCGTGCGAAGACGGCGCGCGCCTTGAACTTGTCGCGCAGCTCCTTCTGCTCGTTCGTGGCAAGCTTGGTGAACATCGCGTCGTAGATGTGCTTGGGGCGCTGCGCGATGGAGACGGTGGTCGCAAGGCCAACCAGGCCAACCACGATGGCGACCGAGAGCCAGGCAAGGATCTTCACCGGCAGTTCGACGAATCGCCGGTTGGACTCTTCGATGCGTGTGAAGAGAAACAGCACGAACATGAAGATGATGACGACGGCGGCAAGCACGAACAGGCCGGTCAGCGACCCTTTCCCGTCGCCAGAGGCGGCCCGGAAAATCGTCCAGATCAGCGCCGTCGCCGCCGCGATGCCGACCAGCCCGAAGGCATAGCGAACATAGGGAACGTGCTTTACCGCCTGATCGAGGACACCGACGAGCCCATTCGCGCTTTTCTTGTCGTCCGCGAGGCCCGCGTCCTGCGGCGGCTTTTCAGGTTCTGGCGCTGCCCCTGCCGGGGCCGGCTGCCGCTCTCCAGTTCCTCTGGTTCGCTTGCCGGACTGTTTTGCCATGCCGCAGTCTCCGCTTAGCGATGCGGGCTCCTGCGGCCCTCCTCAGGTTCGCAAGAATACGCAAGATTAAAGCAGATTTGGCCCGACTTTGCCATGCGCTGCCGAAATGCCGGGGCAGAGCAGGCTTGGTACGGTGACAACGCTCTTAAAGCAGGGGCACGGATTTTTGCTCAGGCGTCGCCGCGCACCACCCCGACAAAGGGCAGCTCGCGGAAGGCGTGCGCCACGTCCATGCCATAGCCGACGACGAAATAATCCGGGCATTCGAAGCCGACGAAATCGGCCTTCAGCTCGGTTTGGCGGCGCGTGTGCTTGTCGAGCAGCACGGCGATCGAGACGCTTTTGGCACCGCGCGACAGCATGAGCTCGCGCGTGAATTTCAGCGTCTTGCCGGACTCCAGAATGTCGTCGATCAACAGCACGTCGCGGCCGGCGACCTGGTTGTCGATGTCGCGCAGCACCCGCACCTCGCCGCTCGTCGTTCCGGTGCCGTAGCTCGATATGAAGATGAACTCGACCTCGGGCGACAGCCCGGTGTCGTGCATGGCGCGGATCAGGTCCGCGGCGAAGATGAAGGAGCCTTTCAGGATCGAGATGACCAGGAGGTCGTGATAGTTGCGGGCAGCGATTTCCTTGGCGAGCTCGAGATTGCGGCGAGCGATTGCCGAGGCGCTGAAGAAGACCTCAATATCCTTGCCTCTCACCACCGGCATAGACGTTATCTTCCCTGAAACCGACCGCGACGGACTTCACCCCGTCCATAGGCACTTCCAGCCGGCTCGAAAAGGCGAAACGCTGGCCGGGCCCAAGCGGCCGGTCGGATGTCCCCAGATTGTAGCGGCTGATGCGGCCGGCATTGCCCGTCACCTTGATCTCGATAGCGGGCATCGTGACAGGCGCCGCTCCGTCGTTCACCGCCGCGCCGCCGACGCTGAGGAACGGCCTGTTGCCGGCGCTGGTCACGCTCGACGTCACGTCGACGATGCGCAGCGCCGTTGCCGTGCCGAACGATTGCTGACTGCCTCCCAGCACCAGCGCATGTCCGCCGGACAGCCAGAAGGCGCAGGCGACGAGCGTGAGACCGGCGACCCAGAACAGCAACCCGCCGCGCTGCCTGCCTTGCCTCGCCGCGGCATTGCGCTTGAGCGTGTCCATGCCGCTGACAAGCCGCGCCGGCCCGACATTGGCAGGCGCCGGCCGCGCGCCGAAGGCGACCTCCTCCACCAGCGTCTCGAACTCGGCGTCGATGATTTGGGCATCGGCCGCAGCCCCTGCCCGGACGGCAGGCGCCGAAGCCATGATTTCGCCGGAAACCAAGCGTGCTTTGACCGCGTGAGCCATGGCGGACGGCGTCCTTTCCAACTCGTGTATTTTTGGTAAACCGAAATGGTTAACGCTTCCCAACCGGAAGCTGCCGGTTAACTGGCGGTTAACCTCCGGTTAACCACGCGGGCCGATGGTCGAACGGCAGTCACCGCGCTCGCGCGGATACATTCGCTGGAAAATCGCTTCTGAAAGACCGGCTGTGATCAGCTTCGAGAATGTCGGCCTGCGCTACGGAATGGGACCGGAGATCCTCCGCGATATCTCGTTCCAGATTCCGGCGCGCTCGTTCCAGTTCCTGAGCGGCCCGTCCGGCGCGGGAAAGACCACGCTGCTGCGGCTGCTCTTCCTGTCGCTGAAGCCGACGCGCGGGCTGATCACCGTGTTCGGCAAGGATCGTGCGCGCATCGCGCGCAACGAGCTGCCGCAGCTTCGCCGCCGCATCGGCGTCGTGTTTCAGGATTTTCGCCTGCTCGACCACATGACGACCTACGAGAACGTCGCGCTGCCGCTGCGCGTGCGCGGGCGCGAGGAAGCCACCTACCGCAACGACGTGATCGAGCTCCTGCGCTGGGTGGGCCTGGGCGAGCGTATGCATGTGCTGCCGCCGGTGCTCTCGGGCGGCGAGAAGCAGCGCGTGGCGATTGCGCGGGCCTTGATCGAGCAGCCGGAGCTGCTGCTCGCCGACGAGCCGACCGGCAATGTCGATCCGCAGCTCGCGCGTCGCCTGCTTCGCCTTTTCCTCGAGCTCAACCGCCTCGGCACGGCGGTGCTGATCGCCACGCACGATGTCGGCCTGATGGAGCAGGTCGAGGCGCGGCGCATGATCCTCTCCGGCGGCAGGCTCGAAATCTATGACTGAGCGCCCCGACGCAGCGGCGCTGCCGCAGGACCTGTCGATCACCTCGGTGCCGCCGCCGCCGCGGCGCAAGCCCGCGCCGATCGTGCCGCAGGAAAGCGTGGCGGGCCGCGCGCTGATCTTCGTCATCGCCATCATGACCTTCCTCTCCTGCCTGACGCTCGGGGCGGTCACGCTGGTGCGCGACACCGCTTCCGTCTGGCAAGGTCAGATCGCGCGCGAGGCAACGATCCAGATCAAGCCGGCCGAGGGGCTGGACATGGAGGCCGCGCTCACCCGCGCCGCCGGCATCGCCAGGGGTTTCAGCGGCGTCACCGGCGCGCGCATCGTCGATCGGGAGGCGACGGCCCGCCTGCTCGAGCCATGGCTGGGCTCCGGCATCAACCTGGACGAGCTGCCGGTGCCGCGGCTGGTGATCATCACCATCGACGAAGGCAGCCCGCCCGATTTCGCGGCGATGCGGACGCTGCTGCAGCCGGAGGTGCCGACCGCATCGCTCGACGATCATCGAACCTGGGTCGACCGGCTGGTCGCCATGGCCTCGACCACCGTCACCATCGGCATCGCCGTCCTGGTGCTGATGCTGTCGGCGACGGTGCTTTCGGTCGTCTTCGCCACCCGCGGCGCCATGGCCGGCAACGGCCATATCATCGAGGTGCTGCATTTCGTCGGCGCCGAAGCCGCCTTCATCGCGCAGGAGTTCCGCCGCCACTTCCTTGCGACGGGAATGAAGGGGGCTGCCGCCGGCGGCGTCGCGGCCATCATCGTCTTCGTGTTCTTCTCGTTCTGGTCGTCACGCTACATGGCGACGCCGGAAGCCGACCAGGCGACCGCGCTGTTCGGCACCTTCTCGATCGGCATCGACGGTTATGCCGGCGTGGCGCTGATCGTGCTGGTGATCTCCGCGCTCACCGCCGCAACCTCGCATGTCACGGTCGTGACCTATCTCAGCGAGATCGAACTGCGCCATCCGGAAGGGGCTTGAGCGCTCACGGATGGCGACACGCTGCAACGCTTTTTGTCCGCGCAACCGGGATTCCTCCTGTTGGCTGCCGCATTTTGAAGGCAGCGTTTCATCATGGCGGGAGTTGAACCTGCGCATCGTGCGGTCCGTACAATGCCGGTCGTGAAGCCGAGGCGGCTGGCGCGCGCCGTCGGCCGCGCCGCCATGGCCGTCATGACGGCGGCGACCGTGTTTGTCGTCGGCTTCGGCCTGTTCGCCGGGCATATCAGCAGCCTCGCCACCCCCGAAAACCCGGAGCGGGCGGACGCGATCATCGTGCTGACCGGCGGCCAGGCGCGCATCGACGCGGCGGTCGCGCTGCTCAAATCGGGCGCCGGGCAGCGCCTGCTGATCAGCGGCGTCAATCCGGTTGCCAATGCCGACGACATCAGCGCCATGACCGGCGGCGACAAGCAGCTTTTTGCCTGCTGCGTCGACATCGACCATGCGGCGCTCGATACGATCGGCAATGCCGAGGAGAGCGCGAAATGGGTGACGAGCCACGCCTATAGCCGCGTCATCCTGGTCACCAACAACTACCACATGCCGCGCAGCCTGCTCGAGATGCGCCGCCTGATCGGGGCCGCGGAGCTGGTTCCGTACCCGGTGGTCAACACCAGGCAGGACGGCGGCAACTGGCTGACCGAGCCCGATGTGCTGCGCGTGCTGTTCACCGAATACATGAAATATCTCGCGGCGCTGGCGCGCGGCGTGCTGCCGGGCTCGCAGGCGCCAGCCGGCTCGATGCTTTCGGCCTCTGCTCGCTGATCGCGATTTTCTTTTCGGAAGGGTTTGTTGTAACGACGGGCGCGTCCCGCCTGGAGCGGGTTGAACCGACGTGCCGTCGTTCACCCTGCTCCAAGCTTCGTTCTGCCGCATGATCTTGTCCGGAAAGTATGGGACTTTTCGGGATCATGCTCCTGGCTGCCTGATGACAATTCTCCGCTCGCTGGCGTTCAACGTCGCCTTCTACGTGAACCTGATCGTCCAGATGATCTTCTGGACGCCGTTCTATTTCCTCGCGCCGCGCAAGACCGCCTGGTATGTGCCGAAGTTCTGGGCGCGTTCGTGCAAATGGCTGCACGAGACCATCGCCGGCACCAGGAACGACGTCACCGGCCTGGAGAACGTACCGGACGGCTCTTTCATCCTGGCGCCGAAACACCAGTCCTTCTGGGATGCCATCGCCTTCTTCCATCTGCTCGATGACCCGCTCTACATCCTCAAGCGCGAGCTGACCTGGATCCCCTTCTTCGGCTGGTACATCATGAAGATGCGCATGATCCCGGTCGATCGCGGCAGCCGGGCCAAGGCCCTGAAAGGGGTCGTGGCCGCGACCAAGGCCGAGATGGCGCGCAACCCCCGGCAATTGATCATCTATCCGGAAGGCACGCGCCGCGCGCCGGGCGACGCGCCGTCCTACAAATACGGGATCGTCGAGCTCTACGACCAGTTGAAACTCCCCGTCGTGCCGGTCGCGCATGCCGCAGGGCTCTACTGGCCGCGGCGCAAGTTCATGCGTTATCCCGGCACCATCCACGCCCGCTTCCTGCCGCCCATCCCGGCCGGCCTCAGCCGCGAAGAGTTTCTGGCGCGGCTGGTGGCCGAGACCGAAACCGCCTGCGACCAGATCCTGATCGACGCCGCCACCGGGCCGAACCCGCCGCCGCTCCCGCCGACGGCGGTGAAACGGTTGCGGGAACTGGGTGTCAGGCTGGTGTAAGGATTAGAGCGCGGCTAGAAACTTTGGATAATGCAACGGTGCTCGATGACCTGACGATTCCAGGTTACGATTTCCACATGTTGCGAGGGTTCGACCCGACCCGCTGCACGATCCATGTCAATGGTCCGTGGTGCATTACATTCGAGTTCGAGGGTGGCCACGCATACCGGGTCGATTTCGAGCAAGGCTGAGATCGCGCGGCTTCTCGGAATCTCTCGCCAGCAGCTCTACGACATCCTGGCCGAAAGAAAGCCGGTTAGCCCGAACGTTGCTGCGCGACTGGGAAAGCTCCTTGGCAACGGTCCGGCAATCTGGCTGCGGATGCAGGCGGCCTATGACGCCTGGCATGCCGAGCGCGAGGTCGATGTCAGCAACATTCCGACGCTGAAGGCTGCCTGAGCCTCAGACGCCGACCAGGGCCCCCACCTCCTCCAGCCAGCGATCGCGGATGCCGAGCGCCTGGAGGTGGGTGAGCGTGCTTGCAAGGTAATCCTCGTTCACGCCGGCGCGCCCGACCGCGCCGCTGACGATCGCCGCGGCTTCCGCCGCGTCGAGCGCGCCGGCATATTGCTCATGCGTCCGGTCGACGATGTAGCAGACGGCATCGACCGTCGAGCCGCCCTGCAGGCGCACCGGCAGCGTGCGCTCGAGATAGACGCTGGTCACCAGCTCGCGCTCGCGCAGATAGGCGAGCACCTCCTCGCGCAGCTCGATCGGAACGCGGAAAGCAAGGCCGACACACGACCCGCCGCGATCGAGGCCGAGCACCAGGCCCGGCCGCTCGCGGGTGCCGCGGTGCACGAAAGAATAGACGCAAAGCGACCGGCGGAAGCCGTGGAGCTGCGCCCGGCAGGTCTCGACATGCGCAAAACCCGGGTTCCAGATCAGCGAGCCGTAGCCAAAAACCCAAAAATCGCCCATATCGCCAAGCCACATTCCATCGAAGGCGCCGTTTCGGGCGCCGGGTTAGCGATACGTCCTGCATGCCGTCAAGCGAACGCCGAAAGCCGAACTACAGCCGCCGCTTCGGCTGGTTCACCACCTTCATCGTGATTTTGTTCGGCGGCTACAGCGCCGGCTGGTTCTACGTCGCCGATATGATCGAGACGCGCGCCGGAGAAGCCATCCAGGGCATCAGCCGGAACGGCCGCGCAGCCGAATGCACAAAAATGAAGGCCGAAGGCTTTCCGTTCCGGATCGGACTCTGGTGCGACAGCGTCCGCTATGAGGATGCGCGCTTCGCGATTGCCGCCGACAGCTTCCGCTCGGCCGCGCAGGTCTACGATCCCTTCCACGTCGTGGCGGAGCTCGACAGCCCGGCGACGCTCGACCTGCCCGTGGTCGGCCCGGTCGAGGCGGCGTGGGAGAATTTGCGCGCCAGCGTCAACGCCGATTTCGATTTTCCCGAACGTGCATCCTTCGAGCTGCGCGGGCTGAAGGCCGCGCTCGACCGGAAGCAGACCTCGCTCGAGGTCAAGGCCGGCGAAGCGCATATGCGCCGCAACGGCAACGACCTCGACGTGGCGTTGAGCTTCTCCGGCGCGCTCGCCACGGGCGAGCGCGCGATCGCCAACCTGCCTCCGCTCGATGGAGCCCTCGACCTCACGCTCGACAATGGCGTGCGCATCGCGCTCAAGGGCGGCGGCTCGCCGCGCGGCTGGTCCGGCACGATCCGCACGCTGTCGCTTTCGGCGGGGCCGGACACCGGCCTGTCGCTCTCCGGCCCGATCGCCATCGACGAGCAGGGGCTGGTGAACGCGAACCTGATGATCGGGATCCGCAACCCGGCCGGCCTGTCGAGCATCCTGCAGGCGGTCTTCCCGAAGGCCGGCGACCTGTCCTCGCTTGCCGCGCTCGGCGACACCCAGTTGCCGCTCACCATCGTGAACGGCGAGGCCTCGCTGAGCTTCATCTCGCTGGGTGCCGTGCCGCGGCTGTAGGTCGGCGCGCGTCCTGCGCCCCGTGGGCGGCGGGACGCCGCCTCGCTAGGGTCTATGACTTGCTCGCGGCCCGGGTGAGCGTCTCCGGGTGCGCCACAGCCTGGCGGCCGAAATCCACGACGTCGATCTCCTGGCCTGCCTCGATGATGGAACGGCGGATCTTGCGCGTTCGCGAGAACAGGTCGAACAGCTTTTCGCCGTCGCCCCAGCGGATCGCGCGCTGCAGCGAGGAAAGGTCCTCGGAGAAGCGGGCAAGCATTTCGAGGATGGCGTCGCGATTGTGCAGGCAGACATCCCGCCACATGGTCGGGTCCGACGCGGCCAGGCGGGTGAAGTCGCGAAAACCGGAGGCCGAATATTTGATGACCTCGGATTTGGTCACCGTCTCGAGATCGTCGGCGGTGCCGACGATGTTGTAGGCGATGATGTGCGGCAGGTGGGAGACGATTGCGAGCACCATGTCGTGATGCCCGGCATCCATCGTGTCGACCTTTGAGCCGCAGCGCACCCAGAACTCGGAAAGTCTTGCGACCGCCTCCGCATCCGCGCCTGCCGGCGGCGTCAGAATGCACCAGCGTCCCTCGAACAGCGTGGCAAAGCCGGCGTCCGGACCGGAATGCTCGGTGCCGGCGATCGGATGGCCCGGGATGAAATGCACGCCTTGCGGCAGCGCAGGCGCCATCTGCGCGACGACCGAAGCCTTGGTCGAGCCGACATCGGTGACGATCGCGCCCGGCTTCAGCCCCGGCGCGATCTGGGCCGCCACCTGGCCCGAGGCGCCGACCGGAACCGAGACGATCACGAGGTCCGCGTCACGCACTGCCTGCGCCGCATCGGCATGGTAGGAATCGCCAAGCTGCAGCTCTTGCGCGCGCGCCAGCGTCGGCGCGCTGCGGGTGGAGATCGCGACGTGCCCGGCCAGGCCCTCGCGGCGGATGACATGCGCCAGCGACGAGCCGATGAGGCCTATGCCCACCAGGGCGATCTTCTCGAACATGGGCATGGGTTCTAGCTTTTCAGGAAATCGGCGAGTGCCGCGACCACGCCGCGATTGGCCTCTTCCGAGCCGATCGTCAGCCGCAGCGCATTGGGGAAACCGTAGGCCGCGACGCGCCGCAGGATGTAGCCGCGTTGCGTCAGCCAGGCGTCCGCCGCGGCGGCCGTATGCTTGCCGTTGTCGGGGAAGTGCATGAGCAGGAAATTGCCGACGCTCGGCGTCAGCCGCAGCCCGAGCTTGCCCAGCTCTTCCGACAGATAGGCGAGCCAGCGGTCATTGTGCGCGATCGCCTTCTCGACATGGGCGCGGTCCTTGACCGCCGCGATGCCGGCCTCGATGGAGACGGCATTGACGTTGAACGGCCCGCGCATGCGGTTGATCGCATCGACGACATGGGCGGGCGCGTACATCCAGCCGAGCCGCAAGCCGGCGAGCCCGTGGATCTTCGAGAAGGTCCGGGTCATCACGACATTCTGGCTGGACGAGACCAGCTCGATGCCGGCCTCGTAGTCGTTGCGGCGGACATATTCGGCATAGGCGGCGTCGATGACGAGCATCACATGCGGCGGCAGCGCGGCATGCAGCCGGCGCACCTCCTCGAAAGGCACATAGGTGCCGGTCGGATTGTTCGGGTTGGCCAGGAAGACGATTTTCGTCTTCGGCGTCACCGCCTTGATCATCGCATCGATGTCGGCGCGCTCTTCCTTTTCCGGCACGAAGACCGGCCTGGCGTCGGCAGCCTGCGTGTAGATCTTGTAGACGAGGAAGCCGTGCGCGCTGATCACTGCCTCGTCACCCGGGCTGAGATAGGTCTGCGCCAGCAGGCCGAGAATCTCGTCGGAGCCGTTCGAGCAGACAAGGTTCGCCGGATTGAGCCCATGCACCTCGGCGATCGCCTCGCGCAGCCGCGTGGCCGAGCCGTCCGGATAAAGCTCGAGCTCGTCGGCGACCTTGCGGACCGCATCGATCGCTTGTCGCGAGGCGCCAAGCGGCGTCTCGTTGGACGACAGCTTGTGGATCTTGGCGACACCCGGCGCCGAGCTTTTGCCGGGTACATAGGGGTCGATGTCCATGACGCCGGGCTTGGGCAGAGGACGCGCGAACTGGTTCATGGACAAGGTTCCCGACAATGGCGGCAGGCTCCTAGCATTGCTTACCCGTTGACGCAAAGGGCTGCCGGCTTTATGAGAAAGGCCGATCCGTGGTGATTTGGCCGGTCGGCTTGCAGCCACGTTAAACAACTCGCTAAAGGGCCGTCGATGCAGATAGCTGAGACCGGCCGCGATCTTCGCCGCCGGTTTTTTTGTTTCTGGAGTAACTGAAGTGCCGATCAAGATCCCCAACCAGCTGCCGGCTCGCGACGTCCTGGCGCGCGAGGGCGTGGCCGTGATGGACGAGAGGACTGCGCTGCGCCAGGACATCCGGCCGCTGCAGATCGGGCTCCTGAACCTGATGCCCAACAAGATTCGCACCGAGACGCAGTTCGCGCGGCTGATCGGCGCCACACCGCTGCAGGTGGAGCTCACGCTGGTGCGCATCGGCAATCACAAGTCCAAGAACACGTCCGAGGACCATCTGATCACCTTCTACCGGACGTGGGAGGAGGTCGCCGACCGCAAGTTCGACGGCTTCATCGTGACCGGCGCGCCGATCGAGCTGATGCCGTTCGAGCAAGTCACCTACTGGGCCGAACTCGAGCGCATCCTCGACTGGACGACCACGAACGTCCACTCGCCTTTCTTCATCTGCTGGGGCGCGATGGCGGCGGCGTGGCACTTCCACCGCGTTCCCAAATACACGCTCGAGAAGAAGGCGTTCGGCGTTTTCCGCCACCGCAACAACGCACCGGCCTCGCCCTATCTCTCCGGCTTCTCGGACGATTTCTCCATCCCCGTCTCACGCTGGACGGAAGTGCGCGCTTCCGACATCGCGCCTGCGTCCGGCCTCGAGGTGCTGATCGAATCGGACGACACCGGCCTGTCGCTGCTGGCGGAGCAGAAGGGCAACCGGCTCTACATGTTCAACCACATCGAATACGACTCGACCTCGCTGAAGGACGAGTACGATCGGGACGTCGCCGCCAAGACGCCGATCGGCGTGCCGCACGATTATTTTCCGGACGACGATCCGGCGCGGCCGCCGCTCAACCGGTGGCGCTCGCATGCGCATCTTCTGTTCGGCAACTGGATCAACCAGGTCTACCAGACGACGTCCTTCAACCTGCAGAACATAGGCACCACGGCGCACTCCGAAGCCGCTTAGCCGGTGCGGTTCACCTGCCTGTTCGACCACACCGGCCGCGAGCGCCTCAGTGTGGACCGCGGATCGCTTTCTTGGCGGTCCTGAGCATTGTCAGCAGACGCGTCGCTCTTTCGATCAGCTTCGAAACCTCGGCAATCTTGCGATCGAGAAATTGATCTGCCTCGAAGGCCTCGCCCGTTTCGAGATGATCGAAGAGCAGCTTGATCTCGCTGATTGAAAATCCAGCCTCGCGCGCCTCGGTAATCATCACGGCGCGCTCGAGCGTCGCTTCCGGATAGTCGCGGTAGTTGTTCGTACCGCCCGAGGCAGGCGAGGAGGAAAGAAGACCGCTGCGCTCGTAAAACCTGATCGTATCGCGCGACAGGCCGCTGCGGCGCGCGAGCTCGCCGATCCTCATGATCTTTCTAAAACCATTGACTGGACTCCATGGTTTGGCTATTTAGGGCACACTTCATCGAATGGGGAAAGCACGCCATGGCCGCGGGTGTTTGTCAAAGCTGCGGCATGCCGCTGAGCAAGGATGCGAAAGGCGGCGGCACGAACGCTGACGGTTCGCGCAGCAAGAAATTCTGCTCCCTTTGCTACGAAAGCGGTGCTTTCGTGCACAAGGATTTCACGGTCGAGGAGATGCAGAACCACTGCATCGAGCAGCTCCGCAAGAAAGGCATGCCCAGATTCATGGGCTGGATGTTTACGCGTGGATTGCCGCGCCTGGAACGCTGGCGGGCGCAATGAACGTCCGCGTCCTGAAGCGCCTTGACTTGCTCAGAGCGTGTCGCGTGAAAAAGGGTTCACGCGACACGTTTTAGGCTGTTGATTTTTGCGCATGTCTTTATCCCGAAACCGCGCACACTTTCGGGAGACATGCTGTAAGTTATTGTTCTGGCGCAGGGTTCCCCGCCGGCATCCGGACGGAAAACCGGTGTCCACTTTTCCTGGACTTGCTCTAGCGCCGGTTCCTGCGCGCCATCGACGTGATGGTGGCCCCGCCATTGGCGGCAGCCCGGGTCGGCGGCGGCACGCCATCGACGATCACGTCGCCGGCAAAGCACGCCATCGCGACATCCACGTCGGAGGCGAAGCGCGTGCCGGTCAGCCAGACCTTGGCCTGGAACACGGTCTGGCGCAGGCTGACGATGCTCTCGAAGCTGGCGGCATCGAAGCCGGCTGTGTCCTCGAAAGTGGCGCGCGAAAAGTCGACGAAGCCGGCATAGCTCGAATTGCCGAGCCCGGCGTCGCCGTGGAAGCGTGAATCGGCGAAGACGAGCGTCGCGCCGAAGCGGCTGCCGCGGAACCACGCGTCCCGCTGGAATTCGGTGTCGGAGAAATTGGCGTGGCCGTCGAAGCGCGTCTCGCGGAATTGCGCGCTGCCGCCGAAGAGCACGTGCGCGAACGAGGCGTTGGCGCTGAACCGCGCGTTCTCGAAATAGGCGCCCCTGGCAAAGACGGCGCCGGAAAAATCCGCCTCGCCGGCGAAGGTCACGGCGTGGAAATAGGCGTCCGTCTCGAAGATCGTTTGCGAGAAGTCGGCTCGACCCGGGAAGATCGCGCCCGAAAACTCTGCTGCTTTGCTGTGCGTCTCGCCGGAGAAGTCCGCGAACGCGATCGCGCGCCATAGCTCGAGCAGCGCGGTGTCGCGCTCGAACAGGCTGCGGATGGAGTTCATCTTCAGCGCCCAGCGGTTCCAGTCCTCGAGACCGGCGGCACGCCGGTCCTGGCAGGCCTGTCTGCGCGTCGCACGGAACGTCTGGCTGTCGTGGAAATTCGACCCGGGCGTCAAACCGGCTTCGAGCTTGTCCAGCGCGGCCAGCCAGGGATTGGTGTCGAGCAGGGCTGATTGCCAGGGCCGCAATGATCCTTTCGACACGCCGAACATGGTCGCGACCCGTTGAATGTTAATAAATCATTAACCTCGTCAATTACCCGGATCAAGCCGATGCGCGGCCTGGCGGCTGGTCTTCCCCGTCGGAAGAACATCATGGTTAACGCGAAAGTTTCCGGAAATCAGCCGTCGGCGGGCGCATTGCCGGGCCGGAAACGCGGATCCCGCTCTTCCTCGCGCGTGCAGTCGATCGGCTCCCCGGCCGCGACCGGGATCGCTTCGAGCATCGACGGAAGCCCGCTCAATTCGAGGATGAGCTTGCGCCGGATCGCGGTTGAGAACTCGGAAATGTCGTTGACCGGCAGCACGAAGGCGCCCGGGCCGCCGATGACGCAGTCGGCATAATAGCGGTCGAGCTCGCGAAAGGTCCGCGACGGGCTGATCAGCATGGGCAGGCCATTGATGATGATGCCTTGCGCGACCGCAGCGTCCCGCGCTTGCGTAACCGGCCGGCCCATATTGTTCGGCCCGTCGCCGGAAACGTCGATGACCTTGCGCTCGCCCTCGAATGCGTTGGCCAGGATGAGGCTGGCGCCGAAATCGATCGCCTGCGAGATCGACGTCCCGTAGCGCGACCCGACCTCCGGCCGGTTCTCGATCTGGCGGGCGAAGGCGATAGCGCCGTCGGCGCTGTCGATGACCGCCCACCCGACCAGCGATTCCGGTTGCGCGGCACCGGACCATTCGAAATAGGCGAGCAGAATGCGGCCATGCGCGCCGGCCTTCACCGCGCGGATGAAATCAGGGTGGCGCAGCGCCTCGGCATAACCGCTCCGCTGGATCGCGAATTCCGACTGGTCCATGGACCGCGACACGTCGATGGCGAGCACGAGCTCGACGTCGATCCCGCCCGTGTCGGCGACGCGGACGCTGCTCCCCGGCAAGCCGCAGGAGAGGCAGATCGCTGTGACTGCGGCCTTGATCATATGAGCCCGCCGGAAGCGCGAATGCGGTGACCATCCGCGCCGAAATCGGCCAAATGAAGGAATGGTCCCCCTGACAGCCCGATGTCAGCAGTATGCAGGGTGTTATCGGAACGGGGTGGCAATGGCAGGCGGCCGGGAATATATACGCGCGGCTTTCGTCCGGCTCCCTGCGTGAGCCCCGCCGCTGGTGCCGGGACGTCCAAAAGACTGAGATTCGAACATGCTGATGCCCGGTTCGCGGCGCAACGCCGCCATCGCCTTCATTTTTGTCACCGCCGTGCTCGACATCGTGGCGATGGGAATCATCATTCCCGTCTTCCCGGCATTGATCGAGGAATTCATCGGCTCGAACGCCGAGGCCGGCTGGATCAACGGCCTTTTCGTGGCGCTCTGGGCGGTCATGCAGTTCGTCTGCTCGCCGATCATCGGCTCGCTGTCGGATCGTTACGGCCGCCGGCCCGTCATCCTGCTCTCCACGCTGGGTCTCGCCGCCGACTATGTGCTCATGGCGCTGGCGCCAAACCTCTGGTGGCTGGCGCTCGGCCGCATCGTCGCCGGCATCACCTCGTCGAGCTTCACCACGGCGTTCGCCTACATGGCCGACATCACCCCGCCGGAGGGCCGCGCCCGCGGCTACGGGCTGATCGGCGCGGCCTTCAGCGCCGGCTTCGTCGCCGGGCCCGTCATCGGCGGCCTGCTGGGCGAGATCTCGCCGCGCGCGCCATTCTGGGCGGCCGCCGCTATGAGCGGCGTCGCCTTCCTCTACGGTCTCGTCATCCTGCCCGAATCGCTTGCCCCGGAAAAGCGCATGGCCTTCTCCTGGAAGCGGGCCAACCCGATCGGCGCGCTGGTGCTGCTGCGCTCGCATACGGAGCTTGCCGGGCTGGCGGTCGTGACCTTCCTCCTGCATTTCGCGCATCACGTCTTCTCGGCCGTGTTCGTGCTTTATGCCGCCTATCGTTATGGCTGGGGCCCGGCCGAGGTCGGCATCCTGCTCGCCATGGTCGGCGTGCTCGACATGCTGGTGCAAGGGCTGCTGGTCGGGCCGGCGGTAAAACGCTTCGGCGACCGCGCGGTGATGGTTTTCGGCCTGTTCGGCGGCGCCGTCGGCATTACCTGGATGGGACTGGCGCCGACCGCGCTCATGTTCACGCTGGCAATGCTGCCCAATGCGCTATGGGGGCTGGCCATGCCGACGCTGCAATCGCTGATGACGCAGCGCGTCTCCGAATCCGAGCAGGGGCAGTTGCAGGGCGCCAGCATGAGCGTCGGCGCGATCGCCGGCATCGCCTCGCCGCTCTTCTTCGGCTGGGTCTATTCCTTCTCGCTGCAGGAGGGCTCGCCCATCCCGTTCGCCGGGACGGCGTTCCTGATCGCAGGGGCAGTGCTTCTCGCCGCCGGCATGATCGGCTGGGTGGTGGCGCGGCGCGCGGTGCGTGAAGAGACCGCCGCGACGTAGAACGCCGGAGCGCCCCCTCCACCACGCTTCGCATGGTCCCCCTCCCCCGCTTCGCAGGGGAGGATCAAAGCGCCGCGGGCGGCCTCGACCTTGATCCTCCCCCGTTTACGGGGGGGGGGGACCGCCGGAGGCGGGGGAGGGGGCGCACCTCCAGCTTGACTCAGTCCGATCGCGCGGTGCGCGTGGTGGCGCCCTGCGGCGCGAGCACCGGCACGAAGACGCGGCGCGACGAGCGCGCGGCGACCGGCAATCCCTGGTAGAGGCGTTTTTGCGCCTCGACCACGATGACACCCGAGAACATCGGGAAGAAGCGCCGCCCCATCCGCTCGAACAGGCCGTTGAAACGCAGCCACCAGCGGCGCTGCGTCGGCGGAAAGAACAGCGCTTCGGCAAACAGCGCCGGCGTGAAATTGGCCTCGCGCAGAAGGTCGATGATCTGCCGCCGGGAATAGGGACGGCCGGTGCCGAAGGGCGTGTCCTCGATCCGGGCCCAGACGCCGCGCCGGTTGGGCACGACGATGACCAGCCGTCCGCCCGGCGCCAGCACGCGCCACACTTCCTTCAATGTCTCGCGCGGGTTCTCGGCATGCTCCAGCGCATGCACCATCAGCATGCGATCGATGGAGGCGTCGAACAGCGGCAGGTCCTCGTCGAAGACGAGCACCGTCGCCGAGGGTCCGCTGGCCGGCCAGTTCACCGCGCCCTGCGTCGCCGGCATGAAGGCAAAGACACGCTCGGCCGTTCCGCCGACGCGCTCGAGCCAGGGCAAGGCATAACCCAGCCCGACCAGCCGCTCATTGGGCAGGCTGGCCCAGACCTTGGCCATCGCCTCGGCGATGGAACGCTCCGCCAGCCGGCCGAGCAGCGTGGAGTAGAAAGCGCGCAGGTCGACGATATCCGCCATGCCGGAAGGGTAGTGAGGCGGCGCGCCGACTGCAAGAAAGCGGGGTGACAGGCTGGGTTGCTCGCCCTATTTTCCGCCGCGAAAGAGAGGTCCGCATGGCTATTCGCGTCGAGCAATTCATGTGTCGCAGCGACAATTTCGGGGTGCTGCTGCATGAGCCGCAGAGCGGGCGTTCAGCACTTGTCGATGCGCCGGAGGAAGGGCCGATCCTCGCCGCCATCGAACGCACCGGCTGGAAGCCCGATCTGCTGCTCATCACGCATCACCATGCCGACCATGTCGAAGCCAATCTGGCGCTGAAAGCAAAATTCGGGCTCGAGATCGTCGGGCCGGCGGCGGAAGCCGCAAAAATCCCCGGCATCGACAGGACCGTCGCCGAGGGCGACGAATTCAGCTTCGGCGCCGAAGCCGTGCGGGTGATCTCGACACCCGGCCATACGGCCGGCCACGTCTGCTATTACTTCCCGAAGTCGAGCACCATCTTCACCGCCGACACGCTGTTTGCGCTCGGCTGCGGCCGTCTTTTCGAGGCAAAGCCGGCGGTCATGCATGAATCGCTCGCCAAGCTGACGCGCCTGCCGCTGCAAACGGTGGTCTATTGCGGTCACGAATACACCCAGTCCAACGCGAAGTTCGCATTGACCATCGACCCGACCAATTCCGCATTGAAGGAACGCGCCGTCGAGATCGACCAGCTGCGTGCCGACGGCAAGCCGACATTGCCGACCACGATCGGCGCCGAGCTCGCCACCAACCCCTTCCTGCGCTGGCACGATCCCGTCATCCGCAAGAATTTGAAGATGGAAGCGGCCTCGGATGCCGAGGTGTTCGCCGAGATCCGCAAGCGCAAGGACGTGTTCTAGACCAACGCCAGCGCCGACCATTCGGTCGTTCGCAACAACGCCTCACAGCAGCGGCAGCACGAAACCCAATGTGATGAGCAACTGCGCGGCGTAGTAGGTGACCCAGACCGCGCGCCGCATCCAGTCGCTATGCGGCGACACGGCGGAGATGACGAAACGCTCGGCTGCGAGCAGGCCGTCCGAGATCATGAACAGCGAGGCGCCGGCGACGATCATGACGCTGTTCATGCTGAGCGCCGACAGGCCCATGATGAAGATCGCGGCGGCATAGACCAGGATCGGCACCCGCAACCGCGGCGACACCAGCGGCCAGAGCACCGCCATCATGGCAAGGGCGCCGAGCGCCATGACGATGGCAAGCACCACGCGCACGGGATCGGGCACCGCCGACGCCCCACTGAAGGAGGCAAACAGCGAGATGTAGAGGGCGTGCCCGACGAGGAAGCTCGCCAGGCCGGCCAGGAAGTTGCGCTCGCCCGATCGCGACAGGAAGGCATCGCCGAGCGCACTGAAGGCGAGCGCCGCGGTGAGCAGGATCGGGCCGTCCCGCAGCACCGAGAGCACCGCGAGCAGGGCGACGGCAAGCGTCTTGATGACGCTGCGCTGCAGGCTCGGCTCGCGAACGACGAAGAAGAGGTAATAGGCCGCCGCCGCGAGCGAGAGGATGAAGGCGGCGTTGGGGCTGGATTCGATGCCTCCGTAAAACGGCATCATGCGTGCGTCTCCGCCGCGGCTTTCCTGCCGCCGAAAAGCATGGATTTCGATGCGAGCACCGCGCCGCCGGTGATGAGCGCACAGGCGGCAAGCACCGTCAGCGTCGGCTCGGCAAAGCCGGTCGCGATGAGCACCAGGGTGGAAAGCAGCGGCGCGGCATAGCTTGCCGCGCCGAGCACCTGGATGTTGCCGCGCTTCACGCCGTGATCCCAGGCATAGAAGGCCGCGCCGACGGGCATCAGCCCGAGGCCGAGCACGGCCAGCCATTCCGCGGCCGTCGCGGGCAGCACGGTTTCCTCGAGCAGCAGGTGGCAGGCGAGCGAAAGCGCCGCCGTGGCGGCGCAGAACCAGGTGACGATCGCGGTCGGCACGGCTGCGTAGCGGCGCGACAGCAGTGAATAGGCCGACCAGACCAGCGCGCAGAACGCCGCCATGGCGTAGCCGAAGCCGTAGCTGGCGTCGAAGCTCACGCTGCCGCCCTTGGTGACGATCAGGACCGTGCCGGCGAGCCCGAGCAGCGCGCCGGCCAGGTGATGCCAGCGCAGGTGCTCGCCCGGCATCAGCGCCGAGCCGAGCACGATCAGCAGCGGCCAGAGATAGGCGATGAGGCTCGCCTCGACAGCGGGCGCGTTGCGCAGCGCGGTGAAGTAGAAGAAGTGGTAGCCGAACAGGCCGGCTATGCCGATCACCCAGACAGCCGGCGGGATCGGTGCGCGGGCTTGGGAGGCCGGCGCGAACAGGCGCGCAAAGAGGCCGACGCCGGTGCCGATGGCGAAGGTGATGGCCGAGAGCAGGAAAGGCGGCACGTCGCCGGACGCATCGGTGAAGAGCGCCAGCAGCGCCCACATCGCGACCGCCGAAAAACCGATAAGCGTGGCTCGCGCCATGGAAAGCTATCCTCCGCCGGCGCGGCGGAGCGCGCGCTACCGCATGACCCCGAAAAGTCCAGTACTTTTCGGACAAGGATCATGCGCACAAAACAAACAGTAGAGCGGGTCTCCCGCTCTACTGGCTTGCCGAGATTCGCTCCGCGCGGATGGTGACGGGACCGAACTGCGTGCCGACGGAAGCGTAGACGGGCGCATATACGCCGGTTTTGCCGAGCGGCGCAAACGCGATCTGCATGCGGCTTTTGCTGCGCAGGTATTTCACCGAGGCGTTGTTCGCGTGATAGCCCGAGACCGGCACGAGCTTTGCGTCGCAGGCCACCGTATCCTTCGCCAGCCCGCTCGGCTTCGATTGCGCCGGCGTAAGCACGATGTCGGCGCGGAACTCGCCGTCGAAGAAGCTGATCGTTCGCCCGCAGACCTTTGCCGGGCTCGCCGCGCGCACGAGCGTGGCCGAGATCGGGTCGGCGACGTTCTGGAGATCGGCGTCGCTCACCTTGACCCAGTCCGGCCGCCGCGGCGGCAATTCGGGTACGTTCTCCATGCTGGTCAGCCGGCCGCCGCTGAAAGACAGCGTCGTCCGCTTGGCGGTCTTTCCGTAATTGTAGGCAACGACATAGCTGTACGGCCGGGTGGCGCTGTTCTCGAACGTGCCTTCCGAGACCGTGGTGCCGTTGGTGGAATCGAACATGGCGCCGAGCCCGGCGCTGTTGATCGACCCGGTCATGCGAAAGTTCGTATCCGATACGGCGCTGGCGAAGGAAGACTCCGCCACCTTGATGCCGAGAAAGGTGATCGAATAGTCGGCGGAATAGAGCTCGACGCCTGCCCGGGCGGGGAAGGCTGAAACGAGCAGCGAAAGCGACAGCGCAGCCAGACCTGTCTTGCCCATCATGTCTCTTTCGCTCCGCATCCTGACCGAACCTAAAAGGCGAAGAAAACGGGGCAGCAATATGGTCGCCGCTATGCCGACGCAGCGAGGCCGGCAGCGTCTCGTTCCTGCGCGCCGCGCGCGGCCGGCCATTCCTTCGTCACGCCCGGCTGCACCGGACGTTCGAGGTAGGTCCTCAACACCACATAGCTGCGCGTCGCGACGACGCCGGGCGTGTCGTAGAGCCGGGCAAGCAACCCCTCCAGCGCGCGCGTATCTTCGGTGCGCACCTTGAGCAGCATGCAGGTGTCGCCGGCGACGGAATGGATCTCCTCCACCTCCGGGTAGCGCTCGATCGCCATCAATTCGGGCGTCTTGCCCCAGCCGCGCGTGTCGACATGGACGAAGGCGAGCAGCGGCTTGCCCGCAGCCCGCGGCTCGATGAGCGCCGCCGTTCGTTTGACAGCGCCGGAGCGCCGCAGCCGCTTGACGCGCTCATGCGCGGCGGGCGCGGAGAGCCCGATGCGATTGCCCAGCTCGGCGTAGCTCACCGTCGCATCCTCGACCAGCACGCCTAACAGCTTTCGGTCCGTGGCGTCGAGGTCATGGGCGCCAAGCGCATTCTGCCGAACGCCATCTGTTTTTTCAACCATGATCCAACTCTCTCTTGCTGCCGAATGGCATTCTGCGATCATGTCAAAATGACGAACCTCGATCAATCCATAGATTCGACGCTCGATCGCATTCCGCCCGTCGTTTATCTGCTGACCGGCTGCGTCGGCGTGATCGGCAGCAATTCGCTCGGGCTTGGCCCGATCGCGCCGGAGGTTGCCGCATCGCTCGGCTCGACCGTCCCCGCCGTCATGGCGGCGGCTTCGGCCTTCGGCCTTGGCACCGCCGCGAGCGCGCTGTTTCTCGCCGGCAGCATCGACCGCATCGGCGCCTGGCGCATGCTGCGCCTGGCGATGGCGGCGCTGGCGGCAGCACTGCTCGTCAGCTGCTTCGCCGCTTCGGTCGAGATGCTGATTGCCGGGCAGGCGCTTGCCGGGCTTGCTGCGGGTGTCGCCCTGCCCGCCATCTATTCCAACGCCGCGGCGATCGCGCCGCGCGGACGCGAGGGCAGGACCGTCGGCATCGTGCTCACCGGCTGGACGCTGAGCATGGTGGCAGGCGTGTCGCTTTCGGCCATCCTCGCCGACCTGGTGCATTGGCGCGCCGTGTACGCCGCGGTGGCGCTGCTCGTGGCAGGCGCCTTCGCCGCGCTCCTCGCCGGCGGCCATCGCGACGCAAGCAGCTCCGCCGCGCAACCGCAACCGCTGGCCGCGCTCGGCATTCCCGGCGCAAAAACCCTGCTTCTCGCCTGCGGCACCTTCATGATGTCGTTCTACGGCGTCTATGCTTATCTCGGGGATCATCTGCACCACGCGCTCGGCCGGCCGCTCAGCGTCAACGGCCTGGCCGCGCTGATCTATGGCGCCGGCTTCGGCGCCGCGGCACTGCTCGACGGCGTCATCGACCGGTTCGGAGCCAGGCGGCTGATGCCGATCACGTTCCTGGCCGTCGCCGGGGTCTATCTGGTCATGGCGCTGGCAAGCGCCAGCCCGGTCGCCGTGCTGGCGATCATGTTCTTCTGGGGCCTCGCCAACCATTTCGGGCTGAACATGCTGATCATGCGCCTGACGGCGCTCGATCCCGCCAGGCGGGGCGCGGTGATGGGCCTGAACAGCGCCGTCACCTATCTCGCGGTGTTTGCCGGCACCAGCACCTTCGGGCCGCTCTACACCGCCTACGGCTTCGCCGCCTGCGCCTGCGCTGCCGTTCTTCTCACGCTCGTCTCGGCCGCAGCCACCGGCGCCGGGCGCACTGCCTCGGCTTGACGTACCGGTCAAATGCCACTAAGGGAGCGCGGACTTTTCCCAAGGCCGCCCGACCGCTCGCGCGCCGACTTTTCTGGCGCAGCACGGTCAATTGGCCGGGAACAAACCGAAGGTAAGACGATGTCCCGCGAATGTGAACTGACCGGCAAGGCCGTGCTCTCCGGCAACAAAGTGAGCCACGCCAACAACAAGACCAAGCGCCGGTTCCTGCCCAACCTCGTCAATGTGACGCTGATGTCGGAGGCTCTCAACGAGAGCGTGCGGCTGCGCATCTCCGCCAACGCGCTGCGTTCGGTCGAGCATCGCGGCGGCCTCGATGCCTTCCTCGCCAAGGCGGATGCGAGCGAGCTGTCGCAGCGCGCCCGCCTGCTCAAGAAGAAGATCGCGAAGAAGACCGCCGAGCAGGCCGCGGCCTGATTACGCTTTCATGGCGGGCTGAAAAGGCCCGCCGGCTGGTTCCATTACCCAGGATAAAAAAATGAACGATCCCCGCTATCTGCCGTTCGTGCTCGCCATGGCGCTCGTCGTCGTGGCCTCAAACATCCTCGTCCAATTTCCGGTCCAGGGAGCGGTCGGCAGCCTGCAGCTTGCCGACCTCCTGACCTGGGGCGCCTTCACCTACCCGTTCGCTTTCCTGGTCACCGATCTCGCCAACCGCCGCTACGGCCCGAAGCTGGCGCGCCAGGTGGTGATCGCCGGCTTCGTCGTCGCCGTCATCTGCTCGATCGTGATCCCGCCGCTGCTTTTCCGTGCCGGCTTCATCATGTTCGAGACGACGGCCGACCGGCTGGTGCGCATTGCGGTGGCATCGGGCGTGGCGTTCCTGACCGCGCAGCTTCTCGACGTCACCGTCTTCAACAGCCTGCGGCGCCTCTCCTGGTGGCGGGCGCCGATCTTCGGCACGGTCGCCGGATCGGTGTTCGACACGCTGCTGTTCTTCGGCATCGCCTTCTCGCCGGTCCTGTTCTTCCTCGGCCCGAACGACGATTTCGCACTCGGGGCCGCGCCGCTTCTCGGCCTGTCTTCGGTCGAGGCGCCGCGCTGGCTGTCATGGGCCCTGGGCGATCTCGGCGTGAAGCTGATCATCGCCGTCTTCGCACTGATCCCCTATCGGCTGATCGCAGCGAAGTGGGCGCAGCCGTCAACGGCGGCTTGATTCCTTCTCCCCGTTCAAGGGCGCGAAGCTGGCCGCGCCGCGTTGAGAACTCCGAGTTCGCCAACGGTAGAAGGCGAGGTCGGATGAGCTTGTCGAAGGGCGGCATCTTCTCCCCGTGAAACGGGGAAGAAGAACGACTGCCGCTTTCTCACCGCGTCTCGAGCAGCCTTTCGAGATAGTCGCGCTCGAGCGGGGCGCTCAGCGCATTGCCGAGGCGCTTGCGGATGGCCTCGAGGATCTGCCGGGCGCGCTGCACGTCGATCTCGTCCGGCACCTTGACCGAGTCGCCGAAATCCGGGCCGTTGGTGGCGCGCGGCCGGCCGAGCGGGTCGCGGTCGGCATTCTGCTGGCGTCCGCCTTCCTCGCCGCCGCCCTGATCGCCCTGCATGGCCTGCTGCATCTGCTGCATCATGTCCTGGGCGCCGCGGCGCAGCGCTTCCAGCGCACGGCCTTGCTCGCCGGTGGCGCGTTCGCTCTGGCCTTCGCCGAGCGCGCCTTCGGCCTCGCCCATCGCATCGCCGGCCTCGCCAAAACCCTCGCCCGGCTGGATGCCGAGGCCCTCGAGCCCCTTCATCAGCGCCTCGAGGTCGCCCTGCAACTGGCCCTGGCCCTGCTGCAACTGCTTCAGCGCCTCGGCGAACTCTTCCGGCGTCATCGGCTGGCCTTCACCCTGCTCCTGGCCTTCGCCCTGCTGGCCCTGCTGCCCGCGCTGCTGCTGGCCGCGCTGCATCTGGTCCATGCGGAAGGTCTCGTTCATCAGCTCCTGCTGGCGCCGCATGATCTCGCCGAGCTTGTCCATCTGCTGGCGCATCTCGGAGTTCTGCTGACCCTGCTGGCCGTCCTGCGGGCGGCCGGCCTGCAGGTTGTTCATCATCTGCTCGAGCTGCGAGAGCAGCTCCTGCGCCATTTCGCGGTTGCCCGATTTCGCCAAATTCTCGATCTGGTCGAGCATGCGTTCGAGATCGCTCTGGCGCATCTCCTGGCCGGGCTGCGGCATGTCCTGCGCCATGTTCGGATCGCGCTGCGCGCGTTCGGCGAACTCGCGCAGGAATTCGTTCATAGCCTCGCGCAGCTCTTTCATGAGCTTGTCGATCTCTTCGTCGCTGGCGCCGTTCTCGAGCGCCTGCTTGAGCGCCTCCTGCGCCTGCCTCAGCCGGCGCTCGGCGTCGGTCAGGTCGCCTTCCTCGATCGCCAGCGCCATCTCCCAGAGATAGTCGGCGACCGCGCGCAGCTGGTCGTCGCTCTCGGCGGTCTTGAGCCGTGTGCGTCCGCTCATGATGCCGAGATAATGCGAGGGGTTGTCGAACGTGTCCTCGGGACGCAGCGTGATCGCGTCGATCAGCTCGACGACGTAGCGCTTCTGGTTGGCGTCGAGCGAAAGGATGCGGCGAAGCTCGACGATCGCCTTCGCCAGCGGGTTGGTGAAGGGCTTTTCGGGCAGCGTGAACGACTTGACCTCGCTGCGCGCTTCCTGCCCGGCGCCGTCGGTCGCCTTCAGCGCGAGCTTCACCGCCGCTCCGGCCCAGACATGCTCGGTCAGGTCCCGCGTCGATTTGGCGACGGTGGTCTTGCCGCCGCGGCGCGGCAGCGCAAGCGGCATCTCAGGCGCCTTGTAGAGCGGGCGCGCATTGGCCGCGGGCGGCTCGGCGAGCGCAAACTCGGTGCCGGCCGTGGTCGCGCCATAGTCGTCGGCGATCTCATAATTGAGCTCCAGCGAGCCGTTCACAGCGCGCTTCGGATCGGCGGTGAACTTGATCGCGGGCGGCGTGTCGGGGATGACCGCGAAGGCCCAGCGCGCCAGCTCCTGCTCGCCCGATCTCAGCGCCAGGACGCCGTCGGTGGTGAGCTTGCCGCCGAATTGCGAGGCGCTGATTGCTCCGGCCGGCTGGGCCGCCGCCTGCGGCGCCGCCCCGGAACCGCCCTTGTCGCCGGCGGGAGCCGCGGGCTGCAGGTCGCGGACATTGCCGGCAGCGTCGGTGTAGGCGAGGCTCTCGCCGCCGGAACCGCCGGTCACGCGCAGCACCACGTCGCTGTTTTCCGGCACGGTGAAGACGGCGGTGCCGGCATTGCTGTCGGCGGTGAGGAAGATCGGCGGCTTGCCGGTGTAGGGCGGCGGCGTGACCCAGGCGTCGATGCGCGGCGGGATCGCGTCGATCGTGGCGCGCGGGCTGACGGCGTCGGCAACGCTGCCGCCGAGCGGACCGAAGGAGAAGGCGAAAGCCACGAAGAGCACGAGCGCGGCGACGGCGCGCAGCGCCCATGGGTCGCGCTCCGGCACACGCGTGCGCGGCAAATCCTCGCCGAGGCCGCCGAGCTTGGCAGCCATGCGGCGCTGATGCTCGCGCCAGAGCGCGTCGGAGAAGCCGTCCTGCCGCCCGCTCGGCCGGTCTGTCTGCACCGAGAGCGGGTTGTGGACGAGCGCGTTGGCGCGCTCGATGCGCCGGTCGATCTCGGCCGATTTCGGGTTGCGGTAGTGGCGCAGGGGGTAAAGCGCGGCCAGCGCGGCGATGGCAAAGACGGCAGCGATGCCGATGCGCGCGGCGTCGGGCATGACGCGGAAGAGGCCGAGCCAGGCGACGGAAAGGAACAGGCCGACGATGACGACAAGCGGCAGGACGAGCGGCCAGAGCCGCTCCAGCATGATGGCGAGGCGGGTGGCAAAACGGGTACGCGCCAGCCGCCCGGCAAACGGTCGATTGTTGTCGGCGTTCGGCTTTCCGGTCATTCGCCCTTCTTTCGGCACCCTCCGGCGCACCCGGCCCAGGATAGGGCCGCGACTCTTAGGGAAGAATAACATCAAGTGCGGCGAAGACGAGGCGTCCGCACGCAATCGTGATGCGGCGGCATGGCCCCGCAAAGTTGCAGGCCTTGCGGCTCAAGCCATGCGGCAGGCGCCTTGGTCGGGTGTCAGAGCCAGTCGGGCAGCCGGTCGAGCCCGATCAGCTCCTCATAGGTCTGGCGCGGCCGCACGATTGCAAACCGGTCGCCCTTGACCAGCACCTCCGGCACCAGCAGGCGGGTGTTGTAGGTGCCTGCCTGGACGGCGCCGTAAGCGCCGGCCGTACCGATCGAGATGAGGTCGCCGGCGCAAAATTCCGGCAGGTCGCGATCCTGCGCCAGAAAATCACCCGTCTCGCAGACCGGGCCGACCACATCGACCACCATGCGCGCGGCATCCGGTGAGGCGAGCACCGGCCGCATATCGTGGAACGCATCGTAGAGCGTCGGCCGGATGAGATCGTTCATCGCCGCATCGACGATGAGGAAATTCTTCGCATCGCCTTGCTTCACATAAATCACCGAGGCGACGAGGATGCCGGCATTGCCGACGATCATGCGACCGGGCTCGAGGATCACCTTGGTGCCGAGCTTGGTGACGTGCTTGCGCACGATCGCGGCATAACCCTCGGGCGACGGCGGCGGCTCGTTGTCGGTGCGGTAGGGAATGCCCAAGCCCCCGCCGAAATCGACATGCTCGATCGCATGGCCGTCGGCGCGCAGCGTGGCGACCAGATCGGCGAGCAGCGCGAAAGCGTCGTCGAAGGGCTGCAGCTCGGTCAGCTGGCTGCCGATATGGGTGTCGATGCCGGTGATCTTGATGCCGGGAAGCGAAGCGGCGCGCGCGTAAACGCGGCGCGCATGCTGCCAGGCAATGCCGAACTTGTTTTCGGCCATGCCGGTGGAGATCTTCTTGTGGGTGCGCGCATCGACATTGGGGTTGACGCGGATCGAGATGCGCGCCGTCTTGGCCGATGCCGACGCCCGCTGCGAAAGCAGCTCCAGCTCCGGCTCGGATTCGACGTTGAAGCAGTGGATGCCGGCGGCAAGCGCGAAATCCATCTCGGCCGCCGTCTTGCCGACGCCCGAGAACACGATCTTCCGAGGCGGCACGCCGGCGGCGAGCGCCCGGCGCAGCTCGCCTTCCGACACCACGTCGGCGCCGGCGCCGAGTGCGGCGAGCGTCTTCAGCACAGCCTGGTTGGAATTCGCCTTCAGCGCATAGCAGACAAGCGCGTCGAGCCCGGCGAGCGCGCCCGCGAAGACGCGATAGTGCCGCTCCAGCGTGGCTGTCGAATAGCAATAGAACGGCGTCCCGACCGCCGCAGCGATCTCCGGGATCGGCACGTCCTCCGCGTGGAGCACGCCGTTGCGATAGTTGAAATGGTTCACGGGCTTTTCGGCAGGGCTGAGCAATCCAGGAAAGTGGAAACCGCTTTTCCGTCCGGATACCGGCGGGGGAACCCGCCGTTTTTGCGGCTAACCGGGGAACGTGAGCGTTTTCGCGATCATACTGATCGCGAAAACGCTCTAGTCGAGCAGGCCGTCGAGCACGAATTTCTTGTCCGGCTGCGGCGGCGTGGGCTCGGGCGGCAACGGCTCCTTGTTGCGCTGCGCTTCCTTGCGGGCGTCGACGGCGGCCTGGTAGGGCGTGTCGAGCGAGCCCTTGCGGCCGCACCCGGCAACGAGCCCGAGCGCCGCGGCGACGGCAAGAATGGTGATCAGTCTCGATGCCGGCATCGGCCCATCCGTGCAAAAATATCAAGCGGTGAAGCTATCCCCGAGCGAGATATACCGATCTCGGCCGCGCCTAGCCAGTGGGGTCCTTGCCACAGGCGTCAGGCGTTTTTCAGGCGCTTTTTCCAGTAGCGGACCTGCCGGCGCACCTCGGCCGGCGCCGTACCGCCGAAGGATTTGCGGCTCTTGACCGAGTTATGCACGGAAAGAACCGCGAACACATCCTCGGTGATCGCCGGGTTCAATGCCTGAAGGTCGGCGAGCGGCAGCCGGTCGAGCGAGGTCTTGCGCTCCTCGGCCATCGCCACCGCACGTCCGGTCACGTGATGCGCCTCGCGGAACGGCAGGCCCGCCTCGCGCACCAGCCAGTCGGCGAGATCGGTCGCGGTTGCGTGGCCGGCACCCGCCGCCTTGCGCATGGCAATCTCGTTGACGCTCAGGTCGGCCATCATGCCGGCCATGGCGGCGAGCGACAGCGCCAGCGTGTCGGCGGCGTCGAAGACGGCTTCCTTGTCCTCCTGCATGTCCTTCGAATAGGAGAGCGGCAATCCCTTCATGACGGTGAGCAGGCCGATGAGATGGCCGTTGACCCGGCCGGTCTTGGCCCGGATGAGCTCGGCCGCGTCGGGGTTCTTCTTCTGCGGCATGATCGAGGAGCCGGTCGAATAGCTGTCCGACAGTTTTACGAAGCCGAATTGCGGCGTCGCCCAGATGACGATCTCTTCGGCCAGCCGCGACAGATGCGTCGAGCAGATCGCCGCCACGGCCAGAAATTCGAGTGCGAAATCGCGGTCGGAGACCGAATCCAGCGAGTTGCGGGTCGGCTCGCGGAAACCCAGCGCCTTAGCCGTCGCGTGGCGGTCGATCGGGAAACCGGTGCCGGCGAGCGCGGCCGCGCCGAGCGGGCTCTCATCCAGCCTGCCGACCGCATCACGCACGCGCGACAAGTCGCGGCCGAACATCTCGACATAGGCCATCAGGTGGTGGCCGAAGGTGACGGGCTGCGCCGCCTGCAGGTGGGTGAAGCCGGGCATGACGCTCGCCGCATGCGCCTCGGCCTTATCGAGCAGCGTGGCGATCAGCGCCTTCAGCGCTTGCGCCGCGCGGGAGAATTCCTGCTTCACCCAGAGGCGGAAATCGACGGCCACCTGGTCGTTGCGCGAGCGCGCCGTGTGCAGCCGGCCGGCGGCCGGCCCGATGAGCTCGGCCAGCCGCGCCTCGACGTTCATGTGGATGTCTTCCAGCCGGGTGGAGAACTCGAACGTGCCGGCCTCGATCTCTCCCAAGATCGTGTTCAGGCCGTGAGCGATCTTCTTTTGATCCTCCGCCGAAATGATGCCTTGCTCGGCGAGCATCGCCGAATGCGCAAGCGAGCCGGCGATGTCCTGCGCGTAGAGCCGCTTGTCGAAGGAGATCGAAGCATTGATCGCTTCCATGATCGCCGCCGGTCCTGTGGCGAAACGCCCGCCCCACATCTGGTTGCTGGCTTTCCTGTCGTTCATCGTGCTAACCGCGTCCCGGGTTTGATCATGGCAGAGCGCAACCGCTTCCTCTTTCCCGGTTCCCGGGCGATCCTGATCGCGGTGGTGGCCGGCGCTGTCGCCGGAGCGGTGGCGATATACGTGACCGGCGGGCCGGATGGCAACGGCACGCCGCAGGACCCGGCGGCGATCGCCTGCGCGGCCAAGGCCGACAAGGCGAAGGAAATCGCCGCGGCTGCGACCGGCGATGTCGCCGCCATGCTCCCTGCCGACCCGCCGCAATCGCTGTCGACCCTTGCCTTCAACGGCCCGGACGGCAGGCCGATCACGCTCGCCGACCTCGGCGGCAAGACGATCCTGCTCAATCTGTGGGCGACCTGGTGCGCGCCCTGCCGCGCCGAGATGCCGGCGCTGGACACGCTCGAAACCGAGCTTGGCGGCGAGAGCTTCGAGGTCGTGGCGATCAATGTCGACACCGGCGACGACAGCAAGCCGAAGGCGTTTCTGGAGGAGACCGGCGTCACGGCGCTCGGCTATTATCGCGACAACACGCTCGGCGTGTTCAACGAATTGAAGCGCCGGTCGCTGGCGCTCGGCCTGCCGGTGACGCTGCTCATCGACCCCGAGGGCTGCCTGCTCGCCAACATGAACGGTCCGGCGCATTGGTCGGGCGAGGACGCCAAGGCGTTCATCGGCAAGGCCATCGGAGGTTAAGCCCGGCCTGCCTGGCGCGGGCCCGCGCAACCGTCGGTTAACCATCAAAGGCCACCCGATCCTGCGGTTGTAGCAGGTTGAACCATTCCTTAAGCCAAGGAAGCAGAAGGTTTTCGCCACGGTGCGTTCCGGACGGGCGGGTACCTTGGGAGAAGACGAGAAGAGCGTGGTGGGCGGCAGATACGGTCTGCTCGTGATACTCGCTGGCGGCTATTTCGCCGCCGCGTTTGCGTGCCTGCTTCTGTTCAAGGACATCGACAACTCCATCAGCCTCTGGTTCGCCAACGTCTTTGCCGTCGGCCTGCTGCTGCGCAACGCGCACATCAGGCCTGGCGAGGCAGCGGCGGGGATCTTTGCCGCGGCGCTCGCGGCGAACCTTGCCTACGGCAACGCCGTCGATCTCTCGCTGCTCTTCGCCTCCGTCAACACATTCAGCATCATAGGCGGGACGCTGCTGATCCGCCGGCGCAACGCCTGGACGCCGGAGCGGCATGTGCTTGCCGCTTACGTCCAGGCATTCATCATTGCAGGAATCCTCGCGCCCGCAGTGTCGGGCGCATTGCTGAGCCTGATCGCACACAATCTTTACGGCTGGCCGATCGTCGCGACCTTCAAGGGCTGGTTCGCGGGCGATGCCTTCGCCTTCTCGATGCTGCTGCCGATCATGCTTTTCTCGACCTGGAAACAGGTTGAAAGGCTGACGGGCCGGGCAGCATTGACCCGCCTGTTCGGCTGGATCGTCGTTTGCGCCGGCGTCGGCGCCGGCGCCGCGATGACGGCCGATTTCCCCTTCATCTTCGCGTTCCTGCCGCTCGCCGCCGCCGCCGGCCGCACCAAGCCGTTCGAGCTGGCCGTCATCTGCGCCGTGAGCGGGGCAGCTCTCATCGGCACGGCGGAAGTCGTCGAGGTGCCGGTGATGAAATACATAACCGGCCACGCCGACGGTTACCAACTCGCCGTCGCCATGATGATGGTGTTCCCCTTGATCGGCGGGCTGCTTGTCGAAGCGCTGCGGCTGGAGCAGCGCCGCATCGCCGACAGTGAGCAGCGTTTCCGCCGCGCCATGGAAGACTCCGCCATCGGCATTACCTTCATCACGCTCGGCGGCCGTATCGTCGAAGTGAACGAGGCCTTCGCGAAGATGCTGGGCTACAGTCGTTCCGAGATGGAGGGCATGAACATCCGCGTCGTCACGCATCCCGACGACGCTGCCGCCGACATTGCCGTCGGCCGCACCATGCGCGCCGGACAATCCAACACCTACTGCTACGAGAAGCGTTACCTGCGCAGGGACGGCAGCACCGTCTGGGTGCGGATCTCCGGCTCCATCATGCGCGATTCCGAGAGCGGCGCGCCGCTTCACTTCATTTCCCAGATCGAGGACATCGACGCCCGCAAGCGGTCTGAGGCGGCTGTCGCCGAGGCCGAGACGCGCTGGAACTTCGCGCTGGCCAGCGCCGGTCAGGGCGTCTGGGAGGTCGACCTGCGCAAGCAGCGCGAGCATTATTCGGCCACCTGGCGATCGATCCTCGGCTACGAATTGGACGATCTCCTGGTCGAGCCCGGCTTCTGGCTGACGCTTGTCCACCCGGACGACCGCGACAAGGTCGCCGAAGCCGACAAGGCCCACATGGCGGGTCTCACGCCGCATTTCGAGGCCGAGTTCCGCATGCGCCACAAGGACGGCCGCTGGATCTGGATCCTCGACCGCGGCAAGGTGCTGGAGCGCGACGAGGCGGGCAACGCGGTGCGCGCCATCGGGACACACACCAACATCACCCGGCTCAAGGAAGCCGAGCAGCGGATCGCCGAATCGGCCGTGCAGCTCGCCGACGAGAAGGAACGTCTGCGCGTCACGCTCGAGGCGATAGGCGACGCGGTGATCTGCACCGACGGGCAGGATCGCATCACCTTCATGAACCCGATGGCCGAGAAGCTGGTGAAGGTCGAGAGCGAAGGCGCCGTCGGCGAGCCGCTCGACCGCTTCTACCGCTCGGTCGACGAGGATTCCGGCGAAAGCCTGTCGCCGGCCGGCGCACTCGATCGCGCAAAGCACAACAGCCGCGCGGTGCTCCTGCGCCACGACGGCAGCCGCTGCTCGATCCGCGAGGTCATCTCGCCGATCGTCACCGAGCGCAACGAATATTCCGGCTCGGTCATCGTGTTCCAGGATGTCAGCGACGCGCGCGCCCTGCAGCGCGAGCTCGCCTACCAGGCCTCGCACGATGCGCTGACCGGGCTGGCCAACCGCTCGAGCTTCATGCAGACGATGCAGAAGCTGCTCGAGGAGGTGCGCCGCAGCGGCGACGAGCATCAGCTCATCTATCTCGACCTCGATCACTTCAAGGCCGTCAACGACACGTCCGGCCATGCCGCCGGCGACGAGCTGCTGAAGCGGGTCACGGAAACGATCCGCCGCTCGCTCCGCCCGGGCGACGTGGCCGCCCGGCTCGGCGGCGACGAGTTCGCCGTCATCCTGCGCTCCTGCTCCGACCGCTCGGCCACGCTGCTTGCGCAGCGGCTGGTCGACCGGCTGCACGCGCTCGAATTCACCTGGCGCGGCAAGCTGCATTCGGTCGGCGCCAGCGCCGGCATCGCGCCGATCCGCGCCGACACCAGCGCCACCGACGACATCATCGCGCGCGCCGATGCCGCCTGCTACTCGGCCAAGAAGGCGGGGCGCGGGCGCGTCGCCGCCGTGGCGACCAAGGCGGCGTGAATGGAGGGCAGTAGGCAGTAGTAACGGACGCAGCGTAGTCGGGGCGTCGAGCCGGGCTGCGGGAATGAACCCCTGCTGCCCGCTGCCTACTACCCCATCCGCTCAGAACTTCAACTGTGTCCGCAGGCCGGCCATGACGGCGGTGGGAGCGCCGGCGACGATCGGGCTGATGATCTGCACATCCGCCGTCACCATAAACCACGGCGTGACCGCCAGATTGTAGAAGGCCTCGACGCCCTGCTCGTCACGCATCTGCAGACCGCGCGCCGCCAGTCCGGCTTTCAGGTCAGGGCTGAGCGAATAGCGGAAATAGGCGACACCCCAGCGATCCATGTCGCGCCCGGGTATGAAGCTGGTTCCGCCAACGCCGATGATCGCGCTCCAGGCGACCAGATTCGGGTTTCCGTCGGAGACGCCGAACTGCCCGAACACCCCCCAGCCCTTGCGGGGGTCGCTGGGGTCCTGCACCAGGAACTGCTGGAAGGACGCGCCCACGAACCAGCTGCCTTCCTTGACGCCCATGAGACGCTCGCTGCCGGGGGGCAGGCCCTGCACGTCGGACAGATCGGCACCTTTCCTGGTGCTGTAGGCGGCGGTCACTCCGTAGAAACCCGAGCGCCCGGCGATCTGCACGGGCGCGGTGGCGCTGATCAACCCGGTCACGCCCTCGGCGAAGGGATGCGCAAGCACGTCGCCGTCCTGCGCGTTGCGATGATCGTAGATCATGGCGCTGAGGATGACGGGGTCGGTCTTCACCCTCAGATTGGCGCCGATGAGATAGGGCGGGACTATGCCGGAGATGGGAGCGGCCAATCCCATGTTCATGAATGTGTCGATGCCGCCGCCGCCCATCAGCGGCGTCCTCGCCGCGACGTCGAACATGTTGAACTTGCCGACGCTCAGCGCCACGCGCTCGCTGAACGCCTGGGTCACGACCAGTGACAGGTTCTGGTCCGAGCCACCCTGCCGCGGGAAGGCAAGACCGGTGTTGACGGGAATGATGAGGCCGCTGCCGACCGCATTGGCGCCCTCGCCGTAGAGCAGCTCGGCATGCGCGGTCACGAAGAAGCCCGGCCAGAGCCCGAGCTTCTGGCCGTCGATCGTGACCAGGATGTCGCCCCGGCCTCCATACCGCCACCGGTGATTGCCCCTTCCGGCGACGGCGCCCTGGTAGAATTGCGTCACCCAGACATCGATATCGATGCCGGATTCGCGCAGCTCATCCCGCCAGTCTCCGGCGAGCAGTTCGGGACGCTCCCAGATCGATTCGCTCGCACCGTTCGCTGCCGGCGATCCAGATTGCGGCCACGCCTGCGTCGCGGATACCGCGCCGGTGATCAGCGCCGCCGGAACCAGCCATCGGCGCACAGTTTGCTTGCCGCGCATCTTTCACCCCCTCGGCATCGCGGCGCGAGCAGGACCGTGCTCTGCACGGTGCTCGAGCGGCGGCCCAGCAGGCCGTGCGTCGGGGGCAAGGGAGAAGGGCGTAACGGTACCGGTACCGTTACAGGGCGATGGCGCTGGTGTGCGTCAGGCTCGATATCACGGTCCGCCACGCAGCCGCGACGCTTGCAAATTCAGCGCGTCGGAACCGGGTGCTCGCCGCGATAATCGTAGAAGCCGCGGCCGGTCTTGCGGCCGAGCCAGCCGGCCTCGACATACTTCACCAGCAGCGGGCATGGCCGGTATTTCGAGTCCGACAGCCCGTCATGCAGCACCTGCATGATCGACAGGCAGGTGTCGAGCCCGATGAAATCGGCGAGCTGCAGCGGCCCCATCGGATGGTTGGCGCCAAGCTTCATGGCCGTGTCGATCGCCTCCACCGAGCCGACGCCTTCGTAGAGCGTGTAGATCGCCTCGTTGATCATCGGCATCAGGATGCGGTTGACGATGAAGGCGGGAAAATCCTCGGCGACGGTGATCGTCTTGTCGAGGCTGCGCACATAACCCTTGGCTTCTTCGAAGGTCGTGTCCTCGGTGGCGATGCCGCGCACCAGCTCGACCAGCTTCATCACCGGCACCGGGTTCATGAAGTGGATGCCGATGAAGCGCTCGGGCCTGTCGGTCTGCGAGGCCAGCCGCGTGATCGAGATGGAGGAGGTGTTGGTCGCGAGCATCGCTTCCGGATTGAGCTGCGGGCAGAGCTCGGCGTAGATCTTGCGCTTGGTGTCCTCGTCTTCGGTCGCGGCCTCGATCACCAGGTCGGCGGCAGCGAGATCGGCCATCGTCCTGGCGATCGAGATGCGCTCCATGGCTCCCTTGCGGTCCTTCTCCTCCAGCTTCCCGGAGGAAACCTGGCGCGCCATGTTGCCGTTGATGGTGGCGATGCCCTTCTCGGTGTTCGCCAGCGAGACGTCGAAGAGCAGCACCTTGTAGCCGGCAAGTGCGCTCACATGCGCGATACCGCTGCCCATCTGGCCTGCACCGACGACGCCAACCGTCCCGATCTTCGTGCTCATCACTATCCCGCCGGGCCTGCTGCCCATTTTTGTTGCAGTGCAACCTAAAGCAAATGCGGCAAAAGTTGAAAGCGGTTTTTCCGTTCGGATTCTGCGACACGACAGAATCAATGACCCGGAGCGGTCCGGCCGCTCCAGCCGCTCCCACCCTCACAATCTAAGTACTGACGTGAAAAGCGTCAAAGCGCCTTTTCCCGCTTCGGCATCGCCCACCGAAACCAGGCGAGCCGCAGCCGCGGCTCGCTTCCAGCCGGTTCCGTGGCCCGCCGTGGCGGCGGGCTTCCTTGACAATAGTTATGCCTCATAACATTATTGCTATGCCACATAACGATAACCGCATCAGCTCAGGGAGGACACCATGCGGCAAAATCGATTTGCGCTGCTTTTTGGGGCAGCCGCCTTTTCGCTCGCTTCCGCCCAGGTGCAGCTTGCCGTTGCCGGTGAGGATGGTCGGTGGCTGACACCGACCATGATCAACGCACGCGCACATATGTTCGAGTCGGCGCTCAACTACCTGACGTTCAGGCAGATGGACCAGATGTTCGCGACCCGGCCGGTCGCGGCCGGCACGCAGGTCTGGGAGCTTCCGTCGAAGCCTGTCGCGATCGACGGCGAGTTCACGGTCGGCGACAAGAAGCTGGGTCTGGAGGACTATCTCGAGGCCACCTCCACGAATGCGCTGGTCATCGTGAAGGACGGCAACATCGTCCACGAGACCTACAGGAACGGCAGCGACGCCGGCACCCGCTTCATCACCTTCTCGGTGGCCAAATCTTATGTCTCGACCCTGATCGGCCTTGCGCTCGCCGACGGCGCAATCAAGAGCCTCGACGACAAGGTTACCGACTATCTGCCGGAGATGGCTGGCGGCGGCTATGACGGACCGACCATCCGCGACCTTCTGCGCATGCGTTCGGGCGTCGACTGGCTGGAGGTCTACCAGTTCGGAAGCGACACGCAGCTCACCAAGGTCCACGACAATTCGCTCGTGGCGTATCGCTATCGCTGGTGCGACTACGCGGCGAAGGAATCAAAGGCTGGGCCGAACAAGCCTGGCCAGGCCTTCAACTATGCGACGCTCGACACCAGCGTACTCGGCTGCATCCTCGAACGCGCGACCGGCAGGACCGGCGCCGAATACATGTCGGAGAAGCTGTGGAAGCCGGCAGGCATGGAAAGCGACGCCTACTGGATCATGGACGGGCCAGACAGCGTCGGCCGTGAATTCTACGGCGCAGGACTGAACGCGACCGCGCGCGACCATGCCCGCTTCGGCCTGATGTTCCTGAATGGCGGCGTGGCCAACGGCAAGCAGGTCGTGCCCGCCGAATGGGTGAAGCAGGCCACGGTTCCGGACGAGGGTTTCGAGCCGACCGCTCCGGGCGAGCCGTTCGGCTACCAGTACCAGTGGTGGACCTTCCCCGGCTCCGACGCTTACGCAGCCATCGGGCTGCACCACCAGTTCATCTATGTCGACCCGACGAACGATGTCGTGATCGTCAAGATCAATCACACGCCCGAGCCGGTGTTCCGGGAGGCCGAGAATCTCGACTTCTTCAAGGACGTGACCGCGCTTCTTTCGCGGTGATTGACTAAAGCGTGTCGCGTGAAAAAGGATTCACGCGACACGTGCCTTTCGCGGCATCCCGCATGAACAGCGTCAGAGCGCCTTTTCGAGCTCCGGCAGGATGGTGAAGAGATCCCCGACGATGCCGTAGTCGGCGACCTGGAAGATCGGCGCCTCCTCATCCTTGTTGATGGCGACGATGACCTTGGAGTCCTTCATGCCGGCGAGATGCTGGATGGCGCCGGAAATGCCGACGGCGATGTAGAGCTCCGGCGCGACCACCTTGCCGGTCTGGCCCACCTGCCAGTCGTTCGGCGCGTATCCGGCATCGACAGCGGCGCGGCTGGCGCCGACCGCGGCGCCGAGCTTGTCGGCGACCGGCAGGATCACCTCCTGGAACTTTTCCGACGAGCCGAGCGCGCGGCCGCCCGAGATGATGATGCGGGCCGAGGTCAGCTCCGGACGATCGCTTTCGGACAGGCGGTTCTCGATGAAGGTCGAAAGGCCGGGATTGGCCGCGGCGTTTGCCGTCTCGATCGGCGCCGAGCCGCCCTCGCCGGCCGCCTGGAAGGAGGCGGTGCGCACGGTGACGACCTTCTTGGCGTCGGTCGCCTGCACCGTCTGGATGGCGTTGCCGGCGTAGATCGGACGCTTGAAAGTGTCGGGCGCGACCACGTCGATGATCTCGGACACCTGCATCACGTCGAGCATGGCTGCGACGCGCGGCATGACGTTCTTGCCGGCGGAGGTGGCCGCGGCGACGATCGTGTCGTAATTGCCGGCGAGCGAAACGATGAGCGCGGCGGTCGGCTCGGCGAGCCGCTGCTCCAACTCATCCGCTTCGGCCAGCAGCACCTTGGCGACGCCCTGCAGCTTCGCGGCGGCCTCGGCCGCGGGCCGTGCGCCCTTGCCGGCGACGAGCACATGCACGTCGGAGCCGATCTTGAGCGCGGCCGAGAGCGCCTTGGCGGTCTGGTCGGAGAGCGACGAATTGTCGTGTTCGGCGATGAGAAGAATTGCCATTGTCGTGTTCCTTCTGTCCCGAACCTTAGAGCACGCCGGCCGACTTGAGGCTGGCGACGAGCTCCTGCACGGTCTTGACCTTGACGCCGGCCTTGCGGCCGCCCGGCTCCTCGGTCTTCACCACTTTCAGGCGCGGCTTCACATCGGCACCGAAATCGGCTGCGCTCTTCTCGTCGAGCGGCTTCTTCTTGGCCTTCATGATGTTGGGCAGCGAGGCGTAGCGCGGCTGGTTGAGGCGCAGGTCGGTGGTGACGATCGCCGGCAGCTTCACCTCGATCGCCTGCAGGCCGCCATCGACCTCGCGCGTCACCTTGGCATTGCCGTCGCCTATCTCCAGCTTGGAGGCGAAGGTCGCCTGGCTCCAGCCGAGCAGCGCGGCGAGCATCTGGCCGGTCTGGTTGGCGTCATCGTCGATCGCCTGCTTGCCGAGGATGACGAGGCCCGGCTGCTCGGCCTCGACCACGCCTTTCAGCACCTTGGCGACGCCGAGCGGCTCGACGGCTTCGTCGACCTTGACCAGGATGGCGCGGTCGGCGCCCATGGCGAGCGCGGTCCGCAGCGTCTCCTGCGCCTGCGCCGGGCCGATCGAGACGACGACGATCTCCGTGACCTTGCCGGCTTCCTTGAGGCGGATGGCCTCCTCGACGGCGATCTCGTCGAACGGGTTCATCGACATTTTCACATTGGCCAGCTCGACGCCCGAGCCATCCGCCTTGACGCGGATCTTCACGTTGAAATCGACGACCCTTTTTACGGGGACCAGAACCTTCATACGAATATCACCTCTCTGACGGATTGTGTCGCGCCATAGCAGGGCGCGGCCCGCAGCAATTGTCGAATGCCGACATGTCGGTCGAAAAAGCGGCGAAGTGGTATGCGGTGCCCATCGCGGCTGCGACGCGCTGGACCCCTTAGTCACAACACGAGCGAGCGTCAACAACAGCTTGAAGAGCTAATCGTTTGAATAGCGTGCGACCGAAGGTCTTGGAAACGCCTCAGCGCTCGCCAGCGTAACTATCTGGTCGGCAACGGCAACAACCGCAGTCGAGCCTTCTTCGGATCCACCGTAAGCAGCGCGCCTTGCTCGAGTTGAGCCTGCATTTGACGTAGCGCCCTTGCGACAGCTTGACCGATCGCTTCGGGACTCACGTTTCCAGCGCGAACCTGGACGACACTCGGCTTGTCGCCTTTGGCCGCGGCCAGAATTGCGCTGAAGTCGAGGTCATGCGTCAGAACCACCCAATCATGCCGCTTCGCGTACGCCATGATTTCGGCGTCAGGCGCGTTAGGCGAACCGAGGCTTGACCAATGTTCAGCCTCGATGCCAGCCGTTGCCAGGAAGCGCACCCAACTCGGCGAAAGGTTCATGTCGATGAGCAGCTTCATGCATTGGCCAAGACGACTTCCCGCTCGTCCGCCAACCAAGCCGCGTAGCGCAGGGCCTGCATGATGTCGTCGCGCTCAAGATAGGGATAGTCGGCGAGGACGTCATCGACGCTCCGCCCAGAACCTATCTGATTGACAATCATGCCTACGGTTACCCGCATTCCACGAATGCAGGCTTTCCCGCCCATGACGTCCGCATCGTGGGTAATGCGATCAAAGGGTCCCATCGTGGCTTCCCGTCGGCGCGCTTCGTATCGTCCATTATCTAGTGAATTTCGAAGCGATAGAACAGACAAGACCTCGGCCCCGCCACCAGCGCCTACTGCCTGCCCCAGCGCGGCTGCGCTTCGGTCGGCGGCGATGCAGGCGGCGGCAGCCGCACCTCGACCGAGCGTGGCGTCACCACCTCGGCGTCGAAAAGCGGGACGTCTTTCTGGCGCAGGAAGATGACCAGCACCGCGCCGGCGATGATGCCGCCGACATGCGCCGCCCAGGAAATCTGCTCCTCGCTCGACGACAGCGAAGCCAGGAACATCACGACCTGGAAGCCGATCCAGAGCGCAATGGCGATCCAGGCCGGCAGCGGCAGCGGGATGCGCATGAACACAAGCACCCAGATGCGCACGCGCGGATGCAGCATGAAATACGCCGCGACGATGCCGGCGATCGCGCCGGAGGCGCCGATCAGCGGCGCCTGGCTGTCGGGTGCGATCAGACCGTGCAGGAACGCGCCGGCAATGCCGCAGAGCAGATAGAACGCCAGGAAGCGGAAATGGCCGAGCGCATCCTCCACATTGTCGCCGAACACCCAGAGGAACAGCATGTTGCCGCCGAGGTGCCAGATGTCGCCGTGCAGGAACATGTAAGTGATGTAGGTGGCGTAGTCCGGCACCCAGACCAGATCGAGCGGCCGCTCGGCGATGTTGTAGATCGTCGACGGGATGTAGCCGAGGCCGACCACGGCCGCGCCGACCGCATCCTGGCTGCCGACGCCGGTCAGCAGGAAGACGACGACATTGGCCGCGATCAGGCCGATGGTGACGTATTGCGCATGGATGCGCTTCAGATGATTGGCGTCGTGCAGCGGGATGAACATCTTTCGGGCTCGCTGGCGTCAGGTTTGCGACGCGGCGGCCGCACCGCCCGCCGGAAGAACGGAACCCGCGGGGCGGTCGGCGCGAGAAGGCAGTCCGTATGCGATCAGGCGGACAGGTTTCCCCAAAGGCCGGCTCCCCTACCGGTTCTTGCCGGGCACCCATAACACATCGGCGTTTCCATTGTCATTCATGGCCCGCGCGGCCACGAACAGGAAGTCGGAGACGCGATTGATGAACTTGATCGCGACCGCATTGACCCGCTCCTGCGGGTTTTGCGCCAGCGCCACCATGAGCCGTTCGGCACGCCGCGCGACCGTGCGCGCGAGGTGCAGGTTGGCGGCTGCCGCCGATCCGCCGGGCAGCACGAAGGATTTGAGCGGCTGGATTTTCGCGTTGAGCAGGTCGATGTCGGCTTCGACCCGGTCGACCTGGCTCTGTACGATCCGCAGCGGCTCATAGCCGAGGGGCTCGCCCGTGTCGGGTGTGGCGAGATCGGCGCCGAGGTCGAACATGTCGTTCTGCAGGCGCATCAGCATCGCGTCGATCTCGGGGTGCACGGCAGCGGTGTGCAGACGCGCCAGGCCGATGCAGGAATTGGCCTCATCGACAGTGCCGTAGGCCTCGACGCGCAGGTCGGATTTGAGCCGGCGTTGCCCGTCGCCCAGCCCGGTCGTGCCGGCGTCGCCGGTGCGGGTGTAGATCTTGTTAAGCTTGACCATCACCCGCCCTGTCAGAGGGAATCTCAGCCGCGGGTAAAATAGACCGCGAGCAGCACCAGCACCAGCGCCACGAACTGCAGGGCGACGCGCGCTTGCATCAGCTTGTTGGAGGTGTTGCCGGACCCGCCGCGCATCATGTTGACCAGGCCGCGAAGCAACACCACGACCACGGCGGCCATGGCGACGACGGCAAGTATCTGGAAGACGGTGGACATCAAGCTTTCCGTTTCCCGCTCAGCCTTGCGAGGCCATGATGCGGTAGAGCACCGAGGCCGGCAGCACGCGCTTGAGGAAAACGCCGATGCGTGCCGGCGTCGTCACCACATAGTGCGGTTTGGGGCGTGGCGAAAGAAGGGCGTGGCGAAGCACCGCATGAACCGCGTCGGGCTTGAGCTTCAGCCGCGATTTCGAGCCCCCGCCCCTGAGCCGGGCAAGCTGCGCCTGGTAGTCGGCCCGGTGCACCGAGTTCTCGTGGTCGATGTAGCGCTCGAAGAAAGGCAGCCCGTTGCTGGCGATCTTCGATTCGACCGGTCCCGGCTCGATCAACGAGACGTGGATGCCCGAGCCGGCAAGCTCGGCGCGCAGGCAGAGCATCAATCCCTCGATGGCATGCTTGGAGGCGGCATAGGCGCCGCGATATTTCACCGGCACCAGGCCGAGGATCGAGGAACAGTGCACCAGCCGCCCATGCCCTTGCCGCCGCATGACCGGCACGATGCGGCGGGTCAGATCGTGCCAGCCGAAGAAATTCGCCTCGAACTGCTCACGCAGAGCCTCGACGGGCAGGTCTTCGACCGCACCGGCCTGCGCATATGCGCCATTGTTGTAAAGCGCATCGAGCCTGCCGCCGCTGCGCGACAGCACGGTCTCGACCAGTGCGGCGATCGATTCCGGCTCGCGATAATCGAGATAGAGCGCCTCCAGGCCGTCAGCCTCGAGCGCTGCCAGATCCTGCGCCTTGCGCGCGGTCGCGAAGACGCGCCAGCCTTCCGCCTTCAGCGCCCGGGCGCACCAGGCGCCGATGCCGGACGAGGCCCCGGTAACGATGATTGTGCGCAACCCGGCCATATCCAGCCCGTTTCATTCTGCAAGGCTTGCCAACCGGGAAGACCACTTTCCATATTCCCGGAGCGTGATCCGGAAAAGTCGCCGACTTTTCGGCCGGATCATGCAGGCATGAACGAAGGTAGAGCAGGATGGGCTCTTACCGTCAAACAGCGGACAGGTAGGGTGCGGCTTCCGAAGTTTCACGCGATCCGGCGCGTCCTTGGCGACGCCCTCGGGCACTTCAACGCCGATGACGGCTGGGCCATGGCCAGTCATCTGGCCTTGTCGGCCCTGCTGGCGCTGTTTCCGTTCCTGATCTTCGCCACCACGCTGGCGAGCTTTTTCGGCGCGAACACCTTCTCGGATACGGCAGTGCATCTGATCTTCGACACCTGGCCCGACGAGATCGCCAAGCCGATCGCCGACGAAGTGGTGGACGTGCTGACCATCCCGCGCGGCGACCTGCTCACCTTCGGCGCGGTGCTCGCCTTTTATTTTGCCTCCAACGGCGTCGAGGCGCTGCGCACCTCGCTCAACCGCGCCTATCGGGTCGCCGAAACCCGCTCGATCATCTTTCGCCGGCTGCAAAGCCTGGCCTTCGTGCTGGTCGCCACGATCGGTTTGCTGGTTATCACCGTGCTGCTCGTCTTTGCACCTTTGATCGCACGGCTGGCCGAAGCCCATCTCGACTCGGTCAAGCTCTACATCGGAACGATCACGACCTGGCGCCTGATCATAGCCTCGATCGTCATCGTGCTGGCGCTGTTTTCGGTGCACAAATGGCTGCCCGACGGCGACCGCTCGATCGGCAGCATGCTGCCCGGCATCGTCTTCACGCTCATCGGCTGGCTGGTGGGCTCGCTCGCCTTCGCCGCCTATCTCGACTCCTTCGCCTCTTACGTCACCACCTATGCAGGCCTCGCCTCGATCATGGTGGCGCTGATCTTCCTCTACATATTGTCGGTGATCTTCATCATCGGCGGCGAGCTCAACGCATCGATCAGCCGCTATCGCGAAGCGCGCACCCGCATCGAGGGCTGAGCCGTCGCCAGGCCGACTCCGACCACGGCGATCGCCATGCCGGCAATCTGCAGCCAGCTGAGCCGCTCGCCGAAAAGCGGCCAGGCCATCAGCGCCGTCACCGCCGGCACCAGGTAGAAGAGCGAAGCGACCTTGGCCATGTCGCCATCGCGGATGAGCCGCATCAGCAGGAAGATCGCGCCGATCGACAGGACCAGCACCGACCAGGCCATGGCGAGCAGGAGCTCGCCGGTCAGGATCACCGTGCGGGTCTCGAAAGCGAAAGAGCCGGCGGCCATCACCAGCGCGGCGGCCAGGTACTGGATCATGGTGCCGCCGATGATGTCGCCATTCGCGCTGAAGCGCTTTTGCCAGACCGTGCCGGCGCTCATCGCGACGACGGCGACCACCGCTGCGGCGAGCGTCGGCAAGGAGAGCGCGCCGGCGACATTGCCGAGCTTCGGCGACAGCACGATCGCGACGCCGATGAAGCCAGCGGCGAGCCCGGCCCAATGGCGCGGCAGGATGGTTTCGCCAAGCACGGCACCTGCCATGACCGCGGTGATCAAGGGCTGGAGCCCGACGATGAGCGCCGACATTCCGGCCGGCATGCCGTTGCGCACGGCCCAGAACACGCCGCCGAGATAGACGCCGTGCATGAGCAGCCCTGCGATCGCCGAGCGCAGCGCCACGCCCGGGCGCGGCCAGGCGCGCCGGGTCGCAACGAGGATTGCGCCGAGGATGGCAAAGGTGATGCCGAAACGCACCGCCAGGAAGGTGAACGGCTCCGACCAGGGCATGGCGTAGCCGGCACCGATGAAACCGGTGGCCCAGAGCAGCACGAAGAGGGAGGGGATGAGGCGGGACGGCATTCGGTTTAAGCTTTTCGCAACTCGCTCTAATGCGGTGCATCGCGGCAAGCAAAGTGAAACGGTTGAACCATAGCTTCAGCCACTCGAAACCGGGGGACGGGACGAGGGTAACGCGCAGAGAGGGGTCTGCCGTGCTCTTCGATATCGGCCTGTTCTGGCTGGTCATGGCCTTTGCCGGGACGGGCGTCTTCGCCTTCATGTTCGGCAGTGCGCTCGACGGGCTCACCGGCAGCGACGGTTTCGGCGCCTTTGGCAACATGATCGTGCTGATGCTCGGTTTTTTCGGCGGCATATACGCCGCCAACGAGCTCGGCTATTCCTTCGACACGCTGATGATCGCCTGCGCCGTCGGGCTCGGCGGCGCGTTCGTCAGCTTCTCGACCTTCGCTCTGATCAAGGCGGGCCTGCGGCTCTGATCGTCGAGCAGGTTCAGCGCGCGTTCATGGCGATTCCCATAGCTGGAACCTGTCCCGGATCAGGCATAATGTTCACCAATCCCGGGTGAAGCTGCATGGGCGTTGACCAATTCATGCCGAGCGATGCCGTCGTCACGACGATCCGGCAGGACCTCGACACCTACAACCGGCTGCGCGCCACGACCGCGAAGGGCGTCCGGCTGCGTCTATGGCTTTTCCACGGCCTCTTCACGCTGATCGCGGCATTCGTCGTCCTGCTCGTCTTCGGCGCAACCGGCGCCGGCCTGTTCTCGAACGCCACCTGGTTCGTGCTGCTGTTCATTCTACTCGGCTACATGTGCGCCCATTGGCTGGCGCTGTGGCCGGCGAAAAAGCTGCAGCAATCCTTCCGCGACCGCGCCATGCCGCGCATCTTCTCCTTCCTGGACCAGATCGACTACCGGCAGGGGGCCAAGCCGAAATCGCTGGAATACCTGCCAAAGCAGGCGCTCGGCACCTACAACCGCCAGGCGTTCGACGACTGCATCTACGGCCGGCACGAAGACCTGGCCTTCGAGGCGTTCGAGGCCACGTTCAGCTACAAGGCCGGCAAGGGCAGCGCGCGGCTGGTCTTCCGGGGCGTCGTGCTTGCCTTCCAGCTGGCAAAGCCCTTCCCGGCCAGGCTGATCGCCCGCATCCGCACGCCGCCGGCCGGCGGCGTCACGCGCTTCATGCAGCAATTGTTCGGAAGCAGCGATCTGGACGAGGTGGCGATCGGCGATCCCAAGGTCGACGGCTCCTACGAATTCCGCTCGGACAACGCCGTTCGGGCACGGCATCTGGTCACGCCCGATTTCACCTATGCGCTGGACCAGCTCGGCAGGGCCTGGCCGGAAGCGCCGGGGCGCGTCGCCATCGCAGGCGAATCCGGCTTCGTGCTGCTGCCCACCACGCGCAATTTCTTCGAGCTGCCGCACATCGACGAGGTCTGCGACTACGAGCGCCACATCGAGCCGATGGTGCGCGACCTGGCGAAACTGCTCGACATCGCCCGGCTGGTGCGCGGCGCGGCGGATTAACGCAACGCCCCCTCCACCGCCTTCGGCGGTCCCCCTCCCCCGTTGTCACGGGGAGGATCAAGGCCGCGGCCGGCCGCTGCGCTGGATCCTCCCCTGCGAAGCGGGGCAGGGGACCATGCGAAGCATGGTGGTGGGGGCGCTCCGCCCGCATAACCCCTAAAGCCCGACCATTTTCCTGATTGAAGCCGGCGTTTCACCGGCCTCGCGCAGCGCCCGCAGGCCCGTGTCGCGCAGGCTCTTCGAGAGCTTGCGCCCGTCAGCGCCGAGGATCAGCCGATGATGGAAATAGACTGGCGGCGGCAGATCGAGCAGCGCCTGCAGCAGGACATGAATGTCGGTCGCGGCCTCGAGATCCAGCCCACGCACGACATGGGTGACGCCCTGCCCTGCATCATCGGCCACGACCGACAGGTGGTAGCTCGTGGGGATCTCGCGCCGCGCCAGGACGACGTCGCCCCAGCGTTCGGGGTGGGCCGTGATCGTCTCCGTCGCGCGACCGCTCGAATCCGCCAGCGCGGCCCATGCGAGCGGCCGGCCGACGCGCTCGATCGCGGCCGCCACGTCCAGCCGCCAGGCAAAGGGCATGGCATCGCCGAGCCGCTTCTTCCGCTCGCGCCGGCTGAGGCGCCGATCGTCGCCGGGATAGAGCGGCGCTCCGTCCGGATCGCGTGGCCAGGTTTTTCCGCCCGCCTGCAATTCGGTGATGCGCGTGCGCACCTCGCCGCGGCTCATGAAGGCGGGATAGGCGAGCTCCTCCGCGATCAGCCGGTTCAGCAACGCGCCATAGTCGGCAAAATGCTCCGACTGCCGGCGCACCGGTTTTTCCCAGTCCAGCCCGAGCCATTCGAGGTCTCGGTAGATGCCGGCTTCGAACTCCGGCGTGCAGCGGGTGACGTCGATGTCCTCGATGCGCAGCAGCAGCCGGCCGCCGCGCGCGACGGCCATTGTCCGGTTGAGCAGCGCCGAGAAGGCATGGCCGAGATGCAGCTCCCCGTTCGGGCTCGGTGCGAAGCGGAAGACGGGAATTGTCATGAGACCGATGCGGCCGGGTTGAAGGCGCGAGAACGCGATTGCTACTTTGCCGCCCGCTAGAGCAAATCCAGGAAAAGTGGAAGCCGGTTTTCCGTCCGGATTTGCGCCAGAACAATGCGTAGAGCGTTTTCACGATTCTATGAATCGTGAAAACGCTGTGGAGCAAGGCATGCGCCGCATCGCGACACTGGACGACATCGCCGAAGGGCTCGACGCGCTCGGTAGGCTCGATCCGCGCCTGGTCGCGGTGCGCGGCGCCGCGGGCGAGGTGCCCCTCCGTCTCACCGAGCCGGGTTTTGCCAGCCTCGTTTCGGTCGTGGTGTCGCAGCAGGTCTCGCGCGCCAGCGCCGATGCGATCATGGGCCGGCTCGGCAGGCTGGTAGACCCGCTGACGCCGGAAGGCTTTGTCGCCGCCGGCGAGGCGGCCTGGCGCGAGGCCGGATTGTCGCGGCCAAAGATGCGCGCGCTCACCGCGATCAGCGAGGCGCTGGCCTCAGGCTCGCTCGATCTTGCCGTCGCAGCCGGCCTCGAAGCCGGCGAAGCAATCCGCCACATGACCGCGATCCACGGCATCGGGCCGTGGACCGCGGAGGTCTACCTGCTCGTCGCTGCCGGCCACCCGGACATCTTCCCGGCCAAGGACGTGGCGCTGCAAAGCGCGGTCGGCGAAGCTTTCGGCATCGACCCGCGGCCGGGAGACAAGGCGCTCGGACAAATCGCCGAATCATGGGCGCCGTGGCGGGGCGTGGCGGCGCGGCTGTTCTGGGCCTACTACCGCAGCCGGCGCGGACGCGAGGCCGCGCCGGCGCCCTAAACCCCCAGAAAAACACGCAAAATCAGCGGTTTTTGAGCGGCCCTGTGGCGCCGAACCCGCTTCACAATGCTGTCATCACATGCTTACACTATCCGCGCCGACTGCTTTGAGAACCAGGGAGGCATTGATATGACGATCGCAGTGTCTCCTGACGGGTTGCCCGCTCTGGTGCTCAACGCGGATTACCGTCCACTCAGCTACTACCCGCTTTCGCTCTGGTCGTGGCAGGACGCGATCAAGGCCGTGTTCCTCGACCGCGTGAACATCGTGGCCGAGTACGAGCATCGCGTGTCCTCGCCGTCCTTCCAGATGAAGCTGCCGAGCGTGGTCAGCCTGAAGAGTTATGTGAAGCCGTCGCGCACGCCGGCCTTCACCCGCTTCAACGTGTTCCTGCGCGACCGCTTTCAGTGCCAGTATTGCGGACGTCCGGACGAGCTGACCTTCGACCACGTCGTGCCGCGCCATTGCGGCGGCGCGACGACCTGGGAGAACGTCGTAGCCGCCTGCTCGCCCTGCAACCTCAGAAAGGGCGGCATGCTGCCCGAGCAGGCGAAGATGTGGCCGGTGCAGCGGCCGTTCCAGCCGACGGTGCACGACCTGCACAACAACGGGCGGCTGTTCCCGCCGAACTACCTGCACGAAAGCTGGATGGACTATCTCTACTGGGACGTCGAGCTGGAGCCGTAAGGCAGCCTGGCTATGGCAATGAGCGGCCGCCTCCGGGCGGCCTTTTCATTTTGACGTCAGCGCCGCAGCAGCGCCCCGCGGAACGCGATTGCCGCGAGCACCAGGCTCGCAACGGCGTTCCAGCCGGCAAAGGAAAGCCCGAGGATGCGCAGCGTTGCCTTGTCGCAGGAGGGCGGCACGACGTCGTCGAGCATGTCGAGCACGCTGCGGTTGCCGTCCACCCCTGCATCCACGGCGCCGCAATCGGTCGGGCCCGGCCACCAGCCCCATTCGACGCCGGAATGATAGACGCCCATGTAGAGGCCCCAGAGCATCAGGGCTCCGCCGGCGGCGAGCAGGCTGCGGGTGATCCAGCGCGGCGCGCCCACGAGCGAGCCAATCGCCGCCACCGCCATCAGCGGCACGCCGATGTAATAGGGCATGCGCTGCTCGAGGCAGAGCTTGCACGGAATGTAGCCGCCGAGATGCTGGAAGCCGAGCGCGGCGCCGACGGTCGCCGCCATGGCCAGCATGAGAAACAGCGCGGTAAGCGTCAGGCCGGGGCGCGGCGCGGGCAGGTTTTCGGCGACGGTCGCCATGGCAGGTCGTTCCCGGGAAATGCGATCAGAACGCGTATCTAACGACCAGATAGAGCAAAATCAGGGCGCCCGCCCCCAATGCGGCAATCAGTCCGAGCCGCTTCTCGATAAAGTGACGGATCGGCTCGCCGTAGCGGCGCAGCAGCCAGGCCAGGAACAGGAAGCGGGCGCCTCGCGCCACGATGGCCGAGATGATGAACAGCCAGATGTCGACCCCGATCACGCCCGACAGGATGGTCACCACCTTGATCGGCGGCAGGTGCGCCAGCCCCGACGTGATCAGCATCAGGATGATGAAGCCGATGCCGCTCGAAAGCCGCAGCTCCTCGAACTCGTCGAGCTTGCCGTAGAATTCGAGCACCGGCTTGGCGAGCGATTCATAAGCGTAATGGCCGAGCAGCCAGCCGGCGATGCCGCCGAGCACCGAGAAGATCGTTGCGACGATGGCGTAGCGGTAGGCTCGCTCGGGCCGCGCGATCGCCATTGGGACGTAGAGCACGTCCGCCGGAATGAGGAAGACGGAGCTCTCGACGAAAGCGATGAAGGCCAGCCAGTATTCGGCCGATTTGCGCGCGGCGAGCGACAGGGTCCAGTCGTAGAGTCTGCGAAGCAAGAAGCGCCCCCGAATCACGAGCGCATGATCCCGAAGTGTCGGCACAGCGTGGAGTGGCTGACTTTTCCGGCAGGATCATGCAGGAAAAACAAGATGTTAGAGTGGGATGAATGACACCGCTTCGATTCATCCCACCCTAAACGCCGCCTTCTAGGAAGAAACCGGCGCATGCACAATGCGGCAAGGCGGTTAACGCCTGCTGACCCCGGAGCGGCGGCCTGTCGCCGCCGCGGCGCGGGGCTTGCGCCCCCTCCAGGCGGCTGCGCTTGCGCTGCCGCAGTTCGGCCCGACTGCGACGGCACGGTCGGAGCATGATCCTCGTTCTTGCACTCGCCGCCGCTCTCGCGGATGTCGACCCGCCCGCGAAAGCGCCGCCCTCCCTCATGGATCTCTTCTCGGACGGTTCCGCGGAAGGCACCCCGAGGGAGCCGGAACGCTTCCATCGCTGTCGCCTCTATAACTGCGGGCTTCCGACACTCCGGCAGCTTGAAGAGCGGCTCGACCGGAACGGCGAAGCGGACGAGCGGTAAGCTCAGGCAGCGGGGCCCTTGCCGAAGAGGCGGCCGAGAAAGCCGTAGAACCAGGCCGCCTGGGCAGCGTCATGCGCCAGCATCAGCCTGTCCTGCTCCTCCCTGCCCTGCGCTCCCGGCTTGCCGTAGGCCGCCCATGGCGCGGCCTGCCAGCGGCGAAAACCTTCGATCGTCACTTCGGGATGGAACTGCAGGGCGAAGGTTTTCGCACCGTAGCGAAACGCCTGGTTGGCATAGAGCTCGCTGGACGCAAGGTGCTCGGCGCCGGCCGGGATCGCGAATGTGTGGAAATGCGCTTGCGTGACATGCAGCGGCCCCGGGAACACGTCCCGCCCGGCCTCCGTCGGCGTCAGCTCGTAATAGCCGAACTCATGTGCGCCTGAAGCGGGCGGGCCGACATGCGCGCCGAGCATATGCGCGATCTGCTGCGAGCCCTGGCAGATACCGAGCACCGGCACCCCCTTCTTCATGCAGGCCTCGAGCCAGCGCGCCTCGTCCTTGAGGAAGGGATATCTGCCGGTCTCGTAGACCTCGTATTTGCCGCCGAAGACGATCGTGCCGGCCACGCTCTCGTCCGGCTGGCCGAGCGCCTCGCCGGCGAAAGGATGCCGGTAGTCGAGCTCGAAACCGTTCTCCGTCCCGAACGTGGACACCCGGTCGTCGCGCGGTCCGGCATCGTGCCGGACAAGCACCAATCTGCGCTGCATGAGAACCCCTTCCCGGCCGACAAGCTCGCCCCCGAGCAAATCCAGGAAAAGTGGAAACCGCTTTTCCGTCCGGATTTGCGACTACCCAATCAGACTAGGGCATTTTCGCGTTGCGAAATTGCCCTAGGTAACCCCTTTCGGGCGCCCTCCGCCAGACCTTGGCTAACGCCCGGAAATCACCCGGAAATTTCCTTTTCAGTGCATCCTGGAAACAGTCTCGCAACCGCTAAGGTATTGCATTTTATACCGAAATGTGGTCTTATTGAATGAACATTCAACAAAAGAGAAACCCGTATGAACCGCCACCTTCACAACGTGACGGTCCCCAATGATTGGGACCGCCGGGGTCTGCCCGGCTGGGCCTATCACAGCTCCGCGCTGCTGGAGCTCGAGAAGGAGCACGTCTTCCGCAACCACTGGCAGATCGCCGGCCACGTCTCCGACGTGCCGAACCCCGGCGACTATCTGACCATGGACGTCGTCGGCGAGCGCGCGCTCATCGTGCGCGGCAAGGACGATGTGGTGCGCGGTTTCCACAATCTCTGCCGGCATCGCGGCAGCCGCGTCGTGGCCGACAGCCAGGGCACCTGCAAGAACGCGCTCGTCTGCCCCTTCCACGGCTGGGTCTACAATCTCGACGGCACGCTCAGGGGTGCTGCACGCCCGCGCTCCTTCCCCGATCTCGACAAGCACGAGTTCGGCCTGATGCCGCTCGACCTGGAAATCTGGATGGGTTTCATCTTCATCCGCTTCCATCCCGGTCCGCAGCCTTCCGTCGCAGAGCTGATGAAGCCGGTCGAGGCCGAGATCGCGCAGTACCGCGTCGAGGAGATGGTGCCGTCATGGGGCATCTGGACCCAGAAGACCCCGGTCAACTGGAAGTCGGTGCGCGACGTCGACAATGAGGGTTATCACGTCGCCATGGCGCATCCGGCGCTGCAGGACCTCTATGGCGCCACCTATTTCGACGAGCCTTTCGTCGGCGGCGTGTCGCGCTCTTTCGCCACCTACAATCCGCATGCCGGACGCCGCTGGAGCGTGAAGAACTACATCAATATCGCGCCCGAGCCCGAGCGCCTGCCGGAGCATCTGCGCAAGGCCTGGATCTATTACGGCATCTTTCCCAACAACGCGCTGTCGATCATGCCGGAATCGATCCAGTTCTATCAGGAGTTCCCGCTGTCGACCGGCGAGACGCTGCTGCGCGGCGCGATCTATCGCTACAAGGACGAAGACCGCCGCACCGCGGCCGCCCGCTATCTCGCCTACCGCATCGACCGCGACACCATGAACGAGGACGTGCAGCTCTCGGTCTGGTCGAACGAGTCGATGCTGTCGCAGTCCTTCGCAGGTTTCTTCCTGTCCGACCTCGAATACGGCGTGCGCAGCCACCACGACCATCTGCGCAAGCTCGTGCCGGTGCTCGACCTCGAATATCCGCCGGACGAGAAGGACATGTGGAATCTGAACGACGCGCTGCTGAGCAGGAAGTGACCAGCGGTCTTCTCCCGTTCACGGGGAGAAGATGCCGGCAGGCAGATGAGGGGCCGCGCGAAGGCCTCAGGCGAGCGCGCGGCCAGTTCTGACACTTCGGCGTCGCCCCTCATCCGTCCTCGCCTTTGAGGCTTCGACGAAATCACAACCGCAGTGCGGCTCGGCCGCCTTCTCCCCGTGAACGGGGAGAAGGAAGATCACCCCCGCCAGACGCCTTCCTTCCGCAGATCATCCATCGTCCGCGAAATCCCTTCGCGCAGGATCGCGACCATGTCGTCGATCTGCTCGCGCGAAATGATCAGCGGCGGGGACATGACGCACATGTTGATCAGCGGGCGCACCAGCAGGCCGAGCTCCTGGCAATGCACGTCGATACGCTTTCCCACCGCATGGTCGAGCTGCAGCGGGTTATTGGATTCGCGGTCCGCCACGCATTCGACGCAGGCCATCAGGCCGACGCCGCGCACCTCGCCGACCAGCGGCAGCTCTTCGAGCGTCCTCAGCTTCGACTGGAAGTAGGGCGTGATCGCGCGGACATGGTCGAGGATGCCGCCTTCAAGCAGCTCGAGGTTCTTCAGCGCCACGGCGCAGCCGATCGGATGGCTGGTGTAGGTATAGCCGTGGCCGAACATCGCTGCAGCATGGTTCGACTTGCGCAGCGTCTCGAGCAGCCGGCCTGAGATCATCACGCCGCCGAGCGGGAAATAGCCCGAGGTGACGCCCTTGGCGAAGGTGATCATGTCGGGCTCGACGCCGAACACATCCTGCGAGGCGAAGACCTCGCCGAGACGCCCGAAGCCGGTCACGACCTCGTCGGAAATGTAGAGGATGTCGTGCTCGCGGCAGAGCCTTGCGATGCGCGGCAGATAGTTTTCCGGCGGCACGATGACGCCGCCGGACGCCTGCACCGGCTCGCCGATGAAGGCGCCGATGTTCTCCGCGCCGATGCGGGCGACAGTCTCGCGGAACTCCTCGACGAGGAAATCCGCAAAGCCTTCGGCCGAAACGCCGGCCGGGCGGCGGAACGGATTTGGCGCGGTGAGCTTGACGACAAGCGCATCGGCGCCGTCCATCCAGTCGCGATCGCGCGGCCGGCCGTTGAGCGAGGCCGACAGGTAGGTCGAGCCGTGATAGGCGCCGCCGCGCGACAGGATGAGTTTCTTCTCCGGCCGGCCGCGCACATTGTTGTAGAACTGCATGAAGCGCAGCGCCGTCTCGACCGCCGAGGAGCCGCCGGTGGTGAAAAAGACATGGCTGAGATCGCCCGGCGCATAGGCTGCGATTCGCTCGGCGAGCACCGCCGAAGGCTCGCTCATCGTGTACCAGGGCGTGTTGTAGGAAAGCTCCATCGCCTGCTCGTACATGACGCGCGACAGCGCCTCGTTGCGGTGGCCGACGCTCACGCACCACATGCCGGCCGGGCCGTCGAGCAGGCGCTTTCCCTCCGCATCGTAGATGTAGCAGCCGTCGCCGCTTGCGATCGGCGTCCGTGCTTCGGCCCCGATCGATCCGGCATAAGGCCAGGGCTGCACGAGGTGGCGCCTGGCCAGATCGAAGGGACTTGCCCCGGCCGCGTCGCCGTCCATGTCCCGCAATTGCCGAACCGCTGCCATTTGATCGACCCTTACAAGAGAAGCTGCAAAAGCAGATTTTCAAACCAAGTACCGGAAAAATATATGTTTTCCGGCATATTTTGAATGTCTGTTCAATCAATATCGCAGAAAAGGCGCTTGATTTCAACAGCAGGATGCGCTCAACTTGGCGGCGAAAGCCGGCAAACAGGGACTGCCGGAGGGGCCCGGGAAGCCGAATGGCAAGCCGATCCGATAACGAGACCGAAGAACCCGCGGCCATTCCGCTGCAAAACGGCGGGGTTTCCCGGCCGTTATCCGGAGTCACCCGATGACGGTGGCCGCGGAGACTGCCCTTCCCGCCTCACGCGCTCCGCGGCGCCCCTTGTTCCAATCGGAATCGGCCAAAGGCTGGCTGCTCGTCAGCCCGCCATTCCTCTATGCGCTGATCCTGCTCGCCTTGCCGATCCTGGTCGTGGTCGCGCATTCCTTCTGGACACAGAACTACCTCACCGTCGACCGCACCTTCACGCTCGAGCAGTACCGCATCGCGCTGACCGAGCCGATCTATCGCGACCTGCTCTTCCGCTCGCTCTACATCTCGCTGACGGTGTCGATCATCACCGTGCTGCTCGCCTACCCGATCGCCTATTTCATCTCCTTCAACGGCGGCAAGCACAAAAGCCTCTGGATCTTCCTGATCACCATTCCCTTCTGGACGAGCTATCTGCTGCGCGTGATGTCGTGGAAGGTGATCCTCGGTTATAATGGCGTGCTCAATTCCGGCCTGCTCGGCATCGGCATCATCGATGAGCCGTCGACGGCATTCCTCTACAATTCGACTGCCGTCATCATCACGCTGACGCATGCCTGGGCGGCGTTCGCCATCCTGCCGATTTTCGTGTCGCTCGAGAAAGTCGACCGCACGCTGATCGAGGCCGCGGCCGATCTCGGCGACGGGCCGGTCCGGCGCTTCCTGCGCGTGACCCTGCCGCTCTCCATGCCCGGCGTGGTATCGGCGATCCTGATCGTCATGATCCCGACCGTTGGCGACTTCGTGACGCCGCGGCTGGTCGGCGGCAAGGACGGCGTGATGATCGCCAACGCCATCCAGGCGCAGTTCGGCAAGGCCTCGAACTGGCCATTGGGTGCAGCCCTTTCGGTGACTACGATGGCGATCGTCACCGCCATGGCCGTCGGCACCATCATCATCCTCAGGACCTTCGCGAGGATGATGAAATGAGGCGGCGTCTCCTGCCGAGCTGGCTCACCGGTTATGCCTGGCTCTACATGGTGTTCCTGTACCTGCCGGTGATCTTCCTGCCGATCTTCTCCTTCAACACCGCCGCCACGCCGAAATTCCCGATCGAGGAATTCACCTTCAAATGGTACGCGGAATTGCCCAACACCCCGGTGCTGCTCGACGCCGCCTAGAACAGCCTGATGGTCGGCATCGGGGCGTCGCTGCTCTCCACCATCCTCGGCATCTGCGCCGCGCGCGCGGTGACGCGCTACCGCTTCAGGGGCCAGCGTGCGGCGAGCGGGCTGATCATGGCGCCGCTGGTGCTGCCGGAAATCATCCTGGCGATCTCACTGTTGCTGGTGCTGCTCAACCTCGGGCTCGAACTCTCGCTGCTCACCGTCGTGCTCGGGCACGTGCTGGTCTGCATCCCCTATTCCGTCACCGTACTGATCTCGGGCTTCGAGGGTTTCGACCGCAGCCTCGAGGAAGCCTCCGCCGATCTCGGCGAGACCGCCTGGGGCACATTCCGGCGCGTCACGCTGCCGATGATGGCGCCGGCGATCATCTCCTCGCTGCTCGTCTCCTTCACCATCTCGCTCGACGAATTCCTGATGGCTTTCTTCCTCACCGGCACGGAGCCGACGCTGCCGGTCTACATCTGGGGCCAGCTCCGCTTCGCGGCGAAGCTGCCAGGCGTGCTGGCGCTCGGCACGCTGCTGCTCGTCGCCTCCTTCCTCCTTCTCACGCTTGCCGAGATCCTGCGGCGCAGGGCCGAGCGGCGCACCAACCTGGCGGGAGCCGCAATTGCCTGACCGGCCGATGATCGATATCCGCAACGTCACGCGCAGCTTCGGCGCCTTCAAGGCGCTCGACAATGCCGTGCTCACGATCAACGAGGGCGAGTTCTTCTCGCTGCTCGGCCCCTCGGGCTGCGGCAAGACCACGCTGCTCAGGATGATCGCCGGCTTCGATTCCCCGACCGAAGGCTCGATCCTGATCGACCGCCAGCCCATGGACGGCATTCCGCCCAACCGGCGGCCGACCAACATGGTGTTCCAGAGCTACGCCATCTTCCCGCATTTGAACGTCGAGGAGAATGTCGCCTATGGGCTGAAGCGCATGCGGCTCGACGCGGCTGAAGAAAAGCGCCGGGTCGAGGAGGCGCTCGGCCAGGTGTCGCTCACCGGCCTCGGCAAACGCGGCGCGACGGAACTTTCCGGCGGCCAGCGCCAGCGTGTGGCGCTCGCCCGCGCGCTGGTCATGCGCCCGAAGGTGCTTCTGCTCGACGAGCCGCTGTCGGCGCTCGACAAGAAACTGCGCGAGCAGATGCAGGTGGAGCTGCGCCGGCTGCAGCAGGCGGTCGGCATCACCTTCGTGCTTGTCACGCATGACCAGTACGAAGCGCTCGGAATGTCGGACCGCATCGCGGTGATGTTCGGCGGCAAGATTGCCCAGGTCGCCGCGCCGAAGGAAATCTATCAGCGGCCGGTCAACCGTCAGGTCGCGGATTTTCTGGGCGGCATGAATTTCGTCAAGGCCGAGATCGTGGAGGAGAGCGGCCAGTCGATCACGGTCGAGACGTCGGGCTTCGGCCGCGTGACGACGGAGAAACCGAAGGCATTCTCGCGCAACGGCAACGGCGCGACGCTGGGCATCCGGCCGGAGCGGCTGCGCGTGCTCTGGGACGACGCGACGTCGAAACACCAGATCGCCGGAAAGGTCGTCGACCGGCATTATTTCGGCGAGATCACGCATCTGATCGTCGCCGTCGACGGCATGGACAAGCCGCTGTCGGTGTCGGAGAGCAACAATTTCGGCGCCGACGACATTCCCGTCGGCGCCCCGATCAAGCTCGCCTATGACCCGGACGCGCTGGTGGCGCTGGCGGATTGATGGCTTGTTCCCTTCCCCCTTGTGGGGGAAGGAAGGAATAGGCGCTCACCCCTCGAACACTTTCCCGTAGCGCTCGCGCAGCAGATTCTTCTGCACCTTGCCCATCGTGTTGCGCGGTAGCTCGTCCACGACGAAGAGTTTGCGCGGCTGCTTGAAGCGGGCGAGCTGATCGCTGATCGCGGCAAGCAGCGACTCCGCCTCCAGCGTTGCGCCCTTCTTCGGCGTGACCACGCCGACCACGCCTTCGCCGAGGTCCGGATGCGGCACGCCGATGACGGCGGATTCCTCCACGCCCGGCAGGCCGTCGAGCAGCAATTCGACCTCCTTCGGATAGATGTTGTAGCCGCCCGAGATGATCAGGTCCTTGGCGCGGCCGACGATGGTGACGTAGCCGTCCGCATCGATCGTGCCGAGATCGCCGGTGATGAAGAAGCCGTCGGCGCGGAACTCCTCCTTCGTCTTTTCCGGCAGGTTCCAGTAGCCGGAAAAGACGTTGGGCCCTTTCACCTCGATGACGCCGATCTCGCCACGGCCGACCGACCTGCCGGTCTCGGGATCGGCAAGCCGCAGCGACACGCCGGGCAGCGGGAAACCGACCGTGCCGGCGCGGCGCTCGCCCTCATAGGGGTTCGACGTGTTCATGTTCGTCTCGGTCATGCCGTAGCGCTCGAGCACGCGTTTGCCGGTGCGGGCCTCGAAGGCGCGATGCGTCTCGGCAAGCAGCGGCGCGCTGCCGGAGACGAAGAGGCGCATGTGCTCGACCAGCGCGCGATCGAGCCGCGGATCGGCAAGCAGCCGCGTGTAGAAGGTCGGCACGCCCATCATCGTGGTGGCGCGCGGCATGTTGGCGACAAGGTCGTCGACGTCGAGGCCGGGCAGGAAGATCATCGCGCCGCCGGCAAGCAGCATCACATTGGTGGCGACGAACAGGCCGTGCGTGTGGAAGATCGGCAGCGCGTGCAGCAGCACGTCATCCGCTGTGAAACGCCAGACATGAGCAAGCGCCTGCGCATTGGAGCGCAGGTTCTCGTGGCTGAGCATCGCCCCCTTGGAGCGGCCGGTGGTGCCCGAGGTGTAGAGCAGCGCGGCGAGATCGGCCGGGCCGCGCGAGGCGGGCGTGAAGGTCTCGGGCCTGCCGCGCGCCGCATCGGCGAACGTGCCTGAGCCGTCGGCGTCGAGCGTCAGCAGCCTGGCGCCCGCCTCGTTCGCGACGGGTTGAAGCGCGCCCGCCGAAGCGCCGTCGCAGATGAGTAGCGCGGCGCCGGAATCCTTGACGAAATAGGCGATTTCGGCCGGCGTATAGGCGGTGTTGAGCGGCAGGAATACCGCGCCGGACGCCACGCAGGCGGCGTAGATGGCGAGCGCCTCGGCGGACTTTTTCGCCTGCAGCGCGACGCGATCGCCGACCCCGACGCCATTGTCCCTCAGCGCATGCGCAAAGCGCGCGGCGGTCGCCAGGAAGTCGGCATGGCTGACCTCGCGTCCGTCCTTGAGGATGAGGAATGTCGTCTGGCTCTGGTGATGCGGAGCGAACAACGCATCGAAAAGTGTGTTGGGCATGCAACTCTCCGGTAGGCAAGAAATCTTCTGGCCCCAACCTCACGCGAGGGCAAGCCGGGACGGCAATTGCTTGGTCGCGTCCTTTCTGCCACCTAAAGGCTGCATGACCGATCTCATTCCAGTCTTCGACGGCCACAATGACACGCTGCTCAGGCTCTACCGCTCCGGCAGCGCCGATCCGGCGAGCGACTTCCTGAAAGGCACGGCCAAGGGCCACATCGATCTGCCGCGCGCGAAGCAGGGCGGTTTCGCCGGCGGCCTGTTCGCCATGTTCCCGCCGGCGCCGGGAAAAAGCGTCGACCCGGCCGGCAGCGTGAGCGACGTGCCGCTGCCGCCGGAACTGCCGCGCGAGGATGCGCTGGCCGCGACGCTCGGCATGGCCTCCATCCTGTTCCGCATCGAACGGGCGTCGGCGGGCGCCTTCGCCGTCTGCCGCAGCGCCGCCGACATCCGCGCGGCAATGGCACGCGGCGCGCTTGCCGCGATTTTCCACATCGAAGGCGCCGAGGCGGTCGATACCGATCTCTCGACGCTCGACCTCTTTTATGCTGCCGGCCTGCGCTCGCTCGGCATCGTCTGGAGCCGGCCGAATGCCTTCGGCCACGGCGTGCCGTTCCGCTTCCCCGCCTCGCCCGACATCGGCCCCGGCCTGAGCGATGCCGGCAAGGCGCTGGTGCGAGCCTGCAATCGCATGAAGATCATGATCGACCTCTCGCATCTCAACGAGAAGGGTTTTTGCGATGTGGCCGAACTCACCGAGGCGCCGCTGGTCGCCACGCATTCCAACGTGCACGCGCTCAGCCCGCACGCCCGCAACCTGACCGGCTGGCAGCTCGATGCGATCCGCGAGAGTCGCGGCATGGTCGGACTGAATTTTGCTCCCGGCTTCCTGCGCGACGATGGCCGCATGATCGCCGACACGCGGCTCGAGGTGATGGTCAGGCATGTCGACGCGCTGCTCGAGGCGCTGGGCGAGGACGGTGTCGGCCTCGGCTCCGACTTCGACGGCGCCGTGGTGCCGGCGCCGGTCGGCGACTGCACGGGATTGCCCAGGCTGATCGATGCATTCAGGGCTGCCGGTTATGGCAGTGCGCTGATCGAGAAGATCGCCTGGAAGAACTGGGTTGGCGTGATCGAGCGGACGATCGGGTAGGGCGCAGCGCCGAGCGCCCTCGCCCCGGCTAGCCCCCGAACCCCATCCGCTTCAGCCAGTCCTTCCCCACCCCGCGATCCCTGATGATCGGCAGCGGGTCCTGGTGGTCGAGGCGCGCGCAAATGCGATAGACCTCGAGCGTCTCGGCGGTCATCTCGCCTTTCTTGTGGAAGTACATGGCCGCGGCATAGCGCGTGCGGCCCGACCAATGCTCGCCGAGCGGCGTGTTGACCAGCGCCCACTGCTCGGCGTCTTCGTCCGCGCCGGAGATGTCCTCGGCCATGCTCAGCGCTCGCCCGGCGGAAAGGCGGTGCGGCGCTCGAGCTTTACGAACGGCCGCGGCACCACCTTCGCCCGCTTCATCAGCTTGTGATACCGCAGTTCGCGCAGCGCGTAGATCTCGACCCAGAGATCGTCCAGCAGCGTGTCGCCGAACGGGCGGCGCAGGCTGGCGATCGCAATGTTGCGTTTCGCCGTCGGCGACCAGATGGCGGCCGTGACGATGCCGACGTCGCGCGTCTTGCCGTGATAGACGATGGCATGCTCTGCCGGCACGTTGCCCTCGACCTCCAGCCCGACGAGGATATGCGTGAGCGAGCCGGCTTCGCGCGCGGCCTCGATCGCATGGCGGCCGTTGAAATAGGCTTCCTTCTTGCGCTCGATCATGAAGCCGAGCCCGATCTCGTCCGGCATGCGCTCGCGGCTGGCGCGCAGCGCGTGCTCGGCGGTGATGAAATCGGCATTCGCCACGATCAGCCCGGCCTCGATGCGCGCCCGGTTGAGCGCGGCGTAGCCGATGGCGCGGATGCCGTGGATGCGGCCGGCCTTGAACAGCCGGTCCCAGAGCGACAGCGCCTGCGTTGCCGGCACGAACAGCTCGTAGCCGAGATCGCCGGTGAAGCCGGTGCGGGAGATCACGGCCTTGCCGCCTTCGTGATCGAACTCGGCAAGGTCGAACGGCTTCAGCTTCTCGACGCCGCCAAAGCCGGCGTCGCGCAGCACCGCATATGAGGTCGGCCCCTGCAAGGCGAGGCCGGCCACCGCTTCCGTTTCCTCTTCGATCGCGACGTCGAAGCCGACGGCGGAATCGAGCAGCCAGGGCAAATGCCGTTCCTGGCAGCAGAGGCGGAAGCGGTTTTCGGCGAGGCGGAACAGGGTGCCGTCGTCGAGCACATAACCTTCGTCATCGCACCAGGCCGTGTAGTGGACGCGGCCCGGCGTGAGCTTCGTCACGTCACGCAGCGTGACGCGGTTGCAGTAGGCCTCCGCGTCCCTGCCTTCGATGCGATACTTCACCATCGGCGAGATGTCGAAGACGGCCGCCTGGCTGCGGATCGCGAAGACCTCCATCTCCTCGTCCCACAGCGACGACGGCGCCTTGTAGCCCGCCCAATTATACCAGGCCTGCGTCTTCGACAGCGCCTCGAGCCGCGGCTGGAACGGCGAGGCGATGCGCAGCGTATGGAAATGATCCTGCGCCGGATGCGGGCGTGCGGTTATGATTGTCATGTCGCGATCCTTCGCGCCCCCCTCGGGCCGGCCCTGTGGCCAGGGCAATCGCAGATGGCAGCGCAATCGACCCCCACGTCACGCTTCGCGTGCCACCTCTCCCCCGATCGACGGGGGAGAGGAAGACCGGCAAGCTTGGCGCCCTTCCTCTCCCCCGGGCAGGGGGAGAGGTGGCTCCCCCGGGTTTTCCGGGGGAGACCGAGTGGGGGTGCTTTGCCGCCATCTACGATCCGCTTGCGCTTGCAATGGAGAAAGCCGGCCCTCGACAAAAGGCCGGCAGGCCAAAGGGGGGCATCGTAGAGCGTTACGATCTCCGGCATACCTCTACCCCTTCGCCGCCAGGATCGCGCGCACGGCATTCAGCGCCGGCGCGCCCGACACGCCGCCGCCCGGATGCGAGCCGGAGCCGGCGAGCCAGAGGCCGGCGATCGGCGTGTCGTAGCCCGACCAGCCGGAGACCGGCCGCGACATCAGCATCTGGTCGGCCTGCAGCTCGCCGTGATGCCAGTGCCCGCCGGGCATGCGGTAGCGCTGCTCGATGTCGACCGGGGTGAGCAGCTCGGCGTGGCGCACGCTCTTGCCGATGCCCGGCAGGTGCGCTTCGAGCTGCGCCATGATTGCGGCTTTGAGCGCCGGCCGGCCCGCTTCCCAGCCGCCCTTCAGCGCATAGGGCGCATATTGCACCACGGCCGAGAGCACGCAGGCGCCGGCCGGCGCGAGCGACGGATCGGCGAGACTGGGCAGCGTGAACTCCAGCACCGGCTCGGGCGAGAACTCTCCATATTTCGCCGGGTTGAAGGCCCGCTCGACATGTCCGTCCGACGCCGCGATGACCAGCCGCCCGCGCTTCGCCGCGTCGTCGAGGCCGGCCAATTGCGGAACGCGATCGAGCGCGAGGTTGAGCTTCGCCGCATCGCCCTTCATGCGCAGGTTGAGAAGTTTTCGCGTGAGCCCAGTATCGAGGAAGCGCGCGCCGACGAGGTCGAGCAGCGTGCTGCGCGGGTTCATCGCCGAGACGACGGTGCCCGCCCTGATCTCCTCGCCCGAAGAGAACTCGATGCCGACGGCCGCGCCGTTCTCGACCAGGATGCGGCCGACGGACATGCCGGTGCGGATCGTCACGCCAGCCGCGCGCGCCTCCTTCTCCATTGCCCCGATCACGGCACCCATGCCGCCCTTCGGCAGGAGTTGTGCGCCCGGCGTCCGGCCAAGCTCGCCGGCGAGCCGCCAGTAGAGGCCGAGCAGCGAGGTGGGCGAGCGCGGTCCGAGATGGCTGCCGAGCACTGCGTCGAAGGCGAGCAGGCCGCGCAGGCGGTCGTCCTCGATATACTCGTCGAGCACGTCGGTGACGTTCATCAGGAACATGCGCAGGAAGTCGCGCATGTCTTCCTTGCCGAGCCGCTTCAGCGACAGCGCCGCCATGCCGAGCGAGCTCATTTCGCCGAGCGACATGTCGCCCGGCACCGGCGGTCTCTTCGACAGGAACGGCTTCAGGATCTTCGCTTGCCTGAACAGCAGCGCACGCAGCTCCGACCAGGCAGCAGCCTGCTCAGGCGTGGCGCCGTCGAGCGCCTGGCCATAGGCGCCGCGCAGGATCAGCGGGGCGCCATGCGTGACCAGCGCCGTCGAAGTCGCGCCGCCGGCGCTGACGGTCTCCAGGCCGTGCCGCACCAGATCGAGTTCCCTCACCACCTCCGGGTGGAGGCGATTGAGAAGATGCGCCAGCGACGAGACCTTGAAGCCGGGCGCAAACGTTTCGGTGCGCGCAGCGCCGCCGACCTCTTCCGCCGCCTCGGCCAGCACGACGTTGCGCCCGCTCCTTGCCAGCAGCGCTGCCGCGACGAGCCCGTTATGGCCGCCGCCGATGACGATCGCGTCAAAGGACGTCATGGGCCGGGCTCATGTTCTGATTGGGCTTGGCGAGGTCGCGCAAGATTTCGGCCGCGGCATTGCGGCCGGGCGCCCCCATCACGCCGCCGCCGGGATGCGTGGAGGAGCCGCACATATAGAGCCCGCCGATCGGCGAGCGGTATTGCGCATAGCCCGGCACCGGGCGGTTGAAGAGCAATTGGTCGAAGGTGAGCTCGCCCTGAAAGATATTGCCGTCGGTGAGGCCGGTCTCGGCCTCGATCTCGCGCGGCGTGCGCACTTCCATGTGCACGATACGGTCGCGGAAACCCGGCGAATGATCGGCGATCTGCGCGATGACGGATTCCGCAAAACCGTCGCGGTCGGCGTCCGTCCACTCGCGCCCTTCGATCAGCGGCGGCGCGTATTGCACGAAGCAGCTCATGAAATGCTTGCCGGGTGCGGCCATGGTCGGGTCGAGCATGGTCGGGATCATCATGTCGAGCGTCGGATCGGCCGACCAGCGTCCGGCCTTCCAGTCGTCGTAGCCGCGCTCCATGCGCTCGATGCAATCGGTGAAGTGGAGGTCGGCCGAGTAGCTCGGATGGCCATCGGGCAACGCCGGGAAGACCGGCAAGGAATCGAGCGCGATGTTGACCTTGCCCGACGAGCCGCGGATCTTGAAATTCTTCACACGCTTCACGAATGGCGTCGGCAGTTCCTTCTCCTCGACCAGCTTGAGGAAGGTGCGCTTCACGTCGGCGTTGGAGACCACGTTTCTGCCGGCGATCTCCTCGCCGCCCTTCAGCACCACCCCGCGCGCCTTGCCGCGCTTGACCAGGACGCGCTCGACCTCGGCGCCGGTGCGGATCGTGCCGCCGGCAGCGCGGAAGGAATCGGCCAGCGCCTTGCTGATCGCACCCATGCCGCCGCGCGCATAACCCCAGGCGCCGACCGAGCCGTCGACCTCGCCCATGTAATGATGCAGGAGCACGTAGGCCGTGCCCGGCGACATCGGTCCGAGCGCCGTGCCGATGATGCCCGACAGAGCGAAATTCGCCTTGATGACGTCCGTTTCGAAATATTCGTCAAGGAAGTCGGAGATGGACATGGTCCAGAAGCGCAGCGTCAGCGCCATCTCGGCCGGCGTCATCTCGCCGAATTTTTTGCCGAGATAGAGAAGCTCGCCGATGTCGCGCGGCCAGAGGCTGGTCGGGTCGGGCGCGGTGCGCATCAAAAGCGGCTGGATGAAGCGGCATTGCCGCGTCACGTCGCGGGCGTAGCGGTCATAAGTTTCGGCATCGCGCTTCGAGAAGCGCGCGAACTCGCGCCGGTGCGCGTCGTGATCGCGGTAGTTGGAAAGGTAGTCGCCGTCGCGCGTGAAGACCGCGCCGCCCTCATAGGGAATGATCTGCAGGCCGAAGCGCGGCAGCTCGAGGTCGCGCATGATCTCGGGCCGGAACAGCGAGCAGACATAAGAGCAGTTCGAGTAGATGAAACCCGGCGTCAGCTCGCGGCTGGTGGCAGCACCGCCTACCCAGTCCTTCTGCTCGACCACCAGCACGTCGAGCCCCGCCCGCTGCAGATAGCAGGCGTTGACAAGGCCGTTGTGCCCGGCGCCGATGATGATCGCGTCGAAACTCTTCATGGCTGGTTCTGGCGTGGCTCCCGCTGCCAGATTTGCCATGCCGAAGGCCGGCTTGTCCAGAGATATTGAATGAATGTTCAACAAATACGGTTGCGTTTTGCCGTTGATGCGCTAGGCTTTGCGCGGGTTTGACGGGACAGGAAGCGTGAGCGACGCCGCTACAGCCGGCCCTGAATATGACGACACGGCGATCCGTTTCCTGGAGGCGCTGTGGGGCGACGGTTACCTGTCGCCGGGCGGCCCGGACGAGGTGGACCGCGTGCTCGCCGGGCTCTCGCTTGCCGGCAAGATACTGCTCGACATCGGCTGCGGCTCCGGCGGCATCACGCTGCATCTGGTGGAGCAGCACGGCGCCGCGCAGGCAACCGGCTTCGATGTGGAAGAACCGGTGATCGCGGCCGCGCGCCGACGTGCTGCCGACAGAGGCTTGTCGGAGCGTGTCCGTTTCGTGCAGGCGCCGCCGGGCGAGCTGCCCTTTGCCGACGCCGCCTTCGACGTGGTCTTCTCCAAGGATGCGCTTTTGCACGTGGCCGACAAGGACGCGCTGTTCGCCGACATCTTCCGCCTGCTTAAGCCCGGCGGCGTCTTCGCCGCCAGCGACTGGCTGATCTCGCATGACGGCGAGCCGTCGCGGGCGATGCAGGCTTACGTCGCTGCCGAGGGCCTCTCGTTCAACCAGGCTTCGCCGAAGCGCTACCGCCTCGCCATGCAGCGCGCCGGCTTCGAGGACATCGCCATCACCGACCGCAACCCGTGGTACCGCGAGGTCGCGCGCAACGAGCTGCAGAAGCTGAAAGGTCCGCTCTACGCGAGGGCCGCGGCCGCGGTCGGCAGCGACTATGTCGACAAGAACATCCGCACCTGGGAGGCCATGCAGATCGTGCTTGACAGCGGCGAGCACCGCCCCACTCATCTGCGCGGACATAAACCCCGAGCATGAGCCCGAAAAGTTGCAGACTATTCGGAAAAGGTCATGCGGCTAACAACTGGCCGGGAGGCCGGGCGCCCGAATGAAAACCGCGACGCTGCCCCGGACGGGCGAAGCCGAAACCGAGCGCAAGGGGCGCAAGGCATCCAAGGAAACCCGCCGCCAGCAATTGATCGAGGCGACCATCGATTCGCTCGCCAAACGCGGCTACTCCGAGACGACGATGGCCGACGTGGCTGACGGCGCCGGCCTGTCGCGCGGCATCGTCAATTTCCATTTCGAGAGCAAGGAAAAGCTGCTCGTCGCCACGCTGCAATACATGGCCGACGAGTATTCGCAGCATTGGCGCGCAGCCCTGCAGAAGGCCGGCAGCGACCCGGCGCGCCAGCTGCGTGCGCTGGTCGCCGCCGATTTCGACCGCGCCATCTGCAACAAGCGCAAGCTCGCCGCCTGGTGCGCCTTCTGGGGCGAGGCAAAATCGCGGCCGACCTATCAGTCGCTGTGCGGTGCGCGCGACGAAGCCTACCAGCAGGTGTTCATCGATTTGTGTACGGCGCTGCAGAAGGATGGCGGCTACACATATGACGCGCAATCCATCGCGCTGGCGCTGTCGGCAACGCTCGAAGGGCTTTGGCTGCGGCTGATGATGGGAACCGAGAACGTGACGCGAGAGACCGCTTTCCACGCGGCGACCGAGTTTCTCGCCTCCGCATTTCCGAAACATTACGCGCGCATTCCGGTGCCGACGAAGGTACCGGCGTAACGAAAGCAGGGACGAACAACAGAGGATGGAACGATGAAGAGCTATGCAAGGATTTTGGGCTGCGCCACGGCGATGGCGCTGACGCTGACGCTGGCCCGCGCCGCCGATTCGGATGTGACGATTTTCGACTGGTCGGGCTACGAAGCGCCGCAGTTCCATCCCGCCTACACGGCCAAGCATGGCGACGAGCCGACCTTCACCTTCTTCGGCGACGAGGACGAGGCTTTCGAGAAGCTGCGGGCGGGCTTCAAGGTCGATCTCAGCCATCCCTGCTCGCAGAGCGTGGTCAAATGGCGCGATGCCGGGCTGCTGGAGCCGATCGATCCGTCGAAGATCGAGGGCTGGAAAGACATGAACCCCGGCATCATGGCGATGAAGAACCTCGCCACGACCGAGGACGGTACGGTGTGGTTCATGCCCTGGGACTGGGGCAACACCATGCTCACCTACAACCACGAGAAGGTCGACGAGAAGGACGTGCAGTCGCTCAAATCGCTCGCCGACCCGAAGTTCAAGGACCGTGTCTCGATCGGCGACAATGTCGATGACGCCTACGCTTTGGGCTTCCTCGCCACGGGCGTAAAAGACTGGTCGACCGCCACCGAAGAGCAGTTCCAGGCGGCTTCCGCCTTCCTGCGCGAAGTGCACAAGAACGTCCGCCTCTACTGGACCGACAACACCGAGATCGTCCAGGCGATGAGCGGCGGCGAGGTCGATCTCGCATGGGCCTGGAACGACGCCTCGATCCAGTCGTCCATCGGCGGCGCGCCGATCTCCGGCAAGAAGGACACCGACGAGGGCATCAGCACCTGGGTCTGCGGTTACGTCCGGATCAAGGGCGCGCCCGGCAACCAGGAAAAGGTTTATGACTTCCTGAACTCGATAAACACGCCGGAAGTCGCGCAATTCCTGCTTTCGGACTGGGGCTACGCACACGCCAATGCCAAGTCGCTGGCGTCCATTGATCCCAAGGTGCTCGCCGAGAGGGGCTACGACGACGTCGAGAAATTCATCGACAAGACGCTCTTCCAGTCGCCGCTGCCGGCCGAGATGAAGCAGAAGATGATCGCCGAGTTCGAGAAGATCAAGGCGGGCTATTGATCGGAACCGAACGCACCGACGTGGTGATTGCGGGGGCCGGCTTTGCCGGCCTCTCTGCTGCCGCGGCCCTGCAAGAGGCGGGGCTCGGCGTCATCGTCGTGGAAGCGCGCGACCGCGTCGGGGGCCGGGTCGGCTCGCGCCGCTACGGCCTTGGCGAACGCTTCGACACAGGCGGCCAGTTCTTCTGCGAGGACATGGTCGAGGTGACGGCGCTTGCGCGCCGCTTCGGCAAGGCTTTCGTCGAGACCTATGTGGACGGCGACATCATCATGCAGCCGCCAATGTCGGAAGCCGAAGCCGAAGCGACCTATCGCGGCGCTTCCGCGATCCGTGCCCGGCAGAAGGGCCTCGACCCCGACGATCCGGCGATTGCCGGGCTGACGGTCGCCGCGTGGCTCGATCGCCAACCGGATCAGGCGGCCGCCAAATCGGCCTACCGCTCCATGATCCAGGGCCTCTGGTGCCAGGCGCTGGAGCGCATCCCGCTCTGGCATCTCGCCGACAATGATCGCCGCATAACCAACAGGACGTCGGAGCTGCAATATTTCCTGCGCGACACCATGCATTCGCTGGCCGAGGATCTGGCAGCACCGCTCGGCGATGCGGTCCGGCTCGACGCTCCCGTCCGCCAGGTGCAGCGCGCCGTGGACGGCGTGCGGGTCGTGGCCGACGGGCTGGAGGTCGAAGCCAGGCAGGCAATCGTGGCGCTGCCCTTGTCGCGCGCCGGCCGGCTCGACTATGCGCCGGCGCTGCCGCCGGGGCTGGCGCGGGGGCTGTCGGCCTGGAAAGGCGGCGCCGTGATCAAGCTCAGGCTGCCCTATCCGGAACCGTTCTGGCGCGATGCCGGCTTGAGCGGCATGGTGATGTGGCGCGACGTGCACGGGCTCTTCGCCTGCGATTCCAGCGTCGACGAGAAGCATGCAGCGCTGACCGTGTTCGTCGGCGGGCCGTTGTCGATCGACTGGATTCGGGACGGCAGGGATGCGCTGACCGACACGGTGCTGGCGCGGCTCGGCGCCGCGCTGGGCCCGAAAGCGGCGCGACCGCTCGAAGCCTACATCGAGGGATGGATCGGCAGCGAGTGGAACGATGGCGGTTATGGCGATCTCGTGCTCGACGTCGGCGCCCGCGACGCCGAGGCTGTCGTGCTCGCCGGGCATCCGCCCCTGCATTTCGCCAGTGCGGACATCTCGCCATCCTTCCCCGGCTACGTCGAAGGGGCGATCATCGCCGGGCGGGAAGCGGCGGCGCGCGTCCTGGAAGCATTGCGCTAAGCGTCCGCTCCACCGCCTTCGGCGGTCCCCCTCCCCGTAAACGGGGGAGGACCAAGGTCGAGACCGGCCGCTGCGCTGATCCTCCCCTGCGAAGCGGGGGAGGGGGACCATGCGAAGCATGGTGGAGGGGGCGCCCTGCGCGGCGCGCTTCCCGCTACCGCTTCAGCACGTCGTCCCAGGCCGGCGCGTTGCGCGCGAACTCGTCGGCGACGTACCAGCAGGTCGGCGTGATCTTCTTGCCGGCAGCGCGCGCTTCGGCGATCAGCCGCTCGACCAGGGCCTCAGCCACCCCGTCGCCGCGATAGGGCACCGGCACGAAGGTGTGGTCGGCGATGATGTGGTCCGGGCCGACATCGACGAAGGTGATCCTCGCATCCTCGCCATTCGGCATCCGCTTGAAATAGCGGCCGCCGCGGGCGCTCTTCTCGAAGGTGAAGTCGTCCGGCGACCAGGTCATTCTCTGCCCTTCAGCACGTCTGCCCATTCCGGATGCCGCCGGAACTGGGCGGCTGCGAACGGGCAGAGCGGGATGATCTTCTTGCCGGACGAACGCGCATCCTCGACCGCCCGTTGCACCAGCTTGACGCCGATGCCCTGGCCGCGAAAGGCATCCGGCACCTCGGTGTGGTCGATGATGATCTGCGAGAGGCCGATCTTGGTGAAGGTCATCTGCGCCTCCGCGCCTTGGGCGCCACGCACCACGTAGCGGCCCTTGCCGGCGGTTTCCTCGAATCCGATGAGCGGTTCGTCAGTCATGGCTTGCATTCTCCCGTGCCGGCGCGAGGAAACGCCGCGCGGCTTCGATCTCGTTGGGTCGCAATTCGTGCCCGCCCTCGTGCCACTCCAATGTGACATCGGCACCCGCGGCGCGCAAATGCGCATCGAGCCGCGTGGTGAGGTCCGGAGGGCAGATCGGGTCGCGCCTGCCGGCCGTGATGAGCAGCCGTTTGCCTGCGAGGCTGCCCTGCACCTGCGGCGTGAACGGGATGAGCGGATGCATCAGCACCGCCGCGTCGAACAGGCCGGGCTCGGCAAAGATCACCGAGGCGAGGATATTGGCCCCGTTCGAATAGCCGAGCCCGACAACGTGCGGCTTTGCCGTCACGACGTGCGGCTTTGCCGTCACAACGTGCGGCTTTGCCGCCGCGGCGGAGGGCATAGCCGCCGCGATGTTCGCCTTGACGAAGCCGGCCATCTTGCCGGTGGCTCGGGCGAGGTCGGCCATGTCGTAGACGCCCTCGCCGGTGCGGCGGAAGAACCGGGCGGCGCCGTATTCGGAAACGTCGCCGCGCGGCGCGACGATCGTGGCGCCCGGCAAAAGCTCGCCGGCCAGGGCGACGAGCTGACGCTCGTCGCCGCCGGTGCCGTGGAAGGCGAAGACGAGCGGGCTGCCCGGCGCGCCGGGCAGCGTGGCGTGGATGTAGGCGTCGGTGCTCATGCTCATGCCTCGAGCGGCTGCAGCTGCTTTTCGAGATAGGGTCTCAGATGCGCATGCTGTTTCGGCAGCTTCAGCGCCTCGCCGAGATGGGCCGTGTCCTCGTCGCGGTCGAAGCCCGGCTCGTTGGTCGCCACCTCGAACAACACGCCGCCGGGCGTGCGGAAATAGATCGCCCAGAAATAGTCGCGGTCGATCACCGGCGTCACCTGGTAGCCCGTGTCCATCAATGCCTTGCGCACCTCGAGCTGCTTCTCGCGGTTCTCGACCGCGAAGGCGACGTGATGCACGGAGCCTGCGCCGAGATCCGCGAACGGCGCTCCGGGCAGCGTCTCGATGTCGACGACGTTTGCGCCGTTGCCGTGCTTCAGCGCCAGGCGCTGGATCGCGCCGGCCTCATCGACCTTCTCGTAGCCCATGAACTTCAGGAGCTCGGCGGTCCGCCCCGCATCGCGCAGGCGCATCGACACCGAATGGAAGCCGCGGATCGCTTCGTCGTCGGGCACGCCGCCCTTCAGCCAGGGCGCACGCTCGTCGCCCTTCACCTCGACGAGGGCGAAGCCATCCGCGTCCGGACCCTCGAAGGCAAGGCGCTTCTCGCCGAAACGCTCTTCGCTCTTCAGGCCTTTCACGCCTGCCCCGGCAAGATGTTCCTGCCACCAGCCGAGCGCGCCTTCCGGAACGGCGAACGCCGTCGTGCCGACCTCGCCGACCCCGTGCCTGCCCTTGCCGATGTTGGGGAAGGGAAAATAGGTCATCACCGTGCCCGGCGTGCCGTGCTCGTCGGCATAATAGAGATGGTAGACGTCCGGTGCGTCGAAATTGACGGTCTTCTTCACCCGGCGCAGCCCGAGCATGTCGGTGAAGAAATGATTGTTCTGGCGGGCATCCTTCGCCATCGAGGTGACGTGGTGCAGCCCCTTGATCTGGTCGAGCATCTTTATGCTCCTTTCCCGGCGTCTCCGACGCCGATCTTCCGGCGTCTCCGACGCCGATCTTCCGGCGTCGCTCCGACGCCGATCTTCCGGCGCCCATCGCGCCTTTCGCTCCCTTATGTCGTGCGCGGCGCCGTCGCGGGAAGTGCCCGGTTCGAGCGCGGACCGTTCACTCCACGTGAACGACCTTGCGCGACCGTTCACCGTCATGCTCCTGCTTGCGAGCCGGGCCGAAATCGGCTCCATGAGCGCACATTGCGGCGAGGGCAAGCATGGCCAAGCGACTGAACCTGCTCCTGATCACCTGCGACCAGTGGCGCGGCGACAGCCTGTCGGCTGCCGGCCATCCGGTGGTGAAGACACCCAACGCCGACGCCCTCGCGGCCGGGGGCGTCATGTTCAGGCGGCATTATGCCGGAGCCGCGCCTTGCGCGCCGGCGCGGGCCTGCCTCTATACCGGCCTCTACCAGATGAACAACCGCGTCTGCCGCAACGGCACGCCGCTCGATGCCCGGCATCTGAACATCGCGCTGCTGGCGCGCCGGCTCGGCTACGACCCGACGGTTTTCGGCTACACCGACGTCGCGCCCGATCCGCGACTCCATGCACCCGACGATCCGGCGCTGAAGACCTATGAGGGTTTCCTCCCCGGCTTCAGCGTGCGCCAGTCTTTGCCCGAGCAGCAGAAACAGTGGCTGTCCTGGCTGGCGGGGCAGCGAGGCCGCAAGGTCGAGATGGCTTACCCCGAGATCCACCGGCCGCGCTCGGGCGACGTCTCGCAGGTGAGCAACGAGCCTCCGGCCTACACGCGCGAGGAGACGCCAAGCGCGTTTCTCGCCGGCGAGTTCATCCGCTGGCTGGGCGAGCAGGATGCGCCCTGGTTCGCGCATGTCTCGTTCCTGAGCCCGCATCCGCCCTTCGTGGCGCCGGAGCCGTTCAACGCCATGTACGGCCCGGATGACGGCCCGGCCCTCAGGCGGGCAGCCTCGCTCGAGGCGGAGATGGCGATGCATCCATTCCTCGCCTGGGACCTGCCGCGGCGCCGCAAGGGCGGCTTCCTGCCCGGCCACCGGGGCCGGGTCGTCGACTGGAGCGAGCAGGAGTTTCGACGGATCCGTGCGCTCTACTGGGGCATGGTTTCGGAGGTGGATTCGCAGCTCGGCCGCATCTGGCAGGCGCTGCGCACCGTTGGCGCGTGGGACGATACGCTGATCCTGCTCACCTCCGACCATGCCGAGATGCTGGGCGATCATTTCCAGCTCGGCAAGGGCGGCTTTCACGAGGGAAGCTACCATCTGCCGCTGATCATCCGCGACCCGCGCCAGCCGGGCACGGCCGGCAGGAGCATCGACAAGTTCACCGAGGCCGTCGACCTGCTCCCGACCGTGCTGGACCTCATCGAGGCGCCGGCCGAGCCGCATCTGGACGGGCGCTCGCTGGCGCCGTTCCTGGCCGGCGCCATGCCGGCCGACTGGCGGGATGCAGCTCACTGGGAGTTCGATTTCCGCTCGGTCGAGGAGCAGGCGCCCGAGCGCCATTTCGGCATCAGCTCACGCCAGTGCAACCTGGCGGTCGTGCGCGACGAGCAGTTCAAATATGTGCATTTCGGCGGCGGCCTGCCGCCGCTGTTGTTCGACCTCGCCGGCGACCCCGACGAGATGCGCAATGTCGCAGACGATCCTGCCTATGCGGGCAAGCGGCTCGGCTACGCGGAGCGCCTGCTTGCCTGGCGGGCCGAGCACCTCGACCAGTCGCTCGCGCTGAGCGAACTCACCGAGCGCGGCGTCACCGGCAGGTTCGCAGCATGAAAAGGACCCGCGCCCTGCGGCGCGGGTCCCGATCAGCCTGAAAGTGCTGCCTGCTTACTGGATCATCAGGCGCTGCTCGTCACGCTTTTCGGCCCAGGTGCTTTCGTCATAGGCCGGGGCGGCGTCGAGCTGCTCCTTGGTGAAGGTCGTGTACAGGTAACGCTTGCCATCTGCGTCGTTCATGAACACGAGCTTGTCCATGCCGACCGCCACTTCCTTCTCGCCGACACCGAGGAAGCCGCCGACATCGAGGATGATGGCGTCGATCTTCTGGTCGGTGGTGAGCACGACATCGCCGATCTCGCCGATATTGGCATCGTCAGCGCCGTAGACGGTGGTGCCGATCAGATCCTCGGCGCGGATTTCCGCTGCCGGAATCTCGGTCAGCTTCGTCTTGTCGATGGCAGCCGTCGTGGCCGGGTCGGTTGCCGCCGGAGCGGTCGTGGTGTCCGCCGGCGCAGCAGCCGTATCGGCGGGCTTGTCGGCCGGGGCCGTGGTGCTGTCGGCCGGGGCTGCGGCCGTATCGGCAGGCTTGTCAGCCGGCGCAGCAGCGCTGTCATCGGCCGGAGCCGCAGCCATCGTGTCGGTCTGCGCATCGTCGGCCGGCGGGGCCGCGGCCGTATCGGTGGCCGGAGCAGGCTCCGTGGCGGCTACGGCCGGAGCCGGATCATACGGCGTCCGGTCGAAGTCGGGCAGCGCCTCGAGCTGCTCGACAGTCGCCGAGACGACGATCCAGCGATCGCCGTCCTTCTCGGCCCAGCTCAAATCCTTGAAGTCGATGGCGACGTTCTTCTCGCCGATGCCAAGGAAGCCGCCGACGCCGATGACGATCGATTTCGCCATGCCGTTGCCGTCGATGACGATGTCGTTGACGTCGCCGATGTTCTCGGCGTCTTCGCCGGTGCCGTTGTAGACCGTCTCGCCGATCATGTTCGAGGCGAGCTGCCCATCGGCAACGACCGCCGGGGCGGCAGCCTCAGGCGCTGCCGGCGCAGCATCAGGAGCCGGAGTCATCGCCGACGGGGCCGGCTCGGCCGGCGGGGTCGTGGTCTGGGCGAGCGCGCCGGTGGCCAGCAGCGCGACGATCGCCGTCGAAGCGAAAAGATTGCGGATCATGGTTCTTGTTCTCCTGTGTGCCTAACGCATCCCTGCCGCGGCGGGTCCGCACTGCCCGGAGGCAGTGGCACGCGGCAAAACTACAATTGCAGAACGTCATCGACCGCTTCTTGTTCCGGCCTTCGAAACATCTTCCAAAACACTTGGCCGGGCGTTGATCATCTCGGCCAAGCCGATGTTTTTGCGGAACCTTTTCGCGCGTTGCACCGTTTTGGCCAACTGGCCGGCTTGCTGCCCGCCTGATGATCAGATCGGTGGGGAATGCGCTTCTTGGCGGTGCTCAATCGCGACGGCGGCACGTTGCGGACGCTCGACCTGGACGCCTTCGGCAAGCGCATGGCCGATACGCTGACGGCGTCGGGCCACAGGATCGAGATCCGCACGGTCGACGGGGCAGATATCGAGCGGGCGCTCGGCGAAGCGGCCGGCGCGCCCGATATCGATGTCGTCATCGCCGGTGGCGGCGACGGCACCGTTTCGGCCGCGGCAGCGGCGCTCAAAGGCTCGGAGAAAGCGCTCGCTGTCTTGCCCGCCGGAACCATGAACCTCTTCGCGCGGAGCCTGAAGATCCCGCTGTCGCTCGACGCCGCGGTGCAATCGTTCGCCACGGGCGTCGTGCGCCGCGTCGATGTGGCGAGCGCCAACGGGCGGCCTTTCGTGCATCAATTCTCGATCGGCATGCACGCCAAGATGGTGCATCTCAGGGAGAAGATGAATTTCGGCTCGCGGCTCGGAAAGATCCGCGCCTCGGTGCGCGCCGCCGCGAGCGCCTTCATCAAGCCGCCGAGCATGGCCGTGGAACTGACGGTCGGCGACGCCGTCGTTGCCACGCGCTCGATCGGGGTCAACGTGACCAACAATCTGTTCGGCGAAGGCCACCTGCCTTATGCGGACGAACCGGCAGGCGGCGTGCTCGGCATCTACATCACCGTCGCCAGGCGGCGGGGCCAGATGCTGCGGCTCCTCTTGCACATGGCGCTGGGCCGCTGGGAACGCAGCGACCAGGTCGAGATCCATCAGGCAGAGAAAGCGAAACTGCGCGTCTCGCGGCGGGCAAAGCTGCGCTGCGTGATCGACGGTGAGCTCGGAAGGCTGGAGCGCGAGACGCAGTTCGAGATTCACCCGGCCGCGCTGAAAGTTCTCGTTCCAGCCGAAGCATAGTTCCGGCGACGCCGGCTTGGCCGCCGAACGTCAGCTGCGCAATGGCATCGTCACGGCAGCCTGGGTGGCATTGTCGTCGATGTCTTCGCCCCAGATCTCGACGGCGGCCCAGGCCAGCATGGCAAGCAGCAGGCCCACGACCAGCACGAGGAAGACCTGGCGACCCCAGGCGCCCTGGCGGGCATCCGTCCCGGTTTCGACGACCGGCGGGGTTTTGGGAGGTTCGTCTTTGTAGGGACTGTCCACGGCTAAACTCCCTCATCACCGGCGAGGCATCGCCCCGCCGCAATCACCGGCGGGGCATCGCCCGCCGTTCGTGGCAGGCGTCTCGCCCACCCTGCTGAGAAATGCTTCGCGCAGTCCGTGGTTCCGCCGCTCGCAAGCGAGGCGCTCGAGCCCGTCGGCGGCCGGGCCGGCGCCGGCTAATCATGCGGCTTGTCGTCGTGCCCGTCGTCGTCGTGATGCGGGGGCTTTTCGCGCAGCAGCGAATAGGCAAGGATTGCCAGCAGCGGCGCCGCCACCATCGAAAGCGGCGTGACCTTGCCGCGCAGCAGGCCGGGCAGGATCGAGACTGCGGCCGTTGCGGCAATGGTGGTGAGCTCGGAACGGCGGCGGGTGGCGGCTTTCTTGCGCGCCCCGCTCGCAATGATCGCATTGATCAGGAGCACGATCCCGCCGAGCAGGAGGAAGACGATTCCGAAGCCGAGCGAGGTCTCGATCGACCCGAAGCGGCTGGCAAGTGCGGTGTAAAGCGCCCCGAGCAGGAAGCCGAGCCCGATGAACGCGCACACTCCGGCAATCACATAGGCGATCACGGCACGGCGGGCGCGACCGACCAGCCGAGAGGCCTCTCCGGAAAAAAGGGCGGCGATTACCGATCCGAGCATGGCCGCCCAGCGAGGTCCGGCTATCGCCGCGCGAACATGGCGAAGAGGAACCCGACGCCGGCCGCGACCGCCAGCGCCGTCAGCGGCTTTTCACGGATGGTCGCGACCACCTGCGCCTCGAGGTCGTCGGCGCTGTTGCGCAAGCCGGCATAATAGGCCTCGCCCTGCGCCTTGAGCTGCTCGACGCCGCCGGTCGCCGCGCGCCGTCCGGCGCCATAGGCATGCTCGCCGGTGGTCCGGAGCTGTTCCATCAGCTTTGCCATGTCGGCCTTCAGCTGGGCGATGTCCGCCTCGAGGTCGGGAGCGCCCTCGGTGCCATCCTCGGACTTCGTTCTGGGCGTGGTTGCCATTTTCAAGCTCCTCGGCGTTGGTGGTTTTCGCAAACGTCCGATGCGCATCCCGGTTCCGTTGCAGGAACCCCGCCGCATGAGAATGCGTTTCACGAGACGAGTCCAGCCGGATTTTCCCGATGTCCAACCGCTCGGCAAAGAATGCGCCGGTCGTCCGGCTGCCGCCGAAATCAAATACCGAGATCATCCTGGCCCGCGGCGCGCAGGCGGCGATGATCGGCGTCGGTTTCGTCGTGCTCATCTTCGCGCTGCAGGCCGGCGAATTCATCCTGGCGCCGATCTTCCTCGCCGTCGTCGTCGGCCTGATGTTCGGGCCGATCGCCACCCGCGTGGAACGCTTCGGCCTGCCGCCGGCCATCTCGGCCGTGCTGGTCGTGCTCCTCTGCATCGGATTGATCGCGGCCTTCAGCGCCGCGCTGGCCGCACCCTTGTCCGAATGGGTCGGGCGCATCCCGCAATTGTGGGCGGAGCTGCAGCAGCAGCTTGCCGGCTGGCAGCGTCCGCTCGAAGCGCTGCGGGCCGTGCGCGAGGAGCTGCGCACCATCATGGGCGCCGCCGACGTCAAGGTCTCCGTCGAAGACGGGTCGGCCGTCGAGAGCGTGGCCACGATGGCGCCGGCCGTCGCCGCCCAGTTCCTGCTGTTCTTCGCCAGCCTCTATTTCTTCGTCGCGACGCGGCACCAGATCAGGACGATGGTGCTCGGCTTCTCCTTCGACCGCCGGTTGCGCTGGCGCATCGCCCACATCTTTCGCGACGTCGAAAGGCTGGTCTCGAAATATCTGCTCTCGATCACCGTCATCAACATCGTGGAAGGCATCCTGGTCGGCATCGGCCTGTTCGCCATCGGCGTGCCGTCCGCAGCACTTTGGGGCGCGCTTGCCATCATTACCAACTTCGTCGTCTTCATCGGCCCGCTGGCGATGACGATCGTGCTGTTCGCTGTCGGGCTGACGGAATTCGAGACGCTCTGGGGCAGCCTGCTGCCGCCGCTGATCTACCAGGCAATCAACGTGGTGGAGGCGCAGTTCGTGACGCCGACGGTCATCGGGCGGCAGATGACGCTCAACCCCTTCGTCGTGCTGCTGGCATTGGTCTTCTGGATCTGGATGTGGGGGCCGATCGGCGGCTTCATCGCCATACCGGCGCTGCTCATCCTCTACGCCGTGCTGCGCAACATCGTCCCGGGTATCATCCAGGCCGAACAGACGCGAGCGCCCGAACGCCGCCGCTGACTGGAGCTCGCCTAAATCAGCGGCCGCCTGGTTTCACCGAGGCCCGGCCATTCGGCAACGTCCTTCAGTCCGTCGAGGTCGAGCACGCCGCAGCCGCGGTCGCGCCAGGCGATCAGCCGCCGCTCCACCAGCCGGCGCAGCGTCTTGTTGGTGTGGACCAGCGACAGGCCGAGCGTATCGGCGACATGCTGTTGCGTGATCGGAATGTCCGGCAGGTGCCTGCCGCCATTGAGGCCGACCGACCTGGCGCGCTCGCACAGGAAGGCGATCAGATAGGCAGCACGCTCGATCGCGGTGCGCCGGCCGATGCTGAGCAGGTGCTCGTCGAGCAGCCGCTCCTCGCGTGCGGCGATCCAGGTGACGTCGAAAGCGAGGCCGGGGTGGTTGCGGTAGAGCTCGCCGACCTGCTCGCGCTCGAAGACGCACAGCAGCATAGCGGAGAGCGCCTCGACGGAATGCTGCATGTCGCCGATCAGCGTGCCTTGCAGGCCGATCAGGTCGCCGGGCAGGATGTAGTTGAGGATCTGCCGGCGACCGTCCTCCAGCAGCTTGTAACGAAACGCCCAACCGCTCAGCGCCGTGTAGAGATGGGCGCTGGCGCTGCCTTCGGAGAGGATGGTGGCGCCGCGTTCCACGCTGAGCTCGCCGCGCTTGAACTGGCTGACGAAAGCGAGCTCCTGCGGCTCGAAATTGCGGAACACCGGCAGCGGGCGCAGCGGGCAAATCTCGCATGGATAGCGCTTCGCCCCAAACGATCGCACCGACTGCTGCGGCACCACGCACCCCGGCTTTCAGCTATTTTGCAACGTGCTATTGTCTTAGGGGTCAAGTGCTGCTGATGTGAAGTGTCATTTTTAAATGACAAGCACCGGCGCTTGCCGCATCGGTCGCACGAAGCAACACCATGAAAAGCGGGGCCGGGATCCGGTGGCGTCAGAATTGCTGAGCGGCTTGCAGATCCTCGTCCTCGAGGACGAGTTTCTGATCGCGATGGACGTCGAGCACCTTTGTCTCGAGCACGGCGCCACCTCCGTGGTGATTGCGCGCGAGCTCGGCGAAGTGCCGACGGCCTTCGAATTCGACGCGGCGATCGTCGATCTCATGCTGGGCGGGCAATCGACGCTCGACTTCGCCGGCGCGCTGGCGCAGCGCAGCGTGCCTTTTGTCTTCGCTTCCGGCTATGGCGACCGCGAGGACATCGTTTCCCGCTTTCCGGGCGTGGCGATCGTGGCCAAACCTTATGCCGGCAGCGACCTGATAGAGGCCCTGGCTGCGGCCTGCCAGCGCCGCCGCGAGCCCGAGGGCGAGCTTACCGAAAAGATCAATTAGCCGACGCGCTCATCACCTGGGCAGCGATCGCATCCGGGCCGAACTCGGCTTCGCCGGAGATCTTGAGATCCTGCTGCAGGCGGGAGCGGGCGCGGCTGACACGGCTCTTGATCGTGCCGACGGCGCAGCCGCAAATCTCGGCCGCTTCCTCATAGGAGAAACCTGCGGCGCCGATCAGGATGATCGCCTCGCGCTGATCCTCCGGCAACTGCTTCAGCGCCTTGCGGAAATCATCGAGGTCGAGCATGCCATGCTGTCCCGGATGGACGGCGAGGCGCCCGGTCAGCGTGCCGTCCGTATCCTGCACCTCGCGGCCGCGCTTGCGCATCTGCGAATAGAACTCGTTGCGCAGGATCGTGAACAGCCACGCTTTGAGATTGGTGCCCGGCTGGAAGCTGGCGTGCTTGTCCCACGCCTTGACCAGCGTCTCCTGCACCAGATCGTCGGCCTTGTCGGCATTCTGCGCCAACGACATGCCGAAGGCCCTGAGGCTCGGAATCGCCTCGAGCAGGCCTTTCTTGAATTCGGGTGAGACGGCCATGCCGTTCAGTCCTTCACTTTGTCGCTTCGCTCGCGCTCGACTTGCTCAAGCTTGCTGACGAGGTCCAGGAGGCTGTCCGGCACCGGCTCTGCCTCCATGCCTTTGAAGTACTCACCCAGCTTTCGACCGATTTCGGAATTTGTGCCGAGGGTCTTTTCCGACCCGTTGCGGCGGGACTTCGCGCCCTGCGGAGGGCCGCCCTGCTGATTTGTCATGCTTTCCATCTGCCCTACGTCGCGGGACGCCCTTCTTCCAGCCATTGGCCGCCCCAGCCATTGGCCACAAGTCAGCCGACAGTCCCGCAGGTACCGCCCATCTGCGGCCAAAATGATTCGAGCCGCAATTGGTTCCGCCGCCGGAACTTTTTTTTTGCCGGTGCATTAAGGGGCTCGAACCGTCTAATTTTGATGCCGTCTATGAGGGAGACAGCAAATATGACCTTGTCCGCCAGAATTGCCCCGCATCTGCCGTTCCTGCGACGCTTCTCGCGCGCCGTTTCCGGCTCGCAGGCGAGCGGGGATGCGTTGGTGGCAGCGCTTCTGGAAGCCATTATCGCTGACATTTCGATCTTTCCGAAGGCTGCTTCGGACCGCATCGCGCTCTACCGGATCTTCGCCAAGCTCTTCACCTCCATAGCCATCAACGTACCGGCCGAGCGGGCGACGTCGGCCTGGGAGCAGCACGCCGCGGCCAATCTGTCGGCGCTCGCGCCACGGCCGCGCCAGGCCTTCCTGCTGATCGCCGTCGAAGGCTTCACCGAGGAAGAGGCCGCGGAAGTGCTCGACGTGAGCACGGAAGAATTCGCATCGCTGCTGCGCCAGGCAAGCAACGAGATCTCGCGCCAGGTGGCGACCGACATCCTCATCATCGAGGACGAGCCTCTGATCGCCATGGACATCGAGGAGATGGTGACGAGCCTCGGCCACCGGGTGGTCGGCACCGCGCGCACTCACAAGGAGGCGACGGCGCTGTTTTCCAAGGCGCGGCCGAAGATGGTGCTCGCCGACATCCAGTTGGCCGACGGCAGCTCCGGCATCGATGCGGTGAACGAGATCCTGGCGTCGGCTCCGATGCCGGTGATCTTCATCACCGCTTTCCCGGAGCGACTGCTCACCGGCGAACGGCCTGAGCCCGCCTTCCTCGTCACCAAGCCGTTCAACCCCGACATGGTCAAGGCTCTGATCAGCCAGGCTCTGTTCTTCGACCGCCAGGCGAAAGCAGCCGCTTGACGAACGGAACCGGGAACCGGCAGATCGCGTTCAAATTGGGTCAATCCAAGGAGACCGGCGATGTTGTACTGGACGCTTGTATTTCTCGTCGTGGCGATCATTGCGGGCGCTCTGGGCTTTACCGGAATCGCCGGTGCCTCCGCCAGCATCGCGCAGATAGTGTTTTTCATCTTCCTGGTTTTCCTGGCGATCTCGCTGCTGGCCGGGCTGTTGCGCCGCGCCGGCTAGAGAAATCGTCAGAGTTACTGAAGGCCGATCCCCTCAAGCGGCTTTCAGCCTCCGCCGGGCTCCGCTCTCCCAAGAGCGCGGTCCGGCGGAACCTTTTGATAATGCAGTAAAGTTCGGGAACCCTTGTGCGTCGACACCGTTCAATCGCGCATGGGAGGAAATGAACCTGGCTCGGGAGGTTCGGCGGCAGAAAACGGGCGGCGGCTTCAGATGAACATGCACAACCCGGAGACCAGTCTGGAACTGGGCAGGAGCCTGGTTCGCGCGCTCAACAACACCGGAATCTCGGTGCTCTACCAGGATTCCGGCCTCAAGGTCGTTTGGGCTCGCAACGTACCTCCGGCATGGCATGCGGGGGACCTGACCGGTCTCACCGACGACGATTTCCTCCCTGCCGCCGAAGCCGGCCGCACGCTTGCCGCCAAGCGCGCGGCGCTCGGGGAAGGCACGCCCGCCGGCCTCGATATCTGCGTGCCGGACGCCGAAGGTCCGCGCTGGTTCAAGCTGTGGATCGACGCCGACCGCCACAATGGCGGCGTGCGCGGCGTGGTGACCACGGCGATCGACATCACCGAGGAGAGGCGACGCGAGCAGACGCTGCGCGCCCTGCTGCGCGAGGTGAGCCATCGCTCGCGCAATCTTCTCGCCATCATCCAGAGCGTCGCTGCCCAGACCGGGCGTTATTCCGGCTCGATCGAAACCTTCCTCAACCGGTTCCGCGGACGGCTGCAATCGCTTGCTTCCTCGCAGGATCTGGTTACCTCGTCGAACTGGCGCGGCGCCGAGCTGCAAGAGCTGGTTTCCGGACAGATCGCCCGCTATGTGACTGATCCCGAGCGCTCAGTGCGCATGGAGGGCGTCAACCCGTTTTTGAACCCGAACGCAGCCCTGCATGTCGGGCTCGCGCTGCATGAGCTGGCGGTCAACTCGGTCAGTTATGGAGCGCTCTCGCGTCCCGACGGCCGGGTCACGATCAAGGCCGAATTCGCGCCGGCCGCCGAAGCGACCGCGTTGGAGCTGCCGCCGCTGCAGCTGAGCTGGGTGGAGCAATTGCCGCCTGGCTCGGAAGTCTTCAAGTCCAAGAAATTCGGCAGCGTGGCGCTGGAGCGGGTGGTGCCGTCCTCGCTCGGCGGGAAAGCGGCGCTGTTCATCGAAGGCGGCGCGCTCACCTATCGCCTGCTCATGCCGAGGACGAGCTTCGCGAGCGAATGAGGCTTGCATGCGGGCGTTTGGAACCGGCACGCGCCGCCGCCGTTGTGGGTCTCAGAGACTTCATCCGGCAAGGGAAATCGGAATACCGGGGAGCGCGGCGGGCGGACAGCCCAATTGGCTGCTCCTCGAACGGTAGAGGTCCCCGCGGTCATGCTTGCGTCAAGATTCGGTGCGCAACAACGGCTGTCGGTAACGTGTAGTAACTGTGTGGCGACAGCCTCTTCCGGCATGAAAAGGTCCGGGCAGGCGATCATCGAGGGAGATCATTCATGCGGAAAATTGTCTTTGCGCTCGCTATGACGGCGGCGGTTGCAGGCTGCACCACCACCGAGCGCGACGTCACCACCGGGGCGGCGATTGGCGCTGTCGCAGGCGGATTGATTTCCGGCGACGCCGGCGGGGCAGTGGTCGGAGCTGCCATCGGCGCGGCCAGCGGCGCGTTCGTGCGCTACGCCGTTCGCGATGGCTGGTGCGTCTATCGCAACAGCCGCGGCCGGCTCTACGAAGCCCCCTGCCGTCGCTGACCGTAACCTTTGAGCGGCGGAGCCTTCCGGAAACCGACCGGGCGGGCTCCGCTGCTTATCGGCCGAGCGGGATGGATATCTCCACTTTCAGGCCGCCATTGCCGAAATCGCGGGTGATCGTGCCTTTCAGCTCGCGCGTGATGTTCATGTCGATCAGCCGCGTGCCGAACCCGGTTTTTTCGGGGGCCTGCGTCACGCCCTGACCGCCTTCCTTCCAGGTCAGATCGAGCCGGCGCTCTGCGTTCTGGCGGTCGATCTGCCAGATGATCCTCAGCCCGCCCATGTCGCCATATTTCATCGCGTTGGTGGCGAGCTCGTGGAAGGTGAGGCCCAGCGCCTGGGTCGCCGACTCATCGAGGAGCACCTTCGGTCCCGACAGCATGTCCGGCGGCAGCTCCTTGCCGAAGACCTGCTCGAGCTCGGTCCTGAGCAGCTCGCCGAGCTCCGCCTTCTGCCAGCGTGAGCGCGTCAGCATGTCCTGCGAAGCAGCCATCGCCTGCAGGCGGGCCGCAAACGACGCCGAGAACTCATCGACATCCTTGGCGCCCGACGCGGTTTGCCGCGCGATGGCGAGAATTCGGGCAATGGAATTCTTGATCCGGTGCTTCATCTCCTGCAGCAGCAGGTCCTTCTCGATGAGCGCGCGCTCGGCAGTCTCGTTGAGGGCGCCGGACGCGTCATAGGCGCGCGACTGGTAACGCGCGACCATCGCCACGGCGAGGGCGAGCAGGAGGCCGAACAGGCCGACCGTGAGCGGGACGATGCGCGAGGACGGCATCTCGAAGGCCGAGGTGGGACGGAACAGGAGAGACCAGACCCTGTTGGCGATCTGCACGTCGCGCCGCACCACGATATCGTTGCCGAAATCCTGCTGCGGCGGCGCCTCGGAGCGGTACATCAACCTGCCCTCGTCCGGTGTGCCGTCATAAACCTCGACATTGACCGGCAGCAGCGGCCCTCGCCCCAACGCCGCGCTGAACAGATCGGCAGTGCGAAAGACGAGAAAGAGCAGGCCGGTCGGCGTCGCCTCGGGTTCGTCCGGCGCCAGGTCGAGCCGCTGGAAGATCAGGAAGCCGGGGTAGGTCTGCGCGCCGGTCGCGGCCCCGAGCGTCAGCAGGCCGGTGGCTTCCACCTGATCGGTGGCAAGCGTCGCGTCGATCGCCTGCCGGCGCGCCGTCTCGGTGTACATGTCATAGCCGAGGCCAGCGCGGCCGACCTCGTCGAGCGGCTCGAATAGGACGACGGGCGTGCGGATCGGTGCATCGGATTCCGGGAAGATGCGGGCATCGATGCCTTGCTGGCGCTCGATCTCCTGCTCGACCGCGGCAAGCTCGGCGCCATCATGGGCGACACGAATGAAGCCGGCGCCGCGCAGGCCGGCATAGTTGCGCTCGACGTCGAAGGCGTTGAAGAAAGTCCTGAAAGCATCGCGCGAGACCTGGCCGCCGCGGGTCTCGAACAGGGCCTGCGTGGCGCGCAGCAGCGAAACATGCAGCTCGATGCGGTTCTGGATCCGGCTGACCGCCTCGTCGGCCGTCGCCTCGAACTTGATCCGCGCGGCGTCGTCGTTGGCAAAATAGGCGTAACCCGCCAGGACGAGGCTGACGAGCGCCACGGCCAGAAACACCGCGACTGGAAGGAGCCTTTTCAAAGCCGCAAACCTCGTACCCCCGCCACCCGTTATGGACAAAGCGGACGGCCTGCGCAATCGGTGCCGGGCCGTCGTCGAATACTGGATAGCCGGCAAAGCAAATCAAGAACGCAGGGGAGTAAGGCAGTAGGGCAGTAGGGGGAAAAGATTCAGAGCATGAAACGCGACGTTGCGCGGCAGAGAGCCTCCTACTGCCCTAGTGCCCCGCCATCCTACGCGGCAGTCGCGACGCGCAGCGCGCCCGGCCCGGGTATCGCGCCGGGCGGGCACTTGCCGAGGATGATCATGCCGAGCACTTCGTCCTGCGTGACGTCGGCGGTGCTCGCCGTGCCCACCACCTGGCCGTTCTTCATCACGCAGACACGATCGGCGAGGTCGAAGACGTCGTGGATGTCGTGGCTGATCAGGAAGATGCCGATGCCGTCGGCCTTGAGCTGCTTCACCAGCTCGCCGACCTGCGCCGTTTCCTGGGGGCCGAGCGCCGCGGTCGGCTCGTCCATGATCAGGATGCGGGCATTGAAGTGGATGGCGCGGGCGATCGCGACCGACTGCCGCTGGCCGCCCGAAAGCTTCATCACCGGCTCCTTGAAGCGGCGGAAGCGCGGATTGAGGCGGCCCATCACCTTGCGCGTTTCGGCCTCCATGGCGACGTCGTCGAGCGTTCCCCAGCGGGTCTTGAGCTCACGCCCGAGAAAGAGGTTGGCGGCGGCGTCGACATTGTCGGCGAGAGCGAGCGTCTGGTAGATGGTTTCGATGCCGTACTTCTTGGCGTCGCGCGGGTTGTTGATGTCCGCCTTCTCGCCATTGATGAATATCTCGCCGGCGTCGCGCTTGTATGCGCCGGAGAGGACCTTGATCAGCGTCGATTTGCCGGCGCCATTGTGGCCGAGCAGGCCGACCACTTCGCCGGCGTGAAGATCGACGCTGGCATGGTCGACGGCCTTGATGCCGCCAAAGGCAATCGAGATGTCGCGCAGTTCGACGAGCGGGGCGTTCGCCATATCGGCCTCCTTCACTTCACGCGACGGCGATAGATCTGGTCGACGAACACGGCGGCGACGAGCACGCCGCCCACCACCATGTCCTTGTAGGCGGACTCGAAGTTGAGCAGCGTCATGCCCGATTGCAGCGACTGCATCAGCAGAGCGCCGAGCATCGCGCCGTAGATGGTGCCGACGCCGCCGGCGAGCGACGTGCCGCCGATGACCACGGCGGCGATCACGTAAAGCTCGTTGAGCTGCCCCAGCGAGTTGGTCGCGGCGTCGAGGCGGGCCGAGGTCACGATCGCCGAGATGGCGACGAGGAAGCCCATCAGCGCGAACACCATGACGGTGAGCTTGCGCGTGTTGATGCCGGACAGTTCCGCAGCCTCCGGATTGCCGCCGGTCGCATAGATGTAGCGCCCGAACGAGGTGCGTATCGCGATGAAGCTCATCAGGAAGCCGACGGCCAGCGCAATCAGGACCGGGATGGCGTAGCCGGTGTAGAAGACGAGACCTTCATTGCAGCGGACAATCGCCTCCCCTGCCATGCAGATGGCGTCGCCGGTGCGGTCCTCCACGCCTTGCGGGATGGCGATGCCATTCTCCTTGGCGTAGTTCTCGATGACCTTCGGCGCCCACGGATAGGAATTGACGACCGCGGTCACGCCGAGGATCGCGGCGCTGCCGCACACGCCAAGAAAAACCTCGGCCCAGACCGGCCGCTGCGGGAATTTTACGCGCTTGCGCTGGCGCCGCCCGTTCAGGATGCCGAGCACGACGAGCGCGCAGGCTGCGAACGCGATGATCCAGCTCCAGAGCGGGCCGATCGAGGCCAGCGGTCCGTTGCCGCCGAGCAGCTTGAAGGTCTTGTCCATCGGCGCGACGGTCTCGCCGCGGATCAGCGCCCAGGCGACGCCGCTATAGGCGATGAGGCCGCCGAGCGTGACGATGAAGGCCGGGATGCCGGCATAGGCCGTGAGCATGCCGTTGAACCAGCCGATGAAGGTGCCGAGCGCCAGCGCGAAGAGGACGGCGATGACCCAGATCCAGCCGTTTCCCACGCCGAGCCAGGGGCCGAGCTCGAAGACCTGCAGCACGCCGGTCGCGACCGCAATGGTCGACAGCATGGAGCCGACCGAAAGGTCGAGCTGGCGCATGACGATCAAGAGCACCATGCCGGTCGACATGATCGCGATGGAGGAGGTCTGGACGAGCAGCGTCCACAGATTGCGCGGCGTCAGGAACGAGCCGCCGAAGAGACCTTCGTTGGCTCTCAGCATTCCGCTGTAGATATCGAAGCCCACCCAGATCACCAGCAGCGCGGCGATCATGCCGAGCATGCGGGTGTCGAGCTCTGTGGCGCGGAAGAAGCGCGTTATGGCGCCTTCCTCGACAACCGCCGGTGACTCATTCGAGCCGGTGATTGAACTCATGGCTGTCGCCTCCCACGGCCGGCCCAGGAACTGTTCTGCTTATGAAAGGGCCGCGCCACCCTTTCGAATGGCGCGGCCATTGTGTTTCAGATCGAAGAGGCTGGCAACTCTGGCGCCGTTTCCGGCGCCTTCACAAGCCGACCCGGGCGCCATGTGGCGACCCAGGTCGCTCTTGCAGCGATGAAGCTGCCGTTCCAGGCCTCAGTTGCAGGCGGCAACCGAACCGGCGGCGACGCCGGCGCAAGCCTCTTCCTTCGTGATCCACCCGGCATTGATCACGTCGCCGAGGTTGTCCTTGGTGATCGGGTTCGGCGGGATCAGGATCGAGTTCATCTCGACGCCCTTGGCGCCGCCAGAGAACTTGGCAACGCCCGGAAGCGCGTCCATGGCCGTGCCGTTGGCGAGCGCCACGGCTGCCTCGCCGGCCATCTTGCCGAGCACGCGCGAGTCCTTCCAGACCGACACGAGCTGGGTGCCGAGCGCGACGCGGTTGAGCGCCGCCTTGTCGCCGTCCTGGCCGGTGACCGGAACGGTGCCGGCGAGACCCTGCGCGTCGAGCGCGGCGACCACGCCGCCGGCCATGCCGTCATTCTCCGAGATCACGGCGTCGATGGCGTTGTTGTTGGCGGTCAGGCACTGCTCCATGTTCTTCTGCGCCTGGTCGGGCTTCCAGCCGTCGGTGAAGGTCTCGCAGACATTCTTGATCTTGCCGGAATCGAGCTGCTCTTTCAGCACCTCGGTGATGCCCTGGAACAGGAAGGTGGCGTTCGGGTCGCCCTTGTCGCCCTTGATGAAGGCGAAGTTGCCTTCCGACTTGCCCTTTTCGAGCATCACTTTCGACATCAGGCGGCCGACGCCGACATTGTCGAAGGTGATGTAGAGCGCATTCGGATCCTCGAACTGCACGTCATAGGCGATCGCCTTCATGCCGGCTTCGTTGATCTTCTGGATCGACGGCAGGATCGCGTCGGAGTCGAAAGCGACGACGAGGATGACGTCGACGTTCTGCGCGATCAGGCCTTCGATGTCGGCGGCCTGCTTCTGCGCCGAGCCCTGGGCATCGGTGGAGATGTACTTGTCGCCGGCAGCTTCGACCACGGCCTTGATCGCGGCCTCGTCGGTCTTCCAGCGCTCCTCCTGGAAGGTCTTCCAGGATACGGCAATGGTCTTGCCTTCCGCACTCGCGACTGTCGTCAGGGCAAACGACATCGCCACACCCGCCAGAATGGCGGCCGTAAACTTCTTCATGATTCTCCTCCCATGCGCCCGAAGGCGCGCTCTAAACATTCGCGGACAGAAGCTCTTTTTTTCGAGCCTCGAAAAAAAGAATGACTCACCCTCGCGAACATGTCAATATACATCAGAATATCGGTAACCGAATCCAGGATCGTATGAGATTCGGCCCCAGAAGGAGGAAGACAGGGATGGCTGTGGGCGTCCGTCACGACGACCTCAGGCGGCGCAATCGTGCGCTGGTTCTGAGCGCGCTCCGCCGCGCCGGCCAGGCCTCGCGCACGGAAATCGCGGGCACGACGGGGCTCAGCCATTCCACCATCTCGGCCATCGCCTCCGACCTCATCTCGGAAGGCATTTTGGGCGAAATGCGCGTGGGCGAGACGACGGCCACGAAGCGCGGGCGGCCGCAGGTGGCGATCGGGCTCGCTCCCGACGCGGCAGCGGTCGCGACGATCGTGCTCTCGCTCAACTCGCTCTCCGGCACCCTCGTCGATTATGCCGGCCAGGTGATCGCGCAGGAGCAGCGCCGGCCGGCGACGCAGACGATGCCGCGCGACGCGCTCGTGTCAGAGACCGTTGCGCTCGCCAGGCGCCTGCTGGCAAGCCGGGAACTTGGCGGACGGCGCGTCCTGCGCATCGTCATGGCGATCCAGGGCATCACCGATTCCGGCGCCCGCAACCTGCTCTGGTCGCCGATCACGCCGGCAAGCGACGTACCCTTCGCCGACATAATCGAGGCGGCGACCAACGTGCCGACCACGGTCGAGAACGACTGCAACATGATCGCGGTGGCGCTGAAATGGCGCAAACCCGAGCTCTACCGCGACGACTTCATCGCCATCCTGCTGTCGCACGGCATCGGCATGGGACTGGTGATCCGCGGCGAGCTTTTCACCGGCACGCGCTCCTCCGGCGCCGAGTTCGGCCACATGATCCATCGGCCCGAGGGGGCGCTCTGCCGCTGCGGCCGCCGCGGCTGCATCGAGGCCTATGCCGGCAACTACGCCATATGGCGCAACGCCCGGCAGGCGAGCGAGAACGAGGCGCCGCTGGCCGACATCAGCGATGCCGAGATGTTTGCGCTGGCCGCGCAGGCGCGCGGCGGCGACGGGCCGGAGCGCGAAGCGTTTCGGCGGGCCGGCGAAGCGATCGGCTTCGGTCTCGGAAGCCTTTTCGCACTGATCGACCCGGCGCCGGTCGCCTTCGTCGGCTACGGCGCCTCCGCCTTCGACCTGATCGAGCCGGCAATGCTCGAGGCGATCGCCAAGACCGCCGGCGGCGAGCATTCGAAGGCGCTCTCCTTCGACACCGAGCCGAACGAATTGCCGCTCATCCGCGAGGGCTGCGCCATGCGCGCCCTGACTTTGGTCGACCAGGAGATCTTTGCGCTCGGCAACGTCGCGCCGGCGGAGGGGCGCGACGTGGCATGAGCGACGAAAGTTGCAGTGCGCTGCCGACGAACGGATCGGTCCGCGCCAAGGCCCCTCGCCCTTACCCTCTCCCCGCATTGCGGGGAGAGGGAGGTCTGAAAGGTTGCCGCCAACACTGACGACCCCTCTCCCCGTTCTCCACGGGGAGAGGGTAAGGGTGAGGGGCGGCGCCAACGTCAGACGAAAGCGGTGCTGCTACCCCGGCGTCCAGACCTTGGCTGCCTCTCCCGGCGCAACCACATAAAACGTGTTCACGTCGACCTTCTGCCATTCGCCGACCGTGCCGTCCGGCCAGGTGATGCGCACGTCGGCCGTCGCTTCCGAGCCCAGGCCGAAATGGTGCCAGCCGAGCACGCCGCCGACATGGCCGCCGCCGACGGCGACCTCGCGGCGCAGGATGAGGCCGTTGCCGCAGCGCACCTCCAGCCACGCGCCGATGGCATCGCGGTTGGCGCCGGGCTGCGCAAGCTTCACCTCGATCCAGTTGCCGGCTTCCGTGCTGGCGTTGCGCCAGAGCTGGGCCGGCGAATGGCGGTTGACGACGACGAGGTCCATCAGCCCGTCGAGGTTGAAATCGGCAAGGGCTGCACCGCGCCCGACCTCCATGCTCGCCACGCCGGCCTTGTCGCCGGCTTCGACGAACTTGCCGTCGGCACCCTGGAGGAGAAGGTTGTTCGGATCCTTCATCGCGAAATCGGGCATCTCCCACACATTGCCCTTGGCGATGAACAGATCGACCATGCCGTCATTGTTCACGTCTTCGAACTGGGTGTGCCAGGCCGTGCTCGGCCTGGGATCGTCGCCGGTGTAGGGGCGATGCGCGGTGACGCCCCTCGCAAGCGCCTGCTCGGCATAGCTGGGTTTCGGCGGCGTGCCGTCGGTCGGGATGCTGGCCAGCGTCTGCAGCCGGTTGTCGGCCATCGAGGTGAGGAAATACTCCGGATAGCCGTCGAAATCGAGGTCGTAGCTGGCGATGCCCATGCCCCAGATGCGCACGAACCGCCATCCTTCGACGGCGGTGTAGAGCGCCGGCTCCTTGCCGGGCTCGACCTTCCACAATTGTTCCTGGCCGCCCTCGTAATATTCGCGGTCGTTGGAGACGCGCAGCGACGGCGTGCCGGAGCGGTTCCAGTCCGTGAACAGCATCGACAGCGGGCAGAAGCTCGGCTTGAGCGCATGCGGCGCAGCGAATTTGCGCTCGCCCGCGGCCGGTCGAAGCAGCCAGTTGTCGGTGCAGGAACCCCAGGGCGAGATTTCTTCCGCGCGGTCGATGTAGCTGCCGACCGCGATCGTGGGCCAGTCCGCGCCCTTCTCCCAGGTCGCCGCCAGCGCCGTCCACCATGCATCGCCGCCGGCAAACCCCCAGGCCTCGTTGGCGCGCTCGAACTTGCAGCCGCCCAGGCCGCGCATCACGACATTCTCGCCGACGCGCAGCAGCACGACATCGGTCGCGCCGTCGCCGTCCACGTCGAGCGCATAGGCGCCGGTGACTTTGTCCAGCTCGAGGCCGCTTTGCTCGGCCGCGAATTTCAGCGCGCCGCCGCGCGTGCTCTGGTTGCGATAGAATTTCGCCGGGGCAGTTCCGCCGGCGAGCAGCATTTCCGGATAGCCGTCATCATCGCAGTCGAAAGCCGCCGCCCCGCCGCCGACCATGTACTCCCATTCGCCCTCGAAAACGCTGTCGATGCCTGCGCTTTTCGTTTCCTCGACGAAGCTCGGCACGAGCGGAGAATTTTCCTCGGCAGACGCGCCGGCGACGACGCCGCAGCCGAGTGCCGCGGCAAGTCCGAACGATACGAGGCGCATGGTCATTTCCTCGTCTTGAGCGCGATGGTGTACTGGCCGATGCAGCGCCCCTGCGCGAGGCCGTCGTCGATGGCGGCGCGGAAATGGATGCCGCCATAAAGCCGCGATATGCCGGCTTCATCAGCCGCCTCGGTGAAGCTCTTGTAGTTGCGGGGATTGCGTCCGTCCGGCGAGCCGGTCTTGTCCTCGAACGCATAATTCTCGCCGAAGAAGGCCGTCATCACCGCGCCCATGGCGCCGGACACCGTGCTGTGGCCGCTCGGATATTCCGGGAAAGGCGGCGTGTTGAGAAGCGGCTCCCACTTCGGATCGATGTTCTTCTTGATGTAGCTGACCGGACGCACGAGGTTGTAGAGGTATTTTGCGTGCCAGCAGCCGACGAACGCGTCCGACATGGCGACACCCATGCGCGCCAGAAGGTCGACATTATCGTCGAGCGACAAGTTCGCTTTCTCCGCGACCTGCAGCGCGATCGACACCCAATGGCCCGGCGGCGTCATCGACAGCATCGGGTCATCGGACCAGAAGCGTGCGATCGCCGCCTGTTCGGGCGTCGCGTTCTTGACGCTCACGTAGACCTCGTCGGCCTCCCTGTAGAATTGCGAGGTCGGCTCGACGCTGAAGGGCGGGTTGCCGGGCGTCGGGCAGGTCGCGCCCGAGGGGATCGCGAAGGTGCGGTTCTCGCCCCATTCGGGCAGCAGCGGCAGTTGCTGCTGGCGGATCGGGTTGGTCGGCACCCATTTGTCGTCGCCCTTCGGCAGATCCCATTTCTCAGGAAAGCCCATATTGGTGATGACGGCGCCGCCATCATCGAGAGACCATCCGTGGATGCTCGCCGCCATGGCTTTTCCAAACGCCTCGCTGCGCACCACCACGTCTTCGGGCACACCCTCGATCGCTCGCGCCCGCCATTTCTTTTGCGCGATCTTGATCGAACGCTGTCCGGTCGGGCCGGTGTTGCCGAAATAGAGAACGATCGCGTCCGACATCGCGGCGTTGATGATGACCGTCTCGTCGTAGACGGCGCCGGCCTCGCGCGCCGGAACCGAGGTCAGCCCGTTCAACTGGCCGACCAGCGAGACGAGCTTGTCTGATCCGCCGACGGCGGCCTCGAAGACGGTCACACCCAGATAGCCGAAAGAGCGGCTGGCGACCGGCGGCGAATAGGTCGCCGTGTGCCGCACCAGCTCGTTCATCAGCAGGTACCAGTCCTGCAGCATCTCCTGCGGCTCCGGCCGCTCGGCCGCGGCGTCGGAAGCTGCCGACGGCGTCACCGACCACGCCAGCAAGGCAAGGGAAACGGCCGCAGCAAGGCGGCTGGATGTGCGCATGAAACCTCCCGGCAGCTCTGTCGACTGCTTGATCGAACCGATTAAACCACGGCGTTTGGGCGGTTTTCAAGAGTTGACTAAAGCACGCAGCAATTGCGGCGCCAAGGGTCGGCAGAAGCGAGCGCCAACGCCGCCGGCTTGCAGGTCACGCCTCGCGGATCGCGTATCCCGCCCCGCGAATGGTGCGGATCACGTCGGGCATGCGGCCATTGTTGACCGCCTTGCGCAGGCGGCCGACATGCACGTCGACCGTGCGCTCGTCGATGTAGATCGTCTCGCCCCAGACATTGTCGAGCAGCTGGCTGCGCGAGAACACGCGGCCGGGATGCTGCATCATGAATTCGAGCAGCCGGAACTCGGTCGGGCCGAGCTTGATCTCGCTCTTGCGGCGGTAGACGCGGTGCGCCTCGCGGTCTAGCACGATGTCGCCGACCTTGAGCACGGAGGACAGCACCTCCGGCTTGGCGCGGCGCAACAGCGCCCGCACGCGGGCAATGAATTCGGGTGTCGAGAACGGTTTGACCAGATAGTCGTCGGCGCCGGTCGAGAGGCCGCGCACGCGGTCGCTCTCCTCGCCGCGCGCGGTGAGCATGATGATCGGCAGCCGTTCGGTCTCGGGTCGCATGCGCAGCCGCCGGCAGAGCTCGATGCCGGAGACAGCCGGGATCATCCAGTCCAGCACCAGCAGATCCGGCACGCTTTCCTGCAGCCTGACCTCGGCCTCGTCGCCGCGGGTGACGACCTCGACCTGGTAACCCTCGGCCTCGAGATTGTAGCGCAGGAGCACGCAGAGCGGCTCCTCATCCTCTACGATCATGATCTTGGGAGCGATCATTCCGTGTTCCCGCTAGAGCAAATCCAGGAAAAGTGGAAACCGGTTTTCCGTCCGGATTTGCGGCAAAGCAAAAAGACAACCCTATTCGGCCAGCACCATCGACGTTTCGTCGATCTTCGGCCGATGCGGCGGCAGCTGCGTGCCTGTCAGCACGTAATAGGCGTTTTCGGCCACGTTGGTGACGTGGTCCCCGATCCGCTCGAGATTCTTGGCGCAGAACAGGAGATGCGTGCAGGTCGTGATGTTGCGCGGATCTTCCATCATATAGGTGAGCAGCTCGCGGAACACCGCCGTGTACTGCACGTCGATCTTCTCGTCGTCGGCGCGCAGCTTCTGCAGCGCCGCCGCATCGCGGCGAACATACTGGTCGACCACGCCGCGCACCTGGCTGAGCACCATGTCGGCCATCGTCTGGATCGAATGCGACAGCGCCGGCGATGCCGGACCGCTGCTCACCGCGCCGACGCGCTTGGCAATGTTCTTGGCAAGATCGCCGACACGCTCGAGATCGGCCGCCATGCGGATCGCACCCACCACCGAACGCAGGTCCTGCGCCATCGGCTGGCGCTTGGCGATCAGCGTGATGGCGCGCTCGTCCAGCTCGCGCTGCTTGGCGTCCATCACGGTGTCGTCGGACACGACCCGCTGCGCCAGCCCCGGATCGGACGCGAGCAGGGCGCGTGTCGCGGTCGACAGCATCGAGCCCGACAGCTCGCCCATGTCGCGCAGCAACCGGTCGATATGCTCGAGGTCCTCGTCGAATGAAGTGACAGTATGCTCGCCCATGTTCGGTCCCTCGTATGCTCGCTCGTCCGATGGCTCAGCCGAATCGGCCGGTGATGTAGTCCTGGGTGCGCTTGTCGTCCGGGTTGGTGAACATCTTTTCGGTCGCCCCCTCCTCGACGAGATAACCGAGATGGAACATGGCCGTGCGCTGCGACACGCGCGCCGCCTGCTGCATGGAGTGCGTCACGATGACGATGGTGAAGTTCACCCTGAGCTCGTCGATCAACTCCTCGACCTTGGCGGTGGCGATCGGGTCGAGCGCGGAGCACGGCTCGTCCATCAGGATCACTTCCGGGCTGACCGCGATGGCGCGGGCAATGCAAAGGCGCTGCTGCTGGCCGCCGGAGAGGCCGGTGCCCGGCTCGGCAAGCCGATCCTTCACCTCGTTCCAGAGCGCCGCTTTCTGCAGGCTGGACTCCACGATCTTGTCGAGATCGGCCTTGGTCTTCGCCAGGCCGTGGATCTTCGGCCCGTAGGCAACGTTCTCGTAGATCGATTTCGGGAACGGGTTCGGCTTCTGGAACACCATGCCGACGCGGGCGCGCAATTCGACGACGTCGATCTTCGGGTCGTAGATGTCCTCGCCGTCGAGCGTGATCAGGCCGCCGACGCGGGCAATGTCGACCGTGTCGTTCATGCGGTTGAGACAGCGCAGGAAGGTGGACTTGCCGCAGCCGGACGGGCCGATGAGCGCTGTCACCTGCTTCTCGCGGACGTCGAGATTGACGTCGAAAAGCGCCTGCTTCGGGCCGTAGTGGACGGTCACCTTCTCGCCGCGCATCTTGATGAGCTCGTTGGGCCGCGCAGCGCCCATGGTGTCCTTGACCGCGTCTTCGAGCTTGCCTTCATTCATCATGTTCATCGGTCCATCCCTCGAAACTACCAGCGGCGCTCAAAACGGCGGCGGAGAATGATTGCTGTGATGTTCATCGCCATCAGGAACAAGAGCAGGATCATGATGGCGGCGGACAGGCGTTCCACGAACGCGCGTTCCGCCTCGTTCGCCCACATGTAGATCTGCACCGGAAGTGCGGTCGCGGGGCTGAGCGGCGACGCCGGATAGTCGGCGACGAACGCCACCATGCCGATCAGGAGCAGCGGCGCCGTCTCGCCCAGCGCACGCGCCAGGCCGATGATGGTTCCGGTCAGGATGCCCGGCGCCGCGAGCGGCAGCACGTGGTGGAACACCATCTGCGTCTTCGAGGCGCCGAGACCGAGTGCCGCCGCGCGGATCGACGGCGGCACCGCCGCGAGTGCGGCACGCGTCGCGATGATGATCGTCGGCAGCGTCATCAGCGTCAGCACGAAGCCGCCGACCAGCGCCGCCGAGCGGGGCAGGGCGAGGAAGTTGATGAACACGGCGAGGCCGAGCAGGCCGAACACGATCGACGGAACCGCCGCGAGGTTGTTGATGTTGACCTCGATGATATCGGTGAGCCGCGTCTTCTTGGCGAACTCCTCGAGGTAGATCGAGGCGGCGACGCCGATCGGCAGCGCCAAAAGCAGAACGATCACCATCATGTAGAAGGAGCCGATGATGGCGACGCCCATGCCCGCCGTCTCCGGCCGGCTCGACGCACCGTTGGTGAACAGACCGGTGTTGAACAGCTGTTCCATCGTGCCGTCGGCGGCGAGCTGGTTCATCCAGGCGACCTGCTGGTCCGAGACCTTGCGGTTGGCCTCGGGCACCGAGAGGTCGATCTGGCCCTTGAATGCCGAGTCGACATTGGCGGAGGCGAGCAGCGTCACGTCGCGGGTGGTGCCGATGACGTTCGGATCGGCCGTCACGATGTCGCGCAGCTGGACGCGCACGCCATCGGAGAGGAAACCTTTCAGCTTTGCGACGGCCGGCTTGTCGGCAGGATCGATGCCGAGCCTGGCGATCAGGGCATTGCTGGCGAGCAGCGGGTAGTTGGCCTTGACCAGGACGCTCGGATCTTCGGCGCGCTTGCCTTGCGGGTCGATGATCTTCTCGTCGAAGCTGATCGGCAAGGTGACCGAGGTCTGCCAGAACGCGGTGTAGCCCTGGGACACGATCGTAAAGAGCATGACCGCCAGGAAGATCAGGCCGATGGAGATCGCGATCATGCCGTAAATGCGGAAGCGGCGTTCCGCCCGGTAGCGCCCCTTGAGCCCGATGTCGCGGCGCTGCGGCCTGGGCGAGACCGGGAGCGTGCCGATGGTCGTGTCGGTCATTCGTACTGCTCCCGATATTTGCGCACGATGTAGAGCGCCACGATGTTCATGACCAAGGTGATGGCGAACAGCGTGATGCCGAGCGCGAAGGCGACCAGCGTCTGCGGCGTATTGAACTCGAGGTCGCCGGTCAGCTGGTTGACGATCTTGACGGTGATCGTGGTCATCGCCTCGAACGGATTGAGCGTCAGATTGGCGGCGACGCCGGCCGCCAGCACCACGATCATCGTCTCGCCGATGGCGCGCGAGGCGGTCAGCAGGATGGCGCCGACAATGCCGGGCAGCGCGGCCGGCAGGATGACGCGCTTGATCGTCTCGGAGCGCGTCGCTCCGAGGCCGAGCGAGCCGTCGCGCATGGCGCCGGGGACCGCGGTGATGATGTCGTCCGACAGCGACGACACGACCGGGATGAGCATGATGCCCATCACCAGGCCCGCGGTGAAGACCGACTGCCCCTGGATGAAGGGCGATCCGCCCGCCAGCGCCGCACTCAGGTCGCGCAGGAAGGGACCAAGCGTCACCAGGGCGAAGATGCCGTAGACGATGGTGGGAATGCCGGCGAGCACCTCGAGCGCCGGCTTGACGATCGAACGGACGCGGCGCGAGGCGTATTCGGACATGTAGACCGCCGACATCAGCCCCACCGGCACGGCGACCAGAAGTGCGACCAGCGCGATGTAGAGCGTGCCGGCAAGCAGCGGGATGAGGCCGAACTGTCCTTCCGCCTCGCCGGCCCCGGCGCCGGCAAAGCGCGGGTCCCACACCGTTCCGAAGAAGAAGTTCCAGGGCGACACGCGGGAAAAGAAGTGCCCCGTCTCGAACAGCATGGAGAGCACGATCCCGATCGTCGTCAGGATCGCGATCATCGACGAACCGAGCAGCGCCCACAAAATCACGCGCTCGACATTCGTCCTGGCCCGCGCGCGAGGCGCCACCTGCGATATGCCGAAGCCACCCCCTGCCAGCGAGAAGAGCAGCGCAATGCCCGCGCCGACGAGCCTGGCATTGTCTGCGGTCGCGTTGGCGGCGACGGCGATCGGGATCATGTAGTCTTTCGTGTCGGAGGCGAGCGCGACACCCTTGGCCGCCAGCAATGGCTGCAGCTCCGCGAAGGTCTGCGGCAGATTGGCGAGCGTCTCGGCATCGAGCCTGCGCAGGCCGTTGGCCAGGCTCTGCACCAGCCCGAGCTCGATCGACCGGCTGGCGAACGCGCCGTCGGCAGCCGGCGGCAGCATGGCCTCGATCCGGCGCTCGACATAGATCGAGGAACCGATGCTCCAGACGATGAGGAAGAGGATCGCCGGCCCGGTCGCGAGGATGAACGCCCACCAGCCGTGATATTGCGGGCGCGAATGCTGCTTCGCGCCGGTTGCGATCGAGGCGCGCCGCCTTGCGACCACGTAGGCGACGGCACCGATGACAAGGATCAGCGCCAGAATGTAGATCAACGGCATCGGCTGGACCTCGAGTGACCTGCGGCGCAACCCCGGTCTGCCGCCGCAGGGGCGCCTCGCGGCGCCACGAAAGGACGGCGGCGCCAGCCACGGGCCGGCGCCGCCATGCGGTTTCTTACATCACCTTGCCGGCGGCGAAAGCGTCGCGCTGCTCCTGGCGCTCGGCATCCGGAGCCGGCACGAGGCCATAGGTCGCGAGCGGGCTTTCCGGACCGACCATCTGGTCGTCGAGGAAGAACTCGACATACTCCTTCAGGCCCGGCACGACGCCCAGATGCGCCTTCTTCACGTAGAAGAAGAGCGGACGCGAAACCGGATAGTCACCCTTGGAGATGGTATCGACGGAAGGAACGACGCCGTTGACGGTCGCCACCTTCAGCTTGTCGGCGTTGTTCTCGTAGAAGGCGAGGCCGAACACGCCGACGCCGGTCTTGTTGGAGTCGATGCGGGCGAGCGTCTCGGTGTAGTCGCCATCGATGTCGACGGCCTTTCCGTCCTTGCGCACGGCCTTGCAGGCGGCCTCAGCGGCCTTGTCGTCCAGGCCGCTGGCCTTGCCGGCTTCGACGCCGCCGAGGCTGTGGCAGCCGGCGACGAGGAGCTTTTCCTCGAACACTTCGCGCGTGCCGTGCTTCTCGCCCGGGATGTAGGCGGCGATGTCCCAATCCGGCAGGGCCGGGTTGACCTGGTTCCACTTGGTGTTCGGGTTGTCGACCAGCTTGCCGTCCACGGCGATTTTGGCGGCGAGGCCCTTGTAGATGTCCTCCGGGGTGAGCGCCCAGTCCGGACCGCCGGCGTCGGTCGCAAACACGATGCCGTCATAACCGAAACGAACTTCGTGGATTTCCTTCACGCCGGCATCGGCGCACGCCTTGACCTCGGACTCCTTGATCTTGCGCGAGGAGTTGGCGACGTCGATGGTGTTTTCGCCGACGCCCTTGCAGAACTCCTTGAGGCCGGCCGACGAGCCGCCGGACTCCACGATGGGCGTCTTGAATTCGGTAAAGGTCTCACCAAAAGTCTCGGCGACGATCTTCGCATAAGGAAGAACGGTCGAGGACCCGGCGATCTGGATCTGGTCGCGCGCTGCGGCGACCCCTGCCGACGCCGCGACCGCGATAGCGGCAGCCGACGCCGTGACGAGGAATTTCTTCATGGCCTGCTCCTGTCCGGAAAGATAGCGTTCTTTCGGACGCCGCATCGGCGCCCGTGCGAGGCCATAAGGCTGCAATGTAACAGTTGGATGACAGTTTTATGTCGTGCCGATAACGCCGGGCGGGGCAGAGATGGGCCGCACTTCGGCGATGACTGGCCGGCCTCGAAATTAGCCGCGCCGATTCAAAAGCTTAAAATCTGAGCCGGCTGACGAATATTGCGGGCTGGTGCTGCAGCCGCACTCCACAACTTCGACTGCGGTCTGGTTTGCGCATGAGCGGCGTGTTGAACGGTTGGCGCAAACGCCGGCGCCCCCCGTTCCCGCGTTGCGAGAGAGGGCAAGGGGCTTGGCGCCGACCGATCGAGGCCGCGGCGACACCCGTTCGAGCTAGAGCAAATCCAGGAAAAGTGGAAACCGGTTTTCCGTCCGGATTTGCGTAAAAACAAAGACTTAGAGCATTTTCGCGATTCTGTGAATCGTGAAAATGCTCTAGATCGCCTGCCGGTGCTGCTCGCCGAAGCCGGACCAGCGCTCGACCTTGTCGAGCAGCGCCCGCGGGCTGATCGGCTTCGACAGATAATCGTCCATGCCGGCTTCGATGCAGCGGTCGCGGTCGCCCTTGAGGGCATGCGCGGTGACGCCGACGATCGGCGTGCGGGTGCCGCGCTGAGCCTCTTCTGCGCGGATCGCGGCGGTCGCCTGCAGGCCGTTCATCTCCGGCATCGACACGTCCATCAGGATCATGCGCGGACGCATCGCGCGCCAGGACTCGACCGCCAGCCTGCCATTGCCGACGATCTCGAAGGAGAGGCCGGTCTCGGACAGTATCTGGGTGAAGACGAGCTGGTTCACCTCATTGTCTTCGGCAACGAGAATGTCCAGGCGATGCCCGCTCTCGCTCGCTACCGGCTGCTGCGCCGGCATCGGCTCGGGTGCGGCCGCAACAGGCGGCGCGGGATCAAAGGCCGCGGGCGGCGTCGCGCCCGTCGCAGGCGATGTTCCGGCCGACACGTGAGGCGACCCGGTCGCCCCGTGAGGCGACCCGGTTGCCCCATTGGGCGACCAGTCGCGCACCATCTGCCCGAGCACCGGAATGGACGGACTGCCGCCCGCGCCGGCCCGATGCCGCTGGATCGCACCGACGATGGTCTCGAGCAGGATCGACGAGCGTGCCGGCTTGATCAGCTGCGCGTCGAGGCCGATTTCGCGGAAACCGGCATTGGAAAGGGCCTGGTCGACCGAGGTGAGCAGCACGATCGGCGTCTTGGCGATGGCGGGCGTCGCACGGACCCTGCGTGCGACATCGATGCCGGTCATGCCCGGCATCTGGTAATCGAGCACCACGCAATCGACGCCGACGCCGAAGGCGGCTGCCGCCTCCAGCACCTTGATGCCTTCCTCGCCGCCTTCCGCCGCGCAGGAATCGAAGCTCCAGGACAGCATCTGCTCGGTGAGGATGGCGCGATTGACGGCATTGTCGTCGACGATGAGGATTCGCGCGCCGGTCACGTCGAGCGGCGTGATGCGCGGCTTGCCCACTTCGCCTGCATTGGGAAGCTTCATGGTGAACCAGAAGGTCGATCCCTTCCCCTCCTCGCTTTCGACGCCGATCTCGCCCTGCATCATCGTCACCAGGCGTGACGCGATGGCGAGGCCGAGGCCGGTGCCCTCGTGGCGCCGCGTGGACGAGCCGTCCACCTGGCTGAACTTTTCAAAGATCTGCCCGAGCTTTTCGCCGGGAATGCCGATGCCGGTGTCGGTGACGCTGATCCGGATCTCGGTCTGCTCGCCGCGCATCTCGCCGCTGACATCGACAAGGACATGGCCGCGGTCGGTGAATTTCACCGCATTGCCGAGCAGGTTGGTTATGATCTGCCGGATGCGGCCGACATCGCCGACATAGTGGTCATGCAGGCCCGGCTCGATGCGGACGATCAGCTCCAGGTCCTTTTCCTTGGCGCGGGTGGAGACCAGCGTCGCCACGTCCTCGACCGCCTCCGCCAGGTTGAACGGCGCCGGATCGAGCACGAGCTGGCCGGCATCGATCTTGGAGAAGTCGAGGATGTCGTTGATGATGGTGAGCAGCGCGTTGCCCGACTTCACGATGATGTCGGTGAAGGTCTTCTGCTTGGTCGTGAGCTGCGACTTGGCAAGCAGCTCGGCCATGCCGAGCACGCCGTTCATCGGCGTGCGTATCTCGTGGCTCATATTGGCCAGGAACTCCGACTTCGCACGGTCGGCGATGACCGCCTGCTGCCGGGCTTCCTCGAGCTCCTTCTCGCGATGCTTGAGCTCGGTCACGTCGGTGGTCGAGCCGATCAGGTAGAGCGAGCCGTCGGAAGCCACCATCGCGCTCTTGCGGGCGATCTGGTAGCGCGTCGTCCCGTCGGCCCATTGCGCGGTTTCCTCGGTGACGTGAGTCGTGTTCGAGTTGAGCACGGCCAGGTCGCCGGCGGTGTAGGCTTCGCCCTCGTTGCCGCCGAAGATCTCGATGTCGGTCTTGCCGATCGCTTCCTCGCGCGTATGGCCGGTAAGCTCGCACCAGCCGGCATTGACGTAGAGCAGGCGCAGATCCGGGCGCTTGGCGTAGATCGCCACCGGAACATTGTCGATCAGGTTGCGGAAGAGCTCGTTCTCGCGCAGGCTCTTCTGCAGCTCCTCCTCGCGTTTCTTCAGGCCGCTCACATCCATGCTCGAGCCGAGCAGATAGGTCGTCCCGTCGGAGGCGACGAGGCGGATCTTGCGGGTCAGCACCTGCTTGATCGAGCCGTCGCGGTTCTGCACCGGCTCCTCGATCACCATTTCCTTGCCCTTGGCCCACACTTCGGCGTCGGCCTTCACGTAGCTGTCGGCATCGGTGAGGTTGAAGAGCTCGATGTCGCTGCGGCCGACCGTCTCCTCGGGCGAGAAGCCGGTAAAATCCTTCCAGGCCTTGTTCACATAGGCGAGCTTGAGGTCCGCCGACTTGATGAAGGTCGAGACGGGCAGCTCGTCCAGCGCGCGGCGGAACAGCTCGACCTGGTTCATCGAGCGGTTCAGCGCTTCCTCGCGCTGCTTCAGCTCGGTGATGTCGACGCGCACGCCGATGAAGGTGCCGTCCTCCGTCCGCGTATCGATGACGCGGAACCAGCGGCCGTCCGGGTTGCGGCGCTCGAACTCCGCGTGCGGCAGCTGGTGCCGCGTCATATAGGCCTCGCACCAGGCCTGATAGTCGGTCTCGTAGAGCGCATCGATGGCCGGATCGCCGCTGGCGCGGAAGAACCCGATCGAGTGGCCGTACTCGATCGCTTCGCGAAAGCTCTTGCCCGGGACCCAGATCGGCGCCAGCGGCTTGAGCGACTCGCGCAATTGCCGGTTGGCGAGCACGAAGCGGTCGTCGCGGTCGTAGATGATCACGCCGGTCGGCAGCGAATCGAGCACGGTGGCGAGGTGCTTGCGCGCCAGCTCTGCGTCCCGCTCGCGCCCCTTGATTTCCGTCACGTCGAACAGGAAGCCGGCGACGTAGGTGCCGCCGCCCGCAACGTGCATGCGGCTCTTGCGCACGACGCGCGCCTTCGCCTGGCCGTCTTCAACGAAATCCTCGGAGACTTCGAACGGCACGCCGGTCGCGAGCACCTGCCGCTCGCTCGTCTCGAACAATTCCGCCTCGGCCGGGCCGACCAGATCGGCGGCGCGCTTGCCGATGATCTCGTCCGGCGTCCTGCCGAAGACGCGCGAGAACGCGCCGTTGGCCATGACGAAGCGCAGCTTTTCGTCCTTGACGAAGACGGGATCGACGATGCCGTCGACCACGGCTTTGGCAAGCTGCGACTTCTCCAGCGCCACGGCCAGCTCGGCCTCGCGCTGCTTGAGGTCGGTCACGTCGTAATAGCAGACGAGGCGTTTACCGCCGGAGAGCGCCGTCACGGAATACATCAGCGTGCGCCCGTCGGCGCGGCGGAACTCGCGCGGGGCGACATCGCCGGCGCGCACTTCGGCCTGGCGGCCGGCCACGTAGCTCGGCCATTCGTCGTCCGGGATGTGGCCGTACATGCCGCGGCTGCGGTTGACGCTCATGCCGACGCCGAACGGGCTGCCGACGGGCAGGTCTTCCGGCGTCAGGTTCCAGAGCTGATAGAAGGCGCGGTTGATCACCTCCGCCTGCAGTTCGCCGTCGAGGAGCATCAGCCCCATGTGCATGGAATCGAGTGTGCGCTGCAGGTCGGAGAGCAGCGCCTGCGAGCGCGCGCTCACCTCCGCCAGCTCCGCCTCGCGGCGCTTCAGCTCGGTAATGTCGTAATAGCAGACAACGCGTTTTCCTCCGGAGAGCGCGGTGACCGAATAGATCATCGTGTTGCCGTCGGCGCGCGAAAGCTCGCGCGGCGCCACGTCGCCGCCCCGGATCTCGTCGAGCCGCGACGCCACATAGGCTTCGAATTCGGGATCGGGAACGTCGTGGATGCCGTCGTGCCGCGCCGTGATGACCGTGCGGAAAGGGTCGCCGACCTTCACGTCGTCCGGCGTCAGTCCCCAGAGGTCGTAGAATGGCTGGTTGATGATCTCGGTCGTCAGGTCGGCGTCGACCATCACGACGCCCATGTGCATGCCGTCGAGCGCGCGCTTCATGTCCGCCAGCATGATTCCGGCGGACGCGTTGGCCGCAGCCAGGTCGGTCTCGCGCCGCCGGTGCTCGCTGATGTCGCAGCGCAGCCCCACCCTGTCGCCGGCGGCGGTGATCTCGTCGCGGCGCATCATCCAGCGGCCGTCCTGGGTCTGGAAGACGATTTCCCGGCCGATCTCGCGCGGGCGCTCCTCGAGCTGCTCGCGCACCCAGTCCTGCTCGCGGCCACGCGCATCCGCCACGCGTCCCGACCAGGCGACGTCGGCCAGCATCTCGGCGAAGCTCCGCCCCTGCCTGAGCTCGCCCAGGAACGGGAAATGCCGGCGGAAGGCATCGTTGCAGGCGACCAGCCTGTCTTCCTTGTCCCACAGCACGAAGCCGTCATTCAGCGCGTTGATCGCCGATTGCAGGCGCTGCCCGGCGGCCTCCGCCTCGGCGCGCGCGGCCTCCAGCTTCGCCTCGTTCCGTTTGAGCGCCGATATGTCGGTGGTGACGGCAATACGGCCGCCATCGCCGGTGCGCATCGCGCGGCGCATGAGCCAACGCCCATCGGCCAGGCGGAAGGTCGACTGGTTCTCGCTTTCGTGCTGCTCGATGCGCTCGCGCAGCCAGTCCTGCGGGTCCATGCCGCCGGTGTCGGAGAGGCCACGCTCGAGCGAGGCGAGCGCGATCTCGCGGAAGGTCGCGCCCGGGCGGATCACGTCCTCCAGGCCCGGATACATTGCGACCAGCGCCTGGTTGTAGACGACGAGGCGGCCATCCTTGTCGTAGCAGCCGAAGGCGTCCTGCATGACGTTGAGCGCCATCATCAGGCGGTCGGAGGCGTTCTCCCCGCTTCCGGCGATCACGGCGTCGCTGATGTTGCGATGCGACAGCTGCGCCCGAGTCCGGCTGAGCTCCTCGACCGCGCCGGCTATGCCGGTCACGTTGCGCGCCGCGCCGCGATAGCCGATGAAGTTGCCCAGCGCATCGAAGCGCGGATTGCCGCTGACGGAAACCCAGCGCGCATCGGCGCGGGCGTCAGCGGACTCATAGACGAAGTTGCGGAACTGGCGGTAGGCTTCGAGATCGGCGAGATGCGAGGCAGCACTCTGCTGCTGCGCCACGCCCTTCATGAAGTCGAGGCGCGACCGGCCGAGCGCCTTGGCCGGGGCGACGCCGGTATGGTGCTCGAATTCCTCCGAGAACCAGGTGAAGCGATGCTTGCTGTCGGTTTCCCAAAACCAGTCGGCGGCGGCGTCGAGCAGCGCATGCAGTTCGTCCATGCCGAAACGACGCGGCCCGCAGCGCGCTGCGCCGTGGAAGAAACCCGCGCCCTCCCCCTCGTCGAGCCCCCCCGTAAAGGACTCGCCCTCTTCCTGCGATTCCACCGGAAACTGCCTCTTTCGGTACCCTCTGACCGGCCACTGTGCACAAGAAGCATTAACGTGCCACTAACCTTAACGATCGTTTTCCAAGGCCAGTAGCGATGGAAACTACGGCATGTCTCCCAAAAGTGTCCGCGGTTTCGGGATAAGGACATGCGCAAAATGAACAGCCTACCCAGAGAATCCCGAACAATACAAGTATCGGTTGCACGGCGGCGCCCGCGAGATTGGGCCGCCGCAGTGCCGGTTATGACGGCGCTGCTCGACCGGCGGGACCCGGTCAGTGCATCGCCGGCCGCCCGCGTACCAACCTTGCGAGCCAGATCAGAATACAGGCGCCGATGAAGCCGGCGACCAGATAGCCGATCCAGCCGCCAAGCGTGACGTCGACGGCAGCGAGGATCGCATTGGCAATCACGGCCCCGACAACGCCGATGACGACATTCATGATGACGCCCATGTCGCTCCGCATCACCCTCTCGGCGAGCCAGCCTGCAATGCCGCCGATGATGATGGCCGCGAGCCAGCCAATTCCTGCATCGTCCATCGTTTCGCTCCTGTGGCGCAATGGTCGGGAGTAAACTCGGCCGGGCGCATGCAGTTCCGCCGCGGCGCACGTGTTCTCGCGCGCCCTCGACAGGAGGCCGCGTGCTTTGCCGCAGGATCACGCGACGAAACGAAAAATTGAGATGGCAGGAGTGACTCTCTTTCAACGCGTCCCCGCGCAAAATGCCGTCGGCCCGGAGGATACCATGGCTGTTGCTCGCAGAGCGTCGCGCGGCATTGCCGTCATCATCGGCTGCCTGGTCCTTGTCGCAACGGCGAGGGCGGGACCGGCGCAAAAGTGTACCGGCGAAAATTGCATGTCGAAGGACAATCCGGTGATCGAATGCACCGGCCAGAACTGCCTGCCCAGGCAAGAGAACCCGGTCGAGGCCTGCGTCGGAGAAAACTGCGCGGCAACGCAGGACGCGCCGGTGGAGGAGTGCAAGGGCGAAAACTGCCCACTCGCGAACCCCGATTGAGGCCTGCCAGCCGCGGAGGGTTCGCTAGGTGCGCCTCAGCGCAAGATAGCCTGCGGCGCCGATCAGGCAGGCGCCGGCAAGTGTGGTGAGCCTGGGCACATCGTCGAAGACGAGAAACCCCCAGAGCGGCGCCCACAGGATGGCCGAATATTCGAACACGGAGACTTTTGCCGCTGGGGCAAGGCGATAGCCCTGCGACAGCAACGTCATTCCGGCCGCGGCGATCACGCCGCACGATCCCAGCATCAGCAGGTCGATCAGGCTCGGCCAGGCCCAGGGCCGGACGAGAAAGGCAAGGCTGGGGTGCTGGATTTCGGCCGGATCGACGCCTGCGAGAGACAGCGCGATCAGCGGCGCGCCGACCAGGAAGGCGGCGTTCTGGAAGAAGGTCATGACCGCGGCGTCCTCGCTCGAGCCGAGTTTGCGGGCGAGCACCTGCGCGATGGCATAGAGCGTCGCGGACAGGATGGTGAGCAGCGAAGCCCATTCGAACACGCCGCCGCCCGGCCGCAGCGTCACCAGCACGCCGACCAGCCCGAGCACGAGTGCTGTCAGCGTCTGCCAGCGAATGCGCTCGCCGAGGATGAAGACGGCCAGCAGCGCAATGAGCAGCGGCGCCAGGAAGAAGAGCGCGACGGCATCCGCCAGCGGTATCGCGGCGATCGCCAGATAATAGGTCGTGTAGGCGCCGAACGAGATCACCGCGCGCAGCGCGAGCAATCCCATCCGGTTCGAGCGCAGGGCACCCAGGCCGACGGTCGAGCCGACCAGCACGAGCAGGATCGGCAGCGCCACGATCGAGCGGAACGTCATCGCCTGCGTGACCGGATAGGCGCCCGACAATGCCTTCAGGATGACGTCCTGCAGCGAGAACACGAACACCCCGAGGCAAAGCGAAGCGATCGCCGGGAGGAGCCTGTTCTGCATGCCGGGCGGGTCCTGATTGGACCTCCAGCTAGATGCGGTGGTGGGTATGTCGGTAGGTCCAGCGCAGGCTGGCTGCCGGCCAGCACGGCCTACCACGATCACGGTCGGGAAGCCGCCGTCGCCGCGGGCCGGCAAACGGACGCCAGGCGCCATTGACCGAGAGAGCCAAATCGAGTGCGGCAACCGCACTTTTCCTTTGGAACAGTGCGCTCTCCAAACTATCAATTCACTCATTTGAGGGAACAATAATGCCGACGGTCGCAGTCATCGACGGGATCAAGGCGCAGGTCCGCCGCCGACTATCGCGCACCGCCTTTCACGTGGTGGCGGCCGAGAGCTAGATGGCATACTTCTACGTCGTTACGGACTGTGAATTCGATGGGCCGATACCGGGTGTTCACTCGATGCTGTCGTTCGGCTCTGTTGCGGTTTCAGCGTCCGGCACAATTCTTGGCGAATTCGAAGCAGTACTTGAGCGCCTCGACGGGGCAATACGTGATCCGGCCGCTATGAGTTTTTGGCGTGAGCATCCCGAGGCATGGGATGCTGCGACGAGAGGCGCCGAACCTGCGACGACTGTCATCAGCCGCTTCGTGAGCTGGATCAAGTCGCTGCCCGGGGAACCGATTTTCGCGGCCCACCCCATTTCGCTCGATGGACCGTGGTTCGACTATTATTTGAAGCGGTTCACCGGACGCCCCTTGCTGGAAGGACCATGGATCAAAGATCGCCTCTTCGCGCACGCCCCACTTTGCATCATGTCAATGGTTGCCGGGAATACGGGACGAGCACATTGGGAATGCGATGTGGGGAACTACCCAAAAGAATGGCTCGGCTCCATTGCTCACACGCATCGTGCAATCGACGATGCTCGCGGCTATGCAAACCTGCTTGGCTTCGTCATCTGCAACGGAAGCGCGCGCGAATGAAGCGTCGCTTCGCAGCAACGGAGACAAAGCTCTCAAGGAAATAGACGTAAAACATGAGCCAGCGCTCCTTCGCTCAAGCGTCGGAGGGCATCCTGCTTCGCATGGTCGGAAGTGGCAAATCCCGCGAGGCTCGGAGAGTGAAGCAGGATGGTACGCCCACGGGGAATCGAACCCCGGTTTGCGCCGTGAGAGGGCGCCGTCCTGACCGCTAGACGATGGGCGCAGAGCAGACGCGATATAGGATGGCGGAAAATGAAAAGCAACCGGCTTTGTCGATACTGGCATTGGCGGCACGGCTCGACTCGTGCGTGCCGCCTTCTGGCTGACGCGGCGCTCTAATCTAAATTGCCTCGCGCCAGCCATTCCGGTTTATCCGCACCGACCCGCGAGCCTCCTTTCAACAACTTATCCGGCTCTAAAATCTTGACGCGCGACGTTGATCGCCGCACGGCTTGCGCGGGGATCGGCAACGGCTTGTCGTGGAAGGCGTCGAGATGGCTGACAGCAAGTCCGGTGGACCCGCGGCGCAGGACGGACCGGCGGTCGCCGACATTCACATGAAGATCGCTGCCGAATATGCAACTCGCGCCAGGCACCATGACATCGTGCGGGCAACGATCGATGTCGGCCTCATCACCTTCACCAGCCTTTCCTTCGTGCTCTACGCGGCCATCTACGCGCGGCCCGATCCCAATGTTTACGTGCTCTTCGCGATTGCCGTCCTGGTGATCACGCTCGGCATATTCGGGCTGGCCTTCACGGCCGGCCGTGAATTGTCGATCCGGCGCTGGCTGGCGGCCAGCGACGAGCGGTTTCGGGCGGCGATCGAAAGCGCGGGCGGGCAGCCCGACGAGGAGATCCACCCGCAGAACCGGCTGCCGCTGCTCACCTATGTGGTCTATGCGCTGATGGCCGGCGCCATGATCGGCCCGGGTTCGATCCTGCTCTACGCTTCCTGGACCCTTTTGCCCTGACGGCGAGCGCTGTCGGCGCACGAATGTCCGCGCGAGGTGGAGTTCGTCGATTCCGTGCCGCTTAACCACCACCGGCAAGGTGATCCGCCGCATCTTCCGTGACCGGGCGAAGCGCGAGGCGGAAGAGCGTTGATCGGGAGGCGGCGAAACGGCGCCCCCTCCACCGCCTTCGGCGGTCCCCCTCCCCCGTTGCACGGGGGAGGATCAAGGTCGAGGCTGGCCGCTGCGTCTGGATCCTCCCCTGCGAAGCAGGGGAGGGGACCATGCGAAGCATGGTGGAGGGGGCGCTCGCAAGCGTCACAAGTCGTTACCGCCGCCGCAGCAGCCCGCGCACCCGGTTGCGGATGATGCGCGCCATGTTGCGGGTCTCGCGGTAGAGATGGAGCTGCGAGGCAGCCTGGCGTGTGACGCGGTCGGCGTCGGGTGTCAGGCCGACCACCATCGTGCCGATCGGCTTGCGCTCCGACCATATGCGGCTCATCACCGGATGGTCGGGCACGGCGCAGGAATCGGTGGCGTCGATGTTGGGATCTTCCAGGTGCTGCGCCGTGACGTCGAGCATGAGCAGCGTGCCGGGCGAGAAGGCCGCGTAGGCTTCGTCGTAGGCCGTCTTCCAGGTGTAGGCCATGCCGGCTTCGACGAATACGATCAGGCAGGCGATGGTCTTGCCGTCGAGCGTCAGCGAATGGACGCGGCACATGTCCTGCTCGGAGAGGCGGTGCACGGCCTCGCGCGCGAAGGCGGCGCGATAGCGGTCGACGGCCATGGCGGTGCGCTCGCGCCCCTTCCAGCCGGCCGCCTCGAGGGTGAGGAAGGCTTCGAGGCCAAGGCGGACCTCCTCGCTGGTGCGCGCCACGACATGCTCGAGCTTGCCCTGGTCGGCGAGCCGGCGGCGCAAGCGGCGGAACTCGCGCAGGTGATGCGGGCGCAGCGCCTGCTTCAGATAGGCTTCGGGCTCGAGCTCGCTCTCCAGGAACGGCCGTTCGACCTTGTTGGTGATCACCAGCGGCAGGCCCCGAGCCTCGGCCATGCGCAGGAGCAGCATGGCGACCGCTCCCTCGAGCCGCATGTCGGGCAGCACGAACACCTTCGGCAGCTTCAGGTGCGGGCGCGACAGCATGGAAAAGAAGTCCTCGAGCACGCGCTCCGGATCGTCGCGGTCGAGCAGCGGCGTGCCGAGCGGGCCGAACGGGCTCGACCAGGTGCGCATCACCGAGACGCCGAGCGGGATGGCCGGCTTCTCGACCGAGAAGGGCACCAGCAGCCTCAGCCGGCTCTTGAACTCGTCGCCGTCGCGGATGACAGCAAGCCGCACCTCGCGGTCTTCCAGCCGCGGCATCGCCGGAGCGAGGAAACGCGGGTTGAAGAAGATGTTGGGCTCGACCGTGCGGGCAGCAAGGAAATCGAGCTCCTCGACCAGGTCGAAGCCCGCCGAGGCCGGGTAGATCGCAAGCCGGCGCTGCGGCCGCGTGCCGTCGATCAGCTCGATATGCGAGCGGTCGACCGGGGCGCGCAGGCCTGCAAGCCCGTCGATCATCGGAGCGGAAGGGCTGCCGCTCATTTCTTCGAGCAGGGGTATGGCGGCCATGCTCAGGCGGCTCCGGTTTCGCGCGTTGCTGGGATGAAGATCGCCATGACGATGCCGAGCTTGCGCCACACCGTGAAGGACAGCGCGCTGGCCTCGAACAGCATGGCGGCGGCGGTGGCGATTGCCGCGCCCCAAAGGCCGAGCGCGGGAATGAGCAGCACGCTCAGCGCCACGTTGAAGACGAGCGTGAGGGCGTAGACCGCGGCGCATATGTTCTGGTTGCCGCTCATGGTGAGCACGCTCTCGGCCGGCCCGACCGCGGCACGCGCGACGACGCCGAAGACAAGCAGGAAGAGCAGCGGGTAGCCGGCATCGAAGCCGGGGCCGAAAAGCGTGAGCATCGGCTTGCCGAGCGCCAGTACGACCAGCGCCATGGCCAGCGACGGCCAGAAGGTCCAGGACACGGTCTCGCGGGCAAACGCGGCGAGCATCGTGCGGTCGGTATGGGTGATCGTCGCATAACGCTGCGCCACGCCCGCCTTCACCGCGAAGTAGACGAAATGCACCAGCGCCAGCGTCTTCACGGTGGCGAAATAGACGGCCACGTCGTCCGGCGGCATGAACACGCCGACCATCAGCACGTCCGCATTGGTGAGCAGGAAGAAGAAGCTTTCGACCAGGAAGATCGGCAGCGACACCGCGAACCAGAAGCGGAAGAGATAGCGGCGGGGGCCCGGCGGGATGCGATCGTCGGTGCGGCTGGTGACGCGCACCAGCTGGATGATGGTGGTGGCATAGGTGGCCAGGATCGCCGAGATGATCGCCGTCTCGGCGCAAGGGTGGTAGCCGGCGGCAAGGGCTATGCCCATGAAGACGAGGACCAGCACCGGCCGCGTGAAATAGGTCGGCGTCAGCGCCGACAGCACCCAGGAATTGGCACGCGCAATCCCTTGCAGCATGTCGGAGAGCGCGATCATCGGCAGGCAGATCACGCCGAGCAGGAAAGGCACCACGTAATAGTGATCGATGTCCGGCGCGAAGAACCACACCCCTGCGGCGCCAATCGCTGCGATCGCGGTGGAGAAAAGGATGACGAACAGGCGCGACGACAGCATCACCCCGCGCAGCTCGGGCAGCATGCCCTTTTCCCGGTATTCCGGAATGAAGCGGATGATGGAGGTATGGAAGCCGAGGCAGGACAGATTGCCGACGATCACCATCGTCGTCCAAACCAGCACGAAGATGCCGTATTCGAACCCGCCCAGCCAGCGGGCGAGCAGCACCTGGCTGACGAAGGCGATGACGGCGCTAACGATGCGCACGACGAAGGCGATGACCGACATGCGGCTTGCCATGCCGCGCTCGTCGCCGGCAAACAGGATCCCGTCGAGGCGGTCGAGCAGCGGGCGAGCGGCAGCGGCCAGACGTCCCGGCAGAAGCCGATCGGCCGTCGTTGCCGCGGAAAAACGCACGCCTGCTCTCCGTCTACCCGGTTTACCGGCCAAGCCTTAACGGGGAGTGCTTAAGAAACGGTTGGGTTGCGCCGCGCAAACCTCCCCCTCGAGGGCCCTTGAGGGGAGGTCGCCGAGGTCGGGCAGGGCAATCGCATATGGCGGATTGAAGCGAAGCACCCCCACTCCGTCACGCTTCGCGTGCCACCTCTCCCCCTGCCCGGGGTAGAGGAATGGCGCCAAGCTTGCCGCCGTTCTTCCTCTCCCCGGTCGCCCCATCGACAAGCTCAGGGGGGAGAGGTGGCGCCGCGAAGCGGTGACGGAGCGGGGGTCGATCGCCATATGCGATTGCCCCCTGCCCTCACGCGGGAGGTTTTTATCAACCCTGCGGCTGCGGCTCCATGCCGCCTTCGGGCTCCGGGCCCTTCTTGCGGCCGCCGCCGGCAGCACCGGCCTTGGGCACGGCCGAGCCGCGCGAGGGCGGCGTGTCGTCGCCGGTGTCGCGCGACGGCTTGTGGCCGGCGATCAGCTGCTTGATCTCCTCGCCCGACAGCGTCTCGTATTCGAGCAGGCCTTCGGCGAGCGTAATCCAGGCCTCCTTGTGGGCCGTCAGCACGTCGCGGGCGGTCTTGTAGGCCTCCTCGATCAGGCGGCGCACCTCGCCGTCGATGATCTGCGCGGTCTCTTCCGAGACGTTCTGCGTGCGCGCCACCGAATGGCCGAGGAAGACTTCCTCCTGGTTCTCGCCGTAAGCGACATGGCCGAGCTTGTCGGAGAAACCCCAGCGCGTGACCATGGCGCGCGCCAGCTTGGTCGCCTGCTCGATGTCGGAGGCGGCACCCGAGGTGATGTTCTCCTTGCCGAACTTCATCTCTTCCGCCACGCGGCCGCCCATCATGATGGCAAGCCGCGAGACCATGTATTTGTAGCTCATGGAGTAGCGGTCGCCTTCCGGCAGCTGCATGACCATGCCGAGCGCCCGGCCGCGCGGAATGATGGTCGCCTTGTGCAGCGGGTCGGCCGAGGGCACGTTCAGCGCCAGGATTGCGTGGCCGGCCTCGTGATAGGCGGTGAGCTCCTTCTCGGCCTGGGTCATGGCGGTGGAGCGGCGCTCCGCGCCCATCATCACCTTGTCCTTGGCGTCCTCGAACTCCTGCATGGTGACCAGGCGCTTGTTGCGCCGCGCCGCCATCAGCGCCGCCTCGTTGACGAGGTTGGCGAGGTCCGCGCCGGAGAAGCCGGGCGTGCCGCGCGCGATGACCTTCAAATCGACATTCGGCGCCAGCGGCACGTTGCGGATATGAACTTTCAGGATCTTCTCGCGGCCGTTGACGTCCGGGTTCGGCACCACGACCTGGCGGTCGAAGCGGCCGGGTCGCAGCAGCGCCGGGTCGAGCACGTCGGGCCGGTTGGTCGCGGCGATCAGGATGATGCCTTCATTCGCCTCGAAGCCGTCCATCTCGACCAGCAGCTGGTTGAGCGTCTGCTCGCGCTCGTCATTGCCGCCGCCGAGGCCCGCGCCGCGATGGCGGCCGACCGCGTCGATCTCGTCGATGAAGATGATGCAGGGCGCGTTCTTCTTGGCCTGGTCGAACATGTCGCGCACGCGGCTGGCGCCGACGCCGACGAACATTTCCACGAAATCCGAGCCGGAAATGGTGAAGAACGGCACGTTCGCCTCGCCGGCGATGGCCCGCGCCAGCAGCGTCTTGCCGGTTCCGGGAGGGCCGACAAGCAGCACGCCGCGCGGGATCTTGCCGCCCAGCCGCTGGAATTTCTGCGGATCGCGCAGGAACTCGACGATCTCCTCGAGGTCTTCCTTCGCTTCGTCCACACCGGCGACGTCCTGGAAGGTGACGCGGCCGTGCGCTTCGGTGAGCAGCTTGGCCTTCGACTTGCCAAAACCCATGGCGCGGCCGGAGCCGGACTGCATCTGGCGCATGAAGAATATCCAGACGCCGAGGATGAGGATCATCGGCAGCCAGGAAATGATGTAGCCGAAGATGGTGTTGGAGCCGTCGGTCTCGGGCCGCGCATTGATCACGACGCCCTTCGCCTCGAGCCGCGACACCAGGTTCGGATCGCCGGGCGAATAGGTCTGGAAGCCGGAATTGTTGTCCGTATAGGTGCCGGTGATGCGGTCGCCGGAGATGGTCACGGTCTTGATGCGGCCGGCGTCGAGGTCGGTCAGGAACTCGCTGTAGGCGATCTCGCGCGAAGCGCCGCGCTGCTGCGGGGTCTGGAACAGGTTGAAGAGCGCGATGAGCAGCACCGCGATGATCGCCCAGAGCGCCAGGTTGCGATAGTTCGGATTCATGAAGCGTCCCGTTCAAGCCCGCGTACGGACGAGCAAACCATGGAAAAGGTTAAGGCTAACATAGGGAGGGCTGCGACCCTTGCCAAGCTTGGCCCTTCGTCGCGGTTAAGCATCCGCGTCAATATGGCCCTGCCAAGGCAGCCCGGGCGGCGGCGGCAAAGTGAACAATTCGTTGAGGGCTGCGGCCGGCGCAAGGTCGAAAGAGGGCAGGAAGCGCGCAAAAGGTGTGACCAGCCGGGATGCCGTCACCGTGCCGCCATCCGGGAACAGCGGGCCGAGGAACTCGCCCTCCCGCCACAGGCCCGGCTCGGCCGCCAACGCGGCGACGGCGAGGCCGCGCGGCACGTCCGTCGTATCCTCCAGCAGCTGAGCCGCGTTGTCGCGGCCGATCCCCTTCACCGTGGCATCCGAACCGCCGCCGATGCGGAAACGCCCGTCCCAGAGCGCATCCTCGAGATCGGCGATTTCGGGCAGGTCGCGCAGCTCGCGCCGCAGGTAGGCGCCCTCGCCGCGAAACTCGACGGCAACGCGCGACAGCGTCGCGCGGCCCCTGCCCGCAAGCCGATCGAGCAGCCCGGAGGTCCGTTCCGCGTCCGGCAGCTGCTCGGCGCCGCCGATCGCCGCGAGCAGCATGCGCAACACGTATGCGCCGATGTTGCCATTCTGGCCGGCAAACCCGGCATTGAGAAGGAAGAGGCCGGGCGACACCATCCGGGCATGATCCCGGATAAGGCCTGCCGCAGCCTCGCCGTCGCGCTCACGCGCCAGCGCCGCCCGGGTGGCGAGTGTCCGAAGCTCTGCAAGCCTGTCGCCCGACCGCAGCTCCCGGCGCACCCGCACGCGCTCGTAGGTTTCGCTGGAATTGCTCGGGTCGTCGATCCAGCGCGTGCCGTTCTGGCCGAGGAAATCGCGCAAGTCCGCGCGCCGGCATTCAAGCAGCGGCCTCACCACCCAGAACCGGTTCTGGTACAGCGTGGCGGGCGCGATGCCGGCAAGACCGCGCCCGTCTCCGCGCTCCTGCCGCATCGCCACCGTTTCTACCTGGTCATCGAGCGTGTGGCCGACGAAGATGAGCGCAGCATCGTTTTCCCGCGCCGCGTCGGCGAGCAGCCGGTAGCGCGCCTCGCGCGCCGCGGCCGAGATGCCGCGCGTGGGCTTCGGGCCCTCCCAGCGCAGCGTCAGATGCTCGATCCCGTGCTTTTCGCACAATTCGGCGACCTGGCCGGCCTCGGCCGCCGACCCCGCGCGCAAACCATGATCGACGGTTGCAGCGAGCAGTCGCGTCGCGGGCGCCGCGGCATGGAGATACGCCTTGAGCAAAAGCAGGAGCGCGGTCGAATCGCTGCCGCCGGAGACTGCCGCGATGGCGCATGCCTGCGCACGCAGGCGATAGCGCGAAAAGAGGCGCGACGGGTCGGCGAAGGGTGTCCCAGTTTCGGCCGCAATCACGCGCGCCGGCTCCCGGACTTCAGCAGGAGGCGAGCGCCTGCTCTTGCTTGACCCGCTCCTTGAGCGCGGCGGAAGCGCCGGGATAACGCTTGCCCACTTCCGAGAAGGTGGCGCAGGCAACGTCGCGCTGGTTCAGGCCGGCGAGCGAGACGCCGAGCTTGAGCAGCATGTCTGGCGCCTTCTTGGAGGACGGGAAATCGCGGTTGGCGGCCAGGAAGACCTCCGCCGCCTCGCGGTATTTCTGCTGGCCGAGCAGCGACTCGCCGAGCCAGAAATGCGCATCCGCCGTGCGCGAATCGGCCGGGAAGCGCGCGACATGGTCGCGAAAGCCGGCTTCGGCGGTCGCATAGTCGCCCGACAGGATGAACTGGTAGGAATTGCGATAAAGCTCTTCCGGATCGTCGGTGGGCGGCAGTGCGGCGACGACGGTTCCGTCCGCGCCGGTGTCGTTGGTCGCGCCGGTCGGATTGCCCTTGTCGTCGAAGGTGATGGTGCCGAACGTCTTGGCCGGCTCGCCCGTCGTGACGGTCGGGCCATCCGTTTCCATCGGCATGCCGTCGCCCGCGGCGGCAGGCTCGCTGCCGGCGCGTCCCGCCTTCGGGGTGGTGACGACGTCCGCCGTCCCGGCGGCAGGCGGCTGCGCTGCCGCAACCGGCCCGGAAGCCGCGCCGGTATCGGACTTCTTCTCCTCGAGCTGCTGGAAGCGGTATTCGTTGTCTTCCTGCATCTTCCGCATCTGCTCCTGCATCTGCAGGATCTGGAAGTTGAGCTCCTCGACGGTGCCGGAAAGCTGCCGGATCTGCTCCTCGAGCTGCGTGACGCGCGGATCGCCGGCCTGCGCCATCACCGCCGGCGCCTCTTCCTTCTTGTCGGCACGGCTGCCGAACACGCCCGGCAGCAGGCCGCCGATGAAGGATCCGTCGCGCTCCTGCGCCACCGCCGGAGCAGCGGCAACAATCAGCAGAGCCAACGCGCCGCCAAGAGTGGTTCGCAAAATCATCTGCCTCTCGTTCAATTGGAGCGTTTCGCGATCAGCGAAAACGCTCAACGTCCCTGGTCAGCCGCACGGACGGCGGTCCCCCGCCGCTATCCGGATGGAAAAGCGGTTTCCGCTTTTCCTGGATTTGCTCTGGGAGAGGCCGTCCCTCCCGGCCAATTTGTCTTTATCAGGAACCGCAGAGTTCGGCCAAATTTTGATGCTGCGACGGCTTGCTGCCGCTGAAAACACAAAAGGCTCCAATGCTGGAGCCTTTTGTCTGACGCGCAGCGATCCGTTTCGGGCTTACGCCTTCGCCTTGTCCTCGGCGGCCTTCTCGACGGCGAGCGCCTCGGCGGCTGCCACCTTTTCGGCCTCGATTCTCGCCTTCTCTGCCTCCAGCGCCGCGCGCTCGGCATCGTTCAGCTTGCGGGCGCGAACGCCGGTATTCTCGGAGATACGCGCGGATTTGCCGCGACGGTCGCGCAGGTAATAAAGCTTGGCGCGACGCACCTTGCCGCGGCGCACGATCTCGACACCCTCGACCAGCGGCGAATAGATCGGGAAGACGCGCTCCACGCCTTCGCCGTAGGAAATCTTGCGGACGGTGAAATTCTCCTGGAAGCCGGACCCGGAGCGGGCGATGACGACGCCCTCATAGGCCTGCACGCGGGTGCGGGTGCCTTCGGTGACGCGCACATTGACGCGCACCGTGTCGCCCGGCTGGAATTCGGGGAGCTTGCGCTTGGCTTCGATCTTTGCGGCCTGCTCGGCCTCGAGCTGACGGATGAGATCCATCTGTGTCATTCCTTGTTCTTGCGACAGCCAGAGCGCCCGTCGCTCGATCCGCGATCTTGATCGCGGCATCTATGCCGGAGCCTCTCGCGGAAGCGCCGGCAGGGGCGAATTCACCGTACTTGGTTAGACCGACCGAAGGCTCTTTCCTCCGGGTCGCGCGGGCCGTTACACGAAAAAACCGCGCCTGTCACGTCTTCGAGCGCTGATTTTTGCCCGCTTCGGCCATGGAGAAGAGGTCCGGCCGCCGCTCGGCGGTCAGCTTTTCGGCCTCGGCGCGGCGCCACGCGGCGATCCTGGCATGGTTGCCGGAGATGAGCACCTCCGGGATGGGACGGCCCTCGAAATCCTGCGGCCGCGTATAGTGCGGGTGCTCGAGCAGGCCGTTTTCGAAACTTTCCTCGCCGCCGGAAGCCTCGTTGCCCATGACGCCGGGCAGTAGGCGCACGATGGCGTCGAGCAGAACCAGGGCCGCCGGCTCGCCGCCCGACAGCACATAGTCGCCGACCGAAACCTCTTCGAGTTGCCGCGCCTCGATCACACGCTGGTCTACCCCTTCGAAGCGGCCGCAGACGATGACAGCGCCGGGCCCGGCCGCAAGCGCGCGTACGCGCGCCTGCGTCAACGGCTTGCCGCGCGGGCTCATCAAAAGTCTCGGACGCGGATCGTCGGAGGGTGAGACACTGTCGATCGCACGCGCGAGAACGTCGGCGCGCATGACCATGCCGGCGCCGCCGCCGGCCGGCGTGTCATCGACAGTCCGGTGCCTGTCCATGGCGAAGTCGCGGATTTGCACCGGCTCCAGCGACCAGAGGCCATGCTCCAGCGCGCGGCCGGCGAGCGAGAGGCCGAGCGGACCCGGAAACATCTCCGGATAGAGCGTGAGCACGCTGGCGCGAAAGCTCAACGGTTGCCTCCGGCATCGGCCGGGCCGCGCGGGCGCCGCCTGGGATTGAACGCGCCCTGCTCGTCGCGGCCGTCCGCGTCGTTTTCCTCGTCTTCGACAAGGCCCGCCGCCACCGGATCGACCCGCAGGAAGCCGGCCGAGAGCGCAATTTGCGGAACCGCAGCCGCCGTGAACGGCACCAGCGCTTGCCTGCCGGAATTCAGCGTGATCTCGAGAATGTCGCCGCCGCCATAGTTCTGCAGCGCGCCGACCCGGCCGATCGTGTTGCCGCTGTCATCATGGACGGCAAGGCCCACCAGATCGGCGTGATAGAATTCATCATCCGCGAGGTCGGCGGGCAGCGCCGAGCGATCGACGAAAAGATCGGTGCCGTTGAGCGCCTCTGCCGCGGTGCGGTCGTCAACGCCCTTGAAGCGCACGACGATCACATTTCCCTGCGGGCGCGCCGAAAGCACATCGAAACGCCGGCCGGCCCGGTCATAGAGGGGGCCGTACCGGCCGAGTGCCAGGGGTTCACCGGTAAACGTATTGACGCGAAGCTCGCCCTTGAGGCCGTGGGCGGCGCCGATCGTCGCCATCTGGACGGGTTTTTTCGGGGCGGACATTGCGACCAGATAGCCGAGCGGGGGCGTGAAGGCAAAGCAGCTAACGCGGCGCTAACCGAAAGCCGGCATAAAGTCCCGATGCAGGATTTCCTCATTTCGGCAAAGGCCGATCTCCAGCGCGCACGGCAGGGCTGGCTGACCTCGCTTGTCGAGGAGCGGCGATTGTCGGCGCTCACGCTCGACGCCTACGAACGCGACACCCGCCAGTTCCTGCAGTTCCTGACCGGGCATCTTTCCGGGGCGCCCGGCATCGCCGACATTGCCGAGTTGCGGCCGGCCGATCTGCGAGCCTTCCTCGCCTATCGCCGCACCGGCGGCGCGGGCGCGCGAACGGTCGGGCGCGGGCTCGCCGGCATCCGCTCGCTGCTGCGTTTCCTCGAAAGGCGCGGGCTGGCAAATGCTGCCGGTGCCGCCGCGTTGCGCGCACCAAAACAGCCGAAATCGCTGCCGAAGCCGCTGACCGCAGCCGACGCGCTCCGCGTCGTTTCGGCCGATGCCCAGCTCGCGGAAGAGCCCTGGATCGCCGCGCGCAATGCCGCGGTGCTGACGCTGCTCTATGGCTGCGGCCTGCGCATCTCGGAAGCGCTCGGCCTTCCAGGCAGCGAGCTGACCGATCCCGGCCAGACGGTGCTGCGGGTGACCGGCAAGGGCGGCAAGACGCGGCTGGTGCCGCTGCTGCCGGTGGCGAAGGCGGCGGTGGCGGATTACCGCAAGCATTGCCCCTGGCATCTCGACCCGGCCGAGCCGCTGTTCCGCGGCGCGCGCGGCGGGCCGCTCGACCCGGCGATCATCCAGCGCGAGATGGTAAAGCTGCGCAGCGCCTTCGGCCTCCCGGCGACAGCCACCCCGCATGCGCTGCGCCATTCCTTCGCCACCCACCTGCTCGGCCGCGGCGGCGATCTGCGGGCGATCCAGGAGCTGCTCGGCCACTCCAGCCTGTCGACGACGCAGGTCTACACCGGCGTCGACACGACCCGCCTGCTGCAGATCTACGAAGCCGCGCATCCGCGCGCCTGACGCGCCCTGAACACTGATTGACGCAGTGATCCTTCGCGCCCCCCTCTGGCCTGCCGGCCATCTCCCCCACACGGGGGGAGATCGGACGGCCGCTCTACTTTCGCCAATCTGCAACGTCTCTGGTTGGCGAAGGTAGTTGTGACAGCCAATCTCCCCCCTTGTGGGGGAGATGTCCGGCAGGACAGAGGGGGGCGCGCCTCGCGCGAACCGATTCCATTCTGAGTCCCGAACAAAACCCACGCTGAACTTAACGGTTTGGCCGCAATTGGGCGCTAGGACTCCGCGGCATGAAGCGTCCCGTCGCGATTGCCGACACCGCCGCCCGGCTGGGTTTCCGGCTGGTGCTGGCCGCGCATGTCGCGTTTTTCCTCATCTTCGCGGCCGTGCTTTTCGTCGCCACCGGCAAGGCCAGGGCCGAGATCCCCGCCTGTACCGGCGTGGACATGCTGATCGACCTGAAGGCCGACAACCCTGCTTTGCTCGACCAGATCCGCGCCGAGGCGGCAAAAGTCCCGAACGGCAAGGGTCTGCTGTGGAGGCTTGAAAAGGATGGTGTGGCGCCATCCTATCTGTTCGGCACCATGCACATGACCGACCCGCGCGTGACCGACCTCACGCCGGCCGCGCGAAAAGCCTTCGAGGGCGCGGCCACGGTCGTCATCGAGACGACCGACGTGCTCGATGAAGCGACGATGCTGCAGGAGCTGCTGAAGCACCCCGAGCTGATGATGTTCACCGACGACACCACGCTGATCTCGCTCGTGCCGGAGGAAGACCGCGCCGCGTTCGAAGCGGCGCTCGAGGAGCGCGGCATAGCGCTCGCGACGGTCGCCAAGATGAAGCCGTGGATGCTTTCCGCCATGCTCGCGCTGCCCGCCTGCGAGCTTTCGCGCAAGACCGCCGGCGTGCCGGTGCTCGACGTGAAGCTGGCCAAGGACGCCGAGGCTGCCGGCAAGGCGTTGACGGGGCTCGAGACGGTGGTCGACCAGCTTGGCGCCATGGCCTCCCTGCCGATGGAGTTCCACGTTCAGGGGCTGATCGAGACGCTCAGGCTCGGCGACCGGATCGACGACATGATCGAGACCATGATCGTTCTCTACGAGGACGAGGAAACCGGCATGTTCTGGCCGCTCTTCCGCGCCGTCCTGCCTCCCGGCCCCGGCGACGAGCTTGGCTACGCCGCCTTCGAGGAGACGATGATCACGGCGCGCAACCATACGATGGCGGAGCGTGCCGGGCCGATTCTCGAAAAGGGTGGTGCGTTCGTCGCCGTCGGCGCCCTGCATCTGCCCGGCGAGGAAGGCCTGATCGAGCTGTTCGGCAAGGCCGGATACCGGGTGACAGCCGTCGACTGACGCGGTTCCTACAAGTTCTGACAAATACGTGATCGCGCCAAATCGTGATTTTGCACCGCGGGCGGCTTTGTTACTCTGCGCAAGTCAAGAACCGCACGAAGGACGATCTCCGATGACCAAAGCCCTTGTGCTGGCCGCTGCTCTCGGCCTCACCGTGTCCGGCGCCTCCGCCTGCGAATTCGCCAAGACGGCCAAGTCGCTCGACAAGACGACGGTCGCGAGCATCGTCAGCACGACCGACGCATCGGTCCCGACGATGTCGACACCGGATGCAGCCGTTCCGGCCGAGCAGCTGAAGGACGCTGTTCCGGCTGACCAGGAAGGCTGAGCGGCTCCGCAATCAGTACCTCCAGAGGCCAGTGCGCTCCCGTGAAGGCCGGGAGCGCACTGTTTTTGCGTGATTTTTCGACCATTTCAGCACTTGTTTGAAACGGAATTCCGCTTCGGGCGTTGAGCAGGACCCGCAACCCGACGGAGAAATCGTCATGGCCGACCCTGCCAGGAGAATTGACGAAACACGGGCGGATCAGCCGCCGATCTCGCCCGACCCATTCAACCCCCTGCCGCCGCTCACACCCGAAGAAGCGGCCGCCGAGCAGCGCTACGCCAACGCCAACGAACGGCGTATCGAGAATCGCGTCGACGTCCAGGCCGAAAGGCGGACGGGCACCAGTGTGCTCATCGCCGCCGTTGTGCTCATCCTCGCGCTGATCGCCTATCTCGTCTTCGCATCCGGCACGCCGGATACCGCATTGCCGCCTGAAGGGCCGGCGATGACCGAGCCGGCCGGCGAAGCTGCCCCGGCCCCGAACGCAACGGCTCCGGCCGAACCCAACGCCATGGCGCCCGCCGAGCCGAACGCGATGGCCCCGGCCGAGACGGCTCCCGAAGGTGCAGCACCGGCAGAGCCGACTGCTGCGGCTCCCGCACCGGCAGAGCCTGCCACGCCTGCTCCGGCCCCCGCGCCGGCCCAGTAAAGCGCCGCATTCACGATGAAAACGGCCCGCCTCGGCGGGCCGTTTTCATTGTGAAGCGGGCGTCTCGCCGTTAGAGCGCTCTGCTTTCTTGCGGACGCAGCGCTCTACGTTGCCCCCCTCTGGCCTGCCGGCCATCTCCCCCACAAGGGGGGAGATTGGACGGCCGCTATGATTTCGCCAACCTGCAGCCTTGG